>WNGF01008474.1_pt1 | contig 12083 bp, 9 predicted proteins | sample 5400641 | NCBI WGS metagenome assembly WNGF01 (sample SAMN13153371, study PRJNA577476) | soil metagenome | isolation source: 80 cm soil or saprolite under grassland replicate 2 | place: USA:California | collected 2016-06-15
GCGTTCGACCGGTTCTGGAACGCTGCCCGGGACCGGCTGCGTCCCGGCGGCATCCTCGTCGTCAACTTCTTCGGCCCGCGCGATTCATGGGCCGGACGGGAGAGTATGCGATTCATCGACGTCGATGCCGTGCGTCGGCTTGTGGACGGGCTCGAGCTCCTCGCGCTGGACGAGGAGGATCAGGACGGGAATTCGTTCATCGGCCCGAAGCATTGGCACGTCTTCGACGTCATTGCCCGGAGAGCGCCGGGGCCGACAGGATGAGCGTCCGGACGACCGACTCAGGCGACGATTTCGAGAGGTTCGGGTCGGCTCCGAGGAAACCTGGCCGTAGCCTCGATCCTAGTAGCTATAAGGCCATCGAAAAGAGCGGATGGGCGATGCGCCAAGACTTGAAACTGCCGTTCGGCGGCGAGCGGCTTCATCGCTTCTCCTGTTGTCAGTGCCCACCAGCGACGTCAACAGGTATCCATATGAGTAGCATCACGGATGCGATCGCCCCGTCGTGGCGACATCCTGAGCCCATCAACGGTACTGCCGCGCGATGGAGACTCCCGAGATGCGCTTCCTGTTCACGACAATCCCGGGTTCTGGGCACTTCCACCCATTAGTTCCAATCGCGCGCGCCCTGCGGGGTCGCGGTCACGATGTCTCATTCGCGGCGTCCCCGATGTTCGCCCCGGCCATCGAGGCGGCAGGCTTCGAGGCGTACCCGGCCGGGCCCGCCTGGCTGGAGCGCCTCAGTGACCCGGTGATGCAGAGGATCCTGGCCGGCGAATTCTTCGTTGACCTCATCCGGATGGGGATGGTCGGGGGCGTCATCCGTGCCGCAAACTCGACCGACGCCGATGCCATCGTCCACGGCGGCGCCGAGCTGGGAGGTCTCGTGGCCGGTGCCATCCTCGACCTGCCGGTGGCTTCCGTGACCGCCGCCGCCAACAAGGCCTATTGGCCGATGATGCGGCCGGGCGTCAGCCGAGCCGCGGCGGAGCATGGTCTGGACGGCGAGCGAGTCACCGCCGACGACTTCCACATGCTCATGATCAATCGGACCCCGGCAAGCCTCGAGTCGCCCGGATACGTGCCACCCCTGAATGAGATCAATGTTCGGCCCGAGCCCTTCGACGATGGTGGCGAGCTGCCGGGGTGGTTGCACGGGCTTGGCAAGCGACCGCTCGTCTACGTGAGCCTGGGGACCGTCATGAACGGCAACCTTCCCCTCTTCAGGTTGATCGCGGATGCTCTCGCGGACCAGCCATACGACGTCGTCATCGCGCTCGGGCTCGGGATCCCGCCCGAAGCACTTGGTCAGGTCGCCGGCAACATCCAGGTGGGTGGCTTTCTGCCCCAGACTAGAATCCTCGAGCGCGCCAGCGCGGTCGTCAGTCACGGCGGATACAACACGGTCACGGCCGCGTTGGGCGCCGGGGTGCCGCTGTTCCTGCTCCCCATGGGCGCGGACCAACCATTCAACACAGAGCGATGTATCACCGCGGGTGCCGCATTGGGCGTGATCCAGCCCCAGCCACCCGGGCCGCCGACGGCGGCGCCGCCACCGTTCGTGCCTCCCGATTCTGCGGTGATCCGAGACGGGACACGGCGAATTCTCGAAGATCCGGCGTTCCGTCAGGCAGCCGGCACGATCGCCGACGAGATTGCCGCACTGCCTCCGGCTGACTACGCAGCCGAGCGCCTGGAGCAGGCCGTCGCCGAGCGTCAGAGGTCGCGGCGCCCCGGTGAGGGCGCGGCGGTCAGCGCGTAAGACCCTCGCCGGCCGACCGGGTTCGCGCGAACCAGGCGGCAACCTGGGCCCGGTTGTCCAGCCCCAGCTTGTTCATGATGTTGAGCAGGTGGTTCTCGGAGGTCCGGACCGAGATGCGGAGCCGGGCGGCCACCTCCTTGTTGGTGAGACCGTCGGCCACGAGGGCCGCGATCTCCAGCTCACGGTTGGTCAGCCGGCTTCGACCAGCCTTCAGGGCAGCTCCGGCTTCAGCGGCGCGCCGCCCGAGCGGCTGCATGCCGAGCTCTGCGGCCTCCCGTTCTGCCGCCTCGAGCATCGCGCTGGCGCGTTGCCGGTCGCGGGCGAGACCGCGGCGCAGCAGGGCCTTGGCCCAGTCGAAGCGAGTCTCGGCCACCTCGCCCCGAGCGCCGGTCTCGAGATTGCGCCGCATCGCCCGGGCGAAGTCTGCCTCGACCCGATCCCAGTCGCCCATGAGCGCGGCCATCTGGCCGAGGTAACGACTCACGCTGCCTGCCGACGGCCCCTGCCCCGATGAGGTGACGCACAGCTCTTCGGGAAAGGGCGCGAGGCGAGCGTAGATGGCCGGGGCGGCCTCGGCATCCTCCAGGGCCCACGCAACGATCGCGAACGCGACGTGGGTCGCGACCTGGAGATCGCTGCCGTTCAGTTCATCCATGACGGGCAGGGCCGACGGGAAGAGGGCCGCGGCGGTCTCGAGGTCGCCGGCCTCGGCCGTCACCATCGCCCAGAAGATACGAACCACGTCCGGGCCGCCTCGCGGGCCAGGGACCACGTCATCCATGGGCCGCCCGCCCGTCTTCACGCGGCACCAAAAGGCGAGGATCCGATATGTGAAATCGGCCGCCTGATGGTTGCCACGCGCGGCCAGCTCGACGGCCTCGGTGCCGAATCGGACGGCGTCGTCGAACCGACCCTCGTGCTGGGCCAGGGCAGCCCGGGCCATCGTTGCCCGCCACGTGGCGAGGGCGTCATGACGACGGTCGGCGTATTCCTCGAGCCGTGCGATGGCGTTGTCGAGCGCCGGCCGCTGTCCGAGCTGGAAGTAGGCGTCGACACGCCAGCCAAGCGGCCAGGCGAGATCGTCCTCGAGGTCCGCGTCCCGGCAGACACGTTCGGCGCGGTCGGCGATCTCCAGGCGCCGCGCGACGTTCAGCGGCCCCGCCAAGACCATGTGCATGGCATGCAGCGCATCGACCAGAGCGCGCACGTCGGCCGATCGCTCGGCCGCGCGCAGGTTCTGTTGGGCAGCGGCGGCCTCCGTCGGCACCCGGGCGAGATCCGACGACAGCATGATCATCTGGCTTCGGAGGCGTGAGCGAAGCACCACGTCGTCGCCGACGCTGCGAAGGGCGTCGCGACATAGATCCAGCAGGACCGCGCAGGTGTCCTGGTCGGCGATGCCTCGCACGACAAGTGCCGCATCGGCCAGGAGCCGGCCGTCGTCCGCGGCCCGGGCTTCGCTCGCGACGCTCCGGCACAGCGTCACCGCTTCGGCGAAGAGCCCGGCGCGGAAAAGGCAGCGTGCGCGCGCGATCGCGAGCGGGCCGGCCCGGACGTCGTGTGCCCGGGCGGCCGTCTCTGACGCAAGTCGCCACAGCTCTGCCGCAGCCTCCCAGTCGAGGGCCCGTTCGGAGGCCCGGGCGGCCGCGTCGAGGGCGCCGAGAGCAGGCTCGAGGCCCAGCACGGCAGCAGCGCCGGCTCGTTGCTCGGCGATGCTGCGCAAGTCGCGTGGTCGGAGCTGCTCGAGGACTTTGGCGGCATGCGCGTGCGCGGTGGCCTGGCCATGGGGACCGAGGTCGCGGTACGCTTTTTCGCGCCGGCCCGGATCAAACCGGACGAGACCGCGCTCCACGGACACAAGACCTTCGGCCTGCGCGATCCCCAGGGCCCGCAGGAGATCGACCGGCGCCAGCCCGCTGATCTCCGCCGCGAGCTGGACGTCGAACGCGTCACCCAGGACCGACAGGGCCCCGATCAGGTCCCGAGCGGCACCGACGTTCGTATCCATGGCCCCAGAGACAGTAGCCCTTTGAGTATCGGTGTGGGTAGTCCTCCGGGTGGCACGACTACCGATACCGGACACCCTCAACGAATTGATCGCAGTTGAGGGCTGAGATGGCAATCGATCGTACCGTTTCCGGAGCGCGATCGGAGGAGGCCGGCGGGGTCGCTGACGTCGCCTTGGGCACGAGAAGCACGGCCATGTGGCTGTTGCCCATCGCGGCAGTTGTCGAGGCGCTGCTCACGATCGGCGCCATGATGAGCGTCGGCTTCCTGCCGCCCTTCGTGCTGATCACGGTGGTCCTTGTGGTGGTCGCCGTGCTGGGGTTCCTCCGACCTCGACCACGACTATTCATGACCGGCGGCATCCTGCTGCTGGCATACACGGCGATGATCTTCCCGTTCGCCGACGGGCTCATCCATCCGGTCGGCAGCAGCCACGCCTGGACCGACATCATCGGCATCGTCGTGGGCCTGACGGGCGCGATTGCCGGATTCGCTGCGTTCGTCGAGCTGCGACGTGGCCAACCTCTGGTCCGCGCCCTGAGCAGTCCGATCGGCGAAGGATTGGCGATCCTCATCGTCGGCCTGCTCATCGGCACGAGCTACGTCTCGCGCAGCGGCTTCGGAACCCTGGAGGCCACGCCCGGGCTCGGGGTTACCAACGGGGTGCTGACCGCACCCACGCAGCCCCCTATCGAGCTGGACGCCCTCGGGACGACATTCACCCAGAAGGCACTCCAGCTGAGCACCGGTGCGGGCGCGATCTACGTGGTCAACACGGATGCCGTTCCGCACACGTTCGACATCGAAATCGACGGCCGCCATCTGTCCTACCCCCTGCCGGCCAAATCCACGACGGCCGTCGTGCTCAACCTGGCGTCCCCCGGCAGGCACGCGTACTGGTGCGCCATTCCCGGCCATCGCCCGACCATGGAAGGGACGCTAGAGGTAGCCCAACCATGACGCCGCGTCCCGAGACCCGGAACGGTGTGGCGGCTGCCGCTGGGGATCGCGCGAGTGAGGCGCCAGTGCTCGGGACGCTGGTGCCCTCGGGTTCTGGTTCAGCGTGCTCGACAGTGGGATTCGTCCGGTGAACGGTGTTCAGAAGGGAGCGTCCTCGATGGGTGGCCTTCGCCTCGCTGGTGTCCTGCGGCTCATCGGCGGGGTCCTCAGCGCGCTGCTCGTTCTCGTCGCTCTCGATACCCCGGGGTACGCGCTTCTCCTGGGTGCTGGCGGGATCGTCGGACTCGTCATCGGCGGCCTCCTGATCTGGCGGCCGGCGGTCCATGTGATCCGGTGGTCGAACATCGCCGGTGTGGCGTGGCTGGCGGCCTTCGGCTGGCTGACGGTCACGAACCTGGACAAGCCAGCCGGCGAGGTGATCTCCGGACTGATTCTCGCGGCGTTCGGCGTCGTCGGCGCGCTTCTCGCGCAGATCCGGAGAGGGCGCCTGGCCAACGCGGCGTAGCGTCTGCAGCCGCGAACGATTGCTGGCTCGCGACCCTGAATCAGGCCGCTCGAGTGTTTCGGACGATCGCGAAGCCGGCAGACCATGGCGCGGGGAGGCAACGAAGATGTGATCGATTGCCCGACCAGTCCGGACGGCTTCTCAGCTCATGGCTGGGTGCGGATCCGACAGGACAAATCGGGGAATCCTGGAAACCCTTCGGCGCTGCCATAGTACGTCTCGACCGCCCGTTTTCGGGCATCGTTCGAACGACCCTTGCCTGGTAGCGGCGCCTTCCGGGCGGGGCGTTGTATGACGCAACGTGGCAACCGTGTCATCGGCGGGTGACATCGACCGAGCGATACGCCCCGGTACGAGGACTCACGTACGTGATCTGGCTCCTCATCGCCCGGATGTCGCTCTTGGTAGGAACGCCCGAGGCGGCACGCTGACCGTGGCGGCTGGCTTGCAGCGGCTACGCCTGGCCGAGTTGATGGCCGCGCTTTCGCTGGCCACCGACCTGGGCATGGGCCAGCCTCTCGAACAGGCGCTGCGAACCTGCCTGATCGCGATTGAGCTGGCCGAACGCATGGGCCTGGCCAAAGACGAGATTTCCGAGGTGTTTTACATCGCCTTGCTGCGCTTCCTGGGCTGCACGGCAGACGCTCACGAGGTCTCCGAGATGTTCGGAGGTGACGAGATCGCCGCGCGGCGTGCGAGCGCACCTGTCTTGGGAGGTTCGCCACCGGAGCTTGCTCGCGTGATGCTGACAGTGGGTGCTGGACAAGGGCCCCTTCGCAGAATTCAGCTCATCGCCGGGCTCGTGACAAGCGTGCAACGCGGTCAAGAGGGAATGCGCGCTCACTGTGAAATGGCTGAGCGGCTGGCGCTCCGGCTGGGGCTTCCGGAGGGCGTGCAGCGCGGCCTCGGCGGCGCGGTCGCGAGGTGGGACGGCCTGGCTTCTCCGAAGGGCAGTTCGGGTAATCAGACTCCAATGTCCGCCAGGATCGTCTTTGTGGCGCGCGACGCCGAGGTCCTGCACCGCCAGGGCGGCAACGAGCGGCTTCGTGCCGCGCTGCGAGTGCGAAGCGGCCACGCCTACGATCCCGCGGCGGCAGGCACGTTGCTCCGGCTCACAGGCGACGTGATGGAGGCGATCGAGGTCACTTCGCCCTGGGAAGCGGTTCTGCAGCGGGAGCCCGAGCCGCACCCATGGGTGCCGGAGTCGCGGTTGGAATCTGTGCTCGAGGCCTTTGCCGACTTCGTCGACATGAAGTCGCCAGGCATGGCCGGGCACTCCCGCGGTGTGGCCGCGCTCGCCGGACGTGGATCCATGGATGGAAGGAACTTGCGGCAGGCCGGACTCGTGCACGACCTGGGGCGGATGTCGGTGCCGAACGGGATCTGGGACAAGCCCGGTCCGCTCACCGACGGAGAGTGGGAACGGGTACGGCTCCATCCCTATTACACAGAGCGGATCCTCGAGTGGTCTCCGGCTCTGAAACCGCTGGCCACCTGTGCCGCCATGCATCACGAGCGACTGGACGGATCCGGATATCACCGGGGTTCGCTTCGAGCTGAAATCTCCCACGACGCGCGCATCCTGGCGGCTGCAGACGCATACCAGGCCATGACCCAACCTCGGCCATTTCGACAGGCCCTTTCGCCTCCGCGCGCCGCCGAAGAGCTCGAGGCCGAGGCGCGTGCCGGGCGACTGGACGCCGATGCCGTGCACCGTGTGCTGACTGCAGCCGGACATCAACCGCACCGCACCGCCGGCTGGCCCGCGGGATTGAGCGATCGTGAAGTCGAGGTGTTGCGGCTGATTTGTCGCGGCAGCACCAAGAAGGAAGTTGCCGTGTTGCTCAAGATCTCGCCCAGCACCGCGGACCACCACGTGCGCCACATCTACGACAAGATCGGCGTCGCCACGCGAGCCGGGGCGACGCTATTCGCGGTCGAGAAAGATCTCCTGCAATAGCGCGAACGCGCGATGCGCGGGCGCGACCCAGGTCCTACCTTCGGCGCCAGGAGGTGGAAGATGGCCAAGCTCAGTTACGGCGTCGATAGCAGGCTTGGACCGGACCCCATTCTGAGGGCGACGGTCGACTTCTCGGAGAGGCGGCCGGAGATCTGGCCGAATATCAGCCGGAAGTTCTATCGGGTTCACGAGCTCGGAGATTGCTGGGCAGACGTTACCGAGGGCTCGAAGGGCGGCACCTGGGCGCGCGAGCGCTACGAATGGCCGAATCCGGGCATGGTCCGGGCGACGGTCCAGGACTCGAACATCTTCCAGCCCGGCGGAATCTGGGAGTTGCGAGCACTGCCCAAGGATGGTGGTGGAACCCGGATCGACGTCCTGTACCACCGACAGGCAAGGGGTCTGAAGGGCCACCTCGGGGGCGCGCTGATGCAGCTATTGGGCCGGCAGCTGTCGACGTGGTCGCTCGCCCACACGGTGGCGAAGATCGAGCACGACGAGCTCGGAGGTCCCGTTCAATGAGCGATTCGATCGGGCGATGATCTGCCAGACGGGCAGGTTCGTGTCGGTCGGGACGGGGCCGGCCACTTACTGCGTTTCCGAGGTGAGACCGCGAGCGAGATCGTGCTTCCCCGCCCAAAGCGATCTCGTGAGTGGCTCGAGGCGGCCCTTCTGGAATGCGGCAGTTGTCATCAGGTCGTCGAACGCCGATCACCGGTCCAGCGCCACTGCCCAGAGTGCCGAGCTCTGCTTCAGCGGCTTCGAAGCCGCCACGCCGTCGAACGCTCCAGACACCAAATGGATCGAGCGCGCCGCACAGCTCAAGGATGCATAGCCCCGATGGGATGATGCACTCCAGACTTCGGTGCTGACCAGCCGTGGCAGGCCGGCCACGCGGGCACCGTCGCCCATTCGCGCCGTCCATCTTCAGATCTCATGCTTGATCGCCGGCAGGGCCAGCTTCACCGATTCCCGGAACCGGCGTTGTCGCTCGATGGACTTTCCCTCACCGCCGACGACGCTCGATGTCGTCGCGAAGGTCGCGGGGCCGACCGGCGATGTGCCGGCCTCGTAGATCGCCTCAGCGGCGTACGGCCGGTAGATCTCGTGGTAGAAGCCGATGTCGAGCTCGGCGGCGTGAATGTTGAGCCACCTCCACCAGCGCGTGTGGGGCAGGGCGTGCCCGAACCGGGCCAGGTCGGCGTGCGAGCGCCAGTACTGGAGGCTAACGAACTCGTCGCCGATCTCGAACTGGCGGGACGCGAGCAGCCCAACGGCCGCGACGAGGGTTTTCTCGAGCTCGCCAGCGACCTCGCGTTGATAGGCCTCCATGCCGCGCGGCCCATGCAACTGCAGACCGAAGATCGCGATCGTGAGCTCTGGGTAGTCCCAGAGATGGGCGACATAGCCGCGCATGCCGGTCTCGAGCCGCTCCATCCGGCCTAGGCTAGGAGAGTTGGACGAACGGGCGACACCTGTCATGGCGGTCCCTCCATCGTTTCGCTGCAGGTCAACTCAGGCGGGATGGAGCTGCACGACGCCAGCATCACCGTCGACGGTTGCACGCTGCCCGTCGCGCAGGACCGCCGTCGCGTTGCCGGTCGCGACCACTGCTGGGACCCCGTATTCGCGAGCGATGATCGCCGGATGGGAGAGGACTCCGCCGGTGTCGGTGATGAGTCCGCCGATCCGAGAGAAGAGCACCGACCACACAGGCGAGGTCACCGGGCAGACAAGGACGTCGCCGGCCTGGATCTTGTCGAACTCATGTTCCCCTCCGACGACCCGCACGGTGCCGGTGTAGCGACCCGGCGAGGCCGCGATTCCGGTGATGGTCGTCGCCTCGGCTGACTGTCGTTGCGCGCTCCGCGCGGCCGCGAAGATGAGATCGACGGCCCACAGCATCGCCCCCATGACCGTCCGCTCCTCGGAGGGCAGGACACTCAGGGGCAGCTGGGCGGGCGCCTGACCGAAGCTCGCCGGCCCCGGGTGGGCCAGCACCCAAGCCCGCTCGCCCTTCCGCCGCATCACGAGCTCGCGCCGGTCGCCGGCGTCGGCGAACGCGGTCAGAGCCTCGTCGCGCTCGAGGAAGAAGACGTCGTCCGCGTCGGCGACGACACTCCGCGAGGCGAGCCGTCGGCCGAGCTCGCGCAGCGAGGTGCGTGCCAGGGCGAGCGGCACGCTGACCGTGAAGAACTCGTTCTCTTCGTGCACCGGATGGGCGGCTACCGCCCGTGCCAGCGCTCGCTCGAAGCGCGCCCGGTCGGCCTCCTCCCGGGTGGCGAGCAGCTCTCGCGCCTCGGCCAGGACTGCGGAACGGCGGGACGCAAGGGCCGCCACCTGACGCGTCCCGTCGTACCCGCGCCGGAGCTGATCCCGGAGCGTGGCGAGTGTCAGTTCGGGTGTCTCGGCGAGCGTTGGCTCCGCGACGTCGTAGCGGCGCGCCCGCATGGCGTACCCGCGTTGGTAGTGCTGGAAGGCGGCGTCGAACTCGGGGTCAGCGCGAGACAGCTGCGACACGGCCTCGCGGTCGGCGCGTTCGACGAGCTCGTGCAACGCCGGCCGCGTCGCCGCCAACCGCGATAGCTCGGCGAGTGCCAGCGCCGGTGTGGTAGACATGGCAGACAGACCGTTGAGCAGCTCGAACGTGCGCGGCGCATCCCAGCCCAGAAGGTCGCGACATGCGCGGGCGAGTTCGAACCGTGCGATCGCGATCGGCGCGTGGAGCGTGAAGTGCGCGACGATTCCTGCGTCGAGCAATGAATGCACCCTCGCCCAGTGTTCCAGGAGCGCCGCGTCGTCGAGTGCCTCGACCGGGACCTCACGCAAGGCATTGATCCGTCGCTGAAGATCGGGCTGAGTCTCGGCGTGCCAGGTTCGGATGATCTGCCCGGCCAGATCTTCGCGTAGCGCCCGACTTGCGACGGACAAGCGGGACCGCATCTGGGGATGGAGTCGAACGAGCAGCCACAACAGTGGCGCGGGCGGTTGGCGCCGGTCCTTCCCGCCCGGCGGCACGACTCTCGTATACATCCACCCGCCGATCTCTCGGAATTCCAGCCCGTCTGCCAGCAGCCCGTGCGCGGCGAAGGCCCGGGCGAGCGCAGCGTTCTGTATGGTCACCTCCAGGGAGCGCATCATCGGTGTCAGCGGGACGGGAAAATGGCTCGCCTCCCGTTCCCAGAAACCCGCAGGGACCTCGACCCGGACGGGGACCGGCTCGATGAGTTCCGCCGGTATCGGGAGCGCGGTGATCGGTCGGGCCTGGAGCACAAAGAGCGTGTCACCTACGAGCGCCCATTCGATGTCCTGCGGGGCGCCGAACAGGGCCTCGACCTGCCGCGCGAGGTCGGCGATCGACCGCGCCCTCTGAGCGTCGATTGCGCCCGTACCCCCGCGGGGGCTGTCGGCTCTATCCCCGCGAACGACCCAGTCATCGGGGCTCACCTCGCCCGACATGAGCCGGTCGCCGAGCCCCCGCACTGCGCTCACCAGCGTCTCATCGCGCGCGCCGCTCACCGGATTCGCGGTGAATGCCACGCCCGCCGCATCGGCGGGGACGAGGCGCTGGATCAGGACCGCAATGGATGCCGAGCCTGCCGAACGTCCACGTTCATAGGCGGCAACCCGTGCCGCCGAAGCCGACTCGTAGCAGCGTCGGACGGCGGCCGCCATCGGCCCCAATCCCTCCACGCCGAGCACGGTCTCGTACTGCCCCGCATAGGACGCGTCGGCCAGGTCCTCCGCCAGGGCCGAGGACCGTATGGCGACCGGTCCCGGTCCCACGCGCTCGAGCACCTCGCTGAGCCAGCCTTCGAGGAGGGGCGGCACGCCCGCCTCATCCTGAAGGCCGGTGAACGCGAGGCCAAGCGCCGCCGCGGTCAGGACGATGCCGTCCGGGACCGGAAAGCCGGCCGCCATCAGCATGCCCAGATTTGCGGCCTTCACGCCGACCTCAGCGGAACGGCCAGCGGCATTCGACAGGAAGACGAGCTGCGGCGCTCGCCTCTCATCGGCGGCCGACGTTGTGCTCACCCTGGCCTCGCCAAGGCGGCCATGCGTGCCGCCTCCTCATCCTGTCGCCGGAGATCGGCGATCAGCACCTCGATGGCGCGTCGAACGGCGCGCCCGGCCTGGGCACCGCTGAGGCCGAACTGCGATGCGAGGAGATACCAACCGACCGATCCGGCGAGCGTGCGCACGATGGCGAACATCGGCTCGACCTCTTCCCGCGGCAGGTGCGGCAGGTCGGCCTCGAGCATCCGCCGCCAGTGTTCCGTCCGCTGCCGGCTCGAGGCCGTCCGCTCGCCACTCGTCAGCATCCGCATCACGGCGGCCCGCACCAGGTCCGGGCTCTGATCTAACAGCCGGAACAGCGACTCGATCTGGGCCAGGATCTCCTCGATCGTCTCTGGCTGGGTGATCATCCCCTCCGAGGCGAGCCACTCTTCATAGCGCTCAGCGACGGCGTCGACGAGCGCTTCGCGGCTCTCGAAGTAGCGGTACACGGTCCGATGGGTGACCCCCGCCCGATCGGCGGCGTCCTGAACCGAGAAGCCGGCGATGCCGCGCTCGCGGATCGCCTCGATCACCGCGTCCACGACGGCGTCGCGCGTCACCCGCCGTTTGCGGTCGGCCAGCGAGGGACGATTCTTGAGCGACGCGCTTGTCGTAGGTTGTACCGTCGATGTCATATGTTGTGACAGTACACGGTCTGTCAAACGTCGCGCCGCGACCCCGAGGCGGGTTACGCGGCCACCTGCCCGGCCGCGCGCGTCGCTCGCCAACGAGGTCCTGCGGCCTATCCGATCCGGCCCCAATCTCAGCAGCAAGACCCTGTAAACATCTTGGTCGTAGTGCGTCTCGCCGGCGGGACGGAGCGAACCTGC
>WNGF01008475.1_pt1 | contig 12082 bp, 10 predicted proteins | sample 5400641 | NCBI WGS metagenome assembly WNGF01 (sample SAMN13153371, study PRJNA577476) | soil metagenome | isolation source: 80 cm soil or saprolite under grassland replicate 2 | place: USA:California | collected 2016-06-15
GAAGTCTGCGCTCTCCCCGTACGCCATCTCGACCGTCTTGCCGAGGACGTCGCCGCGACCCGACGCCTTGCCAATGGTGTACTCCGGCGCAAACCCGAACATCGCGCTCGCGACCTTCGTCGGCGAGCCGTCCGGGCCCGTAAACGGCTCGAACTGGAAGTCGCCGATTCCCGAGACAGAGCCGGACTTGTCGTCCGCGGTCACGCGTCCGCGTTGCATGCCCACGTACTCGCCGATCAGCGGCTTGAACTCGCCGAAGGGACCGCCGGCCTCACCGGAGAAGATCTTCTCGAGCGCCTGTGCTTGGTCATCTGAGGCTGCCTCGTCGACCACGAGGCCGACCTTCCAGTTCCCCGCGGTGAGATTCGCCGGGAAGTGGTTGTAGAGCACGACCTTGACGTCGCTGAGATCGACGTCGTCCAAGCTCCCCTCCTTGACCGCGAAGATGAGGATCCCGCGGCATTCGCCGTCCGGGGCCGTGGGCTTACTGTCGACCGGGCAGGGGCAGATCGGCAGACAGTTGCAGCTAGCGATGTAACGGCCTGCGATGCGGTAGGCCATCGAACCTCCTCTCCTGAGCCCTTAGGGCTCCATCTGCGTTGTGGGTTCCATCTGCTGGTTCGGCTTATCCATTTTCCATCCCGCCTCTCTGCATGGCGGGCGCCCTGTTCGGTTGCGTCAGGCCGGGCACGCTGTCCGGCGCGGCTGCGATCCAGATCCCGAGCGTGACGAAGATGAGGGCGAACACTCGCGTGAGCCGGGAGCCGAAAGGCAGCACCTTCTCCGCGAAAATGATCCCCGCGACCATGGCCATCCACGTCAGGCTCATCACGCCGAGCGCGAAGAGCACGACCATCAGCCCCCAGCAGCAGCCGACGCAATAAGCGCCGTGCACGAAGCCCATCTGTAGAGCTCCGAACCGCCCCTCCTTCCAGCCATGGAGGACGAAGTGGAGCGGCGAACGGCAGTGGCTCAGGCAGATCTCCTTCAGCGGCGTGAGCTGGTAGAGACCGGCCGCGGCCACGGCACCGCCGGCTACCCAGGGGCCGCGCTCGTCCCACGCGAGGAAGCCGATGTCGAATGTCGTGATCAGGCGGAAGACGCTGTAGGCAACCAGCCCGTAGCCCGTCCAGGCAAGGAGGTACCCCGCAAGGAAGGTCCACGTGGGGACAAACTCCGCGCGGCCGAGCCCGGCTCGATGCCGGGACACGCGCGCGAACGCGAGCGCCATCGGCGCCACAGATGGCAACATCATCGCGGCCATCATCGTCACCCAGACGCCGAGGTACCAGCCGAGCTCACCGAGATGGGTGCCCGGGCCCGCGTCCATGCCCTCCATGCGCTCGAAGGTGACGATCCAGGCGACGAGCGCGCCCCCGAGGACAACCGCCGCTACGAAGACTGGATTGGCGCGGGCGCTCCGGGCAGCGACCGTGTTCACGCTGCTGAAGATACAAGGCACTAGACCAGCGCGCTTGCACAAGGAATGCGAGATAGCGCTCACGACGCGCGTCGGCTTGTTCTCCGACGACTGGGAACAGGATGTACCAAACGGAACACAAGGACGAGGTCGCAGCTACGCCGACGATTGGCAACAAGCAAGCCACAACGGTGACCTGGTCCACGCGGTGGAGGCGGGCGTGTGACCAGCGACCCGCCGACGGTGGAGCTTTAGCACGACGAGGCCGGGTACAACGTTCATTGCAGTGGCCGCTGACGCGCAGCGTCAAAGACTTCGGCCTCCGTGGTGGCGACTCGCGACGCTCATTCTTCTGAGCGTTGCGCTTGCCATCGCGGTGAGTCAAGGCCGAACGATTGAAGCCGTGATCATCGGGATTCTGATCGTGCCGACGCTGCTTCTCGTCGGCGCTTGGATCTACGTCTGGATTGGCGAACTTCCATCTCGCTGAGCGGCGTCTGCGACGACTGGGAGCAGAGCGAATCAAAGTGAACAACCGCCCGTGGGCGCCTCTTTCTGACGAGTGGGAACAGGCGCGACATGGAGACGACCTCATGCACGCCATGGACGTCGGTCTTCTTCAGCGCGACGACGTGACGCAGTTCGGTGACGTGCTCGCAGGCACGGCGGCAGGCCGCCGGGTCGGACGGCGACATCACCATCTTCGATTCGACTGGTCTCGCGATAGAGGACCTTTGCGATCGCGCTAGCGAGCAGCGAGGACAGGCGATCTGCCTCTTTCTCGACTCGGTGCTTCGCTACATGATCTCGGTCGGATGAGAGTCCGTGCGAAGGACGGCACAGAGGTCGAAGTCGGCCCAGGAGAAGCGTTCATCGCGGCTCCGGGCCACGATGCCTGGGTTGTCGGCGACGAGCCTTGCGTCGCCCTGGACTTCATCCCGTGTGGTGACGCCCGCGGGGTCGTCGGTTGCGTTCTACGGAGCCGGCGTCGCCGAAGGATCCGTTGTCATGCGGGCGGCCATCTTCTCCGCGAGCGATCGTTCGTACGCGGTCGAGACGGGCTTGCGGTTGAACCAGACGAGGAAGAGCCAGGCGGACGCTCGCCCGTTCCCCAGCAGCACCATGTCGTAGTTGGCGAAGAGGGTCTTGCGCCTCGTCCTCTTCACACGGCCCGTCGGCTTGACCGCGAGCTTGACGCGAAAGACCGACGTGCGAGGTGCCACGGCGGGGAACGCAATCGCGCCCTTCGAGGCGACCGTGATCTTGACTCCCGGCGCCGTCCCGCTGAACAGCTTGCCGAGGCATTTCAGGAAAGCGGGCATGACGTTGAGCGTTCGGTCCCAGTCTGCCTGCGCCTGGTCAGGCGACTGCCAGACGATTGCAACCGACGAGGCCCATGAAGAGTCCGCGCGCGTGAAGTCAGGCGAGGAGCCGCCACCCGTGGTTGTCAGATCGGACTGGTTCGGGGTGCCTTCGGGACACCACGTCGACTCGTCGCCGCTGCTGCCCGAATCGCCTTCGCTCGACGGATCCGCGACCCAGCCCTTGCCGAGATCGGCCGGCGCGAGAACGATGGACTCCGCCCAGGACTGATCGGTCGGATTGATGTTGATCTGCGGATCGGTTGGGTCGGCGGCCGCAGCGACACCCGCGAGCGCGAGCACGGCGAGCACGACGGGAAGGACTACAACGCGGCGGGCGGGCATGTCAGCGGGTCCCTTTCGGTGACGGCGAGGGCTGCTCCGAGTGTCGTCTCGGTCGGCGCGGACCGATATCGCCCGATCGAGGCATCGACCGCTTCAGCCGGACACGAGCAGGCGGTCGGGCGCGAACAACTCCAGCAGCGGGTCCTCGCGCCCGAGAACCGCACCCGCGGCGAGCTCGCCGCACATGAGCCCCAGGACGTTTCCGTGCCCTGAATACCCGGCCGCGATCCACACACCGTCGTGTCCGGGGAGACGGCCCACGAGCGGGAGCAGGTCCTGCGTCAGCCCGAAGATCCCGGCCCACCGGTGCGTCACCTTCGGCATCTCGCCGAGTAGCTCGACAAGGAACGCGTCGAGCGCGTCCTGGATCGGCTGCGTGGTCGTCTCCTCGTCGGTCATCTCCGTGAGGATCGAAAAGTCGCGGAAGCCGCCGAGGACGATTCGGCCGTCCGGGAGCTGCTGCCAGTAGTCGAAGCCATTCCGCGCGTAGTGCGGACAGTCGAAGAGACGTTCGCGCAGCGGCTCCGTCGCCAGGACCTGGCCGCGGGCGGGCCAGAGTGCGTCATCGAGCTCCGGCAAGAGTCCGCGACCCGAGCCGTCCGTGGCGATGACGATCTGCTCCCCGTCGAGCTCGTCCAGCGCCGCAACGCGATCGTGCTCTCGGAACTCCACACCTTCCGCGGCGGCGAGGGCGGCCAGACGGCGCACGAAACGCGCCGGCTGCGCGGTGCCGTCTTGCGGATGGAAGATCGCACCGCGGAAATCCGGGCGAAGGTGCGGAAGCTCGTCGTGCCACTCGGCAGCGAACCCGTCCTCCTGCAGCGCCTCGTACTCGGCGCGAATCTCGACGCGCTCCTCGGCGTCGGCGGCGAGACGCAGACTGCCGGTGCGCCGGAATGCGTCGCCGGCGAGTGATTCCAGCCGATCCAGCGTCGCCTGAGTGCGCAGCCACAGCTCGCGTGCAGCGTCGGACCCGTACGTTGCGCGCGCAACGTCGTAGCGGGCGGCCCCGCCGCGCAGGGCGAAGCCGCCGTTCCTCCCGCTTGCGCCCTCCGCTATCCCGCGCGCGTCGTGAACGCGCACGCGAAGGCCGCCGCGCGCAAGCGTGAGCGCGCACGCGCATCCTGTGATGCCGGCTCCGATGACTGCGGCGTCAACTCTGTCGAGCGTATTCGTCGCGACCTCCGCGGCGGGCTCTTGCAGCCAGAGAGGCGTCTCCACGCGCACCGATGCTACGCGAGCACCGGCCGCTACCCGCGTCTTCAGGGGCGACTGTCTCCCCGGTCGCACGGGGAATCGGGTTCGGCTTTCCCTGGCGGACCGGTGTGTTGATGATTGTCGTCGCCGCAACCCCACCCGGGCATGGAGGCCGGCTGAGTGACCGGCGGTGCCGCTGACGTGGCTGGCACCGGCGGCGGCGATGCCGACGGGGCCGGTTCTGCCGGTGCAAGCTGTTCAGAAGCCGTCACAGGTGCGTCGGCAGGTGGAGTAGGGAGCGGCGCGGGAGGAGACGGCGTTGGCGGTGATGGTGATGGTGGTGGTGGAGAAGGAGGACTCGGGGGCTGAGGTCCGGGGTGCGGAACGCGGTCCAGCGGGCGCGAGGACTCCGCGATCAGAAGCGACGGGATAGTCCTCCCTGCGGTAGGCGTTTGCACGCGGCGTGGCGCGCGGCGGCCCGGTTGCGGCGTGGGAGATGGACGCGTCGGGACAAGTACGCTCGGCTGCGTTCGCCCCTGGTGCGGCGGCGGCAGCACACCATCGGCGCTGGGCCGCGAAGCGACGGAAGAAAGCATGGCGATGAATGCAGCACACAGCGCACCGAGCGGCAGGACACCCGCAGCAAAGATGGGAGCGCGGCGGCCGGCAGCGATCCAAGCGCGCCAGGGTGCCGGCCTACCCCCATGCTGCCTCTTGTCGCATCTGAGATCGGTCACGGCTCGCCTCGTTCAGGGCGTGACCGCACCGCCGGTGTGAATCACCCTCTCTCAACCTCGCTTCGGCAATGGCGGCCGCACGGGTCATCCCTCGTTCGCGGGACTAGTGGCCGGGGCGATCACCGGAGTACTCGCCTAGGGACAGGCGTGCGCCCTCACCTTGGCCCAGTCAACCCAGAACGGGGCCGCGCATCCGGACGCGGGCGCGCACTCAAGAGATCGCAGCTCCCTGCGGTCAGACGGATCAGAGCCCGGCGTGGTCAGCGAGCCAGCGCCGGTTTCGGGCCTGTGCACGGGCGGCAGCTGCGGGTTCCTCGCCGGGACCGGGAATCCGGTCCTGCTCGACGACGAGCCAACCGCCGTACCCACCGGCGGATAGCTCCGCGAGGAAGCCGACGAGGTCGACGTCTCCCGTGCCAAGCTCGCAGAACACGCCGCGCCTCCACGCTTCGGCCATGTCGGCCCGATCGGCGAGGACGCTCGCGAGGATGGGCGCGCGCACGTCCTTCACGTGAACGTGGTTGATGCGCGACCGCCACTCGCGCAGCGCCCGGAGGGGATCCCCGCCCCCGATCGTGAGGTGGCCGGTGTCGAGCAGGAGGCCGACCTCCGTCAGCTCGAGGAGGCGGTCGATCTCCCACGGCGCCTCGACGTACGTTGCCGCGTGGTGGTGGAAGGTCGGCTCGAAGCCACGGCGGTGGGCGAGATCCGCTGCTCGCTCGACACCGTCGGCGAGGCGCCGCCAACCTCCGTCGTCCAGTCCGAGCGCGCGCTTGCGGATCGCTTCGCCGGGATGAGCGGCCCGCTCCGGTGAGCCGGCATCGGCGAGCACGACCTTCGTGGCCTCACTACCGGCGGCTGCGACGACGTCGAGCGTGGACTCCATCGCAGCAAGGTCGTCGTCCCAATGCTCTTGCTCGCTCAGTCGGATCGGGATAAACGCGCCCGCGAGGTCGAGATCGAAGCGAGCCAGCCGAGCGCGCACCGTGTCGCCGTCACCGAGGTATCCGGATGGGCCGAGCTCTGTCCCCTCGTAACCGGCGTGGGCGATTGCACCGAGCACCTCGTCGGGCGCAGGGATGTTCGGAACCGTCCCAATCGTGTGCTCGAAGACGCCGAAGCTGACCGGCGCGTTCGCGAGGCGAATCACGTAACGAGCGGGACGCGGGGATCCTTCTCCATCGTCTGCCACGCAGCACGGACCCACGCAAGCTGCGGGTCGTCGGATGCCGCCATCGAGCGGCGGTCACCGGCGAGGGCGTTGAGGTAGTACAGGTCGTAGCCGTGCGCCGCGCACGTCGTGTGGTAGCCGTACGGGACGAGCATGAGGTCGCCGTCGCGCACGGTGACGGTGACGTCGAGATCGTGCCCCGGGCTGTAGAGCCGCTGCACTGCGAACGCCTCCGGCTTTGCGGTCCTGTAGTAGTAGGTCTCCTCGAGCACCACCTCGCCCGGCGGGTTGTCCTCGTCATGCTTGTGCGGCGGGTAGCTCGACCAGTTCCCGGCGGGGGTGAACACCTCGACGACGAGGATGCGGTCAGCTTGAAACTCGGGCTTGACGATGTGGTTGATCTGCCGGGTCGCATTACCGGCGCCGCGCACCTCGATCTCGACGTCGTCAGGAGTAATGAGTACCGGCTCGCGGCGCTGCTCGGCATGTGCGCTGCACATCGCGACCTCGCCGTCGGCTTCGACCTCGAAGGACGTCTCACGCGGGAGATAGAGCGCCCACGGCATGCCGTCGAAGATGGACTGCCGCCCGCCGAGCTCCCACGACTGCCCATCGGCTCGGACGCGGCAGGTTCCGCTCAGTGGGACGAGCACCGTCTCGGCGTCGTCGTTCCCGAGCGAGAACGACCCGCGGCGAACCTCGAAAAAGAGGTTGCGCCAGCCTGCAGACAGCGGCGTCACCCGCTCCCACTCGCCGGCTTTCAGCAGGTACTCGCTCATACGAGCGCCGCTTCGAGGTCCTCGAGGTGGGGCATGGCCTCGGAGCAGGCGAGTTGCGAGGCGACGAGCGCCCCGGCCACGTTCCCGCGGCGCGTCGCCTCGACGAGGGACAGCCCCCTGAGGAGGCCCTGCCCGAGCGCAGCCGCAAAGGCGTCGCCGGCGCCGAGCCCGTTCACGACCTCGACCGAATAGCCAGGGACGTCGGTCACGTCGCCGTGCTCGTAGACGGTCGCTCCGCGTTCGCCTCGCTTCACGACGAGACGCGGCACATCGCCGAGCTGCGCGGCCGCGACCTCCTCCTCGTTCCCGATCACGATCTCGGCGGACTCAACGGCCTCTGCCGCGAGCCGCGGATACACCCCCGGGTCATCCCAGAGGGACGGTCGCCAGTCCAAGTCGAAGATCGTCGCGCCACGGTGCGCGTGCAGCGCCTCCAGCGTGGTCTCGCGACTCGGTGCCTGGGCCAGCCCGGTGCCGGTCGCGTAGAGCAAGCGCGCGTGTGCGACCTCCTCGTGATCGAAATCCTCCGGTGAGAGCTGCCAGTCGGGCGCGGTCGGACGGCGGTAGAACAGGATCGGGAAGTTGTCCGGCGGCCAGACCTCGCAGAAGGTCGGCGGCGTCAGCCAGTAGGGATCCGTGCGCAGGAAGCGCACGTCGACGCCTTCGTCGGCGAGCCACGCGCGCACGAACTCCCCGTGTCCTTCGTCGCCGACGCGCGAGACGATCGCGGTTGCGACCCCGAGCCGCGCGAGCCCGGTGGCGACGTTTCCGGCGAAGCCGCCGACGAAGCGCGTGTACGTCCGGACTTCGCGCAGCGGTGTCTCGAGCTGGTTCGGGTACAGGTCGACGCCGACACGTCCCATCACGACCGCCTCGATCACAGCGGCGTCCGCTCGCGCGTTCGAGCCTCCTCGTATGCGTCGCGGGCTACGCGAACGGCGTCGACGTCCGACACCTCCGCGACGGGTACGTCCCACCAACTCTCGTAGCTCGGCACGCCTTCGTACCGGTCGACTTCGACGGCGAGGACGACGGTGGAGTCCCCCTGTTTCGCATCATCGAGACCGGCACGGAGGTCGTCGATCGTCCGGCAGCGGATCACGCGCGCCCCGAGCGACTCGGCGTTCGCCGCAAGGTCAACGGGGAGCACCGGTGCGGGAGACTCGTCGCTGTCCAGACCGAGCGAGCCGTTCCGGCGGTAACGGTAGTGCGTGCCGAATCCGTCGGTACCGAGTGAGCGCGACAACGCTCCGATCGAGTTGAAGCCGTGGTTGTCGACGAGGACGATGGTCAGCTTCAGGCCCTCCTGGATCGAGGTGACGATCTCGCTCGACAGCATCAGGTACGAGCCGTCTCCGACCAGCACGTAGACCTCGCGCTCGGGCGCGGCCATCTTGACGCCCAGCCCGCCGGCGATCTCATAGCCCATGCACGAGTACCCGTACTCGACGTGATAGCCCTTGGGATCACGCGTGCGCCAGAGCTTGTGCAGGTCGCCCGGCATCGAGCCGGCGGCGCAGACGACGACGTCTGTCGGCTCGGCGGCGGCATTGACGACGCCGATCACCTCGCTCTGCGCGGGGAGCGGCGTGTGCCCGAGCTCGTACAGGCGCGTCACCTCGGCGTCCCACTCGGCGCTGAGCCTCGCGGCCTGCTCGCGGTACTCGGCATCGACCGCGTAGGCGTCGAGCAGCTCGGCGAGCCGTTCGAGCGTTGCGCGCGCGTCGCCGACGAGGGCGAGCGCCCCCAGCTTCGTCACGTCGAAGTCGGCCATGTTGACGTTGACGAAGCGGACATTTGAATCGCGGAAGGCGGTCTTCGAGGCCGTCGTGAAGTCGGTCCAGCGCGTGCCGACGCCGATCACCAGGTCGGCCTCTGCGGCGATCTGGTTGGCAGCGAACGTTCCGGTGACGCCGATCGCGCCGAGCGCAGAGGGATGGTCGTGCGGAAGCGATCCTTTTCCCGCCTGAGTTTCCCCGACCGGAATGCCGGTCCGCTCGACGAGCTGACGCAACGCTTCGGTCGCCTCCGAGTAGATGACGCCGCCGCCCGCCACAACCAGCGGACGGCGAGCCTCGCGGATCGACTTCGCCGCCGCGGCGAGCGTCTCCGCTTCCGGGAGCGGCCGGGGAACGTGCCAGACGCGGCGCTGCAGGAACTTGTCCGGGAAGTCGTAGGCCTCTGCCTGCACGTCCTGCGGGCAGGCGAGGGTCACCGCTCCCGTCTCGGCCTGGTTGACGAGCACTCGCATCGCCGACAGGGCGGCCGGGATCAGCTGCTCCGGCCGCTCGATGCGATCGAAGTAGCGGGACACCGGCTGCAGCGAGTCGTTGACGGAGACGTCGCCGCGCCACGGCACCTCGAGTTGCTGCAGCACCGGGTCCGGCCGGCGCGAGGCGAAGACGTCACCGGGCAGCAGGAGGACCGGGAGGCGGTTGACGGTCGCGAGCGCCGCACCGGTGACGAGGTTCGTCGCGCCCGGGCCGATCGACGTCGTACACGCGAGCGCCCCGAGCCGGTTCTTCATCCGCGCGTAGCCGGCGGCGGCATGCACCATCGCCTGCTCGTTTCGGGCCTGGTAGTAGGTCAGCACCTCGGAACTCTCGTACAGCGCCTCACCGATCCCGGCGACGTTGCCGTGACCGAAGATCCCGAAGCAGCCGCCGAAGAAGCGGTGCTCGACGCCGTCTCGCTCGACGTACTGGTGCGCCAGGAAGCGAATCAGCGCCTGGGCGGTCGTGAGCCGCACGGACCTCACGCCTTCACGTCTGCGGATAGGCCCTCGAGCTCGTGCTGGAGCTCCGTCAGCTCGCTGCCCCCCGCCATCATTCGAACGAGTTCCTGCTGGTCGAGATTCTGCTTCGGAAATGTGCCCATCGACAAACCACGGTTCAGGATCACGAAGCGGTCGCCGACCGGATAGGCGTGATGCGGGTTGTGCGTGATGAAGATCACGCCGACACCACGGTCGCGGGACTCGAGGATATAGCGGAGGACTATGCCGGCTTGCTTGACGCCGAGCGCCGAGGTGGGCTCGTCGAGGATGAGCACACGCGCGCCGAAGTAGACGGCTCTCGCGATTGCCACGGCCTGGCGTTCCCCACCCGAGAGCGTACCGACAGGCTGGTCGGGGTCGCGGACGTCGATCCCCATCTCGAGCAAGTGGTTCCGCACTTCTCGCTTGGCGAAGCGGCTGTCGAAGCGGCGAATCGGCGGCGGTCCCGCGGTCGGTTCGGCACCGAGGAAGAAGTTGCGCCAGATCGCCATCAACGGGACAACCGCAAGGTCCTGGTAGACGGTCGCAATCCCCTTTGCGCGCGCATCGCGCGGCGACCTGAACTCCGTCTCCTCCCCGTCGACGAGGTACCTGCCCTCGTCGGTCCGGTGGACGCCGGAGAGGATCTTGATCAATGTCGACTTGCCGGCGCCGTTGTCACCGAGGATGCACAGCACCTCGCCCGCGTCGAGGTACGCCGAGACGTCCTTCAGCGCATTGACGTTTCCGAAGTACTTGGAGACGCCATCGACCTCGAGCAGATGGGCGCCGTTCTCGCTCATCGTCGTGCCTTCACCGCCTGCTGGCGGATGATCGCGTTGAGGAGCACCGCGAGCAGCAGGATGACCCCGAGAAAGAGATTCCGGTAGTCACTGTTCCAGCCGGAAAACGGGATCCCGATCGTCGCCATGCCCATGATCAGTGCGCCGATCGACGCGCCGACCGCGGAGCCGAAGCCGCCCGTCAGCAGACAGCCGCCGACGACGGCGGCGATGATGTACTCGAACTCGCTGCCGATGCCCTGGCCCGCCTGCGCGGAGCGTAGCTGGAGGGCGATCATGATTCCGAGCAGCGACGCCATGGTCGACGTCGTCATGAAAAGCGCGACCTTCGTGCGCAGAACTGGCACGCCGACGTTACGCGCGGCAACCGCGTCGCCGCCGACGGCGAAGATCCAGTTGCCGAAGCGCGTGAAGTTGAGCACCCAGGTCGCGAGGACCGTCACGCCGACCCACCAGAGCACGCGGTCCGGAAAAGCGTACGAGCTTCCAAAGGTTGAGCCGAAGATTTTGTGGGCGAAGGCGAATCCGGAGGCAGTGTCGATGTCGGGCACGTAAACCGTGCCGAAGACATGGGACGTGAGGCCGAGGTTTATGCCCTCCAGGCTGAAGAACGTTCCGAGCGTGACGATGAAGCTCGGCAATCTCGTCTTCATCACGAGCATGCCGTTGAGGAACCCCACCGCCATCCCGAAGAGCAGCACGAGAACAATCGCCGGCCAGACGTTCAAGTCCTGGCGCGTGACGAGATAGCCGAGCAAGAGTCCCGAGCTACCGGTCATGACGCCGGCCGACAGGTCGAACTCGCCGCCGATCATGAGCAGCGCGACCGGCACGGCCATGATCCCGATGTTCGAGGCCTCGTCCGCCCAGCGGGCGAAGCCGTCGAGCTGGGCGAACTGGGTCCCCGCGCTCCACAGGAACAGGACGAAGACCGCGAGGACGCCAACGAGTGAGCCGATCTCCGGCCGCTGGAACAGTCGCGTGACGAGGCCGACCCGTACGAGCCGCTCGTCTCGCCGGAGCACAACCGTCTCTGCTGTGCGTGCCATCCTTGCTCCTTCGGTGATGCTAATCCCGGTGGGCGGAAGCGTCGCTCCCGCCCACGCGGTGCTTCACGGCGTCAGCGCGTGCCCTTGCGAGCGAGCGCCGCCACTTTTGCTGCGTTGCTCTTGTCGACGAAGCCGGGGCCGGTGAGGACCGGCTTGCCCCCGCCGACGGTGTTGAGATTGATGTTGAAGAGGTAGAGGAAGACGAGCGGTAGATAGCCCTGTTCGTACTGCTGCTGGTCGACCGCGAACAGGATCTGGCCCTTCTGGATCGCCTTGATCACGTCGCTCGAGAGGTCGAAGGTGCCGATCTTCGCCTTCGAGCGCACCCCTTTGGCGGCGTCGCGAGCCGCGATCCCCATCTGCGGGTTGAGCGCGAGGATCGCGTCGATCGACTTGTCGGCCTGGAGCTTCGTCCGGATCTGGTTCGTGGACGCGGCGACGTTGCTCACGCCCTTGACCTGCAGC
>WNGF01014373.1_pt1 | contig 12082 bp, 16 predicted proteins | sample 5400641 | NCBI WGS metagenome assembly WNGF01 (sample SAMN13153371, study PRJNA577476) | soil metagenome | isolation source: 80 cm soil or saprolite under grassland replicate 2 | place: USA:California | collected 2016-06-15
TCAGCGACGAGGCCGGCGTCCGCCAGCTTCGGTTCACCGCCGATGAACAGGATGTTTGACGGCTTCACGTCCCGATGGACCAGTCCCTGCGCGTGCAGGTGCGCGAGCGCGGCGGTCAGCTTGAGGGCGAGCTGAATCATCTCGTCGGCCGGTAAGGCGCCACGTGATTTCAAATCCGCGCGAAGGGTGCGGGGCGTGTAGAAATCCGGATGACAAATGTCGAATGACGAAGGAAATCCGAAGCTCGAAGCCCGAACGTGTTCTTGTTGGCGGCTCGCGGTTTCGTCATTCGGAATTCGGGCTTCTTTCGGATTTTGGCATTCGTCATTCGGATTTCCGACTCCGTCGGCCAATTCCATCACATAATAAAACCCCGCGCCATCGGCAGCAAACCGAGCGTGAGGATATCGACCAGGCCGTCGTGGGAACGAGAAACCGGCTCGAATTTCTGGAGGCCCTTAAACTCGCGCTCGAATGATTCGGCTGAGGCGTGCCGATCGCGCCGGACGACCTTCACGGCGCGCAACATCCCGACGGCATTGCGCGCCAGCCATACTTCGCCGTACGCGCCCGAGGCAATGGAGCGGAGCAATTCGTGGTCGGGAATGGACGGAGGCGCGGCCGACACGTTTTTTGGCAGCGCTTCCACGATTCACAAGCTAGCCTAGCGAAATAGGACGAATTGTGCAATGGGGAGCGCGACCGTCGGTCGCGCAAGTCGGCGTCGCGTCACTGGAAAAGAGTCGATCCCCCAGACACCAAATGGTTACAGGTTCGGCGGCAGCCCAAGTGTTCGGCGAGACGCCGAACACAGTAACCGAGACGGTCGCGGCTCCCCGACTCGACTGCATCGATGCGGCCTGGGATTGGGGAACAGCGTTTGGGTTGTTGCTACCGCCTTTCGTGACCCTTTCGATCCACGAAGGCCCGCTGGCGGAAGGCGCGGCGGCGCTATGACTCCGAACGCCTCACCCGGGCGATTTCCCGGCGCACCAGCCGTCCCACCCTGCTCTTGGCCATATAGACCGCCGCCATGGTCGTGCCGGCGGCTTTCGCCGCGCCGCGCACAGTCAATCCCTGCAGCACGTGCAGAGCGAAGAGTTGAAACTGCCGGGCACTCACCTGCCGTTTCACCCGCGCAAGGCCGGACTGACGAACGTGCTCCTCCCATTCCGTTTCCCAGAGACGCTCGAAGGCGGGATCGACGTCAGGTGCGGGCGCACCGCCAGCTTCATGCTCGGCACCCTCGCCCCCACCGGGGGAGAGGGATGGGGTGAGGGGGCACGCTTCGCGATGAGGCTTGGCCCGCGCTCTTGCCCGAAACTGGTCCGCGATGCGCCAGCGCGCTTGTTGATACAGCCACGCGCGAAACGAGCCGCGATTGCCGGCGTGCTTGAACTCCCCGATTTTCTTCGCCACGGCGATCAATGTCTCCTGCGCCACTTCGTCCGCCTCGGCATCGGTGAGACCGGCCTTGCTCGCCACGTTGCGGAGCAGCGGCGCGTAATCGTGATCGAACTCGCGCCAGGCGGTCTGCTGACTCCAATCCTTCAGTCGCGCCAGCAGGCTCGGCCGCGTCGCCAGCGAACTCTCGGTTTCCGTGGACATGGCAAACATTCACCCTGAAAACGGGTGAACGGAGCGGAGTTTAACAAAAAATATGACCAGGGCGATGAAATTTGATCAACCGCTCGATTTGCAGGTCGGGTCGGAACGGTAGCCGTGACGCGAGCTCCGTTACCTATTGACATCTAATGTCGCCGCTGTAGCTTCCATCCATGCCGCAAAACATTGCGACCACAGACCGGATTGACGAGATGGTAGATGCCTGGATCAAGGAAGGCCGCTTTGCCAACCGCAGCGAGGCATTTCGCGCCGGCATTTTTGCCCTCAAAGAGAAGTTGGAAGCCGAGGCGTTTGACTCGGATTACGTGACCATCGTCCGGGAGCTTGACCGGCATCCCGGCGGCCCCGGTGAGCCGAGCGACGAGGATTTGCGTGAGATCGCCGCACTCGCGCGAAAACATCGGCGCAAATGATCCGGGCCGTCTTCGACACGAGCACGGTCGTCGCCGCCATCTTCTGGCCGCGCAGCACGGCCCGGCGCGCCTGGACGCTGGTGGCCCGCCGCAAGGTCCGGCCTTGCGTCACCAGCGCAATCGAAGCCGAATATCACGATACCTGCCTGGAGTTCCAACAAACGCGCTTTCCGGATCGCTCGCCGTTGCCGTTCCTGGGCTGGATTCACCAAAAAGCTCTGCACTGTGTCCCTTCGCCACTCGGCAAACAACGAAGCCGCGACGCTACTGACGATCCGTTCCTGGCCTGCGCGCTGGCCGCTCAAGGGAAGTACATCGTCGCTTCAGACCGCGATTTGCTCTCGCTCGGCAAACCTTTCGGCATCGCCATCATCACCCCAGCGGAGTTGGTTCGGCGCCGGGGCAGGACTTGAACCCGCAGCGACGCTGAGGGCATCCGATTCCGGTGCGACCAAGGGCCGTTTTACCTCGCGGTTGCGGCGGAAAACTCCCGGAATTGGCGACGTGTGGACTGCGCGGCGAAGCGCAGACTGCGCTCAGGTTTGCGCGTGCGATAGACGTTCACCAAAACGCTGGAAACAAAATCCAGCGGGGTGTCGCGGTCCGCTTGTCAATTCCACGCTAAAACCTGGCGGATACTCCAAGTGCGCTCGTCCACGCCCGCGCTAAAACGCCGGAAGACTGGCGCACCGCCAAAACCTGGCGGGGCTTCCAACGGCTCATGCAAGGCTTCGACGCCAGTTTTGGCGAGCATTGCGACTATGAACCCACTCATGCGCCTCCCAGGAGGGGAAAGGACGCGGACGAAGGCTTGCTCCCTCCTGAGCGGTCGGGTTGGTCGGTTCAGGGCGAGGAAAAATCAAAGCGGGTGTTCAAAAAGTTTCAGGCGACAAAAATTTTTGTTAAGTCGGGCTGTCTCGCCGCGTTCTCAGGATAGTGCGTAGCAAGAGGCAGAGACTAGTTACCGGGAATCAAAGACAACTCAGCTCGGAACACGTCAACAATGAATCGTCATAAAAGAACAACAACCAATCCAGGGAGAACCAGATAATGAAAGCCACAAACGTGAGTAGCCTTAACCATCTGCTCGCTGCCGCCCTCGCGCTGACAGCGGTCAGCATCCCGCGGCCCACACGCGCGGACGAAGTCACGGACTGGAACGAGAATATGTTGACCGCCGCATTTACGGCCAAACTGGGGCCGCTGGCCACCAGTCGCGTGGCTGCCATGGTCCAGTCGGCAGTCTTTGATGCCGTCAACGGCGTCCATCCACGCTATGCTCCGGTCCATGTGAGGCCAGCCGCGCCTCCGGGCGCTTCGGCCAGAGCCGCCGCGGCCCAGGCAGCCCATGACATACTGGCAAACTTGTTTCCAGCGCAGCAGGAAATACTGGACGCCCAGCTTGCTGCCTCGATCAGTCAGCTTGTTGATGCAGATGTCTGGCCGGGACGAACCGTGGTTCGCGGATTGGATTGGGGCCGGTATGTGGCCGGCGAGACCTTGGCCTGGCGGAGCACGGATGGTTTCACCACGGTGTTAGCTCCGTTTCTAGGCGGCACCGACCCGGGTGACTGGCGTCCCACTCCACCGGCTTTCGCGCCCGGCTCCGCTCCGCAAGTGGCCACCATGACCACTTGGGCGGTCGAATCCCATTCCCAGTTCCTGCCGGGCGGCCCGCCGTCGCTGGAGAGCGCTCCCTACGCGGCCGACTTCAATGAGATTAAGCTCATGGGCAGCGCCGACAGCACGGCGCGAACCGCCGACCAGACGCAGTTCTCGATCTTTTGGAACGGAAACACCATCGGCTTTTGGAACCGCGCGGCCATTCAGGTCGCGACCGCGTTGGACTTCCCATTGCTGGAGAACGCGCGGCTGCTGGCCTTGCTCAACCTCGCCCTGGCCGACGCCTACATTTGTTGCTGGGATGCTAAGTACACTTATGTCTTTTGGCGGCCTATCACCGCCATCGCGCTGGCAGACATCGACGGTAATCCAAACACGGAAGCCGATCCAGCCTGGACGCCGCTACTGGTGACTCCGCCTTTCCCGGAGTACCCTTCAGGCCACGCCAGCGTCAGCGGGGCAGCGGCGACTGTTTTGGCGGCGTTCTTTGGCGACCAGACTTCGTTCTCAGTGACCTCGGAGACACTGCCTGGCGCGGTTCGGTATTTCACCAGTTTTTCCCAAGCGGCGGACGAGGTTGACGACGCACGTGTATTCGGCGGCATTCATTTCCGGAATTCCTGTGACGTCGGGCATGCCCAGGGCCGCCAAGTAGGCCAATACATCCTCACGCATTCACTCCGGCGCCTCCACGGCAATGGACATCTACCCGAGGAAACCGAAGGCAAATAACCAGGCCCGGGTTCCTGAGACCAATCGGCTGTTTACAGACGATCACCTTAAAACCTAACCTGATCAAGGACTCATGAAGCGCGCCGCAAATCCCAATTTCTGCGCCGTCAGCCGCCTCTACGGCAGGATGAGCCGCGCCGCATTCACTCTGATCGAACTCCTCGTGGTCATCGCCATCATCGCGATTCTCGCATCGATGCTCTTGCCCGCGCTCAGTCGCGCGAAAGCCAAGGCGCAGATTACCAAGTGCATTGGGAACCTCCGGCAGATAGGCATCGGCGTGAAGCTGTACGCCGATGACAACAATAGCACGATGCCTCCGCGCAGCCGTTACGCCTACGGAACCATCACCGGGCCACTGAGTCGGTTAGACGTTTGCATGGGTGGGAAGGACCCGGCCGCCGGGTTTGCTGACAATTATGCTCCCGCCGTGGAACGACCGCTCCAGAAGTACGTGCCCGCGGTTGAGTCGTTCCATTGTCCCGCTGATCGGGGAAGGGCTTTGTCCCTGGGAGGGAATCCCCCGGAGACACCAACAGCCTGGGATACGATAGGGTGTAGTTACTTCTTTAACGGCCTCCTTTCGGCGGAAACGCAACTCACCCCGGCCGATCGGATCGACAATTTGTGCGGCAAGAAGGAAAGCTGGGTACCCGAACCGGTGCGTTTCATTATGATGCACGAACCGCCGGCTTGCCCGTCGGGCGACGGCTTTTACCACTGGCACTATGCCAGCGGCAAAACCACGGTTCAGGCAAGCGAGCTCGAGAACGACGCGCAGAAATTCGTCTCACCGACCTTGTTCGTGGATTGCCACGCGCGCACGCACGACTTCACCACGATGATCAAAAGCGCTTTCCCCCAAGAGCCAACCGCCGATTGGGTCTGGTACAAGACCCAGTGAGCGAGAACTAAAAAGCGATTACAAGCAAACGACGATCCTGAGCATCTCGCCAGTCGAGTGCTTGGGCTTGTGCGCGGCCAAGGCAAACGTGGCGTTGCGATACCGTATGCAGCATTCAAGGAAGAATTGGATGAACTCGAAGAAGCCCATATGGCCACAACCGACTTATCCCGATTAACGCGCTCCAAAGCAGCCCCACCGCACTGTGGACGAACGTCACAATGTGGCCGCAAAACAGCATTTGACCATCAGCGAGCCGCCGCGCCTGTTGGCCACTACCTCCAACAGTTCCCCGCTGTTCGCGATCAGAGGTGGGCGAAACCTCCAGTATGACATTGAGACCTCAACGGACTTGGCGACGTGGTCGCGTCTTGACACTCTCACCATCACGAATCTTGACGGCACGGCGTCGATCAATGACACGAACGCGCCGATTTCAGACCGCCGCTTCTACCGCGCCGCGTCACGCTGAGTGCATGATTCAAGAACCGAAAATTTACCGCAGCCTCTTCACACGTCTTGCTACAACTTGCCAAATAGGTCTGGCTGACACTATGACTCATCCGTGCAGCATCGGGTTGTCTTCCTGCAAACGGACAAAGCATGGTTTCACCTTGATCGAACTGCTGGTGGTAATCGTGATCATCGTCATTCTGGCGGCGTTGTTGCTCCCGGCGTTGGGCCGTGCAAAAACGGCCGCCCGTTCGGTCGCGTGCAAGAGCAATCTGCGGCAGATGGGACTGGGAGTTAGCCTCTACTTGAGCGACTCTCACGTTTACCCACAGACTATTGACGGCTGGTCCACCAACAGGGACGGCAGCTCGAGTTATGGCAACATATGGGTGTCATGGTGGTGGGGCACGCCCATTCTCACTTATTGTGGCGGTAACTCAAATCTTTTCATTTGTCCGGCTTGGAAATACACGCCTCCGAAGCTTACTTCGGACGGGTGGCTGTTCAGAATTGAGACTGATTCTTATATGTACAATAGTGTGGGAACTCATGTGAATCTGGGTTTAGGTGGTCTGATCGCGGTGTTTGAGCCACCCAATGTCGCTGCGCTGTCCGAGTCATTTGTGCAAGCGCCCAGCGACATGATTGCCATTGGAGATACTCGCAATGACGGCTGGGAGACCGGGGGTCTCGTTATAAATGGGATTGCGGCTTTCGGTTGGCCTGGAGGTCACGACACGATGCACCAAAATCGCCGCAGCAATGCCGTTTTCTGCGATGGACACGTAGAATCCAGCAATCCTGACCTCATCACGAAGGAGAAGGATAAAAACGGATGGACGCGTTTTAAGCCGGACGCCGCCCACGCCAAGAGATGGAACAACGACAACCAGCCGCACCCGGAAACTTGGCCCACGAATTGACAAATCTCTGGAAAGGTCGGCGCAGGGTCGGGTTTCCAAATGGAGTGCAGGTTCCGATCCAGTGCGTTCCGATCGTAATGGTGTTTCTTCATGCCGGGTCGGGAACCGGCGCTCACCGATGTCCAGAGGACTCACGTTGATGGAACTGCTGGTGGGCATCGAGATTATCGCCAACCTTACGGCGCTGTTGCTCGGGCCATATGTTGGTGGCCTGGTCGTTCATTTCGCCAGCCCCAGCTTTTTCAGCACATCCCCGAAACGTTTATCCGAACGCAAGCCATCAAAGCCCGGCTCCCGGTTGATCACAAAGGATAGTTGAGTCGGCATTTGATCCAGCGCTTGATTCAGAAAACCGAATGCTTTCTCACTGTCCCCGCCGCGGGCGTAGAGGACGCTCAACCGCACGGGATTGCTATCGACGTTTTTCTTCAAGTTGAGGAGTTGTTGCCAGTAGGATGATTGGCCGCCTTGCTCGTACGCTTTTCGCAGCGCGCCATAATGGGCCTTCACTTCCTCCGGCTTTTCAGCGTTGAGCGGATCGTTTTTTTCTTCCAGATCGATTGCCTTCAAGTAATCGCCCTTCCCTCGGTAAGCGGGCGCCAGGAATTGCGCCGTCAGTCGCGCCCGCTGCGTCGGCTGCTGCTCGACGAGGTCTTCTAGAATCCTGACGGCCCGATCATATTGGCGGGCGGCGAGAAAGACAAAGGCGGCGTTTTGCATCCATACAAAAGAGCGGGAATCCAGTTGACGGGCTTTCTCGACTTGCTGAATGGCTTCGTTGGTCCGGCCCACAATCGTGAGAAAACTCGCATAAGTGTACAGATTGTCTTCCGACTTCGGATTCAATCGGAGCGCCTCTCGATGTTCCTTCTCCGCCCCTGCCCAATCACGGAGCAGCAATGTTTTGATCGAGGCGACCGCGCAGTGCGCCTCATCCGATTCAGGATTTAGAAGCAGAGCTCTTTCAGCGAACGGACGAGCCTTCGCCAACATGGTTGGATCGTCGGGTCCTTTCCAGATGTAGCTGCGCGCCAAACGGGCGTTCGCTCGGGCGAAGCCAGGGTCTAAAGCAACTGCACGTTCGAAATATTTGGCCGCCTGGTCGAACGAGTCAGCCCCGTTCTCATGAAAGAGACGGATTCCATTCCGATACGCCTCGTTGGCTTCCTCGTTCTTTGACCATTCCAATGCGGGCGGACGCGGACTCCAAATGACAAACGAGTAGATGATCGCCGAGACGGCTGAAAGCGCGCCACCGACCAGCACAAATTTCATCGCGTGATTCAGAATTCGCTGCCACGCCTGCCTACGTTTCACGGAGCGGCCCGCGCGCAGAAGTTCCAGGTCGGCGCGCATCTGGTCCGCTGATTGGTAGCGCTCGCGGCAGACGGCGGCACAGGCTTTGAGCAGGATGGCGTTGAGTTCAAGAAGCCGGGCATGGTCGGGGCGCGAGGCGACATCGGCGGGCAGCGCGGGGAATTCCTGGCGGTCTTTCCCGAACGCCGCTTCGTACAGCACCTTGCCCAGCGCAAAAAGATCGGCCTGCGGCGTGCCCGGTCCTTCCGGCGCGATGTAACCCGCCGTGCCCACCAGCGACCGCGCGTCGTCCACGTCAGCGACGAGGCCGGCGTCCGCCAGCTTCGGTTCACCGCCGATGAACAGGATGTTTGACGGCTTCACGTCCCGATGGACCAGTCCCTGCGCGTGCAGGTGCGCGAGCGCGGCGGTCAGCTTGAGGGCGAACTTGCCGGCTGAAGCCGGGACTCCGAACCTCCGTCTGCCAGTTCCATGACGTAATAAAACCCCGCGCCATCCGGCAGCAGGCCGAGCGTGAGGATATCGACCAGGCCTTCGTGGCAGCGGGAGACCGGCTCGAACTTCTGAAGGCCCTTGAATTCGCGTTCGAACGATTCGGCCGATGTGTGGCGGTCGCGTCGGACGATCTTCAAGGCACGCAGCGTCCTTACGACATTTCGCGCCAGCCACACCTCGCCGTACGAGCCCGAGGCGATGGGGCGGAGCAATTCGTGGTCGGGAATGGACGGAGGTGCGGCCGGCACGTTTTTCGGCTGCGCTTCCACGATTCAGGAGTCTAGCGAAATGGAGCAGGGTGTAAATAATGCAATGGGATGGGAACACGGTTTGGGGCGTTGCTGCGGACTTTTTGTGGCTTGTTCGATTCACTACGTGCCGATGCGGAAGGCACGGCTGGGTTATGACTCAGAATCCCTCAGTCGGGCGATTTCCCGGCGCACCAGCCGCCCCACCCGGCTCTTCGCCATATAAACCGACGCCATCGTGCTGCCCAACGCCCTGGCCGTTTCCGCTACCGACAATCCTTGCCTCACGTGCAGGTCGAACATCTGGAATTGTTTCACGCTCACGCTCGCTTTCACCCGTTCGAGCGCCGTGCGCAACACGTGCTGCTCCCACTCCTCGTTCCACACGCCTTCGAGACAATCGCCTGCCGGATCGGGTAGCCGGGAGGATTGACCTCCCGGCCGCCACACCACCGGACATCCGGGTCCGCGTCCGGCGGTTCCTGGCAGTCCCGAAGGATGGAGCAGCACTCTTTCTCTGCCACGCTGGCTCGCGGCCCGGCTCCACCGTCCGGTTTCAACGCCAGCCTGCGTCCAGCCATGGTCGTGCTGCCTGCCAAGTTCAGCCCTTCCCGGTTTGTGAGTTCATCCGATGTCTTCGTTGCCGGCTCGTTACTCCCGGCACTATGGCCTCTGCTGACTCCTGTGCCCCACGACGATCCTCTCAGACCACCGCGCCCTCCGTTGCCGGAGTGCCCGGAGCACAGGTCTCCCTGAGTAAGGAACGTGAACTTTCTCTGAGCAACCGCGCCATTTACCTCCGGAACTGAACACCGGACTTTGCTGTGCTGGGCCAGCTTGTCCGTTCCGTCAACCTTATATGGCATTTCTGTTCGTCGGCTCATCAGGTTTGAGTTAGGCTTCCTTCCCACGGGACCTCGCGATCCCGCAGTTGCCTTGCTCTAGCACTTGCGTCATCCTGCTGCCCATGAGAGCCAGCCGGACAACGGTGTTCCCGTACGCGGGGACTTTCACCCCGCCAGTTCACGCTCATGTCAGGCGCACCCAGACGGTGGAGCGAACCGGTGCCCGCCGATTCGCTCAGAGACAAATTCAACGTCAGGGGCTGCTGGCTCCTGTCGCTGACCTTTGCGTTAGTTGTGACATGAAGTCGCATTCACCACTGCTTAGCGTGGGAAACCTGACTAAGTCCTGCCTTTCGCGGCAGGTATTCCAGGGAAGCAGGCGCTGGACGGGCGGCGGAAACGCCACTGTCCAGGGTCTGAAGCCTTCCTGACAATGTAGCCAGCCTGGGAGCCTCAATCCGGGTGCGGCGCTAGAATCGGATGGTATGGTCAAAATACGTAAACACTCGCAAGCATCGTCAGAGGAACGAGCCACACGAGGCTGGTTAAGGCTCAGACCGAATCACGGTCAGCGGTCAAGTTCGGGTCGTCTAACGTGGCCCGACGCGAATGTTGCACCGTCGGTGTACAGAGTGGACCTAACCCATCCCGTGATGAATGCGGAACATGGAAAAGTCGCTAGTCTCCCGCCGGGAGGGTTTCCAGGCAAGCCAACCGCAAGGCAGGCTCAGGGGAAGCGGCATGGAGAAGATCGAATAAGTAAAGGCCGGTCCGTAATGGACCGGATAGACCCACGTCGATCGGGTCTTTCTTGGCAAGAGAATGGACAGAACCGATGTAGGAGGAGATGCAAATGACGGTGGATCTTTCGGGATCAACTGGTGCGTCCTCCGGTCAAAGCACCGCTTGGGAGTCCCTCGCATGGGACTTCTTGCGGGCTTCGGTCAAACGGCTGCAGATGCGTATTGCCAAGGCCATCAGAGCAAACGACCACGGCCGGGCGCGAGCCTTGCAGTGGATGCTAACCCACTCGCACGCGGCCAAGTTATTGGCCGTCCACCGAGTGAGCAGTAACAAGGGACACGCCACGCCGGGTGTCGATGGACAAGTGTGGCGAAGCGACTCACAGAAATTCGCGGCGGTTCTCCGCCTCAAACAACGCGGCTATCAACCGCAACCACTCCGGCGTATCTACATCCCGAAGAAGAACGGCAAGTTAAGGCCGCTCAGTATTCCGACGATGCTAGACCGCGCCCATCAAGCCCTCCACGCCTTGGCCCTGCAACCCATTGCGGAGACTTGCGCTGACAAGAACTCCTACGGTTTCAGGGAAGGCCGCTGCTGCGCGGACGCAATTGCACAGTGCTTCAATGCACTGGCCAAGAGTTACGCGCCGGTCTGGGTTTTGGAAGGCGACATTAAAAGCTGCTTCGATGAAATCAGCCACGACTGGCTGCTCAACCACATACCGATGAATCGCGAGATTCTCCGAAAATGGTTGCGCGCTGGTTTTCTGGAACAGGGTCGGCTCTATCCGACCCGAGCGGGCACGCCCCAAGGAGGTATCGCCTCACCCTTGCTGGCTAACATGACACTTGACCAGTTAGAGCCCGCCATTCAGGCGGTGATTCGACCGCGTCGCGATAAGGTCAACTTCATCCGGTACGCGGATGATTTTATTGTGACCGCGGCAGGCCGGGAAGTACTGGAGGAACGTGTCAAACCGGTGATCGCCGCCTTCCTGCGGGAACGAGGTCTGAGCCTCTCGGAGGAAAAGACCAAGATCACCCATATCGAGGAAGGTTTCGACTTCCTGGGACAGAACCTGCGTAAGCAGGGCAAGAAACTTCGGATCACTCCTTCCCGCAAGGCGATTGCCGGGATACGGGAGAAGGCGCGGCAATGCATTCGGCGGTGCCGCGGACTGGCGACTGAAGTGTTGATCCGAACTTTGAATCCGATCCTGCGGGGGTGGGCCAACTACCACCGCTATGTCGTCGCCCGAGAAGCATTCTACCAGGTCCAACGGTATGTGAGGGACCTGCTTTGGCGATGGATGAGACGTCGGCATCCCAACAAATCCTGCACTTGGCGGCGCCGAAAATATTACCCCGCAGCGGGCGGAGGTTGCTTTTCCACCTGGGTTCGCACCCGGGACGGAGAACCCCGACTGCTGAAGCTGTGGAATCTGCTCCAGACGGTGATGGAACGGCATATCAAAGTGAAAGCCGAAGCCAATCCGTATCATCCGGACTGGGTCAAGTATTTTGAGAAGCGCCGGAGTTTTGTCTGGCGCAGTTACCCTGTGGGAAATGGCTCGTCTTTGGCGACCGTAGGGGTCTAATCGGCTCACGGAATACTTGCATTTATGATCAAGCAGAATCTGATTGCTGGGTCGCCCGGATCAAGGGCGGCTTTAGAAAGGCTTGAGCCGTATGACGGGAAACTTTCACGTACGGTTCTTAGGGGGGCGTGAGCGGGAGACCGCTCACTCCTACCCGGT
>WNGF01011066.1_pt1 | contig 12079 bp, 11 predicted proteins | sample 5400641 | NCBI WGS metagenome assembly WNGF01 (sample SAMN13153371, study PRJNA577476) | soil metagenome | isolation source: 80 cm soil or saprolite under grassland replicate 2 | place: USA:California | collected 2016-06-15
CGGGATGGGCGCGACGAGCATCTGGCGAAACCGCGACTTCGTGCGTCTGTGGGCGGCCAGCACGGTGTCGGTGTTCGGTTCCCTGATCACCCGCACCGCGCTCCCGTTCGCCGCCATCCTCGTGCTGGGAGCGGGGCCGCTCGAGATCGCCGCGATCCGGTCGTTCGAGATCGTGGGCGGACTCGTCGTGGGCCTGGCCGCAGGTGCCTGGGTGGATCGGCTCCAGCGACGACCCGTGATGATCGTGGCCGATCTTGGCCGAGCGCTAATGCTCGCCTCGATCCCGGCCGCGGCGCTCGCCGATGCGCTGACGATCCCGCAGCTCATCGTGGTCGCCTTCCTCACCTCCGTCCTGACCACCTTCCACAACGTGGCCGACTCCGCCTACCTCCCGACCCTGGTCGCTCGCGACCAGCTCATCGCGTCGAATGCAGCGCTGACGGCGAGCGGTTCGGTTGCCGAGTTCAGCGCGTTCAGCATCGGTGGGTTCCTCGTCCAGCTCCTGACGGCACCGATCGCGATCGCGGTGGATGCCGTGTCGTTCGTGGTCTCCGCGCTGTTCATCGGATCGATCCGCCGGCCCGAGCCCGACCGGCCGGGCGCCAGCGAGCGCCATCCGATCCTCGCCGAGATTCGGGAGGGCCTGAGGCCGATCGCCCGATCGCCGATCCTGGCGGCCATCGCCGGAGCCAGCTCGGCGTCGCACTTCCTGTGGGGCGTGTTCGGGTCCGTCTACCTGATCTTCGCGACGGAGGAGCTCGGGCTGGGGCCCGCCACGATCGGGGTCATCGCGGCCGTCGGCGGAGCCAGCTCGTTCGTTGGCGCCGTCCTCGCCGAGCGCGTCAGCCGCCGCCTGGGGATCGGCCCGGCGATCCTGCTCGGGGTCATCGGGTTCACGCTGGGCAATGCGCTGACGCCCCTCGCCCCGGCCGGCGCGATCGCGGTCGCGATCGCGCTGCTGGTTGCTCAGCAGCTCATCGCCGACGGCGCCGGGACGATCCACGAGATCAACGAGATCTCACTCGTCCAGACCGTGGCGCCCGACCGGGTGCTCGGGCGCGTCAATGGCTCCCTCGAGTTCCTCACTCACCTCTGGCTGCTCGTCGGCACGATCGCGGGCGGGCTGATCGGCGCGGCCCTCGGGATCCGGGCGGCGATGCTCGTGGGCATTCTCGGCGGTGCCGCGGCAATCGTGTTCATCTGGTTCTCGCCGATCAGGTCCCTACGGGCGGGGGCCAGCGTGCCGCCGCAGCACGCGCTCATGCCGGGCGACGACATGCCGCTGGGCGAGTGAGACCTCCCCCCGCGGGCGATCGGTCCCAGCGGCGGCGGGCGGGGTTGCCAGTGGCCCTCATTCGAAGAGGGCCGCCACGAACGCGGCCGGCTCGAACGGCACGAGGTCGTCGAGCTGCTCCCCCACGCCGACGAAACGGACCGGGATCCGGAGCGCATCCTCGATGGCGAAGACGATGCCGCCCTTGGCCGTCGAATCGAGCTTGGTCAGCACGATGCCGGTCAACCCGACAGACTCGTGAAATGCGCGCGCCTGCGCGAGCCCGTTCTGGCCGGTCGTGGCGTCCAGCACGAACAGCGTCTCGGGCATGGCGCCCGGCAGGCGCTTGTCGACGATGCGGCGGATCTTGGCCAGCTCGTCCATGAGGCTCGACTTCGTGTGGAGTCGGCCGGCGGTGTCGACGACGACCACGTCCACGCCGCGGGCGACCGCCGCGTCGAGCGTGTCGTACACCACCGCACCCGGATCGGCCCCGGGCGCGTGGGCGATCACGCCCGCGCCGGCCCGACCGGCCCACGCCTGGAGCTGCTCGATGGCGGCCGCCCGGAAGGTATCGGCGGCCGCCAGCAGCACGGTCCGTCCCTCTCGGCGATAGCGGGCGGCGAGCTTCCCGATCGTCGTGGTCTTGCCCGTCCCGTTGACGCCGACAACCAGCACGACCGCCGGCTGCCCGGGTGCGGCCGGGCGCGGCGACCAGCCGGGCTCCCGCGGCACGAGCAGCGCGGCGAGCTCGGAACGAACGGCCGCCATCGGGTCGCCCGCGGCGTACGCGGTGCGGGCACGGTTCACGAGCCGCCGACGAGGAGTCCGCGGAGGCGGGCCATGAAGCCGCCGCGGCTTCGAGCCACCCCGGCCCCGAGATCGCCGGAGGTCGCCGGCTCGACCGCCCGGGCGGGTGCCGCGGGTGGTACGGATCGTGCGGGAGCGGCCGGCTCAGACGACCTCTCGACCGCAATGCCGGGCTCGGCCGGAGGATCAACCGGTCCGTCCGGCGCGGTCGGATCCGGCTCTCCACTGGACGTGCGTCGCCAGAACAGGATCGTCTCCTCGGTCAGCCCGCGATCGCGGCGTCGAGGCCGGCCGGATCGCCGTCGACCGGCACGGCCGGGAGCTCGATCATCGATGTGGCCTCGTCGAGCCGGATGCTGATCACGCGACTCACCCAATCGTCGCCGACGGTCACGCCGTACAGGGCGTCCGCCGCCTCGATCGTCCCGCGGTTGTGGGTGATGACGATGAACTGCGTCCCGTCCGCCAGCGCGCGCAGGGCGTCGACGAAGCGGCCGATATTCGCCTCATCGAGCGCCGCGTCGACCTCGTCGAGGACGCAGAACGGAACCGGCCGGACCTCGAGCATCGCGAACAGGAGGGCCACCGCCGTCAGCGCGCGTTCGCCACCAGACAGCATCGCCAGCGACTGCGCCTTCTTGCCCGGCGGGCGGGCCACGATGTCGACGCCGGTTGCGGCGAGGTCGCCGGGATCGGTCAGCGCAAGCCGTGCGAAGCCGCCGCCGAAGAGCTGCCGGAACCGGGCGTCGAATGCCACTTCGAGGGCCTGGAACGTCGTCCGGAACTGTTCGGCGACCATCGTCGAAAGATCCTCGATGAGCCGGCGCGTGCTCGCGATCGCCGATCGGAGGTCGGCCTCCTGGGCCTCCAGGCCGTCGAGCCGGGCCTTGACGTCGGCGTATTCCTCGACCGCAAAGGGATTGGGCGCGCCGAGCTCGTGGAACCTGCGCCGAAGAACGGCGAGTCGCCCGGCAGACGGTGGGTCGGCCGGAGGCGATTCGGCCGACCAGCGGGGAGACTCGGCGGCTACGGCCGCTTCGAGCGCAGCCGCGAGGCGATCGTCGCCTACCGGGTCGCCATCGCCCACCGCGTTGCCGCCGGCCGCGGCTTCGCCGGTCCGGACCGGATGGCCGCCGACCGCGGCGAGGGAGGTCGTCTCCGCCGCCGGCAATGGGACGCCCAACGCCCGCAGGCCCAGCTCGCCCAGGCCGGCGAGCTCGACCAGCAGCCCGTCCCGTACCGCGTCGAGCCCCAGGCGGGCCCCCAGGTCGGCGACCTCGCCCGCCCGCAGCTTCTCTTCGGCGACGTGCACCCGCTCACGGGCCTCACCCACCGCAGCCTCGGCGGCGGCGAGCCGTTCGCGATCCGCGGCGTCGGCCGCCCGCGCTTCCTCGACCTCGGATTGTGCGGCCGCCTCGCGACGGCCGGCAGTGGCCAGCTCCCCGTTCAGGGCATCGAGGTCAGCCCGCAGCCGGTGCTCGCGCTCGACGAGGGCGCTCAGCTCACGACCGGTCCGGCCGATTCGTTCTTCGTCGATGGCCACGGTGGCCTCTGCCCTGGCCCGACGTGCCTCGGCGTCGCGACGCGTCCCGTCGCGCTCGGCCTGTTCGGCGGCGAGGCGATCGCGGCGGGCTCGCAGCTCGGCGACGCGCGACTCCCATGTCGCCGCGGCCGAGCGGTCGATATCGCCACGCTCGTCGCCATCGTCGGTCGGCCGGTTCCGGTCCCGCTCCGGCGCGGTCAGGGCCTGCTCGGCGGCCACGGCGCGGGCTGCCTCGGCAGCCAATCGGTCCACCTGCGCGGCGTGCCAGGCCGCCTCACGAGCAGCGGCCTCGACCGCGCGCCCGATGGTTCGCTCCTCCTCCTCGAGTCGGCGAACGGCGGCGCTGGTCTGGCTCTGCGCCGCCCCGGCCGAGTCGAGTGTGGTCCGTGCCCCGACGACCGCCGCCGACGCCGCGACGGTGGTGGCCCGGCGATCCCGAGCCTCGGCATCGGCCGCTGCCACGTCGGCGGCCAGTGTGTCGGCCTCGGCCTTGCGCTCGAGCACTCCGTCGGGGCGGCCGAGAGCGATGGTGAGCGGCCCGGCCACGGCCGACCCGTCCCTGACGACGGCGACCCATCCCGGCGGCAACGACGGCTGGAGCTCCAGGAGCGCGGCCAGATCAGGCACCCAGCCGGCCGTCTCGAGGAGGAGGCCCGCGACGCCCGTCGGGTCGCGTCGCAGCGCGTCTCTGAGGAGGCCCCCGGAGAGCTCGGCCAGGCGAGCTCGCATGACGCCGGCCTCAGCCTCGGCAGGATTGGCCCCGCTGGACCGCCCGGCAGGGCCATCGGCATCGTCGACGACGAGCAGCCCGCGCTCGCTTGCCAGCTCGGCCACCGCCGCCCGCGGCACGAGATAGGCGCGGCTGAGCTCGCCGAGCGCCGCCTCGACAGCCGCCCGCAGGCCCGGCGTCACGGCCAGGTCCTCGTCGATGCGCCGGCCGCCGCGACGGCGGGCGGCCCTGGCGATGGGCCGGCGCTCCTCGTCCACCGCTCGCGCGTGCAGGACCTCCAGCCGGCCGGCCAGCTCGGCCAACCGCGATCCGGCAGTCGAGGCCGCCTCGGCGGCAGCCTGGCGAATGCCCTCGGCGGATTCGGCGGCGGCCCGGGCAGACTCCCGGTCCGCGGTCGCGATCGTCTCGGCCTCGACGGCCGCGGCGAGGGCCGCTCGTGCGACCGAGAGACGCCCCTCCTCGGTCGCGAGTCGCACGGCGATGCTGTCTGCCCGGTCTCGCTCTTCGACCAGCCGGCGCTCCGCCTCGGCTGCCCGCCGCTGGGCCGTATCCAGCTCGGAAGCGCGCGCGGCCTCGGCTCGCCGCAGCGCGGAGGCCTCGACGCTGCCTGCCGTCTTGGCGGCCCGGAGCGCGCCAAGCTCCTGGAGCGACTCGGCGAGCGCGCGCTCCGCGTCGATCACCGCCGATTCGGCGTCCACGTCGCGGGCGGGCAGCGGTTCGGCGAGGAGCCGGCGCTGGGCGGCCAGGTCGGTCTCAGCGGCGTTCCGCTCATCGTCGATCCGTTCCCGGTCTCGAGCAGTGGCCGCCAGCTCGCCGGACAGGCGCACTTCGCGGAGCTGCAGGTCGGACAGGGTACGGCGCGCCAGCTCCTGGGCGACTCGCCGCTCGGCTTCGACGACTGCTCGGGCGGCGAGCTCGCCGGCGAGAGCGGTCACCGCCATCTCCGCGTCGTGGAGGGCCGACATCCACCGATCGGCCTCCGCCCTGGCGACGCGAAGCCGGCCATCCGCCACGGCCAGGCGCGACGCGCCTTCGTGCCACCGAGCGTGCGCGGACAGCAGAAGGCCGCCGACCAGTTCGTCGCCGGCCGACCGGCGGGTCGCCTGCTGCTCGGCCTGGGCGGCCAGCCGGCGGGCCTGCGGCCGAAGCTCGGCGATGATGTCCTGGAGCCGGGCGATGTTCGCCTCGGCCTCGGCGAGCTGCTCTTCGGCCTTGCGCCGCCGTCGCTCATGGCGGCGGACGCCGGCCACTTCCTCGAAGAGCGGGCGCCGCTCCTCCGGGCGGAGGGCGAGAGCCTGGTCGACCATGCCCTGGCCAATGAACAGGAAGGCGTTGTCGGCGAGATGGGCTCCGTCGAGTAGTTCGACGAGGTCCCGGAGACGGACTCGTTGCTTGTTGAGGAGGTAATCGTTCTCGCCGGAGCGATACAGGCGGCGACCGAGCTCCAGCACGCTGTACTCGACAGGCAGCAGCCCGTCGGCGTTGTCGAGGACCAGGGTGACGTCCGACATGCCGACCGCAGGCCGCCGGTCCGAGCCGGCGAAGATGACGTCCTCGCTGCGACGGATCCTCAGGGATCGGCCCTGCTCGCCGAGGGCCCACCGCAGCGCGTCGGCCAGATTGCTCTTGCCCGACCCGTTGGGCCCGACGATGGCGCTGATCCCGGCCCCGAACTCGACGTTGGTCCGCTCCGCAAACGACTTGAAGCCCTGCAGGCGGAGGGCGAGGAGGCGGGCCGGGGCGCTCACGATCCGGCGGTCATCCGCGCATCATCCGTGACGAGCGACTCCAGCGCCTGGCTGGCGGCCGCAGTCTCCGCGATCCGGCGGGACGGGCCCACGCCGGAGCCCAGCACCCTGCCCCCGACGACGACCTCGATCCGGAACGTCTTCTCGTGGTCCGGTCCCGTGGCCGCGAGGACCCGGTACTGGGGCCGCTCTCCGGTCGTCCGCTGGGTGTGCTCCTGGAGGCGACTCTTGGGGCTCTTGAGCGTCAGGATGGAAGCGTCGCTGGCAAGCTCCGGCGCGGCAAGCCGGAGGAGCCAGTCGCGGGTGGCCGGGTAGCCGAGGTCCAGGTAGAGAGCGCCGGCGAGCGCCTCGAAGGCGGAGGCCAGTAGCGACGGACGGCGGCGGCCACCCCTGGCCGACTCTCCCTCGCCCAGCAGGAGGACGTCCCCCAGGTCGATGCGGCCGGCCAGTCGCGCCAGTCCCGCGGTCGAGACGATGGCGGCCCGGCGTGCCGACAGCATGCCCTCGTCGTCGTCCGGATGCCGGGCGTAGAGCGCCTCGCTGACGGCGAGGCTCACCACGGAATCGCCGAGGAACTCGAGGCGCTCGTTGTGCTGGGCCGCGACGTCCGGATGCTCGTGCTGATAGCTGCTGTGGACGAGCGCCTGGTAGATGAGGTCCGGATGCCGGATGTCGAGCCCGAGGCGGGCCGCGAGTGACGCGGCCGGACTCATCGTGCCCGAAATCGGACCGCTAGGTGGAGTGCTCTTCGATGTAATCGACCGCGTCCTGGACGGTCCGGATCTTCTCGGCATCCTCGTCCGAGATCTCGGTCCCAAACTCTTCCTCGAGGCTCATGATGAGCTCGACCAGGTCGAGGGAATCAGCGTTGAGATCGTCGACGAATGAAGCCTCCGGCTTGACCTCGTCCTCGTCGACGCCGAGCTGCTCAACGACGATCTTCTTGAGACGCTCGTAGGTGGTGGCCACTGACTCTCTCCTCGTGAACGGGCTGCCGTGCGATCAGCTGCCGCGGGGTCCTGGTGGTCGGGAGGTCCCGCGTCGGGCCGACGCGGGGCTCATCTCGGAAGCGATTCGCCCAAGCACGCCGTTCATCAGGCGGCGCATCGGGTCTCCACTGTAGATCCGTGCCAGCTCGACCCACTCGGCGATCGCCACCCGGGCCGGCGTCGTGCCGGAGTGTAGCACCTCACCAATGGCGCAACGGAGCAGCGCGCGGTCCATCCGGGCCAGCGAAACGACCGGATATTGAGGCGCCAACCGCCCGATCTCGGCGTCGATTCGATCGCGGGCGGCGACCACGGACGAGACGATCGCCCGGGCCAGTCCGGCCGTGACCGGGTCGCTCTCGTTCTGGGTCAGGTGGCGCTCGAGGATCGCGCCGGCGGTTCGTTGCCCGAACTCGGCCTCGAAGACGGCCGCCAGTGCCAGCCGCCGGGCGGCGCGCAGGGCCCGAACACGGTCGCCATGGCCGGCTCGGGCAACCGTTCGACCGCCACCCGGTGAGCCAGCGTCGGGATCGGACCCGTCGGCCTCGGACGGGGGCCCCTCGCTCACTGCCGTGCGCCGGTTCAGGAGCCGACGCCGTCGATGACGACGTTGAGCGACGCGAGCTCGAGAGTCAGCAGCCGCTCGATGGCGGCCGTCACCGCCGATCGCACGCTCTCGGCCAGCGGTCCGAGCGGCTGGGCCGGACGAGCGACGATCACGAGATCCACGGTCACCTGGCGGCCGCGCAGCTCGACGCGCACGGGCGGGCGGCCGGTCCACCGGCGCCAGAAGGGACCGCCCCGGCCGACGCGGGCGACGCCGGGCACCTCGACGGCCGCCAGCCGAATCAGCTCTTCGACCACCGGCCGGCCGACCGCCAGGCCAGCCTCGCTCACGGGCTGGTCCCAGCCGGTCGCGGGGCGTCGCCGGCGGCGGGCTCGGCCTCGATCGGGGCCGGCGCGTCCAGATCGTCTTCGCCCGAAGGGGCCTTGCCCGCGGCGGCCGCAGGATGAGCGCGAAACGCGTCCTCGATCGCCTGGGGAATGCCCGCCCGAGCGGCCGCCGCACCGACCGCCACGGCGTAGGAGATCATCCGCCGGCGGGCCCGGCCGTGCGTGATGAGCACGGTCCCGCGCACACCGAGCAACGGCGAGCCGCCGAGCTTCTCGTAGTCGAAGACCTCCCGGATCCTGCCGATCCCCGGTCGCAGCAGCAGGTAGGCCAGCCGGCCACGCCAGTCACGCTCGAACTCGCGCCGCAGGAGACCGCGCAGGATGTACGACGACAGGCCCTCGAAGAACTTGATCGTGACGTTGCCCACGGCCGCATCGCAGACGACGACGTCCGCCACGTGCTCCACCAGATGGCGGCCCTCAACGTTGCCGATGAAGTTGAGATCGGATCCGGTCAGTCGCTCGGTCGCTTCCTGGACGCGCTGCTCGCCTTTGCCCGCCTCCTCACCGATCGACAGGAGCGCCACCGAGGGGTTGGCCACGCCCAGCACTCGCTCGGCGAACAGCGCACCCATGCGGGCGAACTGCGCAAGATTGAGGCCGGTCGAGTCGGTGGTCGCGCCGATGTCGAGGAGCACGAAGGGCCCCTTCGCCGTCGTCATCTGGACGGCCAGGGCCGGCCGGTCGACGCCCGGCAGGCGGCGCAGGTTGAGGATGGCCGAGGCGACGCCTGCGCCCGTATGCCCGGCGGTCACCACCGCGTCGGCCAGCCCGTCGCGGACCAGCCGCATGCAGACGTTGATGGAGGCGTCACGCTTGCGGCGAACGGCGGCCGCGGGGTGCTCGTCCATGTCGACGACCTCGCGGGCGTCGATGATCCGGACGTTTTCCGGCGCCGGGCTCCCGGCTGCGATGGCGGCCCGAACGAGATCCTCGTTGCCGACCAGGATGATCTCCTCGTCGGCTTGCTCGCGGGCGTGGAGGAGGGCGCCCTGGACGATCTCGCCGGGCCCGTGGTCGCCGCCCATCACATCGACGGCGACCCGCACGGGATGCTCGGATGCGAATCGCCTGACGGCGCTCAGGTCCACGGCCGGTCAGGCAGCGCCGCGACGCCGATGCGCCCTACGAAGACGCGCGCTCGTCGGTCTGGGGCTTGATGTCGAGCGCCTGGCGGCCGGCGTAGTAGCCGCAGTTCGGGCAGGCGTGATGCTGTTGCTTGCGCTCGTGGCAGTGCGGACACTCGTCCAGCCGCGGCAGGCCGATCGCGAGGTGGCTGCGACGCTCGCCCTGTCGGGCGTGCGAGACACGCCGCTTCGGAACACCCATGGTCTGTCGTGGCTCCTTTCCGGATACGCGCCGGTTTCGGTGGGCGCGTCATCGATGCGCTGCCGATGGCCGCCCGGTCATGCGTGCACGACCCGGCTCACGTGCGGCCGACGGGCGAGTGTACTGGGTCCGACGTCCGCCGTCGACCGCCGGGCCTGGGCGGACATGCGCTGAGACCACTCCGCTGTTGGCTAGTTGTTCGAGCTGAACGCCACCACACGACGGCCAAGATCGCGAACATCACCTGCGGAGAGCGGAAACATGCATCAGCGTCGGACATCGGTGTGATCATTAGCTGGCCGCAGTCCGGTGCCCAGGAGGCCGGCGATGGCTCGGGAGCGGGCCGCTATCGGCGGGCGCATCGGCCTTGCCGATAACCGGGCCGATAAGGGGTCATCTCCCGGTCCATCGGGCCGGCAATGCGTTCGGGTAATGATCAGGCCGATGCGGGACGATTAACGATGGCCCGCACTCACGAGGGGCCGGCCGAGCTGTCGCAGGACCGCCCCAGACGCGGCCGTGCCGTCACGGCTTGTCGGCGCGGAACCCGCGCAGCACCTCCAGGCGCGGATCAACGTCGTCGTCGGCATGGTCGTGGGGACCGGTCGACAGCTCGGCGCCGCACACCGGGCAGAGGCCCGGGCAATCGGGCCGGCAGAGCGGTGCGATCGGCTCGGCAAGGAGGATCGCCTCGCGCACGGTCTCGCCCAGGTCGAGCTCGTGGTGGTCGGTGAGCCGGAGGACATCCGGCTCCGCCGACGTGTCCAGCGGCGCGCCCGTCGCCGGGTCAATGGACGGCAGTGCCTCCTCTTCGAGGTCGATCGTGACCGGGACCTCGATCGCCTTCAGGCAGCGGCTGCACTGGGTCTCCAGGCTCGTCTCGAGCCGGCCGCTGACGAGGAGACCACGATTCGTTCGGACGACGTGGACGGTCCCCTCGATGGGGTCGGCCTGGCTGAGCTCGTCGCCAAGGTCCAGCATGACGCCGGCGACGGGAAACGCGCGGCTGGCGCCCGGGCCCTCGGCGAGCAGGCGGGCGACGTGAAAGGTCAGCTGGCCGCCGGGATCGGTCTCCCTCACGGCCGAACGGCTTCGGCGGCCGCGTCCTCCTCGTCGAGATCGAAGCCGGTCAGCTCGCCGTCACGGGCGCTGCCGTCGCCGGCCTGGAGGGCCGCCCGCCGCTCGTCGAGCAGGGCGATGCCCTTCTTGATGCTCTGCAGCGTCCGGACCACGTCGCCCTCGAGTCCGATCAGGACGGCGGCGGCATACTCGTCGGCACCGCGCCGGACCTCCTCGCCCTCCCCCTCGGCCTCTGCCACGATCCTGCGACTCTCCTCCTCTGCGGCCTGCGTGAGGCCGCGCTCGTCGATCAGGAAGGCGGCCTGCTCCTGGGCGCGCGCGACGATACGCTCTGCCTCCTGCTGGGCGTTCTCGATGATTCGCTCGCCCTGCGAGTTGATCCGCTTCGCGGCGTGGACTTCTTCGGGCACGGCGACGCGAAGCTGGTCGATGAGGTCGAGCGCGGCGACCTGGTCGACGACCACGTTGTTCGTCAGGGGCAGTCTCTTGCCGTTGGCAAGGATCGACTCGAGACGCTCGACCAGGAACATGATGTCGATCGGACCGGCCCTCCTGCCACCGCCTCGCGGCGCTGTTTCGATTATGGCACGGGCCGAAGGCTCATCGAGCGACGGCCCGCCGAAGCGCCTCGGCCGCGGCCGGCGGGACCATGGCCGAGACCTCGCCGCCGAACGCGGCGATCTCCTTGACAAGGCTGGAGCTCACGTAGCTGTGCTCCAGTGACGTCATGAAGCAGACCGTGTCCACATCGGGAGCCAGGATGCGGTTGTTGTGCGCGAGCTGGATTTCCGCCTCGAAGTCGGAGATCGCGCGCAGGCCGCGGACGATGAACGCAGCGCCCCGCGCGTGGCAGACGTCCACCGTCAGGCCATCGAACATCGCCACGTCCAGCCGGGCTGCCGTCGCCGGCTCGAGCGTCTCTTCGAGGGACCGGCGGAGGACGTCCACCCGTTCCGCAGTCGCCAGGAGGGGCGCCTTGCGGGGGTTGGCCAGCACGGCGATGACGACGCGGTCGAATACTGCCGCGGCCCGCTCCACGACGTCGATGTGACCGAGGGTGACCGGGTCGAATGACCCGGGATAGACAGCGACGTCCATCAGGCCTTCTCCGCGCCCGAGATGCGACGGTAGAACGTGAGCGTCGTCTCGCCGAAGCGCCGCTCACGATCCGATGCTAGCAGGCCGATCGTCGTGGGTAGCGAGGTGCCGCGGAACCGCTTGGCGACGACGCGCCCGCGGGGCGCGACCAGTCCTCCATCATCGGCAGGTCCGGGCGCGCCGAGACGTTCGAGGGCGGCCTCCAGCAGGCCGACATCCTCGTACGGCGGGTCGAGCACGACGACGTCGAAGGGGCCGTCCGTCGCTGCCGCCCCGTCGAGATACGCCAGGGCATCCGACCGCCGGACGATCGACGTCGGACCGGCGAGGCCCGTCGTGCGCAGGTTCCTCTCGATCACCGCGGAGGCGGTCCGGTCCCGATCGACGAAGACCACCCTCGCCGCGCCGCGCGACAGCGCCTCGATGCCCGCCGCACCGCTGCCGGCGAACAGGTCCAGGACCGTCGCGCCCGGCAGGACCGGCTCCAGGATCGCGAAGAGCGTCTCCTTGACCCGGTCGGCCAGC
>WNGF01008483.1_pt1 | contig 12076 bp, 15 predicted proteins | sample 5400641 | NCBI WGS metagenome assembly WNGF01 (sample SAMN13153371, study PRJNA577476) | soil metagenome | isolation source: 80 cm soil or saprolite under grassland replicate 2 | place: USA:California | collected 2016-06-15
TGATCGCCTCCACCACCTGCTGCTGCGTCGTCTTCGCGCGCTCGTAGATGCCGACGTTCCGACCGAGGCGCAGCACCGTGATCCGGTTCGCAGTCTCGAAGATGTCGTGGAGGTTGTGCGAGATCAGCACGACCGCGAGATTTTGCTCGGCCAGTCGGTTGACCAGCGCGAGCACCTGCTCGGTCTGGGCAACCCCGAGCGCGGCGGTCGGCTCATCGAGGATCACGAGTCGCGAGTTCCACATCACCGCGCGCGCGACCGCAACCGACTGGCGCTGGCCGCCGGAGAGCGTTGCGACCGCCTGGCGGATCGAGCCGATCGTCGTCACCCGCAGGCTCTTGAGTGTCTCCCGCGTCTTCGCCTCCATCGGCGGTTCCTTTAGGATCTCGAACCGCTGCGCCTCGCGGCCGAGGTACATGTTCTGGACGACGTCGAGGTTGTCGCAGAGCGCGAGGTCCTGGTACACGACCTCGATCCCGAGCTTCGCGGCGTCCCTCGGGCCCTGGATCGAGACCGGTTCGCCGTCGTAGTAGAGCTCGCCCTCGTCCATCGGGTGGATCCCCGCGACGCACTTGATCAGCGTGGACTTGCCGGCACCGTTGTCGCCGACGAGCGCCATCACCTCGCCCCGGTGCACCTCGAAGTCGACGTCCGTCAACGCCTGCACCGAGCCGAACGACTTGAAGACTCCGCGGAGCTCGAGGAGGGGCGGATCGGTCACGCGGCGTGTCTAATACCACAGTACGGACGGAGGCGCCCCCCGAAGGGGCGCCTCCGTCGTATTCCTCAACGGCTTACTTGCAGTACTTCGCGTAGGTGCCGTTGCAGATGTCGCCCCTCTTCAGGAACCCACCCGTGACGAGGATCTTCCAGTTCGCCTTCGTGATCGACTGCGGCGGGATCAGGTAGGCGGGCTCGGCCGAGCGTCCCTTCGTCTTGACGGTGCCGGTCGTCGGGGGCTTCTGGCCCTTGACGATCTTGACCGCGGCATTGGCGGTTGCCGTCGCCAGCTTGCGGACGTCCTTGAAGATCGTCATCGTCTGCCACCCCGAGATGATGTTCTGCACGCCCTGAGTGGTGGCGTCCTGGCCGCTCAGCGGAATCGGCTTGAGCTTGTGTGCCTTGAGCGCCACGACGACCGCGTTGGCGAGCCCGTCGTTCGCAGCGGCGACGGCGTCGATCTTGTTGGCCGTCCTGATGAGCTGCTGCTCGAAGATCGTGCCGGCCTTCTGGTTGTCCCAGCCGGGCACGAACGCCTGCGGGCCCTTCTTGAGGGTGCCGTTCTTGTACAGCGGATTGAGGACCTGGTCGACGCCCCCCTTGAACAGGAAGGAGTTCGCGTCCTCCTGGCCGCCCCACAGCGAGGCGACGACCGGATGCGAGCCGTACTTGCCGGCCGCCTTCAAGCCCTTGACCACGCCCTGACCCTGCAGCACGCCGACCGTGTGACCGTTGAAGGACGCATACAGGACGGCAGTGCCACCCTCGACCTGCCGGTCGTAGTCGATCGACTTGACGCCCTTCGCCTTCGCGGCCTTCTCGATCGCGGCCGCGGAGCCGGAGTCGATCGGAGCGATGATCAGGACCTTCGCCCCATCGGAGATGCACTGGTCGGCCTGCGTCTTCTGCTTCTGCGGGTCGCCCTGCGCGTTGACGACTCTCGCGGCGACGCCGGCGGCCTTGAACGCCTTCTGCAGGTACGGCTTGTCGAACTGCTCCCACCGGACCGAGGTTTTCGTGTCGGGCATCAGCCCGCAGGCGAGAATGCTCGCGTGCGTCTTCGCCGTGCCTGCCGTCCCGATCGTGACGGCGACGGCGAGCCCGGCAACCGCGGCGACGAGAACGACCGCGACCGCCTTTCGAGAAACGTGCTTCACGTGCTCCTCCCTCCTTGCCTTGCGGACACTTTCTTGCCCACCTGTTTGCGCGTTGGAATCCGCGCACGTACCTTCCGCACGCGGCGCCACGCAAGCCTCCTTCAAACCGGCGCGCTAGTCAACCCGGACCGTGGGACGAGTCGTCGCCGGCCAGCGCGAGTGTCTCGGCCACGCCCCGGACGCCCTCGTAGGCGCCGACGGCCGTCGTTGCGAGCGCGCCGGCCGCGCAGGCGAACCGGACTCCGCGCTCGAAGCTCCATCCGACGAGCGTCGCGTAGAGCAAGCCGGCCGCGAACGCGTCGCCCGAGCCGGTGCCGTCGACCTCGGAGACCGCCGGCGCCGTCACATGACCCTCGAACCCCGGCCCCGAGGCGTAGCAGCCGTCGGAGCCGAGCGTGATCGCCACCGCACCGACTCCGCGTCTACGCAGCCACGCCGCCGCGCGCGCGGGATCGTCTTCCCCCGTGATGCCGCGCGCCTCCGCGAGCGCAGGCGTGAACAGGTCGACGTAAGGCAGGGAGGGCAGCACGCGCTCCCAGCGTCCGCTCGCGTCGAAGACGGTGTCCATGCTCGTGATGAGGCCGCGCCGTTGCGCTTCCGCAAGCAACGCGGCGAACGGCTCACCGTCGAGCGACGGCATCACGAGCTGACCGGCGGCGTGCAATGCGCGCCCCGCGTAGAGGCGCTCGGAATCGAGCTCCTCCGCACGTAGCGCGCCGTTCGCGCCGGCAAGGTGGAGGAACGTCCGCGTACCGTCGGACGCGACGAGCACGACGGTTGCCGATGTCGGCACATCGGGGTCGCGCAGCAGTGTCCGCCGGTCGACGCCGCGCTCGTCGAGCAGCTCGCCGAGGAAGTCGCCGAAGCGGTCGACCCCGACCTTCCCCGCGACGCTCGCGCGCAGCCCGAGGCGCGCGAGCGCGCTCGCCGTGTTCAGGGCGCAGCCGCCGCCGCGGAGCTCGATCTGCTCGACGAGGCCGAGTGTCCCGCGCGTGGGCAGCTCGTCCACGCGGCGACAGATGACGTCGGCGACGACGATCCCGAGGCAGACGACGTCCACACGCCGATCCTCCCACGGCCCGGAGGGGTACGGTCGCTTCCACACGCTCAACCCCTGAAGGAGACTCGATGACTTCACTGGAAGGAAAAGTCGCGCTCATCACCGGCGCGAGCCGCGGTATCGGGGCCGCAGCGGCGCGCATGCTCGCCGACCGCGGCGTCAGACTCGGCCTCGGCTCGCGCAGCGGCGCGGACCTCGGTCTCGACGCAGTTGCGCAGCGCTGCGACGTGCGCGAGCTCGCCCAGCTCGAGTCGCTCGTCGAGGCAACCGTCGACCGGTTCGGGCGGCTGGACATCGTCGTCGCGAACGCCGGCGTGGGCGCGTATGGGCCTTTCCTCGACCTCTCGCGCGAGCATCTCGACGAGATGATCGACGTCAACCTCAAAGGCACGCTGTACACGGTCCGGGCGGCGCTGCCGCACCTGATCGAGTCGGGACAGGCGGACGTCGTCACGCTCGCATCGGAGGCGGGCCGCCGCGGCCTTCCGTACGAGGCGGTGTACTGCGCATCGAAGTTCGGTCAAGTCGGGTTCACGCGCGCGCTCGACCACGAGCTGCGCGAACACGGCATCCGCTGCTCAAACGTGTGTCCCGGCGGCGTTGCCACCGACTTCGCGCTCGAAGAGGGACGCGGCCGCTCACCGGAGGCCCTGCCCGGAATGATGACCGCCGACGACGTCGCCGAGGTGGTCCTCTTCGTACTGACGAGGCCGCGCAACCACCGAATCCTCGAGACCGCCTTTCGTCCGGTCACCGAGGCGTCGTGGGGATAACGTGCCGGCCTAAAAGCCGAAATGGACGTTCGTGAAGTACCACAAGGCCGACGTCGCCCAGAGACCCGTCAGTACCGACGCCATCGTTCCGCCGACGACGGGCAGCACCCAGCGCGGGTGCATACGGTCGTGGACGAAGAACACCTTCACCGTGAAGACGCCGTAGACGAACGAGCCGAGGATCGAATGCGCGAGCACCCGTGCGCTCGTCGTCTGGAACCCGAGGATGAAGATGCAATGGAAGGCGACCGGCAGGGTGAAGAGCACGGCGAGACGGCCCGACCATCGGTGCACGCGATTCACGTACGGCCGTTGAATCCGAACGACGCGGTCCAGCTTTCCGAAGATGCGCGCGCCCGTCAGGACCTGTACCGCCGCGAGTGCGATGGCCGCGGTCGCAAACCAGGCCTTCGACGCGATCGTCGAAGAGAAGACCGACGTCATGATGTCGATGTACTTCGAGGCGACGCTAACGAGAAACACTGTGTCGACCGCGACCTTAAGCGTTACGATCGCCGCGTGTCCACACCGGAGCCGGGCTGGCCACTACGGCGGATCGTCCTGCTGCCGGCCGTGCTGTTCGTCATCGTCTCCGCGTCGGTCTTCACGCTCGCCAAGCTGCATCTCGCGAAGCCGCCCGCGACCTCATCCGGGCCGGTCACGCTCGGCGACCCGAAGCGTGGCCAAATCGTCTTCAAGCAGACGTGCGGAGGCTGCCACGGAATGAGTGCACAAGGTGGCGTAGGTCCTCGCCTCGCCGGCGCGCGCATCACCGTGGACGAAGCGAAGACTCAGATCGACAGCGGCGGCGGGATCATGCCGGCGCGCCTCGTGACGGGCCCGCCGGAGGATGACGTCCTCGCCTACCTGTCGACGATCGTCGCGAAGTAGCGCGAGCAGCGACTACGGATTATTCGGGACGGCTGGTGATGCGGACGTACGTCACCTCGTCCTCGGTGCAGCGATCTCGGAGCTGGATGATGCCCGTCCTGCCCGAGCCCTCGTACGCAACCTCCGAGTCGCGGTCCTCGAGCTCGTCGAACGTAACGTTGAATCCGGCTTCCTCGACCTGGTCCTTCCACTCCCTGTACGCCTCTTCGAGTCCGGATTCCCAGTAGCCCACGACGACGCGCGTCGGGCCTTCCAGGTCCGACTCGGTGACGGTGAACTCGGCAGGGGTCGGGAAGTTCTTCGGGAGCCCGGCGTCGCCGTCGAAGGCGTCGGCACGGCACTCGATTTGCGCCCCCTCGGAGCCCTCCTCCTCTTCCTTCTTGTCGCCGCCGCAGCCCGCCGCGATAAGACCGAGGGCGAGCGCAAGGGCAATCGCAAGGATCCGAGACTTCATCCCGCGGGATCGTAAGGGGCCGGATGACGCGCACCGGATTTTCTTATCGAGTTCTTATCGAAGGTTCAGGAGCGTTTCAGGTGAACCGGGAACACTGCACGTACTTCCTCGCACCCCTCGAGGACGAATGCGAACACGAGAGCCGGCGCAAGCCGGCTCTCGCGTTTACCCGGCGTGAACGCGAAGATTACGGCGATGAGGATCCTGGTCGCCGACGACGAGCTGGCGGTGCGAGACGCACTTGGTCGCGCCCTCACGTCCGAGGGTTACGACGTCGCGTTCGCTCGTGACGGCCGTGAGACCCTGACCGCCGTCGAGCGCGATCAGCCGGACGCCGCCGTCCTCGACGTGATGATGCCGCCGCCTGACGGGCTCGAAGTCTGCCGGCGCCTGCGCCGCGCCGACAACACGATTCCGATCCTGATGCTCACAGCGAGGCGCGAGGTCTCGGATCGGGTCGCAGGCCTGGACGCGGGCGCAGACGACTACCTCCCGAAGCCGTTTGCGCTCGACGAGTTGCTCGCCCGCCTGCGCGCCCTGCTCCGGCGCGTGCCATCGGCGGACGGGCCGCTGGCCTACGCGGACGTCGTGGTCGATCCGCACGCGCATCGCGCGACGCGAGACGGCAGCCGGCTGGAGCTCACGCGCACAGAGTTCGCGCTGCTCGAGCTGTTCCTGCGTGCACCGGAGCGTGTGCTCACACGCTCCGAGATCCTCGTCGACGTCTGGGGCTATGACTTTGGCCCGACGTCCAACTCGCTCGAGGTCTATGTCGGTTACCTGCGACGCAAGCTCGAGGAGTCCGGACGGCCGCGACTCATCCACACGGTCAGAGGCGTCGGTTACGTGCTGCGGACGGAGCCATGACTCTCAGCCGGCGCGTCGTGCTCGCGACATCGGCGGCGCTCGGCGCCGTCGTCGTCCTGCTCAGCGTCTTCGCGTACTTCCTCGTCAAGCACGAGCTCTACTCGCGGCTCGATCTGACGCTGCAGGGGCGGGCCGCCGAGCTCGCGCCGACCGTGCTCGCAGGCCAGAGCACCTTCCGCTCCGTCGTGGCCGCGCCCGGCGAGCTCGTGCAAACGCTCTCGGCGGAGGGCCTTTCGGTACGGCCTCCCTACCAGGTGACGGAACTGCCGCGCGGACGCCGTGAGCGGGCGATCGCCGCAGGGTCGGGATCGCTCACGCAAACGGTCGAAATCCGCGGCGCGCGCATGCGCCTGCTGACGGCTCACGTCGGGCCTGAGCAGGCGCTTCAGATTGCGCGACCGCTGGCCGACGACGACGCCACGCTCGACCGGCTTCGGCTCGTCCTCGCGATCGTCGGGCTGTGCGCGTTGCTGCTGTCGGTGGCGCTCGGCGGCTGGATCGCCGAGAAGGCACTCGCGCCCGTCCGGCGCTTGACGGGAACGGTCGAAGACCTCGCTCGCACGCGCGACCTCTCGGTCCGGCTCGACGAGGAAGGGCGCGACGAGGTCTCGCGACTCGGAGCGGCCTTCAACGAGATGCTCGTCGCCCTCGACCGTTCCCTGACCGCACAACGGCGGCTGGTCGCCGACGCGTCTCACGAGTTTCGCACGCCGCTGACGAGCATCCGCGCGAACGCCGAGCTGCTCGAGCGCGGCAGGGTTCGGGAAGACGAGCAGAACGCTGTCGCACGAGCAGTCGTCGACCAGGTCGACGAGCTTGACGGTCTCGTCACCGACCTGATCGAGCTCGCCCTCGACGGAGAAGCCGCGACGCGGTTCGAAGACGTTCGCCTCGACGAGATCGTGGCCGCCGAGGTGGAGCGCATCCGCCGCCACGCCGCCGGAGTCCCCTTCGAGCTGGCCGCTGAGCCGTGCACCGTGCACGGCGACGCCGAACGCCTCGGGCGCGCGGTCGCGAACGTGCTCGCGAACGCGCTGAAGTGGAGTCCCGAGGGCGGAACGGTCGAGGTCTCGGTCGCTCGGGGAACCGTGGTCGTCCGCGATCACGGGCCTGGGATCGACGACGCCGATCTGCCTCTCGTCTTCGAGCGCTTCTATCGCTCGCCCGCGGCCCGCGGCACCGCGGGATCCGGGCTCGGGCTGGCGATCGTCCGCCACGTACTCGAGGCGCACGGCGGCGGCGCGGAAGCGGGGAATGCGGCCGGCGGAGGCGCGGTGTTCACGCTCCGCTTCCCCGTCTCCTGACGCGAAGGGCGGCCTGAAGGCCGCCCTCGCTTCATCGAAGAGAGACGACTTCTTCTTGCTGGCTTCGCCCTCGATCGTCGCCTGCGATCCGGTACCGAACGCATAGGATCGGCCTGGTTGAGCGCTGTCACCGGGAGCCTGAAGGGCCGGAGCTTCACGAAGCTCGCCGACTGGAGCCGCGCCGAGCTGGAAGCGGTGCTCGATCTGGCCGACGAGCTGAAGCAGGCCCGGCGGGACGGCGACGAGCCCCAGCTCTTGGCGGGCCGCACGATCGGCCTGCTCTTCCTGAAGCCGTCGACACGCACGCGCGTCTCTTTCGCCGCGGGCACGGCGCAGCTCGGCGGCACGGCGCTGTCCTTCTCCGGCGACGAGCTCCACCTCGCCCGCGGCGAGACGATCCGCGACACCGCCACGGTGCTTTCGCGCTACCTGGACGGGATCGTGATCAGGACGTTCGCGCAAGAGGACGTCGAGCAGCTCGCGGAGTACGCCTCGATCCCCGTCATCAACGCGCTCACCGACGCCGCACACCCGTGCCAGGCCCTCGCCGATCTGATGACGATCCGAGAGCGCCGGGGGCAACTCGACGGCCTCAAGCTCGTGTATGTCGGAGACGGGAACAACGTCTGCGCCTCGCTGCTCGTCGGCGCTGCGTCGTTTGGAATGCATGCAGTCGCGGCGACGCCGGCCGCCTACGCGCCGCCGGAGCAGGCCGTCACCCTTGCGCGGGAGCGGGCGGCCGAGTCGGGCGGTTCCGTCGAGTTGACCGACGACGTGCACGCGGCCGCGCAAGGCGCCGACGTCCTCTACACCGACGTGTGGACGTCGATGGGCCAGGAGGCCGAGAACGAGCGGCGCCTGCGCGACCTTGCGGGCTACGGCATCGATGCTGCGCTGCTGCGGGAGGCGGGTGCGCAGGCGCTCGTGCTGCACTGCCTGCCGGCGCACTACGGCGAGGAGATCACGGAGGAGGTCGTTTACGGGCCGCAGTCGGCGGTGTTCGACGAGGCCGAGAACCGGCTGCACACGCAGAAGGCTCTCATGGCCCTCATCATCGGGTAGTGCTCCCACTCAAGGACAACGTCCCAACGCGGTCGTTCCCGGTCGTCACCGTCGCCCTGATCGCCGCGAACGTCCTCGTCTACGTCTGGGAGAACTCAGGCAAGGGCCTGAACAACCATGTCTTGCGCTGGGGCTACTACCCGTGCGCAGTCGACGGTCCGTGCACAAACTTCTATGCGGCGCATCACCACGAAGTGATCGCCACGCTCTTCAGCTCGATGTTCATGCACGGCGGCATCGTGCACATCGGCGGGAACATGCTTTTCCTCTGGATCTTCGGCAACAACGTCGAGGACGCGCTTGGCCGCATCCGCTTCTTCATCTGGTATCTCCTCGCGGGGATCGCCGCGACGGCGGCGCAGACGTTCGTCACGCTCGACTTCGGCAGCGCGCAGGACGCGAGCATCCCGAACGTCGGGGCGAGCGGCGCGATCGCGGGCGTGCTCGGCGCGTACTTCTTGCTTCTGCCGCGCGCGAGCGTCTTGACGGCGATCTTCATCGGCTTCTTCTTCCTCTTCCGCGACGTGCCCGCCATCCTGTTCCTCGGGATCTGGATCGCCCTGCAGGCGCTCGACGGCACGCTCTCGCTCACGACCCCGCAGGCCGGCGGCGGCGTTGCCTTCTTCGCCCACATCGGCGGCTTCGCGTTCGGCTTCCTGACCGTCCATCTCGTCAAGAAAAGACCCCCGCTCGAACCGGTCGTGAGTCACCCGTGGCGCTGAGCTTCGAAGCGCACGTGCGGCGCGCGCTCGACTCGCTTCCGAATGAGGTCGCGCAGCGGCTCGAGAACGTCGCCGTCGTGGTCGAGGACGAGCATCCGGACGATCCAGGCCTGTTCGGCCTTTTCCAAGAGGATCCGTACCTCCCTGCGAAGATCACGATCTACCGGCTCCCGCTCGAGGAGTCCTTTCCGGAACCGGCGGTGCTCGAGCAGGAGATCCGGATCACGGTGCTCCACGAGCTCGCGCACTACTTCGGAATCGGCGAGGAGCGGCTCGAGGAGCTTGGCTACGACTGATGACGACGGTTCTCTACGCCGTCGCGATCGCTGCCGGCATCGCCGGCGCGGCCGTCATCGTCTGGTACTTCCTGAGCGGCTAGGAGCTGCCGAACGCGGTCAAGCAAGTCGTCCGCCAGGATCGGCTTCGTGACGCAATCGTCGGCGCCGAGCAGCATGCCGGCGATCTGGTCGAGCGCCTGCCGCGGCTCTCGCGAAACGAGCACGACGGGGAGCGCGGAACCGAACTCGGTCTTCAGCCGGTGGCAGACCTCGTAGCCGGAGAGGCCGGGGAGATACACGTCGACGAGCACCAGCCGCGGCTGGACGGCGCGCGCGAGCGCGAGCGCCCTCTCCCCCGTCTCCGCCTCGGCCGTGCCGAAGCCGGCCGCCTCCAGCAGCTCGCTGACGATGACGCGCACCCCGTCGTCGTGGTCGACGACCAGGATCGGTCCGACCCCTTCCAAAATGAATCCTCTTTCCCGCAGTTCCTACGTGCCGCAGTACGCCTGCCCACTTCTCGTTGTAGTCCAGAAACGGCGCCTTGGCAAGCCGGTGTTTCCTTTCCGGGGGTCGGGAATAGCCGGGCCGTGGCGGCGTTGAAGAGGCATATGCGCACGTTGGAAACCATTCACCGGGAGATCGAAGAGCTCAGCGATCGCCGCGTCGAGGTGTGGCACAGGCTGTCCGAGGGTTACGACGCCGAGGCGCAGGCCGAGGTGCACTCGATCCAGGAGCGTCTCGAAGAGCTTTGGCAGGAGCAGCGGCGCCTCCGGGCGGAGCTCCGCTGGGGTGACCGGCAGCACATCATCGCGCGCGCCCGCGCCGAAGAGCGCCTGGAGCGCCACGCGGCGTAGCGGTTAGGTCGCGACGGCGCGAGCCGGCACGAAAGACAAGCCGGTACGCCAGGCAATCGCGAAGAGAAGGATCGCGGTACCGGAGAGGACGCCGAGCGTCCCGACGGAAACGGCGACGCTGAGGGCCTGGGACGCTCCGACGCCCGAAGCGAGAAGCGCACCGGCGCCCGCGCCGACTTGCGTCGCGGTGCCGGCGGGACCAATGGGCAGCGCTGCCGCTGCCGCACCTGCGCAAAGGAAGAGGAGCGCGAGCGGAACCGAATAGCCGACGCCGAGCGCGCCGAGGAGCAAGAAGAGCGCTACTGCCCGGACGAGCCAGCAGGCAGACACCAGCACCCACGCTTGCGACGCCCGCCGCAGCGAGGTCGTCCGCGGGCTCAGCCAGCCGCCGAGCCGGAAACGCAGCGCGCGCTCGCTTCCGACCAGGCGAGGCAGGGCGACGATCAACGTCGCTGCCGCCACTCCCGCAACCGCGACGACCAAGAGGCCTGCGCGCACGCCGGTCCCTGCCCCGCCAACCACGGCGGCAGCGAAGGCCAGGGGCGCGAGAGCAGCGCAGTCGATGAAGCCGAGCATCACGAGCGACAGGCAGAGCGAGCGCACGCCGGCGGGGCAGGGTGGATAGCGTCGGACAACGGCGACTCGCATCGCGTCGTCAAAACGTCCCGGAAGTACCATGCCGATGAGCGCAGCACCGCCGTTGCCGGCCGCGAGCGCGAGGGGCTTGGGCCGCTCGTCAGACGAGAACAATTGTCCCCACCCATAGGCCTTGAACGCCTGGGCGACGAGAAGAAGGAGTCCGGCAGCCACGAGCAAAGCTGGATTTCCTTTCGTGAGCGGCCAGGACGTCGTCGCGAAGTGCCGAACCGCCAGCAACGCGAGAACGAGCACGACCGCGCCGGAACCGAGAGCGATTGTCCAGCGGCCCAGACGCGAACGGTGCAAGCAAACGAGCGCTCCCACGACCACGCGACTCGTTCTCGCGAAGTTGCTCGGGAAAGCGGAGACCGTCGCTGTCTGACTAATGAGAGAAACTGCCCTCCCCTTCCCATACGTGCACGACGGCTTCCAGGTCGTGCCGACGCCGATCCGGGAAGTACCACTTGGAGAAGGCATCCCAGTCAAGCTTTTCCGCTAGGGCCGCAATATGAAGAATCGGAGCAAGCAACGCTCCATCCATGTTCTTCACCATCGGCTTATGCACCTCCCGAACGAAAGCGGGAGGGCGCAGGAGCGTCACCGAATTCGCTTAGCTACGACAAACAATACACCGATTGTTTGCAGCGGCCGCGCTCTTTGCGGGCTCAACTGTCCTCCGCGCGGGCAAGTTGTAGCGGGAGATGAACGGCGAGGAGCGACTGCGCACCCGCTCTTCAGCGCAACCTGTCGGGCGGAAACGGATGTAGTGTGATGTTCGGCCAGGGGCCGCGAAAGCGGGGCGTTAGCTCAGCTGGGAGAGCGCCGGCTTTGCAAGTCGGAGGTCACGGGTTCGAGTCCCGTACGCTCCATCTCGAGAAGGCAGGAAGCACAGGTCGGCCGAAACCCAAGGAGGCGTTCCCTCGGAATGGCTGATCGCAAGAACATCTTTCGAATCGGTCGGCAAGGCCACCGGGGGGACGAGAACCAGTTGACGGAAATGCTGGCCTACCTGTTTCAGCAAGAGCGTCAGTTGGTGCCGCAGTGTCTTGACGGGCTCGGCATCGAGTGTGACGTCGGTGACGGGTGGGAGGTCGAGACCCAAAGGTCCGTGCCGGGTGGCTTTCTCGACCTCGTGCTCTTCGTGCCTGGCAAGACCCTGGTGATCGTGGAATCGAAGCTCGGCTCGACCACCGATTTCCAGCAGATCAGCAAGTACATCAGCTACGCGAAGAGCTTCCCTGCAAGCACCTGGAAGGCGTTGCTGTTCATGCCGCAGCATCGCGAGCCGTGGCCCG
>WNGF01008484.1_pt1 | contig 12075 bp, 10 predicted proteins | sample 5400641 | NCBI WGS metagenome assembly WNGF01 (sample SAMN13153371, study PRJNA577476) | soil metagenome | isolation source: 80 cm soil or saprolite under grassland replicate 2 | place: USA:California | collected 2016-06-15
TCATGCACGAGCTGAACGGATCGGAAGCGAGGACATTAACGCGGCTATTGTCGACCATGTTCGTCGTCACCGTGGGTTAATCATCGGTCCGCAGACAGCGGAGCATCTGAAGCTGGAACTCGCTTCAGCGACTCTGCCTGCCGACCTGGCTGAGGAGGTGACGATCAAGGGACTCGATGTTCTGACGAGGAGTCCTGGAGCTATCGAGATCACGGCGGGCGAACTCTATCCCGTAGTTCTGCAGGTTGTTCGCAGGATAGTGGAAGGGGTGACTACCACTCTTACTGAGCTTCCTCCTGAAGTTGGCGGAGACATCTACGAACGGGGAATTATCCTTACCGGTGGTGGTACGCAGTTTGGCGGCATTGAAGATTTTTTTCGGGAGCAAACCAAACTGCCAGTGCGCACCGCTCCGGAACCCAAGTATGCCATTGTGCGTGGTCTTGAGCAGATGTTTGACGAGCCACTCAGGCTACGTCGTGTCATACGCCGGGAGCCTTATCCGGTGCTGGATATGGAGGGCTGATTGGCCAACGACGACAGAGCGCTCGCCATGGTGCGCTCTCGGCACCGAGTAAGTAAGCGGCGCACGGATCTGGCAGATGACTCCGCAATAGCAGGATTCCCATGCCAGTGCTCTATGATGCGGCTTGAAACTTTCGTTGAGGTCGCAAGCTTGCCGCAAAAAGTGGAGTAGGAGGTCAGAACATGACAATGCAAACGGAGCTCGGTGCGGTGGGTTCGCTGTGGCGATATCCCGTCAAGTCGATGATGGGAGAGGAGCTGAACGCCGCTGAGGTGACGGATCGTGGATTGCGCGGCGATCGTGTCTACGCGCTCGTGGACCGCGCGGACGGAAAGGTTGCAACCGCCAAGAACCCCCGCAAGTGGCCACACCTTTTTGACTTCCGAGCCAACTTGATCGAGGGTGCGGCCGCCGGATCGCAGGCGGCCTCCATCCGCGTTACTCTGCCCGATGGAACCATGATCACCAGCGCGCAGGATAGTTGCGATCAGATCCTCTCGCGGGCGCTTGCGCGAGAGGTGACGCTGGAGTCCGTGGCGCGCGGTGACGAGCAGACCACATCGCCCGCTACCCGCATGGCAAACGCCGAAGAGTACTGGCCCGACATGGAAGGCCTCGACTTTCGCGATACCGTCACCGATTTCGCTCTGCCGGCCGGCACGTTCTTCGACTGTGCGGTCGTCCATCTGATGACCACCGCGACGCTCGACCGACTCGTCGAGCTGTACCCGCGAGGCCGTTTTGAGGTTCGACGATTTCGACCGAATATTGTAGTACAGCCCGCTTCCGGTGAGAGGGGCTTTATAGAGAACAGCTGGGTCGGCCACACACTCGCCATCGGCGATGAGGTTCGCCTGAGCGTCACGGGTCCATGCGGTCGTTGTGTAATGACGACCCTGCCGCAAGGGGATCTTCCCAGAGATCCGGACATCCTTCGCACCGCGGCAAAACACAACCACGTCCAGGTCGGTGTGTATGCGGCGGTCGTGCGGTGTGGCACGATTCGCCGCGGTGATTCTGTCAGACGGGCCGCGTAAGCCGAGACGAGGCTCCTTTCGCGCAGACGGAGATAAACGATGGTTACGAGCGATCAACCCAGTTTCTACGAGCGACTCGGCAGTGTGTACAGTATCGCCACAGTGGTGAATGACATCATCGATCGAATCATGACAGACTCACGCTTAAACGCGAATCCGCGCGTGGACGAAGCGCATCATCGGGTGTCGCCGCCGGGTTCAAGTAACTTCGTGACCGAAATGGTCTGCGAGGCGACCGGCGGACCGCAAAGATATACCGGTCGCACGATGAAAGACTCGCATCAGGCACTCATGATCACCGCCGACGAGTGGCAGGCATTTCTCGACGACTTTCAGCAGACGATGGACAAGTTCGGCGTGCCGCAGATCGAGCAAGAGGAGTTGAAAGCGATCGTGGATAGCACCCGAGCGGATATCGTTGTCTGAAGAGTCGGCGTAGCGGCAGAGGCTGGGCCGAGCGAAAGCTATCTGAGCAGCGGCGCGCCGGAAGCCACTGAAAGCTGTGCTGTCGAGGCGTCAAGTGCAACGCTCTATGAACTAAATCCGCCTGCGGGTGGATAGATGAAAACCGGCGGCGATACCTCAGGTGTCCCCATTCCCTTCAAGCAGTCAATAGGTACAGTATTCCTTCCGGGAAGGGCCATGGTGTTGCTACGCAAAGAGTCAGCAATCGTTTAGCGGAGCCCGATGTTTTGACGTTTCGCTGCGGTTGAATAACATGCAGCTCGTATGTCCAGGGAGCACAACTTTGATTTTCTAGTTATCGGCAGCGGCATCGCCGGGCTGACTTTTGCCTTGAAGGTGGCGAAGGTGGGCTCGGTCGCTATCATCACGAAGAAGGATCGCGCTGAGAGCAACACCAACTATGCGCAAGGCGGCATCGCTGCTGTCACCGGCAGTGATGATTCGTTTGACCTGCACGTGCGCGACACGCTTCGAGCGGGCGCGGGATTATGCAAAGAAGATGTTGTGCGCACCATCGTCGGCGAAGGTCCGGCGCTAGTGCGCGAACTCATCGAATTGGGTGTGCGGTTTAGCGAAAGCGCACCGGGCCAGTACGATCTCGGACGCGAGGGCGGGCACACGCGGCGACGTGTGCTGCACGCAGTCGACATTACGGGACGCGAGATTGAGCGCGCCTTGCTCGCAGCCGTTTCGGCCGAGAAGAACATCACCGTATTTGAAAACGTACTGGCCATCGATCTCATCACCTCGGAAAAGATCGGGTTGGGTGGATCAAATCGCTGTCTCGGCTGCTACGCGTTTCGGACCGAGACAACCGCGGTTGAGGTCTTTGCCGCGAAGATCACGTTGCTGGCCAGCGGAGGCTCGGGCAAAGTGTATCTGTACACCAGCAATCCCGATATAGCGAGCGGTGATGGCGTGGCCATGGCTTATCGCGCCGGTGCGAGAATCGCCAACATGGAGTTCATCCAATTCCATCCAACCTGCCTTTATCATCCGAAAGCCAAGTCATTTCTGATCAGCGAGGCCGTGCGCGGTGAAGGCGGTGTGTTGCGCGGAGGGGATGGCGAACCGTTCATGCGCGGCTATCATGAGCAAGCCGACTTGGCGCCGCGTGACATCGTGGCTCGCGCGATCGACGCCGAGATGAAAAAGACCGGCGCTGAGTGCGTGTGGCTGGACATCACGCACAAAGATGCCGAATTCATCAAGAGCCGCTTTCCCAACATCTATGCCCAGTGTCTGGAGTTTGGCGTTGATATGACGCGCGAACCAATCCCCGTTGTACCGGCAGCGCATTACCAATGTGGTGGCGTCGTTACGAATGTTGATGGTGAAACGGAGATTCAGGGGCTGTACGCCACAGGCGAGGTAGCATGCACAGGATTGCATGGAGCCAATCGTCTCGCCAGTAATTCGTTGTTGGAAGCACTGGTAGTAGCGCACCGCGCCGCGCAAAAAGTCAGCTCTCAGGATTTACCTTCCAGCTCTCAGGTTTCCAGGTTACCGTCTTGGGAGACAGGTGACGCGGCTGATGCGGATGAACTAGTCGTGATCACGCACAACTGGGATGAGATTCGACGCTGCATGTGGGACTATGTCGGCATCGTTCGCACAGACAAGAGACTGCTGCGAGCGCGTACGCGTATACAAAACTTGCAGCAAGAGGTCAATCGCTTCTATTGGGACTATAAAGTGACGCCGGACCTTATTGAACTTCGCAACCTGGCGCTGGTAGCTGAACTGATCATTGAAAGCGCGTTCCTGCGCAAGGAATCACGCGGTCTGCATTACACACTCGACCATCCAAATTTACTGTCTGTCGCCAGTGATACTGTATTGCGGAAGTCCCGCCCCTTTTGTTTATAGTTACTTCCCGACGATTGTCCCGAGGATCGCAAAGGCACCTTTTCACCCTCTCCCTTTGGGAGAGGGAAAGGGAGAGGTAGGTAGTGCTCGCTATACCCTTCCCCTCTTCCCCTTCCCAACGGGAAGGGGATGATCAGGCACAAGGATCGACCCGTCTCAAAAACTCGACTCATCGGCATCAAGCGTTGCCGTCCAAGTAATTTAGCACTTCTTCTTCAAGCACCCGGCTGCGAATCCAGCGGCGTTGTGCGCCCGGCGCGATCATGCAGCCCCTGGCGGAACTTCTCGCGCTCCTCGGGAGTCATCTGTTCCCAGCGCTCAGCCATTCGCCGTCGAGAACGGGAGCGATGAGAGCCGCCACCAAGGCCAAACCCGCCGAACAGGATCCGGCAGAGAGCCAGCAGTCCGATAGCCTGCCAGAAGGTAATTAGCCGCAATCCGAACAACGTCGGTGCCAGCCAATTCCACAACAGCATCACTACTCCGCCGCCAAGCGCGGTGAAGACCGCCATCCCTACGATCGCCGCTGGAACTATCCAAATCAGTCTCTTTAGTCTCTTGCTCATGTTGTGTTCCTCACTTCCTCATGGTGTCTTCAGTTCAAACCCCTCTGTGCGTCCTCTATGCCCTCTGTGTCTCCGTGGTGGATCTTGTCGAACTCACGACAGAGATACCGAGGGCACAGAGAAATCCAAACTTGAGACACTACTCACCTATTCGTAAACTCGTCGTAAATGCTCTGCAGTCGTTCGCGCAGATGAAGCACCGCATAGCGCTTGCGCGAGAGTAGGGTGTTGACGTTCACACCGCTTTCTGCCGACAACTCTTTGAAGCTCCGCCCTTCGAGTTCGTGAGCGATGAATACTTCACGCTGGCTCATTGGTTGATCATTGGGCAGTTCGTCGATCGCAAGTTCCAGCTCATCAAGCAGCACTCTGCGGACGTAGAGCGCTTCCGGCCCGGCATCGGGCGATGGCAACAGATCTTCGATGCGAGCACCTCGTCGTCCTGGTCGCCAATGTCGCTAGAATCCTTGCGCGCTACGTCGCTGGAGGTCCCTCCCTCTTTTTGCGGAAAAGGTCCGTGATGCGATTGCGCGCGACGCGAAAGAGCCAGCCGGTCACATGATCAATTGGCATCAGCAGGCGATTAGCTTCTACGAGTTTGTAGAAGACATCCTGCACAATGTCCTCGGCGTCCGAAGGGTCGGGCACACGCCGACGGATGAAATTGCGCAGCCGGGAGCGCTCTGCCGCGAAGATTTCGGAGATTTGACGGTCTTGCTTGGTCATCGGGGCGATCGACAGCTCATTCATCCACTCGTGTAGACGAACGGGAGCGGCAAATATTGTAGAGATTTAGATCGGCAATACGAGGGTGACACGCCTCAACGCTGACAGCGTTCGCCATTTCCGGCCCAGGGGTTGCGCTCTAGTAACCCTGGAAAAGCATGTTGATTTTCGTAGTGGCATGAAGTCAGTACCACCTGCGGTAGCGGGTGGGTAGTAGTTTCGGAGCCTCGATAGAGCTGATATCCAGCGGTCACGCCCGTGAAATGCGACCGGAACCCACCCGCTACCGCAGGTGGTACTGACTTCATGTCACAGCAACCCAGGTGATGGTCAGCGTTTGGTCAGCGCATGCTTCAAACCGCATTAGTACCGAGTGATTAGTGTCCATTGACATTGGCGGTAGAGGAAGTTCAAAATGCGCCCAACTCGCACAACAACCAACCTAACAAAGTAGAGGAGAAACATCATGCCTTCCATCTCAGGATCTTTTTCGGGAAAAATCACACAGCAGTTTGGCCTGCCCCTTAATGATCAGTCCAATCACCTACTCGGCATCGCCGAGGTTAACGGTACGCAGAAGTCGCCCGATCCGTTGTGGAACGACGCGAAGATTACATACTGGGGCATTAACGACTTGCTCAACGGCGAGGGCTCGCAAACCGGTTACTTCAACGACGTTCATGCTGACGGGGGCAGAGACTTTGGAACATTCGAGGGCAAAGTCTCCGCGGCAGGTGACACGATGACGGTCGAAGGCACTTTTAAATTCACAGGCGGCGATGGTCAGTACCGCGGCATCACTGGCGGTGGCACGTTCAAGACCGTGGCAAAATCGGAGACCGAGGTCGAAGCCACGTGGAATGGTGCGTACGAACTGGCCAAAGCGCAGGCGGGCTGATCGCGACACTTCGCAGGGACAATTGCGTCAGTACCGAAATGCGGTAGCGTGTGGGTCGGTTACGTGTCATCCACAGATTACGCAGATTACACAGATTCAGACGCAGTGGGACTTAACTGCTGAGGCCGAAATCTGCGTAATCTGTGTAATCTGTGGATGGCTTTCCTTCGTGTTGACCTTTCAGCCCACAAAGGTATTAGCGCTTAACGATGTGTCGCACAATGGTGGACTCTGGGAGTTTGAGATCTCCTCTGTGCAATCTCCGTATTCTCTGTGCCTCCGTGGTGAATAAACGCTCCACAATCACTCACCACCGAGACATAAAGAACACGGAGGTTTTCGATTTTGGGCGATGTCATTGCCGCTGCGAGAGTTAGGTTGCGCGCGCGGATCAGTTTCATTAAAGTGTTTGGCATTAGAAAGTGAGCAGCCAATTCGTTTGGGGGAGTTGTGAGTTCGTTGGAACCGCGACAAATGCTTCTGCATTACCGACTACTTAGCAAGATCGGCAGCGGAGGCATGGGCGAAGTATACAAAGCTGAGGACACGAAGCTCGGTCGCACAGTTGCGATCAAGGTTCTGCCCGAATCCGCGAACGAAAAGCTAGTTGCCAAGCGCCGCTTTCTGAAGGAAGCCCAGTCCGCCTCGGCACTCAATCATCCGAACATCGTCACCATTCACGCGATCGAAGAGTTCGAGGGTTTGGACTTTATCGTGATGGAATACATCGAAGGCCAAACGCTGAAAGCAATGATCGAACGTGACGGCGCCCTGCCGCTCGCCAACCTGCTCGATACTGGAACACAGGTGGCGGACGCGCTGGCAGCCGCTCACGAGATTGGTTTGATTCATCGTGACGTCAAATCGGCAAACATTCTGGTGACGCCGCGCGGGCACGCGAAGGTACTCGACTTTGGGTTGGCAAAAATTGTCCGCACCCTCGCTGACGGCGTGGATGGGGAAGCGCCGACCATAGAGAATCTGACTGACCAGGGAACGGTCCTCGGCACCGCGGCTTACATGTCGCCAGAGCAAACTCGCGGCGACGTTCTGGACGTGCGCTCAGATATCTTTTCGTTTGGCTGCGTGCTCTATGAAGCCGCGACGCGTTCGCTGCCGTTCACTGGCCCGAGCATGCTGGCGGTCATGCACGCAATCGCCACCACCGATCCAACCCCGCCAAGCCGAATTAGACCAGGGTTGCCGCGCGAGTTCGATCTAATCATCGAGAGAGCTCTCGCAAAAGAAAAAGAGCGGCGTTATGCATCGGTCGCGGAAATAGCAGATGCCTTGAGGAGTTTGCGAGCGACGCTTACCGGGCAATGGGCGGGCGTTCCGATTATTTACGACAAGGATTTGATCGAGTCTCACGCTTCCGCATTCGTGGGCCGCGAGGTCGAACTCAACAGACTGGAAGCATTCTTGCAGCAGGCAATCAACGGAACGGGCCGAGTCGTTTTCATCACTGGCGAACCTGGCATCGGCAAGACTTCCCTCTCCGACGAATTTTTGCGGCGCGCGCGCACGAAATATCCGGCACTGCTGGTCGCGCGCGGGCGATGCGTGGAGCAATACGGCACTGGCGAAGCATATCTCCCGTTCCTCGACGCAGTCGGAGGATTACTTGAAGGTCCAGGCCGTGAGCGGTGGGCCGCCGTGATGCGAACTTACGCGCCGACCTGGTGCACCCAGTTACCGGCGGCGTTCGCTTCCAGCAGCGCGCTGGAGAGGTTGCAGCAGGAGACGATTGGCGCAACTAAGGAACGCATGATGCGCGAGATGGGTGACGCGCTCGGCATGTTTGCGACCACTTCTCCGATCGTTTTGCTGTTCGAGGATTTACACTGGGCCGACCCATCAAGCATCGATCTGTTGCGGCATCTCTGCCAGCGCATCAACAACCAGCGGATTCTGATTGCCGGAACATTTCGACCCGAAGACGTCGAGCGCAGCAATCATCCTTTGAAAAGTTATAAGGCCGAAATGCAGGCGCATCGACTCTGCGAGGAGGTGGCACTAAGCTTGCTCGGCCGCGATCACATTGCTGAATACTTGAATGCGAGCTTTACGCCGAATGATTTCCCGCCTGAGTTAGCTGCAATGATCTATGACAAAACCGAGGGGCATCCCCTGTTCGCAATCAACTTGCTTCAGTATCTAAGTGAGCGAGGCGACATCGGAAGGACTAACGCGCACTGGTCGCTGGCTCGTCCGCTCTCAGAATTGGATCTGGAAGCTCCGGAGAGTGTGCGCAGCATGATCAGCAAAAAGATCGACACGCTGGAAGCGGAAGAGCGCCGCACACTGCAATACGCGAGCGTCGAGGGCGCTGAATTCTTGTCCACCGTCGTTGCCAGCCTGCTCAAGGTTGATGAAGTCGATCTGGAAGAACGGCTCGCTCATCTGGAAAAGACTCACCGGCTGATCGTAACGCGTGGCGAAGAAGAGTTGCCTGACGGTTCATTCGCGACCCGCTATCGGTTCGCGCATGCGCTCTACCAAAATTTCTTGTATGGCGATTTGGTCAACAAGCGCCGAGTCATGCTTCATCGCCAGGCAGGTGAGCAATTGGCGCGGCATTACGGCAAGCGCGCGCCTCACATTGCTACGCAACTGGCATTACATTTCGAGCGCGGCCGCGATTTTCCGCGAGCTATCGAATACTTGATCCACGCCGGCGACAACGCAGCGAAAGTCTATGCGAACGCCGAAGCTGCCGACCACTACACGCGCGCGCTTGGTTTGGTTGAGAAGCTTCCAGATGAAGCACAGACGGAAATGCTGGTCACGCTTTACCAGAAACGCGGTGCCGTGAATATGGCGTTGAGCCGGTTTGCGCAATCGGTCGATGATTACACGCATATGCTGGAGTATCAGAAGTCGCTTGGCTCGCCGGAGAAGCAAGCTGAGGCGCTAAACGCACTGGCGCTGACATTGTTCTTTTCCCATCGGCTGGAGGAAATGGAGACGCGCGCCAATGAAGCTCTGGCAGCGGCGAAGCTCGCCGGCAGTGAGGCCCTGAGCATGCAAACGGCGGCGCTAATGGCGCTCAAGCACCTTTGTTATGGAGAACTGAGCGTTGCCAAGCCGACGCTTGATGACCTGATAAAAACCGCAAGGGCGATCGACAACAAGCCTGCGCTGGCGGCCGGATTGATCTGGCGCGGGTGCCTGCATTTTTTCCAGACTGAGTACGATCTGGCGATCGAGTGCGAAGTTGAAGGCCGTCGTCTGGCTTCCGAGTTGCGCGATGGGTTTCTGCTGCTTACCTCGATGTTCTTTAAGGGACTGTCGCAGGCAAACCTCGGCCTCATGTCGGAAGGGCTCGCTACCCTTGAAGAGGCGATTCGAATGGCAGGTCGCAACGGCGATTTGTTCTGGTATCCGCGCATGCCCAATTGCATTGGTTGGATTCATCGCGAGTTGCAGGACTTCGAAGGCGCATTCAAGCATGACCAGGAAGGATTGGAAATTGGACATCAGCATAACGTGCTGGAGGCTGAAGCCAATTCACTGATCAACCTCGGCATCGATTACACGCACTCCGGAAATAAGGAAGAAACCATTTCCGCGTTTCACAAAGTGCGTGACATTTTCGAGCGCGATGCCTGGTTTCGCTGGCGCTATAACATCCGGCTGCACGCGGCCATGGCTGAACATTGGTTGAGGCTCGGGGATACAGCAAAGGCGCGTGAAATCGTCACCCGATTGCTCGAGACTGCCCGAAAGTATGAAGTTCATAAATATACTGCGGTGGGCCACAAGCTGCTGGCTGAGATAGCGATTGCCAAGGGCGACACCCCGACGGCGGAAACCGAATTTGCAGCCGCGCTTGATGAATTGCGGCGCTATCCCGTGCCGGTAGTCGAGTGGACTATTTATGCTGAACTCGGTCGCGTGAAAGCGAGAACCGGCGACGATGTTGCCGCGCGCGACGCATTTGCCAAATCCGCCGAGATTATTGATCGCATTGCCGCGAGCGTCGGCGATGAAAGTCTGCGCGAGATTTTCTTAAAGTCGGACGTGGTACGCCAAGTCAAAACCCGAGCGACAATGCCAGCGACAAGTTAAATCGATGTTTCCAGGTCAAGCTGCAAAACCTCGAGGTGAGAAAGTGGGCTTGCCCCCGCTCTTATTATCAAACGCGTTACCGCAGTGAGGTCAGTACCGTCCGCGGTAGCGGATGGGGTTCCCTTGCGAAAGACGTTATCCACAGATTACGCAGAAGTACGGCAAATAACGCCGACCGCCCCGGCGCATTTCCGGGCTGTCGTCCGCCGAATGTGCTCGAGTGAGCCTGCGGAGCAGGCGAAAGCATAGAGCCTGGCGCAACCATTTACGAATCGTGTACGGCGCTAAAAGGTGTAGGAGGTGAAATGAAGCGAATCTATATCCTGATATTTGTTCTCCTCGCGACGGGATTTGTGCGCGGCGACCCGGGTGTAAAACGTACGCAAGACCCGCTCGTCGTAAACTCAAAGAGCATCGCCTTGAAACTGGAAAACTCCCGCGTACGTGTTCTCGAGGCGACCCTCGAACCGGGCGCTAAGGAAAAGATGCACTCTCATCCTGCCTATGTCATCTATGTCATCGCTGGCGGAAAGGTCCGCAACCACGGTGCTAATGGTACGGTCACTGAAAGCAAGTTCCGCACAGGCGACGTTATCTATCGTGAGCCTCTAACGCACTGGGCTGAGAATATTGGCAGTACAACAATCCGCCTAGAGCTTGTGGAACTTAAGGATTAGGTGGTGCACTTAGGAATTTGTCGCTACGGCGGGGCAGATGTGAGGCCACCAGGAAATTACGCTGAAAGCGTTCGCTAATTCCAGCCCAGGGTTGCGCTTTGGCAACCCTGGGAACAACGCATCCCATTGTTTTTGAAGAGGCAACCCTGAAAGGGTTGCGTCGCCGTCCATCAAATCAAAAACCCCGTCGCAACTCCTTCAGAGTTGCAAAGAACCTCTGGGAAGCTTTTTGAACCCAGGGGTTCAAAGCAAACCCTGGGCTGAAATTAGCCAACGCTTTCAGCGTAATTTCCTTCTCACAAAAATCTTTAACAAGGGAGAAATAAAATCGGAGTCGCTGTCGATCCGGGCATCCGTCGTTCGACTTAATATTGAAGGCGAACTAGTCAACCTGCCGGCTGGCTTGAACCGAGCGGGAAGGATCGCGGCGACGCAATCCACAGTTTCAAGCAATTAATAATGATAACTGGTAGAAACAAATGCGAGATAACTTAAGGAGAAAGAAACTCATGGAAACAAAACCGACGCACGAACAAGCACAATTACACCTGCAAGTCTACGATTTGCGCCGCGAGGCCCGGCTGCGTCAGGCACGCGATTGGTTTCAACAAAACTACAGGGCGGAAACCTTCGACGATGCCATGCGCATCGCGCCGCCCGGAACAGAAAACGGGGCTTTCGTGGGCATGGTCATTGGCTATTGGGAGCAAGCCTGCGCGCTGCTCAATTATGGTCTGCTCCACGAAGACCTTTTCTTCGAGACCAGCGGCGAGTTTTTCGGCATCTGGGAGTTGCTCAAACCGGTGGTCCCGCAGTTTCGGGAGCGGTTTGCCGACCCGCAGCTACTCGCGAACCTGGAAAGTGCGGCCCAGCGCTTCGAAGCCTGGTCGGATCGTCGCTCACCCGGTCACGTTGCCGCCATGCGGCAATTCATGCAGCAGCAACGCGCCAAACCTGCAACAGCGGCGAACGCCTAATGGAAGTCCAAGGTCTGGTGGAACCTGCGACCCGTCACTATTCGCGACGGGTCGCGGGTCTCGGTGCTTTCGACGCGTACCGTCGCGAGTCCCGCTGCTTTCGACGCGTACCGTCGGTATGAATGATAGGGGTAGGGAGAAGCGATTGGTTTCGTTCCCCCTCCCTCCGAACCGGACTGGCGGGTCTCCCGCATCCGGCTCTCCAGTTGGTGGTTCACCCAGTTAGGGATTGACGCGACTGCGCACGGGCTGCGACGAAAGAG
>WNGF01009316.1_pt1 | contig 12071 bp, 7 predicted proteins | sample 5400641 | NCBI WGS metagenome assembly WNGF01 (sample SAMN13153371, study PRJNA577476) | soil metagenome | isolation source: 80 cm soil or saprolite under grassland replicate 2 | place: USA:California | collected 2016-06-15
GCCCAAGATGCTTTTGCTCGACGAACCGTTCGGCATGCTCGACACCCTCACCCGTTTCGAGTTGCAACAAGTCCTCATGGACCTCTGGCAACGCAACCACATCACCGCGTTCATGGTTACGCATGACGTGGATGAGGCGCTGTTCCTCGCGGATCGTATCGTCATGATGACCAACGGTCCCGCAGCGGAGGTCGGCGACGTGCTCCAAGTTCCGTTCCCGCGGCCGCGAGATCGCAAAGCGGTGATGGAACATCCGCGTTATTACGAGTGCCGTGAGTACCTGATCACCTTCCTCGAGGAACGCGCGGACCGCCAACACCAGACCGCAGCGCAGGCGTCCTCCACGCCCTCCGCGCCCGACGCGAATTCCGCGCACCGGCGTCCGAAAAACCGCGGCACGGTCGAACCGGGAGCACTGGCGATCGCCATGTCGCAAATCGGCTGATGGCACGGCCCATGTCCATCGCTTCCGAAACCGGAATTCCCCTCGTGCCCGTGATTTCGAGAGCATGCACGACCACGCCCGACTGAACTCTGTCCGATGAAAAACACCAAACTCAACATGACCAACCTCCCCACGCACCTGCCCCAAACAGCGGGGCGGCGCGATTCCGCTACGAGGTAAAGGAGAACGCCGGATTTACCGCGGCAGGGTCCGGAGCCGATTTCCGCAAGGGCGGTGTGGACAATGATAATTCGTATTTCATGAACAAGGTGCTGGCTCGCGTCGGTTACACCGCTAAATGGTGGTCGGTCCTGGTTGAAGGTCGCAACAGCGGCACCACTGGCGACGAGCGCAATCCCAACGCCGAGTCGGACGGACCGGTGGAATTGCACCAGGCCTGGTTCACTCTCGGCAACCACAAAGAATTCCCGGTTTCGCTCAAGATCGGACGTCAGGAGTTGAGTTATGGCGACGAACGCCTCGTCGGTGCGTTCGCCTGGAACAATATTGGCCGCGTGTTCGATGCCGCCAAGGTGCGCTGGCAGAACCGTTGGTTCAACGTCGAGGCCTTCACCAGCCGGATCGTGTTGCCCGACGACAACAGCTTCAACATGGGAAATGACTACAACCTGTTTTCGGGCGCTTATTTCACCACCAAAATAATCCCCAAAAACACGGCCGAGTTCTATTTCTTCTCCCGCAATGACGGCCCCGGCAGCGCCACGGCCAACTCCGGGTCTTTTGCGCCCTTCCAGGTGCCCGCACCTTTCGCCCGCGACATCTACACGGTCGGTTTGCGTATGAAATCGACCCCCGGCGATCTCGGCAACTGGGATTACACCGTCGAAACCGCCGGCCAGTTGGGAAACTGGAAACCCGCCGCGGCCTCACTTCGGCAGGACCACCAGGCGTACATGGCAACCCTCAACGTGGGCTACACGTTCGCCGATACCTTCGGCGCCCCACGCATCGCCCTTGAATACGACTTCGCCAGCGGGGACAGCGACCCGAATGATAATACCCACGAGACGTTCGACAATCTTTACCCCACCAACCACAAGTTTTACGGATACATGGATCTCCTCTCGCTGCAGAACCTCCACGACGTTCGCCCCATCATCACGCTGAAACCGCACCCGAGGGTCTCGGTGGCGCTCGAAGGGAATTTCTTCTGGCTCGCCGACACCCACGACCGCGCTTACAACGTCGCCGGACTGCCGCGCGGCGGTACCGCTCCGACCCCAGGCACCGGTTACGGCATCAACCCGAACTACGACAGCTATCTTGGCAGCGAGGTCGATTTGCTGGCCGGAGTCATCGTGACGAAATTCGCGTCGATCGAAGCCGGCTACGGCCATTTCTTCCGCGGCAATTACATCAAGCAATCCTGGTCCGCCATCGGCTCCCAGGATGCCGATTGGCTCTATCTCCAAACCCTGGTCCGCTTCTGATCCGCTGACCCAGAGTCTGGCCGGGTACAAAAGGTGTCTCAGCTGAGACAATAATTGTACCCGGTCTTCGGCTACTCTGCCCCTCCCTTACCTCCAATTTCCTGCTCCCCTTTCCCCCGGGCTCGGGCTATAACCCCGCCCATGAGCCCTCTCGCCGTCCGCGCCGCTGTCGCCATTGCCATCGCCCTTGCGCCTTCCCTGGCCTGCGCCGCCGAAATAAAATTTTCCAACCAAATCTTCACTGTCCCGGACGGTTTTGAAGTCGAGCTGGTGGCCGGCCCGCCGCTGGTCGAGCGGCCGGTCAGCGCCGGTTTTGATGACCAGGGCCGGCTCTACGTCACCGACTCATCCGGTTCGAACGACAAACCGGACAAGCAGATCTCGAATCCCACGCATCGCGTTCTCCGCCTTGAAGACACCGACGGTGACGGGCGCTTCGACAAGTCGATCGTGTTCGCCGACAAGGTGATGTTTCCCCAAGGCTGCCTTTGGTATGACCGCTCCGTCTATGTCGCCGGCCCGCCGAGCATTTGGAAATTCACCGACACCGATGACGACGGCATTGCGGACCAGCGCGAGGAGTGGTTCAAAGGCGTCACGCTTACGGGTTGCGCCAACGACATTCACGGACCTTACCTCGGCCCGGACGGCTACCTCTACTGGACGAAGGGCGCTTTTGCCGAGCAAACTCACACCCTCGGCAATGGCCGCAAACTCAACGACCGGGCCGCCCACATTTACCGGGCCCGGCCCGACGGCTCGGACCTCGACGTCGTCATGTCTGGCGGCATGGATAACCCGGTCGAAGTTGCCTTCACCGCCGAAGGCGAAGCCATTTTCACCAGCACGTTCATTGACTTCAGCCAGCCCGGTTTCCGTGACGGAATCGCCCACGCGGTTTACGGCGGAGTCTTCGGCAAACAGAACGACGTGCTCGAAGATGGCCGCGTCAAACGCACCGGCCCGGACCTCTTGCATCCGTTCTATGAGGCCGGCAACGCTGCCGAATGCGCTCTGTGCCGCTACGAAAGCGACGTGTTCGGCGCCGATTATCGCGACAATTTCTTCGCCACCGCTTTCAATCTGCACAAGGTCACCCGCCACATCCTCCGTCCAAGCGGCGCGACCTACGCCAGCACCGACAGCGATTTCCTCGTCTCGGACAACACCGACTTTCATCCCACCGACGTGCTGGAAGACCCCGATGGCAGTCTGGTCGTGGTGGACACCGGCGGCTGGTACAAGCTCTGTTGCCCCAGCTCGCAGCTTGCCAAGCCGGATGTGCTGGGCGCGATTTACCGCATCCGCCGCAAAGGCGCGCCGAAAGTGGATGACCCAAGCGGCTTGAAAATCAATTGGGCCAAATCAGGTCCGTTCGAGCAGGCAAAATTGTTGGATGACCACCGTCCTTACGTGGTCAAACGCGCGGTTCATCAACTCGCCCAGCGCAAAAACGAATCTATTCCCGCGCTTACTGAGACAATGAAACATTCCCATTCGGCGGACGCCCGGCGGAATGCCGTTTGGGCGCTCACGCAAATGGATGGCCCCAAAGCCCGCCAGGCGGTTTACGCTGCATTTCCAGCCGCAGGCAGATCTGCGCCGCAACCCGACGACTCTTTATTGCAGACCGCGATTCATTCCATTGGCCTCTGGCGGGACAAGGATGCGGTGAACGCTCCTTTTGCTGATTCGTTTTATGCACTCGTCGGGCTTTCGGATGCGACAGGAAGCCCGAACCCTTCGGTGCAAAGAGCGGCGGTTGAAGCGTTGGGAAGAATTGGAGTGAAAGAACCAGCAACTCGGTTCCTGCTTCGAATGCCCGAAGGGCGGTCTCCCGACCCGGTCCTCGAGCACGCGCTCATTTACGCGCTTGTGGAAATTGGCGATTACGCGGCAACCGCAAAGGGACTCGACTCCGACAATCCGCGCACCAAGCGCGCTGCCCTCGTCGCCCTCGACCAGATGGACGGCAGCGACCTCAAGGCATCCGATGTCCTGCCGTTTCTCAGCGCCTCCGACCAACGCCTGCGCGCCGCTGCCAACTGGGTGGTCGGCCATCATCCCGACTGGGGCGGCGCCCTCGCCGGATTTTTCCGCGAACGGTTGACGATAAAAAATCTCCCCGACGCCGAGCGCGACGCGTTGGAACATCAGTTGGCGCAATTGGCGCGCAACCCCGCGATTCAGGAGCTGTTGGGCGAGATTTCAGCCGATAACGCCAGCCCCAATGAAATTCGCCTCGTCGCCCTCCATGCCATGGCGCAAGCGTCACTCAAAGAGACGCCCGGGCCCTGGACCAATGCGCTGCCACGCGCGCTCGCAGAGGCCGAGGACACGATCGTGCAAGCCGCCATCGCCGTCGTTCGCGTGTTGCCGGCCGCGAAAACCAACGCGTTCGATTTCTCCTCCCATCTGCTTCACGTCGGACGCGATGCCTCGCGCGCGTCCGATCTGCGTCTGGACGCGCTGGCCGCACTGCGCGCCGGGCTGGCGTCGGTCGAGCCCGACTTGTTCGCCTTTCTCCGGGTCGGCCTCGACTCCGCCAAACCGCCGATGACGCGCAGCGCAGCGGCCACGGTAATCGGCCGGGCGAAACTGAGCGAAGATCAACTCATCGAGTTGACCGACGCAGTCAAGATGGTCGGGCCGTTGGAAGTTTCCAACCTGCTGGGCGCGTTTGACCACACCACCAACGAAGCGGTCGGCCTCAAACTCGTCGTCGCGCTCAAGGAATCAAAGGGGTTCTCCGGTCTGCGGGCGGATCAGTTGAAACCGAGGCTCGAAAAGTTCCCGGCGCGGGTTCAGGAGCAGGGCAAGGAGTTGCTGGCGAAGCTGAATGTCGATGCGGAAAAACAAAAGGCCCACCTGGAGGAACTCCTCGCGTCGTTGCCAAAAGGAGACATTCGCCGCGGTCAAGCTATCTTCAACAGCCTGAAGACTGCCTGTTCCACCTGCCACGCGATCGGCTATCTTGGCGGCCACGTGGGTCCCGATCTCACCAGCATTGGTCAGGCCCGAACGGAACGTGATCTGCTGGAGTCAATCGTTTATCCGAGCGCCAGTTTCGTGCGCAGTTACGAGCCGATCATCGTGGTGACGAAATCCGGCGACGAGTATAGCGGCGTGGTCCGCCGCGACGCCCCGGATGAAGTCCTCCTGGCGACTGGCCCGAACACGGAAATGCGGATCGCGCGGCCGGATATTGCTGAGGTGCGCCCCGGGACAGTTTCCGTCATGCCCGCCGGACTGGATGAACAGTTCAGCCGCCAGGAACTCTCCGACCTGGTCGCCTTCCTGAAAGGGACCAAGTGACCCAAAGGGGTCGGTCAATAGTATTGTGCCTTTTTTGCGATTTGCTTCCCCGCTGGAACAACTGCCCCACTGTTGCAGCCGCATCCAGTGCAGCGATCACGGAAGTTATCAATACTATCGACCGACCCCTTGCTGCTCAGGGTGGTCCCAACCGGTAGAATTTGTTTCCGGTCGCTGGAATGGTGACGGTGACCGGACTAATCGCACCGCCTGGCACATTCGTCCACGTTGGATTGCCAAGGTCGCTGTTCTCCTGAAGAACAAACCCACTCGCCGACCAGGAGAACATCAATTGGCTGCCCGATCGGTTGCTCGCGAGTGTCGGTCGCTGAAGAGCCGGGTTCATCACTTGCGCGACTTCCGCCGCCGTGAGCACCCGATTATAGAACTGAACGTCATCCAGGTAACCGTCGAACCGCCGCCAGAAGGCGGCGGGCGATTTGCCCAGTGCGATTGCCTGGGCAGGATCCCAGGACCAAGGTCCGGAGTTGGCTTTCGACCCGCTCAGTTGGCCGTCCACATAGATCCGCGTACTGCCGTTGACCCCCTGATCGTAAACGTAAGCGATGTGATGCCACTGATCGTCGTTCACCGTGTTCGTCGTGGCAAAGGAATTGATGTTGAACCCGGCCTCGCGCGCCTGCACAAACAAGGTGCCGTTGTCCTCCATTACGATCACATCGCCCCGGTCCGTGCGGCGGTCAAACAGAATGGCGCCGAAGGCACCGGCCCCGCCGGTGCCTGGTGATTTCATCCAAAAAGCAATCGCCCCTTTGCTCGAATCGAAGTCGGAATGCGAAGGAATGACGATTTGACCACCCAGATTCGCTGAGGCGAACTGCATGACGCCGGTGCGTCCCGTCACGTCCGCGACCCATGTCGCCAGGAGGTTCGTGCCGGGATGCTCACCGCCAGGGGCCGTGTCCACGATCACATTGTTTACAGGCGTGGCGTCAAAGTTGTATCGGGCGACCTGGCTTTGTTCGAGTGTCGGTCGTGGATTGATGACCAACATCGCCGGATTGCTCGTGGCCTGCGCCAGCGCGTTACTGGCGATCGCAGTGTAAGTGCCGGCGTTGATGGATTGGACGTTCGTCAGGATCAGCGTGTCGGTTGTTACGCCGGAAATGTCGTTGGTGCCGAACTTCCATCGGTAGGACGCAGCCAGGTTCGCCCGGGCGGTGAGCGTAACGTCATCCCCGACGAAAACGGTCTGGGTTTCCGGCTGGACATCGAATTTGAGTGTAGGCGGAACACCGATCTCTATGACTTCCGCCGTCGTCAGGGCGCGGTTGTAAAACCGCACCTCATCCAACGTTCCATCGAAGCCGTACCAAAAGGGATCGTCCGACAGGCCCAATTCGATCGGTTGGCTCGGCGGCCAGGCCCACGGCGCCGAATTGGTTCTCGAACCGCTGACTGCGCCGTCGATGTACACTGTTATTCCGCCGCCGCCGGATTGGTCATAAACGTAGGCCACGTGATGCCATTGGCCGTCGTTGACCGTGCCTTGCGTCGAAAAAGAGTTGACTCCTGCTCCGCCGCCCTGGGCCTGGACGAAAATTGTTCCGTCATCCGTCATAGCGATAACGTCGCCATTTCCACCGGTGCGCCGGTCAAACAGGATCGAACCAAAGTCACCCAACCCGACGTTCCCGGTGGACTTCATCCAGAAAGCAATCGTTCCCGACGAAACGTTGAAATCGGAATGCGCCGCCACGGCGATCTGGGTGAAGCTGGGCGGAGCGAACCTCATAAGACCATTGCGGCCGCCTTCCGCCGGCACCCAGTCTGCGCCGCGATTGGTTCCGGGATTGCCGCCCGACGCACTGCTGTCCACCACAACGTTGTTGACTGGCGCTGCGTCAAAGTTCAACCGAACCACGAGCGAACCGTCGGTCACAGGATTTCCGGCGAAAGTCGCCGCAATTTCCGATACTGTTAGCATCCGGTCATGGACCATGAAGTCGTCCATCACGCCGTCATACACCTTCCAGTACGAATCGTCCGAGCTGCCCAGTTTGATCGGTTGGTCCGCGGGCCATCCCCAGGCTTTGCTGTTGGGCTGGGTGGTATCCAGCACGCCATCGATGAAGATGGAAATGGAGCCGGAAGCCGATTGATCATAGACGTAGGCAATGTGGTGCCACTGACCATCGTTGACCATGAAATTGCTCGAGAACGTATTGGCGTTTTGGTCGGCGTCTCGCGCCTGAACAAAAATCGTTCCATCGTCAACGAGGGCGATCAAATCTCCGCGGCTCGTGCGCCGGTCGAACAAAATCGCGGCAAAATCTCCGCGCCCCGAATTTCCCGAGGATTTCATCCAGAAGGAAATCGTGCCCGTCGTGGAATTCAATGCCGCGTTGGTGGCCACGGTAATCCGATCGGAGTACTGTCCCGTAAACTGCGCCACACCATTACGCGTGCCTTCGCTGGAGAGCCAAACCGTGTTAAGGTTCGTTCCAGGATGGCCCGCGGCGGGGCTGGTATCCACAATAACGTTGGCGACCGGGGCCGCGTCGAAGTTGAAGCGCAACACCAACGAGTTGTCGATGATGTCCGCAAGGACGGTAGTCGAGGCGCCAAAGATCATCAGCAGCCCCGCAGAAAATGAACACAGAGTTTTCATGCCGGAGAGTTATGAACGAGAAGATTGGCCTGCGCAAGTCGAACAAAGGGGTCGCAAAGGGTCGGCAAAGGGGTCGGTCAATAGTATCGTTCCTTTTGTACGATCTGTTTCCTCGATAGAACAACTGCTTGACTGTTGCAACCGGCTCCCGCCCATCCAGGCCGCCGACCGGAAGTTATCATTACTATTGACCGACCCCTTACCTTCAGGTGATCCGCGCCTCTTCCAGATCGAGTTCGTGCTGGAGTTTGTGCAGTAATTCGTCGGCGACCTCGCCGCGGTGGCGGAGTTCCAACAGTTTTCGGCGTTCGGCGGCCAGAGCCTCCCGCCGCAGCCGGCGGCCGGCCACCAACTCCTCTCTTCGGCTGCTCCAGCCCAGCACGTGGGCCTGTTCGTCGGTCAGGTGCGCGATGCGATTTTCATATTTTACGCGCAAGGCGTTGATGGCGGATTCCGGAAGTTTTGCTTCTTGCGCCAATTGAGCAATGCGGAACTGCGCGGCCTCCGCCAGCGCCAGCCGCGTTTTGATTTCCTCCTTTTCTTCGTGGCGGTCCGGCCGGACACCCAGCCATTTGATGAGCGGCCCCAATGTCAGCCCCTGGCCCACCAAGGTCCCCAGAATGACCGCAAATGTCAGGAACACCACCAGGTCGCGTCCGGGAAAGCGTTCGCCCTGGGTGGTCAGTGCAGGCAACGCGAGCGCGGCCGCCAGTGAAACCACGCCCCGCATGCCGCTCCACCCCACGATCAACACGTTGCGCCAACCCGGATCGGATTCCGTCTCGCGAATGCGTCGGCTGAACCAACGCGGCAGATAAGCGCCGGGAAAAACCCAGATTGGACGGACAAGCATCACAACCAGACAGGTCGCCGCCGCGTATCCCAGCAGGGTCGGAACGGTATAGCTGGAGAGATTGGCCCGGATGGACGGAAGTTGCAGACCGATCAACAGAAAGACAATGCTGTTCAGCAGAAAGACGAGCATGTCCCAGAACGCGCCCGCCTGGAGCCGCGTCGATGCGTTGAGCATTTGCGGCGCCCGTCGGCCCAGGTAAAGACCGCTGGTGACCGCCGTGAGAACACCTGAGACGTGCAGTCGTTCGGCAGCCAGGTAACCAACGTACGGAACCAAGAGAGAAAAGGTAATCAGGACCGCCTCATCTTTGACCCGCTCAAAAACACGGGCGCTGCCCCACCCCACCATCCAGCCCAGGGCCACGCCGCCCGCCGCAGCCAGGACGAAGTGTAGACCGGCCTGCGCCAGCGAGAACGTCCCGGTCAACACCGCGGCCACGGCGAATTTGTAAGCGACCAGTCCGGTTGCGTCATTGACCAGGCTCTCGCCTTCCAACACGGCAACGACGCGGCGCGGCAGACTGAAGCGTTCGGCGATGGCGCTCGCCGCCACCGCATCCGGCGGAGAAACAATGGCGCCGAGAACGAAGCCGGAGGCCAGGGGCAGCCCCATCAACGCGTGCGCCGCGAAGGCCACCGCCGTGGTGGTGAACAGCACCAAGCCGACGGCCAACAGAAAAATCGGCCGGCGATATTTACAGAACTCGCGCCACGGCGTCATCCAGGCCTGCGCGTACAGCAAGGGCGGCAAGAAAATCAACAAGGCCAATTCAGGACTCAGGCGGACTGACGGCAGGCCGGGAACGAAACTGATGGCGAGTCCACCCAGCACCAGCAGGATGGGATAAGGAATGGTCAACCGTTGCGCGAGCAACGCCAGCGCCGCGACCGACGCGAGCAACAATACCAGGATTTCCGCGGTGTCCATGCGCGCCGACTATTTTCTCCCGGCAAATCCGGTCTGATGTTTTTCGCCCCATTCGCACATCGGTTCGGGAAGCGGGTTCCATTTGCCGCCGATGACCGTGACCGCCGCCGCCACTTCAAGATTGGTTAAATTGATATTCATGGTTTCCTTTTGGACACTTGAAACAGTGCCTGCTTGTCGAAACGCGCTCCTGAGTTAGTCTTTGTGGCACAACCGGGCAAATAAAAAAACAGACCGGAGAGAATATGAATATTGCAATCATCGGAGCAGGCAACGTTGGCGGAACGCTTGGCTCGCGCTGGGCGAAGAAGGGACACGCTGTCACGTTTGGCGTGAGGAATCCCGGCGAGCAAAAGCTGAAGAGGCTGTTAAGCGGGGCGGGCAACAACGCGCGGGCAGCCACCATCGGCGAAGCGGTCAAAGACGCGCCGGTGGTCGTCCTGGCAACGCTCTGGGAAGTCGGCAGAGGGGTCGGTCAATCGGCAGAGGGGTCGGTCAATAGTATCGTGACTTTTGTACGATTTGCCTGCATCGATAGAACAACTGCTCCCCTGTTGCAACCGGCCCGCAAACCAGGCCAGCGATCACGGAAGTTATCAATACTATTGACCGACCCCTCAGCGCTGTTCGCCGGCGCGGCTACGGTCTCGATGCCATCGCCACAGCACCCACGCGCAGGCTCCCGCCATCCCCGTCCAGCCGATGATATTCACCGCCGCGGCGATGCGCGTGTCGTAATCCAAAACGTGCCAGCGACTGAATATAGTGTTCCAATCGTGGTCCCCGCCGCCAACGAGCGGGAGTTGTTGCGCCCGCGCGTCCGCCATGTAGCGCGCGATATTCAGCCAGTTCTCGAAGAACCAGATCGCTGAACCTGCCAAGGACAGCGGTTGATCTTTCCGCCAGAATGAAACCGCCAGAACCACCGGGAAAACCAGTTGCCCGATGGTGCCGCCATAAGGCTCGAGTCGGCTGCTAAACAGGCCAACGATCGGATGACCGGCCTCATGAAACAACAAGTTGGCGTGGTCAATCAGGAAGACGAACCCGCTCCCCGACGCGAAGACAAGCAAACAAAAAAGTGCCACGCCGACGACAAAGCCAATCAACTTGTTTGTCGTCACGACTACCCATTCTTTGCGGCTCATAGACAACTCCGCCCGCCGGAGCCATGAATTACCGGCTCGCCGGCACGAACTTCACACAAACCGGCGCCCCGACTTCGATGCTGCTGCCCGCCGGCGTCAATCGGCCATTGTTCTGGTCGATCCGAAACACAATGACGGTGTCGGAATCCTGGTTGGCGGCCAACAGGTACCGGCCGGTCGGGTCAACGCCGAAACTGCGCGGTGTCTTGCCCTGGGTCGAAACGTTCTCGACATAAGCAATCTTTCCAGTAGCGGCATCCATCGCGAACACGACGATGCTGTTGTGCCCGCGGTTCGAGCCATAGAGAAATTTTCCCGAAGGATGCGCTTCGACTTCTGCCGTGCTGTAATTCGGCTTCATCGTTTCGCCGTCCGGCAACGTGGAAAGGGTTTGCAGCTCTTTCAATTCGCCGCGCTCCGGGTCGTAGGAGAAGGCGGTGAGCGTGCATTTCATCTCGTTGATGACGTAGGCGTATCGGCCGTTGGGCGCGAACGCGAGGTGGCGCGGCCCGGAACCGGGCGCAACGGAAGCCGACGGCGGGTCGTTGGCGACGAGGGAACCGTTCGCCGGGTCAAACTTATACACCAATACCTTGTCGAGCCCCAGGTCGCATGCGAACGCGAAACGGTTCGCGGTATCGGTCGTAATGAAATGGGCGTGCGGCCCTTGTTGGCGCTGCGGATTCAAGCTGCCGCCGTGGTGTTGAATGAACGCGCTCGGGCCGTCCAGATTTCCATCCGGTTTGAGGGGCAGTGCCTCAACGCTGCCTCCGCCGTAGTTCGCCACCAGCACCGTCTTGCCGGCTTTATCCACCGCCAAATGGCAGGGACCATCGCCTAGTTCGCCACCAGCACCGTCTTGCCGGCTTTATCCACCGCCAAATGGCAGGGACCATCGCCTCCGGAGGGTTGCTGGTTCAACGGCGTGAGTCTGCCCGTGCGCGAATCAATCACGAAGGCGCTCACCGCTCCGCTCTTTTTGCCGGCAAAGTCGTCGATCTCATTCGCTGCATAGAGAAACCGTTGGCCGGGATGGATGGCGAGGAAACTCGGATTGACCGTTTCGGCGGCCAGCTCCGGCGCGCCCAGCCGCCCGTTCGCCAAATCAAAACGGGAGACATAAATCCCTTTGCTCTTCGCGCCGGTGTAAGTGCCGAGGTAAACCAGCCACTCTTTCGCATCGAGTGACGGCGCGGCCGCGCTGGCGTGTGGCAGTGATACCAGGCCAGGAAGCAACGCCAGCGCGCAGACGAAAGCGATACGGATCGGGCGGAGGAATTTCATGCCGGAATAAAAC
>WNGF01024426.1_pt1 | contig 12071 bp, 6 predicted proteins | sample 5400641 | NCBI WGS metagenome assembly WNGF01 (sample SAMN13153371, study PRJNA577476) | soil metagenome | isolation source: 80 cm soil or saprolite under grassland replicate 2 | place: USA:California | collected 2016-06-15
CGCAAGCGCGCCATCAGGCGCGCCGGGGCAGCATGTCGGCAATCGCGGATGTCCCCATCCTGCTCGTCCACGTCTCCGGCGCGGAGACGGTGGAGCAGATCCGGTGGGCCCAGGGGCGAGTGCTAGGCGCGGCCGAACCGGTCGATCCAGTGGGGGCGATCTGGTCGCGGCGCGCGAACCAGACTCCGCCCCGGGCCCGCATGGGCTCGAGCGCGCGCTCGAGCCCGGCGATGCGGGCCGGGAGACGGGACGGGGCGGCGGCTTAGCGGGGGGCGGTGAGGCGAACCAGGTTGAAGACCTTGACGGGGCGGCTCAGCCCTTTGAGCGATACGTCGCCTACGGGCTCGGCTTCCATGAGGGACTCCACCGCGATCATCACGCGCTGGGCGAGCAGGACCTGGCCCGGCCGGGCCTCCGCGCAGAGACGGGCGGCCAGATTCGTCACGGTGCCGATGGCGCCATAGTCGAGTCGCCCCTCGAATCCGATGGCCCCGAGCGTCGCGTAGCCATGGGCGATGCCGATGCCGAAATCGAGCTCGAAGCCGGCCTTCTTCCAGCCCACCGCCAGCTCGGCGACGCGTTGGCGCATGGCCGCGGCCATGCGCACCGCCCGCTCCGCGGGATTGGGCACGGGAACCGGATCGTTGAAGAAGATCATCATGCCGTCCCCGGTGAAGCGCTCGAGCGTCCCCTCCCACTCCAGGATGAGCTTGCCCATCTCGGCGTGGTATTCGCGGAGCACCCCCATGACCTCCTCGGGCTCCGACGTCTCCGCGAAGGCGGTGAAGCCGCGCAGGTCGAGGAAGACCACGGTGATGTCGCGGCGGTGGCTCTTGAGGGGATCCTCGGCCCCGCCCGTGACGATGGCCTCGGCGAGCTGAGGCGAGAAGAAACGCTTGAGCCGACCCAATCGCTCGAGCTGGGCGACCTGAGACTGCACGCGCTCCTCGAGGGTCCGGTTCAGCTCGGCCAGCTCGTCCCAGAGCTGCTTGACCCGCAGCAGCGAGCGGACGCGGGCGAGCAGCTCCGGTTGGTTGATGGGCTTGGTCAGAAAGTCGTCGGCGCCCGCCTCGATTCCCTTGACCCGCTCCTGCGACGGATCGAGGGCGGTGACCATGACCACGGGGAGCCGCATGGTCGCCGGGTCGGCGCGGAGGGCCTTGCACACCTCGTAGCCGGACATCTCCGGCATGACCACGTCGAGGAGGACGAGATCCGGCCCATCCGTGGCCACCTTGTCGAGCGCTTCCTTGCCCGACGAGGCCGTGCTCACGGCATAGCCGCGCGCGCCGAGGACGTCGGCGAGAAGCTTCACGTTGTGGGCGGTGTCGTCCACCACCAGGATCCGGGCGGGATCGTTCATGACCGGGCGAGCATCTCCTGAACCGCCTCGAGGAAGGCCTTCACGTTGATGGGCTTGCTCTGATAGCCATCGAAGCCCGCGTCGAGAATGTTCTGCCTGTCCTGGGTCATGGCCGAGGCGGTCACGGCCATGACCCGGATGGCGCGGGTGGCCGGGTCTTCCCCGGATGGCGCGGGTGGCCGGGTCTTCCCTGAGCCGTTTGAGGGCGGCGATGCCGTCGATGCCGGGCAGCTGTATGTCCATGAGGACGAGGGCGGGATGGCGCGAGCGCGCGAGCTCGACGCCCTCCTCGCCCGTCTCGGTCTCGATGGTCTGATAGCCCTTGAACTGGAGCACGTCGCGCACGAGCCGCCGGTTCTTCTCGTTGTCTTCGACGATGAGGATCAGCTCACCGGCCATGCGCACGCACCGGGATGGTGAAGGTGAAGGTCGATCCCTTGCCGGGCGCGCTCTGGAGGGTCAGCGCCCCCCCGTGGAGCTCGACGAGCCTGCGCGCGAGGGCGAGGCCGAGCCCCGTCCCCTCGCGCTTGCGCGCGTAGTCCGTGCCGACCTGGCGAAACTCCTCGAACACCGCGGCCTGATCCTCGGGCGCGATGCCGATGCCGGTATCGGCCACCGAGATCTCGATCATGCCGTCGTTCAAGGCCGCGCTCATCGTGATGGTGCCTCCCTCCGGGGTGAACTTGACCGCGTTGGACAGAAGGTTCAGCAGCACCTGCTTCACCTTGCGCTCGTCCGCCACCACTTCCCCGATGTGCGGGTCGACGTTGACGGCGAGCCCGATGCTGTTGCGCGACGCGCGCTCCCTGATGAGGGTGAGGGCGTTGTCGAGAGCCGCGGGGAGGTCGAAGGGCAGCGCCTCCAGCTCCATGCGGCCCGCCTCGATCTTCGACAGGTCGAGGATGTCGTTGATGAGCGACAACAGATGCTTGCCCGACGAGAGAATGTCCTGAAGGTACTCGTCCTGTTTCTCGTTCACCTCTCCGAACATCCGCTCGAGCAGCACTTCCGAGAAACCGATGACCGCGTTCAGCGGCGTGCGCAGCTCGTGGGACATGTTGGCGAGAAATTCCGATTTGTGCCGGTTGGCGATCTCGAGCTGCTGGGTCTTCTCCTGGATCTCCGTGAACAGCCTCACGTTCTCCACGGCGATCACCGCCTGGTCGGCGAAGGTCTTGAGGAGAGCGACCTGCTTCTCCGGAAACGGCACCGTCCGCCCCGCCGCCACCGTGATGGTGCCGATGGGCAGCCCGTCCCGCAGCATGGGCACGGAGAGGATGCTCCGGAAGGCGGCGACCTGGGCCAAGCCCTGGAGGGCATAGTCCGCATCCTCCCGCACGTCGGCGATGTGGACGATGCTCCGGGTCATGATGGCCCGGGCGGAGGCGCCGGCGCGGGTCAAGGGCATGGGGAAGGCCGCGCGAATGGCCGCCGCCCCTTCTGGCGAGATGTTGCGAAGCGCCTCCAGATGGACGAGCTGGCCGTCGAAGCGGAACACGGTGCTGAAGGTGGCCTCACAGAGTCGCAGCGAGTTCTCCGCGATCGTCTCGAACACCGGCTGCACGTCGGTCTGCGAGCTCGAGATGACCCGCAGGATCTCCGCGGTGGCCGTCTGCTGCTCGAGAGTCTCCGTGAGGTCGCGATTGCGGACGTCCAGCTCTTTGAACAGCCGCACGTTCTCGATGGCGATGACCGCCTGATTGGCGAAGGTCGTGAGGAGAGCGGCCTGCTTGTCGCTGAATCGGCGCACCTCCTGGCGATAGATGACGAAGGCGCCGACCACCTCGCCCTCCTTCAGCATGGGGACGCCGAGCCACGTTCGCATGCCGCCCTTGTCCACCGTCAGCATCCGCAGCGGGTCACGCTCGTGGTACGCGATGTCCTCTTTCAGGTCCTCGATCTGCACCGGCCCCTTTTCGCTGAGGATGCGCCCGAGCCCGGTGTGAGGCCCGGGCCGCCGAGGCTTCTGCATCGCCTCCGCGAAGGCACGCGTGGCCCCCCGATGCGCGACGACGTTGAACGCCTCGCCGTCGTAGAGGAAGAGAATCCCCAGGCTGGCATCGCAGAGCCTCGCCGCGCTCTCGAGGAGCGCGTCGAACACGGGCGTCAGGTCATTCGGCGATGCGGAGATGACCCGGAGGATCTCGCTCGTGGCCGTCTGCTGCTCGAGCGCCTCCGACAGCTCCCGGGTCCGCTCCTCGACCTTCTGCTCGAGGTTGGCGTAGGACTCGCGGAGGTGACCCGTCATCCGGTTGAACTGCTCGGCCAGCGTCTCGATCTCGTCGCCCGTGCGCACTTCGAGGCGGTGGCCGAGGTCGCCCGCCCCGATGCGCCCCGCCCCTTCCGTCAGGGCGCGGATCGGTCGCACCATGCGGCGGGCGAGGAGGAGGCTGGCGAGGACGGACAGCAGGACGCCGAAGAGCGCGAGGCCGACGGTGCGGTAGATCGACCAGCGTATGGGCTCGAAGGCCTCGAGGAGGGGCTGTTCGATGAGGACGGCCCAGCCGAGCGGCGAGATAGGAGCGGAGGCCGAGAGCACCTGGCGCCCCTCGAGGTCGCGCGCGATGCTCGGCATGCCCGCGCCCTGCGCGGCCACGGCGAGGGCGGCCTTGACCTGGTCCAGCGACGAGAGATCGGTTTTTTTGAGGACGAGGCTGATGTCGGGGTGCGCGATCAGGTGGCCGTGGGAGTCGACCACGTAGGCGTGGCCCGCCTTGCCGATCTTGATCTGCGACACCACGTCCCAGATGAACTTCAGATTCACTTCGGCCACCGTCACCCCGGAGGCGGAGCCGCTGCCCGCCAGCGCGATGGTGATGTAGGGCTCCGATTCCTTGCGGAAGTAGACGAGGCTGAAGTACGTCTTGCCCGCCTTGGGATCACGGAAGCGCGGATCGGTGGCTAACGATGTCCCGCTCCCCACCACGTCCATGGCCAGCCGCGACACCCGGAGTTGCTCGCGCCCCTGCGCGTCGAGATAGCTCACCTCGGTGATGGCGGGCACCTGTCGGAGCAGCCGGAAATAGTCGGCGCGGCGCTGCTCCATGGCGGCGGCCGGCGCCACGATGGAGGGCTGGGTGGTCCAGCCGATCTGGCGCTCCACCTCCTTGACGAATTGCTCGATGCGCGCGGCGGCCCCAAGCGCCTTCTCGTGCTGGAGGGTCACCAGCGCTTCCTTGTTCTCCTGGTAGGAGAAATAGATCTCGAGGGCGCCGCTGGTGAACAGGGCGCCGCTCACGAGGACGACGAAGAGGACGGCGTATTTGCGAAAGAGGGACCCGCGCCAGATCACAGCCGATTATCCCACAGGGAGCGGGCCGCTGACTCAGGCCTTGGAGGTCCCCCCGAAGGCCTGTTTCTCCGCCTCCGCCTGCTCCAACCAGAAGCGCATGTCCATCTCGCCGAACAGGGTGGTCGCCCGCTCGAGGTGCTGCTCCGCCCCGCCATCTCCCGCCCGCCGTCCCAACCGGGCCAAGGCGAGGTGGCATCGGCCGAGAAGCGGCCGGAGCCCCATCTCGCCGGCTATGCTCGCCGCGCGCTCGCCGTCGGCGAGCGCCCCGGCCAGGTCGGGGGGGACGGCCTGGGCCCGCACCTCGCTCTGGATCCGGAATGCCTCCGCCTCTAGCCACCGCTGCCTGTTGGCCCGGGCCATGCCGAGTCCCCGCTCGATCTCTCGGGTGGCATCGTCGAGCCGACCAGCCAGGAGGTACGACTCGGCGAGCATGGTCACGTTCCAGGCGTGCGTGGGCATGAGCCGGAGCGCAGCCGATTGGGCGGTGGCTTCTTCCAGGAGGGCGACGGCCTCGGGCACCCGGCCCGAGAGCATATAGGCCTGACCCAGGTCGCAGGCCACGAGCAGGAAGAGCGGCGCGAGGTTGGAGCGCCGGCAGATCTCGACGCTCCGGTTGAGCCAGGAGATGGCGGTGGGGAAATCGCCCCGGATCAGATAGGGTCGCCCCGCTCCCGAGTAGGTCATGGCCAGGCTCAAATCGTGCTGGCCCGCCTCGGCCAGCCGCACCGCCTCCTTGGCGTGCGCATCGCTCTCGGCGAAATCCCCGAGATAGGCAAGGCACCACGCCATCCACGCCCGGTTGGCGGCCGAGCGGAGCTTCGCCGACCCCGAGCGTCCGTGCGACCCCTCGGCCTCGACCCTGGCCAGGTGCCGGCTGAACGCTTCCACCGCGCGCCGGTACTCCCCGAGGCTCGCGTAGGCCTGGCCGAGCCGCTGGGTCGCCACCCCTTCGAGCGCGTGGTCCCCGAGCGCCTGCGCGATGGTGATGGCGCGCTGTCCCGACTCCACGGCGCGCTCGGGCTGGCCGGTCCACCAGTAGCACTGGGTCATGTACGCCGTCACCTGGCCGAGCCGGCGCTGGTCCTGAAGGAGCTCGGCTTCGCGCTCGGCCTCGTTGAGCATATCGGCCATGCGCCCCACGTCGCCCAAGGGGATGAGAGCGTTGTGAAGATCGAAGCGGAGATCCACGGCCAGCTCACTCCGCTCCCGACCCGCGGGGAGATAGCCGAGGGCGCCCAGGGCCTGCTCGAAGCACGTCACCGCTTCGCGGTACGCGCTGCGCCCCGCCGCCTTGGCGCCCGCCTTGCGGAAGAGGAGCACGGCCTTCTCCCAGAGCCCGCCCTGGAGGGCGTGATAGGCGAGCCGATCGATCTGCTCGGCCAGCCGCCCGGGCGTCATCCGCTCGATGACCGAGACGAGCCGGGCGTGCAGGGTCTTCCGATGCTCGTAGAGGAGGGCGCCGTAGGCGACCTCGTGGGTCAGGGCGTGCTTGAAGGTGTACTCGAGATCGGGAAAGAGGCTCGTCTCGTACACGAACTCCGCCGCCTGCAGCCGCGCGAGCCCGCTGCGCAGCTCCTCTTCGGGAATCTCCTCGAGCGCCTGGAGGAGGGCGAGCGGCACGTCCTTGCCGATGACCGAGGCCGATTGCAGGAGCCGCTTCTCGGTCAGGGGCAGCCGGTCGATGCGGGCGGCCAGTATGGCCTGCACCGTCGCCGGCACCTGAATCGAATCGAGCGCGCCCTTGCCGCCCGTCCGCGCGGCGAGCAGCCGCTTCAGGGGCTCGAGGCCGGGATCATCGCCGAGGAGCGCGTCGAGCAGCTCGGCGGAGCCGTCGGCCTGAAGCGTGTTGAGCCGGATGCGGGCATAGTAGGTCTTGCTGCCCCAGCCGTGCGTGTACTCGGGCCGATAGTTGACGAGCAGCGCGATGCGGGCCAGGGGCAGGCTTTCCACGAGGCTGTCGAGGAGCGCCTGCGTCTCGCTGTCCATCCACTGCAGGTCTTCGAAGGCGAGGAGCACGGGCTGCACCTGGCTTTCGCGCAGCACGAGCGCCTTGACCGCGTCGAGCGTGCGCTGCCGTCGCTGCGACGGATCGAGGCCCTGCCATCGCGGCTCGTCCACCGGAACGTCGAGGAGGGCGAGGAGGGGGGCCAGCGTCGCCTCGCGCGCGGGGTCGAGGGCGAGCAGCCTCCCCGTGACCTTGTCGCGAATCTGCCTCGCCGTGTCGCGCCCCTCGATCTGGAAATAGCCCTTGAGGAGATCGGCGACGGGCAGATTCGGCGTCGACTTGCCGTAGGAGACGGACCGGCACTCGAGCACCCGCCACCCCGTGGGCGGCATGGCGCTGATGATCTCGTGGAAGAGTCGTGATTTGCCCACCCCGGGCTCTCCCACCACCGCCACCACCTGGCCCCGGCCGGCCGCGGCGCGCTCGAGCGCCTCGCGGAGCTGATCCAGCTCGGGCGTCCGCCCCACGAAGCGCGAGAGACCACGGCGGGCCGAGGCCTGGAGCCGTGACCGCGCCGCGCCCGCCCCCACGATCTCGCACACCTCGAGGGGCGCCTCCAGCCCCTTGACGGGCATCGGCCCCAGGGAGCGCGCCTCCACCCAGCCCTCGACGAGGCTCAGCGTGGCTCCCGTGGTCAGCACCGTGCCCGGCGCCGCCATCTGCTCCATGCGCGCGGCGAGATGGGTGGTCTGGCCCACCGCCGTGTAGTCCATGTGGAGGTCGCTGCCGATCGATCGCACCACCACCTCGCCCGAGTTCAGCCCCACGCGAATCTGAACGGGAATGCCTTCGGCGCGACGGACCTCGTCCGCATAGTGCCGGACCGACTCCTGCATGCGCAGCGCCGCGTAGCAGGCGCGCACCGCATGATCCTCTTGGGCGAGGGGCGCGCCGAAGAGGGCCATGATGCCGTCGCCCATGACCTGGTTCACCGTGCCTTCGTAGTGGTGGACGGCGTCCATCATGTGCTCGAGCACGGGATCGAGGAGCTTGCGCGTCTGCTCGGGATCGCGATCGGCGAGGAGCTCCATGGAGCCCTTGAGATCGGCGAACAGCACCGTCACCTGCTTGCGCTCGCCCTCGAGGGCGGTGCGGGCGGTGAGGATTTTTTCCGCGAGATGCCGCGGCGTATAGGCCTCGGGCGACGTGAAGCGTGTCTGGATCGGTGGCGCCGTCTCCACCGGCCGCCCGCATTGGCTGCAGAAGCGCACGCCCTCCCCCAGCTCGGCGCTGCACCCGGGGCATTGCCGCTGAAGGCGCGCCCCGCACTGGGTGCAGAAGCGCGCGGAAGCCGGATTGTCGAAGCGACAGCGCGGACAATGCATGGCGGCCTTTCGTGGATGCCGCCCGCGGGAGTGCGGGCGGCTCCGACGAGAGTAGCCCCGTCGGCAACCGAGGGTCAATAACCTTGACACCCCCGCAACGCTCGTCTTACCTTTTTGCGGCGATGCCGGCCCCGGAACGTGTTCCGTACACTGTGCGGCTCCTTCGCGAGCGTGTGACCGGCGCGGGGGCCCCCGTCTTCGACCTCGTGGTGCCCGGCGGCGACGTCCATCGTATAGGGGCCACGGAAGCCCCGCCCGCTTTCACCCTGCGCCTCACCAACGATCGGGCGTGGCGCGCCCTCGCCTCGCTCGACGAGACACGCATCGCCGAGGCCTATATGCGCGGCGATATCGACTTCGACGGCGACATGCTCGCCGCCCTCGACCTGAGGCGATTCCTGTCCGACCGTCATCCCCTCGCTTCCCTGTGGCGGTTCATCCAGCCCTGGCTCTATGGCGAGGTCGGCGCCGACAAGGCGTGGGTGCCTCAGCACTACGACTACGGTAACGAGTTCTACTTCGCCTTTCTCGACCGGAAATTCCGCCTCTACTCCCAGGCCGTCTACACCGCGGACGACGAGACCCTCGAGCAGGCCGCGCAGAACAAGCTCGACTACGTGATGGACATCTGCCGGCTCGGCCCGGGGCGGCGGGTGCTCGATGTGGGCGGAGGCTGGGGCTCCTTCGCGGGCTACGCCGCCTCACGCGGGGTGAACGTCACCATGCTGACCATCTCGCGCGAGCAGTACGCGTTTCTCTCCGACTGGTGCGCCACCCACACCCTGCCCGCCCGGCTGAGGGTGGTGTACGAGAGCATCTTCGCGTATGCGCCGGGCGAGCGGTACGACGCCGTCGTGCTCTGTGGCGTCATGGAGCACCTCCCCGACTATCCCGCGCTCTTCCGGAAATTCGACGCGCTCCTCCAGTGGGGCGGGCGCGTGTACATGGACTTCGCGGCGGGGAGGAAGAAATTCGACGTGAGCGCCTTCACCCACCGCTACGTCTTCCCGGGGGACCACACGCCGGTGGTGCTCCCGGAGCTCTTCGCCGCCGCGAACGAGACGGAGATGGAGCCGGTCGCGCTCCACAACGACCGGCACAGCTACTACCTCACCCTTCAGGCGTGGGCGCGCAACCTCGAGGCGGCGAGGGGGGAACTCGTGGGCCGCTACGGCGAGCGAGTGTTCCGCCTCTTCCAGATCTACCTGTGGGCGGGGGCGCATCTGCATCGGGACGGCGGCCTCGAGGCGTACCGCGCGGTGTTCCAGAAAGGGAAAAATCTTCCCGCGGGCGCCGTCGGTCTCGGGACGGAAAGCTCCGGGCCCCACTAGCCGCGGGTATACTGTCAGTCATGCGAGTTCTCCTCGTCCACCCCAGCGCGCTGATGTATTCCGAGCTCTACCTGCGTCTCGAACCCATCGGGCTGGAGCGGGTGGCCGCGTCGATCCGCGCGGCCGGCCACGAGGTCCGCCTCATCGATCTCCAGATCTTCACCGCGGCCGACTATCGCGCCGAGCTGGCGTCTTTCCGGCCGCAGGCCGTCGGCTTCTCCATGAACTATCTCGCCAACGCGCCCGAGATCATCGATCTCGCCAAGGAGACGAAGCAGCTCCTTCCCGACTGCTTCTTCATGATCGGCGGGCACAGCGGATCCTTCATCGCCGACGAACTGCTCGAGCACGGCCACGGGGACATCGACTGCGTGGTCCGCGGCGAAGGCGAGGTCATCGCCCCGCGCGTGCTGGACGCAATCGGCGATCCCAAGCTCTCCACACTTCCCGGGGTGGTGACCCGGCAGGGCCGGGGGCCCTCCCCCACCCTCCTCGAAGACCTCGATGCCTTCCTCCCCGCGCGCGATCTCACGCGGAATCGCAAAAAATACTTCATCGGCGTGCTCGATCCCTGCGCGTCCGCCGAGCTGACGCGCGGCTGTCCGTGGGACTGCTCGTTCTGCAGCGCGTGGACCTTCTACGGCCGGAGCTACCGGAAGTCGTCGCCCGTGAAGGCGGCGGAGGACCTGGCGGCCATCCGGGAGCCCAACGTGTTCCTCGTCGACGACGTCGCCTTCATCCATCCCGAGCACGGCTTCGCCATCGGCCAAGAGCTCGAGCGCCGGAAGGTCAAGAAGCAGTACTACCTCGAGACACGCTGCGACGTGTTGATCAAGAACCGCGACCTCTTCGCCTACTGGAAGAAGCTCGGACTCTACTACATGTTCCTCGGCCTCGAGGCTCTCGACGAGGAGGGGCTCAAGCTCCACCGTAAGCGCGTCACCCCGGGGGAGAACTTCGAGGCGCTCGAGATCGCGCGGGAGCTGGGTCTCACCGTCGCCGTCAACATCATCGCCGACTGCGACTGGGACGAGCGGCGTTTCGCCGTCGTGCGCGAGTGGGCGATGACGGTGCCGGAAATCGTTCACCTCACCGTGGCCACGCCCTATCCCGGCACGGAGATCTGGTTCACGGAGGCGCGGCGGCTCACCTCGCGCGACTACCGCCTCTTCGACGTCGCGCACGCCGTCCTGCCCACGCGCATGCCCCTCGACAAGTTCTACGCCGAGCTGGTCAGGACGCAGGAGATCCTGAACCGCAAGCACCTCGGCTGGGGCGCCGTCTCCAGGTACGGCTTCCCGGCCGTGCGCGCGCTGATGCGCGGGCAGACCAACTACGTCAGCATGCTCTGGAAGTTCGCCACGGTGGTCAACGAGAACCGGCAATACGCCGACCACCAGCGTCCCGTGACCTACGAGATGCGGCCGCCCAAGCCGGCCGTCGCCAAGCCCGATCCGGCGGAGCTCTTCATTCACCTGCCGGCCAAGCTTCAGAAGCCCGCCGCGACGGGGACCGCGGCGGGATAGCTCGGCGCGAGAGTGTCGTCAGGAGGCGGGGGCGATACGCTCACCCGTCTCCGGCAGAGAGCTGCCTGAGCAGGAATTCGCCGAGGCGCCTCCGCATCTCGGCTGGCATCTCGATTCGCTCGGCCTCGGCCGCCAGCGCCTTCGTCCGCCGATAGGTATTGAGATAGGCCTGGCACGGCTCGCACGCGGCAAGGTGTTCCCCGAGCTCGGCCAGTTGGCCCGGCGTCAGCGAGCCTTCCAGGTACTCGCCCAGAAGCCCTATGGCTTCCCGGCAGGTCAAACCCTCGGTCTCGGCCTCATGGGCGGTCATTGTCCTGCCTCTTAGACACGCACATGGGCCCGCGAGGTTCACATCCTCGTTACAAACCCGGAGCCGGGCCCCGGGTAGAATGGCCCCTCATGGCCTCCAATCCCACCCCCGAAAGCCGATCCGGGACCCCGGCATCCCCCGGCCAGGCCGAGCGATACCGTACCCTGCTCGAGATCAACAATGCCCTCGTGGCGAATCTGACCCAGGAGGCGCTCTTCCACGCCATCGCCGAAGCCTTGCGTCGGGTCCTCCCCTTCGACCGGACGGCCATCTTCCTCCACGACCAGCAGCGCGATGTCCTGCGCCTCTTCGTCCTTGAATCTTCTCTGATCTCCACGTACTTCGTGGTCGGTCTCGAGATGCCTGTCGGCGACAGCCACGTGGGTCGGGTCTTTCTCCGACAGGAGCTGCTCCTGTGCCGCGACCTGGCATCGGAGCGGCACTATCCTGCCGACCGCCAGGCCTATGCCGACGGCGTGCGGTCCTATGTCATCGTTCCTCTGGTCGTCCACGGCCGGAGCATCGGCGTTCTGGCCGTCGCCAGCGTCAATCCAAGCCAGTACTCGGAAACGGACGCAGCCTTCTTCCGCGAGGTGGCGAACCAGGTCGCACTGGCCGTCGAGAACATGAAGGCCTATGAGGAGATCGCGGCCCTCAAGGCCCGCCTCGAGCGCGAGAGCATCTACCTGCAGGAAGAGATCCAGCGTGAGCACAACTTCACCGAACTGGTCGGCAATAGCCCGCGGCTCCTCGCCCTGCTTCGCCAGGTCGAGCAGGTCGCTCCCACCGACTCCACCGTGCTCATCGCCGGTGAGACCGGCACCGGCAAAGAGCTGATCGCGCGGGCCATCCATGCCCGGAGCGGCCGCCGCGATCGCGCGCTGGTCAAGGTCAACTGCAGCGCCATCTCGGCGGGGCT
>WNGF01030245.1_pt1 | contig 12070 bp, 7 predicted proteins | sample 5400641 | NCBI WGS metagenome assembly WNGF01 (sample SAMN13153371, study PRJNA577476) | soil metagenome | isolation source: 80 cm soil or saprolite under grassland replicate 2 | place: USA:California | collected 2016-06-15
CCGAGCACGGCTTCGTGGGGGCGGGAGCCGGCCCCTGCCTGATCTTCATGACGGGCGCGCGAAAGGGGTGGCCGGAGAAGGGCATCGTCTACCCGCGGTCCGAGCTTGCGCTCCGGCATGGGGCGGGCGTCGAGGCCGAGACGACGTCGCCCGCCGAGGCGTACGCCCCGTTCCCCAAGTGGCAGCTCGGCCAGCCGGACGACTGGAACGGATTGCCCTGTGCCTAGGAGCGTGGGTCAGTAAGGGTCCATCCGGGGCTGGTCCTAGCCTTTTTCGTGTCAGCGAGCGGAGGGGGCGGCGATGGCGGCGGCTGTTGAGGGGCAGGGGCGCTTGGTGGAGGTTGAGCCGACGGTTGTGGTCGTGGAGGGGCAGCGGTCGGGGGCTGAGGAGAAGACGTTCCGGCCGTATGACCCGGATCAGGTGTTGTTGATGGCGCCGGTGTTGCAGGAGTGGATACCGGACGGCGATCTGGCGCACTTCGTCTCTGACCTGGTGGAGACGGGGACGCTTGATCTCTCGGCGATCTATGCGGCCTATGAGGAGGAGCGCGGCTTTCCGCCCTACGACCCACGTTTGATGGTCAAGCTGTTGCTCTACGGGTACGCGAACGGTGTTTGCTCGTCGCGCAGGCTGGAGCGGGCGAGCTACCGGGATGTGGCGGTGCGGATGCTGTGCGCCGACCAGCATCCGGACTACCGCTCGATCGCTCGCTTCCGCGCCCGCCATCTGGAGGCGCTCGGCGAGCTGTTCGTGCAGACGCTCAGGTTGTGCAAGCGGGCGAAGCTGGTCGGGCTGGGGGCGCTGGCCCTTGATGGCACAAAGCTGCGCGCGAACGCGTCCCGCCATAAGGCGATGAGCTACGAGCGGATGGGCAAGACTGAGGCGCGGCTGGAGGCCGAGATCGCCACGATTCGCGCCAATGTGACGGCGCTTTTCGCCGAGGCGGACCAGGTCGACGCCGACGAGGACGCACGCTACGGCCCGGATCGGCGCGGCGATGAGCTGCCGGCGGAGCTGCAGCGGCGCGAGCAGCGGCTGGCCGCGATCCGCGAGGCCAAGCAGGCTCTCGAGGCCGAGGCCGCTGAACGCGAGACGGCGCGCCGCGCCGAGTTAGAGGCGGAGGGAAAGACGCCACGCCGGCCGCCGAAGGGCCGGGATCCGTTCAAGCCGAAGCCGAAAGCGCAGCGCAATTTCACCGACCCGGAGTCGAAGATCATGAAGACCTCCGACGGCGCCTATCACCAGTGCTACAACGGCCAGGCGATCGTCGACTCCCAGGCGCAGGTGATCGTCGCCTGCGAGCTCTCCGACCAGGCGCCGGACGCGCGTCAGCTCGAGCCGGCGCTCGGACAGCTGGCGGAGAATCTAGACGCGATCGAGGTCGCGCTGCCCGAGGACGCGACGCTGACCGCGGACGCCGGCTACTTCTCCGACGACAACATCCGGATCACGATCGAGCACGGCCTCGACGCGCACATCGCGACCGGCCGCTTCAAGCACTCCGAGCCGCAGCCGCCGGCCCCGCGCGGGCCGATCGCCAAGAACGCCACGCCGAAGCAGCGGATGGCGCGCAAGCTACGAACCAAGAACGGCCACGCCGTCTACGCTCGTCGCAAGGCGATCGTCGAGCCCGTCTTCGGCCAGATCGACACCGTCCAAGGCGGGCGACGGCTGCTCTTGCGCGGCAAGAAGGCCGCCCGCGACCAATGGCGCTTCAACTGCGCGGTGCACAACCTGCTCAAGCTCTACCGCAACGGCGGACTCGACCTGACCAGGGAGCCAAACAGCGCTCCCGCAAGCGATCGAGCAGGCAAACAGCGCGCCCTCGCGACGCCCGCGAGCATCACGCGCTACTCCGCGGCGCGCTTCCGGCGCTCAATCGCCAACCGCGTCGTCTGCAACGCCCTGATCGCCGTTACGGACACAGGCTCCTAGCGGCCCCGCTCGCAATGCCGCGGTAGATCCGGTAGCCGGTGACCGCGGAACCGCCGTCTGAGGCCGGGGCACTCCACGCCAGCCCTACGCCCCAGTCGTGCGCGACGGCGGAGTCGAGCGTCGGTGCGTCGGGCACCATGGCGCCGGGGGTGGTCGTCGTCGTCGTGGTTGTCGCCGGCGGCTCTGTCGCTGCCCTCGCAGACAGCTCGTTCGAGCGCGGGCCCTCGCCGAACGAGTTCACCGCGGTCACCTCGTAGTAGTAGGTGACACCTTTCACGGTGTTGGAGTCCGTATACGACAACGCCACGCCGAATAGCGCCGCCAGACCCAGCCGCATCGCCCTCACGACGTCCACGCTAGGGTGCCGATTCCTGAAAAAGTCAATCGACGGGATACGATCCAAGTGTGGATCCCCGCTTCGACGAGTTGCGCCGGCGTCTCGGCACGATCAACGATCTCGGGAAGGCGGGGATGCTGCTCGCCTGGGACGAGGAGACGAAGATGCCGCCCTCGGGAGCCGAGGCGCGAGCCGAGCAGCGTGCGACCGTGCATCGGATCGCGCACGAGCACCTGGTCTCGCCGGAGCTCGGGGCGCTGCTCGAGGAGCTGCGCCCGTTCGAGGAGGAGCACGACTACGACTCGTTCGAGGCGAGCCTCGTCCGCGTCGCGCGACGCGACCACGAAAAGGCGGTGCGGGTTCCGCCTGAGCTCCGTGCCGAACTGACGCGCGCCGGCTCCCACGGCTACCGCGCCTGGTTGCAGGCGCGCGAGCGAGAGGACTACTCGATCCTGCTCCCGCACCTCGAGCGCCAGCTCGAGCTACGGCTCGAGTACGTCCGCTGCTTCGAGCCCGCCGACGACCCGTACGACGTGCTCCTCGACGACTACGAGCCGGGAATGAAGACGGCCGAGGTCGACGCGGTCTTCGACCGGCTCAAGGCGGCGCTGGTGCCGATGATCCGTGCCGTCGCCGAGGCCGTGCCGGTCGACGACTCGTGCCTCCGCGGCCACTTCGCGCGCGACGCGCAGCGGCGCTTCTCGCTGTCCGTCATGGAGCGCTGGGGGATGGACCGCGCGTCCTGGCGGCTCGACCGCACGGTGCATCCCTTCGCGGCCTCGATGTCGCCGTCGGACATCCGCCTGACGACGAACTTCCACGAGGAGACCCTCGACGGAGTTCTCTCCTGCCTGCACGAGTTCGGTCACGGCATCTACGAGCGCCAGATCGACCCGTCGTACGCGCGAACCCCGCTCGCTGTCGGCGTCTCGTCCGCCTTCCACGAGTCGCAGAGCCGGATGTGGGAGAACCTCGTCGGCCGCACCCTCTCGACCTGGAAGTTCTTCTATCCCGAGCTCCAGCGCGAGCTGCCCGAGCCGTTCGCGCAGGTGCCGCTCGAGACGTTCCACCGTGCGCTGAACAAGGTGCAGCCGTCGCTGCGGCGGGTCGACTCGGACGAGGTGACGTACTGCCTGCACATCATCCTGCGCTTCGAGCTGGAGCGGGAGATGCTGTCCGGCAGGCTGCCGCTGCGCGACCTTCCCGAGGCGTTCGACGCGAAGATGCGCGACTACCTCGGGCTGCAGCCGCCGACCGTCCTGGAAGGCGTCCTCCAGGACGTGCACTGGTCGGATACGAGCTTCGGCTACTTCCCGACGTACGCGCTCGGCAATGTCATCTCGGTCCAGCTCTGGGAGCGCGCAGAGGCCGATCTCGGCGACCTCGACGAGCAGTTCGAGCGGGGAGAGTTCGCGCCGCTGCGCGAGTGGCTGCGCGAGCACGTGCACCGGCACGGGCGCGCATTCACGCCGCAGGAGCTCCTCCAGCGGGTGGTCGGCTCGGGACTGGACGCGGCTCCGTATCTTGGGTACCTGGAGCGGAAGCTCGGCGACCTCTTCGGCGCCGCAGTCGCCTGAATCTGGCGGGCAGGCGCAGCGTCGCCGCGAGCGTCGAGCGCGACCTCGCGCAGCTCCCGACGATCGAAGAGACCGACCGTCGGTAGCCACTAGCGAACGACGAAGGTCGCGCTGAACGTGCGCGTGTTGGGCCGCACGGGCCCGACGTTCTCCATGTTCTTCGTCTCCTGGTAGTCGGCAACCGTCACCGTCACCCGGTGCCTGCCGGGAGCGAGCACGGTGTTGGTCGCCGAAACGACGCCGTTGCGGAAGCCGAAGGCAGAGACGCGGCCGTCGATGTGCGGCACGATCGAGCCCGGATCGACGCCGGAGCCGGCGTCGGTGACGGCGAGCCGGAGCGGGCTGCCGCGGCGCACGGTCGGCGTGAGCAGGCGGACCCGCGGCGGCTTCGTGTCGTTCACCCAGAAGCGGAACGCGAAGGCGCCCGGCTTCCCGCCGGCGGGCGTGTCGAAGACGAGGTCGTATGCCCGCGGGGCAGGCAGCACGGCGCCGACGACCGGCACGACTCGTCCGAAGTCGGCGTAGGGATTGAGGTCGACCGGGATGCCGGTGTAGCCGACGAGCCGGTTCAACACCTGCTCCGGGCCGGAGAGGTCCGTCGGCACGCCGGTCGCGCAGTTGCACGCGAGGCCGGCCTCCGGATAGCGGTAGGAGGAGACGAGCGACTTCTTCCCGGCGGTGTCGCCGCGGTAGAGCCCGGGCGCACGGATCGTCCGGTGCGGCTCGGACGCGAGCTTCGGCACCTCGACGCGGAACCAGTAGGGGACGCGCCGAACGTCACTGCCCCGCGTGAGCACGACGAAGCCGGTCGACTCGCCCTCCACCGCGTCGGCGGCGACCGTCAGCGTGAGGCCGATGCCCGCGCCGGGGGTGACGGTCGGTGCGGATGGAGCGAGCGACGCGCCTCGCGGCGCCGACTGCGGTGTTACAGACACCGTCCAGGGGACGGGACCACCGCCGGCGTCGGCGACGGCGAGCTGCTTCGTGCTCGAGCTGCCGCGGAGGACGAGGCCGAACGAGAGCCCGGTCGGATTCGTGAAGACGAGCGGGTTGTCGGCCCGGGCGAGGTCGATCCTGCCTCCGCCCTCGCGCGTCGAGGGCACCTCGGTATCGGCGGTGGAGCGCACCGGATCACCGGTCGACTCGAGCGCGGACTTGATCTGCTCGACCGTCCACGTCGGGTGGCGCTCCCTGAGCACCGCCGCCGCGCCGGCGACGTGCGGCGCCGCCATGCTCGTCCCGCTCCAGTTGTGCGCCGACCACTGGTTCCCGGGCAGCGAGGACAGGATGTTCACGCCCGGTGCCGTCACGTCCGGCTTCATCTGCAGGGAGATCGGCGTCGGCCCGCTCGACGAGAAGCCGGCGATCACGTCTGCTGGGCCAGAGTCGCCCTCCGTCGAGGCCGCAACCGTGATCGCCTTCGGCGCCGTTCCCGGCGAGCCCACCGAGCCGCGGCCGGCCTCGCCGAAGTCGTTCCCGGCCGCGATCACGGGGACGACGCCCGCATCGGCCGCCGCGTCGATCGCCTTGACGACGATGTCACGGCTCGGCTCGATCTCAGGCTCTCCGAGCGAGAGGTTGATCACGTTCATGCCGTCCTTCACGGCCTGCTCGATGCCGGCGACGATCTCGGGCGAGTTGCCGTCGAGCCCGAACTCCTCGGTCGGGGTCGTCAGAACCTTGTAGTTGCCGAGGTACGCGTTCGGTGCGATTCCGGAAACGCGGAAGCGGCCGTCCGGGATCGAGGCGAGCGTGTCGTGGTCACCTGCGGCGATGCCGGCCACGTTGGTGGCGTGCTCGGAGTTCTTGGGATCGAAGGGCAGCTTCGCGTACTTCCACACCGGCCTGGCGGGGGCGAACGCGCGCGCGACGATCACCTTCGGCGACGTGTAGGCGGTATTCCCCTTCGGGAAGCCGGCCGGGTAGGCGAAGCCGCCCGGATCGAAGAAGACGTGCGTCCGGTCGAGCCCGTCGTCGATGATCCCGATCTTGGTCCCCTGTCCGGCGGTCGCGAGCGTCGGCCCCCAGACGGCGGGCGCGCCGACGAGCTGCGGCGTGCGGTTGAGGAGGGTGTGGTAGGTGACGCTCGGCCAGACGGTCGCGCCCCGGAGGGAGCGGAGTCGCGCGAGCTGCGAGCGCGGCACGACCACGGCCATCCCGTCCACGACGACGCCGTAGTGCCAGCGCACCTGCGCCTCGGGTACAGCCTGCAGGAGGCGCGCCTGCAGCGACCGCTGGGCGGAAGCGAGGACTCGCAGGTACGAGACGGCGGCCGGCGCGCGCAGGTTCAGCTGGCGGCCCGCGCCCGTCGTAGCGGCGGCGGGACCGCGCTCGCCGAGGAAGGCCTGCGCCAGCGGCGGCTGGGGCAGCGTGAGGACGACCTCGACCAAGTCGCCGGCGGGGCCGGGGCTCGCAACCCGGCGCGCGTCGGCGCCCGCCGCCGCGAGCAGCAGGAGCGAGCCGGAGAGGGCGACGAGAGGAAGGACGAACGCGCGCAGACGGCACATGGTACGTGCGGCTTCGCGGGATCGTGCTCGAGCCCGCGGCTACAATGGCCGTCCGCGCGGATGTGGCGGAATTGGTAGACGCGCACGGTTCAGGTCCGTGTGGGGGTAACCCCGTGGAGGTTCAAGTCCTCTCATCCGCATAGGCGAATCAGGCCGTTTCGGTGGCCGATCAGCGCCCAAACCGGGCCTTCGACGAGAACGGCCGGCGCGAGCAGCAGTTGTTTGGTGCGGTTTGTTTCTTGCCGCTCTCGATCGAGCACACTGTCGAGTGGCGGCAGGCAGAAGACCGCCAGGGAGCCGCGAATCGAGCGGGTGCGTGGGGGGAGGGTCGACCGGGTGTTTCCTCTGCGTGACCGCGAGGCCCCAAGGAGGGGGAATGCATCGCCCAGCCTTGATCGCGTTCGCGGCTGTTGTCGCGGCAGCGGTCACGTTTGCGCCGAGCGGCTCGTCCAGCGGCCGCCACGAGCTCGATACGTGCTACGTGAACTCAACCGGAGTCGTCACGGACACGACGACGTCCGGGACCGACAGTCCCGCGCCGAGGTTCTTCAGCCAGAGCTACATCCCACCGGGCAGTGGGACCTGTGGGACGTACGATTGGCAGGTATCGCCGTCGTACGTCGGTGACTACTACTCCGACACCACCTCGGCGGACGCAGCCGAGCCGCCCGCCCCGTCTCCCACCACGCCGCCGCTTCCCACCTGGCGCGACCTGTACGACTGGCCGAACGGGCACGGTTACGCCGGCTGGCACACGAACGTGAGCTCGCAGACCGGGGCCTACGGCATGCAGTCGAATCTCGGCGGCTACTACGGCCTGTGGCTGTGGCCGGTCGGCGGGTCGAGCTACAGCTACTCGCAGGGCCAATACGCCGAGTGGACGTTCACGGCACCCGGGACGACGCGGATCTCGACCGCGACCCTGACCCTCTCGTACAAGAACAAGCTCCTCGCGCACCACTGCATCGACATCGGCTTCCGCGCCGGAAACGGCGCGATCGTCTACCACAACGAGCATTGCACGCCCGTTCAGCCGCCGGACAGCCAGCGCTCGGTGACGATCTCGCTCGCCGACCCGAACGGCAACCCCACCACGAAGGTGCTCTACTTCCGCATCCGCGTCGACTGCGGCGGCGCGAGCACCTGCTCGAAGAACATCCCCGCGCTCGACCCCCTGCAGACCGGCGGCTACGCCCGGCTGACGAAGGTCGACATGACGCTCGTCGACGACGACGTTCCGGTCGTGATGCCGTCCGGGTCGCTGTACCAGCTCGGCAGCGACTACACGAACGGAACTGGTAGCCCCGACCTGACCCTCTTCGCGAACGACCCGGGCTCGGGTGTCCAGCGCGGCTGGACCGACAACAGCAACGGGACGACCGTCGCGACTGCGAACGCCGGCTGCGATCCGACGCACAAGACGCCGTCGCTCGACAACCGAATCTGCCCGCAGACGTTCGAGTACACCACGCAGATCGCGCTCTCGAACTACCCCGAGGGAGCGATCGCCTTCGGGGAGCGCGCGAACGATCTCGCCGGCACGATCGGAACGAGCGACGACTGGACCGTCTACATCGACCGGACTCCGCCGACGGCCCCTTCCCAGATCGCCGAGCAGGCATTCGAAGCGGGTAGCGGAACCGTCCTCGTCGGCTGGACGGACGGCGTCGACCCGGACCTGCCCGACGGCAATCCGGGCTCCGGCGTCGGCAGCTACGACTTCCGCTATCAGGTCAACGGCGGCACCTGGAGCGACTGGCAGAACGCCGACGGCGGCGCACAGGTGCCCGCGCAGCTGGGCCAGACGGTGAACATGGAGGTCAGGTCGATCGACGACGTCGGGAACTACTCCGGCTCTGCCACCGGCTCGTTCAGCGTCGTCTCGATGGCCGGGTCGATCAACCCGAACGAGGACGCGACGGACGATACCGACCAGACCCGGTCGCTCACCTCCGCTCAGAGCACGCAGGCGACGCAGCTCGCGCAGAGCGACTCGCGGATCACCCAGCTACTCGGCGGCCGGGCCACGACGGTCGGCAACATCACCCCCTGGACGACCGCCGCCGGCTCGCTGATCGGCGCGACGTTGTCACTGAGCTGGAGCGGCCCGCTGACGCTGACGACCGATTGGCCGGCCGTCTCGTTCCACCCGAGCGACGACGGATACGGCATCGTGAACTACAACTACTCCGCGTCGAACGTCACACAGCTGAGCGTGATGGTCGACCTCAGCCAGGGAGCGGTCGTCGCCTACGAGCCGGACGGCGACGGCGTCGTCACGAGCGACGAGACGTCGTCCGACTCGAACCTCGCATCCACGAGCGAGGCAGCCGCGGCGGGCACGATCCAGCCGCAATCGACCTCGAGCTCGGGCACCACGACGACGTACTCCACCACGTCGGGATCCGTCGCCTCGACGACGTCACCCCCCTCGACCCCGCAGAAGGAAGTGATCCCACCTGGATCGTGCAACCTCGAAGGCGGCCGGAACGTCTGGCTGCTCAGCAACAAGAACGTCGCCGGGATCGGTCTCGACCGCTGGTGGAACTGGGACTTCCAGAAGAGCTGCAGGCCCAGCCTGCCGCTCACGCACCTGAAGGCGAAGTACGCCGTCGACATGCCGGTGACGCTCGTCTTCTACGGCAACGTCGACACGCCGACCGCGAAAGACATCTGGAACCGAGGCGTCGGCCAGCCTCTCCTGCTCGGGAGCAAGATGTTCGGGCGTGTCTGGGATCGCGCCGATCCGAACACGCCGACTTCGCATCTGGCGCACGAGCCGCGTAGCGCCGTCTGGGACAGCGACAAGGGCACCTACCTCGGGCGCCCCTCGACGCACATCACCATCCCGAGCCCCATCGGCACCGTGGTCGTCTGCACCGAGCACCGCAAGTGGCACTACCGGGCCTACGCGCCCGCGTCGAAGAGCGGGGGCGACGACCGCCTGTACAACCCCGCCTGGGGGTACTACGTGATCGCAACGACACACATCGACTACAAGGAGAGCCTGGAAGGCGACTGCCCGGGCCATTGGAGTGGCGACAGCGAGGCATCCGAGCTGCGCGTGGCGGCCACCGCGCCGTCGCATACGCACGAGGTGCACCCGGACCCGTGGACCGTTCAGGACGCCAACACGGGCGTGCGCTCGCCGAACACACTCCAGCTCCACAACTACGACATGCGGGGGCGCGTCGGCAGCCACGTCTATATCAGCGACGGGAAGGCGACGATGATCCACGTCGATCAGCTCTCGCATCCATTCAACGACTGCGACCCGCACGGAGGATGACGCATGAAACGGGCCGTGGCAGTCGCCGCCGCTGCGACAGCGGCTCTCGCGGCCACACCGGCCGGCTCGCCCAGCGTGGCGGGCCGGCCGGTCACGATCGACTCGTACGGCTTCTGGTCGCTGACGCGCCTCGGGTACGGCGCTCTCGTGCTCAAGGAGAATCCAAAGACGGCCAGGACGCAGGTCGCGATCCCGTTCCGCCTGCCGCCGGGCGCGAAGGAGGGCCCCGGCCACTGGTACGTCATCCACCTTCACTTCCGCGCCGAGGTGCGGCCCGACTCGCTCCCCGGCGAGTTCAACGTCGCGGCCGACACCGACGGCCGCACCTGCGCGTCGATCATCTTCACCGTCACGAAACAGGGGCGGCAACGGATCGTGACGTCGGATGCCCTCGGGCTCGTGAACGGCGTGGAGCGGATTCGCGGCTCGCAACTCGTGCGCGAGATCCGCTTCGAGAATTTCCTCGTCATCCACGGCATCCGACCCGGCCCGAACGTCCTCACGTTCGACCTGACTTCGAACGCGATCCCGATGGTCCGCGAGGTGCGAATCTTCGCCGACTCCGGCATCGAGCTGGCGCGAGGCGGGCCCCCGAGCGTCGCCGTGACCGCGAGCGTTCGCGAGCACACGGTGCACGCCGGCGAGACCTTCCACCTCGACGTGTCGCTCACCCGCCGGTCGGGCCTCGCGATCCCTCTGGTCGTTCTGCGCGTCCACGCTCCTGCCGGGACGATCGGCGGCACGACGGTCCGACGGCTGCGGTGGGGATCGCGCACCCGGGTGCAGACATCGTTTCGGTTCCGAGCGCTGCACGCCGGTCGTGTTCCGATGGCCGTTCACGCCGAGACCAACCGATTCCCGTCGGACGAGCTCGTGCTGTACATCGACAGGAGTCGCCGCTGAGCGAGACCCCCCTCGTCGGCAGCTCGTGGCACCGCAGGCTCGGGGTCCGCCGGGGCGTCGCGCTCGCGCTCTATCTCGGGCTCGCCGTCACCTGGATCTACGCGGTAGTCGCGAACGACGACACGCGGGCGCGCGTCGGATCGGGGATCGAATTCTCGGTCCTACCGCTCGTCTACCTACTGCTCGGCGCTGCCTTCGCATCGTGGTGGGCGGTGCTCCTCCCGGTGATCACGATCGCGATCGCGATCCCTGCCGGCGAGAATCCGGCGATTTCCGGAGACCTGGACTGGGTCTTCTTCGATCCGCTCTCGATGCTCCCCTACGCGCTCGTCGCATCGGCGCTCGGCGTCTTCGTCGGACGACGCGTGCGACGCCCTGAGGATGCTCGAGGCGGGCCTTCCCAGCTCGAGCGGTAGAAACCCGTGTCGTAGGCGGGATCATCGCTCACGCCTGCCGCGCTGGAGAGCTCAGGGGGCGCGGTGCCGCTTCGCCCCGCCGACGTGCTTGCGCTTCGCGGCGTGCGGGCGTGCGCGGTGCTTCTTCGGCGTGATGATGGCCAAGCCCGCGGGGTGCCTCTTCTTCCACGTCGGAAACGAGGCTCCGTGCGCTCGCAGCCAGGACTTGACCTGAGGCTTGGTGAAGAGGATGGTGCCACCCCAGGCGAGCCCGCCGGCGGCCCGGCTCGGAGTCGGCGGCGGCGTCGAGTATGGCTTCAATACGGCGTAGAGCACGAACGCGCCGAGGATGGCGGCACCGAGAAGGGCGGGTGCCATCACCCACGGCAGCGGGATCAGGCCCGCGACCGGCCTGGTCTGCTGCTCGTTGATGCCCGCAGGTAGAGCCATGGCTACATGATCTCACGTGGGATCGAATGATGAAAGATGCCGGCCGCCTGCACCGGATCTTCTTCTGAGCACTCGACCCGTACTCGCCACCAGTCAGCAAGTTTCGCTTTCCGTTCGGCGTCTCATTGAGTGCGGGCCAGCGCTTCGGGAGAGAAACCCCGACTGCGGCGGTCCGGGGTCATCACGATCCGCGGCTGTGTTGCCCTCCTCTACGCGTCACACCGTAGGCGGTGTACGCGAGCGGAACCGGCAACACCGACGGGTCGGGGCGTGAGACGACATCCCAAGGGGAGCTCGCCGCAGGGCTCTCCGCACCTCCGCCCCGGCCCGACTCAGTGTTCGCTACGTCATCGAGCGCGCCGACGCCGACTGCCGACCGGAAATACGTACCAGAGGACGGCGAGGAGGAACGCGAACAGCACCTGCACCCCGGGTAGCGCGACACGGAGCTCGTTCAGGAGCTCGATCAGCTCGCGGTCGTGACGCTCCTTCGGGCTTTCGGGCGGCTGGGCGCCGACGTCGTCCGAATCCGCCACGAGGTGGCACGCTACACCGCTACTTGCCGCGACGCTCTTGGCTCGAGATCAGTGACAGCTCCTGCTGGTCACCGAGCCGTTCGGCCCGGAGTAGCTCGCCGTCTGTCCTCCTACGGTGCTCTGCACGCAGTAGCTGTCGGC
>WNGF01015866.1_pt1 | contig 12069 bp, 11 predicted proteins | sample 5400641 | NCBI WGS metagenome assembly WNGF01 (sample SAMN13153371, study PRJNA577476) | soil metagenome | isolation source: 80 cm soil or saprolite under grassland replicate 2 | place: USA:California | collected 2016-06-15
AGCGTCATCTGTGCGGCGACGGGGCTGGCCGAGACGTCGAACGGGACGCCCTCCGCAGGGCAGCAGCCGGGATCTTGGCACAGGTAGGACCAGTACCGGCCGTCCTCCACTCGTAGCATCTCCCGTAGCTCAAGCCCGGCGTCGGTGAGGTGGCGGCGGAACTGTTCCGCGACCGGGGTGACCAGCGCGCCCGGGCCGTAACCGGCGACGATCGCGACCGTCACCTGCTGGTTCACCAACACGGCAGCGGCATGTCGTGCGATCTCGCTCGCATAGCCGGTCTCGGGCGGATCGAGCAGGTCGTAGCGGAAGCTGACGTGGACCCGGTCACGGGGCGGGCGCGCGCCAATCACGACGAGGCTGCGGGTGGGGTGAAATCCCAGCAGGTACGGGATGGCAGCCAGCATGCTGGCCGGCGAGCCGATCGTCAGTGGCGGTCGGTCTGGGGTGTCTTTCATCGGTGGTTCCTTCCGTGAAGGTGGGCGGGACGCACAGGCGGAGGCGGGGGCGAGCAATGTGCCCGCCCCCGCTACGGGGAGGAGTCAGGAGGCGGTGACGCCCTTCAGGACCCGTGCCTCGGCCTGCTCATCTGCCGGAAGACCGTTCGGCTCGCCGTTGGCAGCAGCTCCACGGGCGGCCTTGCGCGCTGCGTAGCCGGTGCGCACGGTGTCGAACGCCATCGACGCGGCGATCTCGCGGGCCCGCAGGCACACCCGGGCGCGGGGCTCACCGGTGCCCGTGGCGGTCCAGGCCTCGGCCACGAGATCATCGGCGAGGACAGTCACCCGGTCGCCCTTGTTCACCGACTCGGCGGTGCGGGTCGCCAGCAGGCCGAACGCGGTGACCTTCACCCAGCGAGTGATGCCGTCGCCTCCGGGGACGCGGGAGGGAAGGTCGAGGGCGAGGCGCAGCTCGACACCTGCTGTGCCGTCCCTGGTGGTGAACTGGCGGGGGTCGTCGCCGAGGCGGCCTGTGACGGTGATGGCGATGGAGTTCATGAGCTTCCTCCCTGATGCGGTGACCGGGAGGGACGGCCGCCCTGGTGGCGGCCTATGGACTGGGGTGCCCTTCCCGGCGGTCAGGTGTCAGCACCGCGAAGGAGGTGCCCGCACACCGGCCGGCCGGGCGGCCAAGATGTTTTCGGAGCGGGCACGAAGAGTTCAGCGTCGGCGAAGCCGACACCAGAAAGCCCGCGACAGGGAAAAGATCTGTGGCCGCCCGGAGCGAGCGAAGCGAGAGGCCGGTTGCGGGAACCGACGTGCGGCGCAAGCTGACCAAGCCGGGAAGGGACAAGCCGCAGTCCAGACGCCACCCCGGCGGTGCCGAGTCCCGCTGCGCACCCGGAAAGGAACGGCTGAACCCTGCCGCGATGTCGAGGCGGTGACGCAACCCCCCGCAGGCAGGTCGTTAGCCAGGGTCCGCGCTTTCGCTCAGTTGCCGCAGCGTGCTGAGGGGAATGCGGATCTCGATCGCCAGCCGATCGGGCTCTGTGCCACCCGGCGGGATTTCCATGTGCAGGCTGATCGACGGGCCATCAACACCACCGCCGACGCCTATCGACTTGAGCGTGTGTGGTGCGTAGGCACCAGAATTTATCGGGGCCGCTGTATCCGCGCGGGATTCGTCTAGCTGGCTCATCAGCCGTCAGCCCCGCGTCACCGATGTTGGGCCTTCACCCGATCGGGCTTGTCCGTTCTGTGGCTTGCTATCGGGTTGCGGCTGGTTTTCTCCCGGCGTGATCGTGAAGGGTCCGCCGAGCGCCGTGCCCGAGATCTTCGCCTCACCTGCCGCGCGCGCGGCGTGGAAGGCGCTGGCGAATGCGGATATGCAATGCGCCGCGCAGAACGCTCGCTTCCCGCCCTGCTGGGTCACGGTGATTACCTCGCGCCCGTCGAAAGCATGGCCCTTGTCCTTGGCGTCACACCAGGCCATGGTGACTCCCTGGAGCCGTTCATCGGCGTGCGGGCCGCCGTCGGGTCCTGCCTCCAGGATCTCCAGCAGCGCCTTGGCTTCCCGGATAGCCCGTGGTGAGGCGCGCTTCGGCGCGTCCTGCGGCGCTTTCGCACTGTGCAGTTTCTCGTCCTGCGGTTCCTGACACGGTGTTTGCGTGCCGTCGGGTTCCTGGCCGGGTTTATCCTCCCCGGCCTGGTCATCGGCACTGGGACGTATGGTGAAGGATGCCCTGAGCGTCGGCAGCGAGATATCCGACTGGCCTTCGGCGCGCGCTCGGTCGAACGCCGTCACGAAGGCGATCTTGCAGTGGCGCTGGCAGAAATAGCGCCAGTCGTCCTTCCACGTCACGGTGATCAACTGGCGCTCGTCGAAGGCGTGACCGCCCTCTTCGAGGTCGCACCATACGGCTAGTCCCATTGGGTGTTCACCTTCCTTTCTCGTCACATGCCAGACGGGGGCGTGGTCAGACTCACAGGAATCGTTAAGAGCGGTTCTTACCCGGACCGGTCGCTGCTCGCCGTGCGCGCGGTAGGGCTCCCTGGCGATTCCGCGCCAATTAAAGACCACACGGTCTTTCCGCCGAGTTCTTTATGGGGATACCAGCCCGATTTCTCGCAGAGTGCTTCCACCAGAATGAGGCCTCGGCCGCCCTCGGCGTCGTCACTTGCCTCAACGCGCTTGGGCGGCTGCGGACTGATGTCCCAGACGAGGATCATGACCCGTGTGCCATCGGAGCGCAGCCAAAGCCGAATTGGGACGATCCAGTCCGGCGATTGCGATGCCTTGACGGCATTCGTTACGAGCTCCGAAACCACCAGCTCGGCAAGTTCGCTGAACTTCGTGAGCCCCCACTCCCACAGCACCTGTTTGGCGTGCCACCTGGCACAGCCAACGGCGGTTGGCAATGCGCCGAGTTCCAGAAAGGTTTGTAGTGGCCACCCCCTCCCAACGCTCATTCCTTGGCATTGGAAAGGCAGGAACGGCACCGGAACGGGCTGTTTGCCCGGACCGCCACGCAGGCGGCCCCGACAAGCGCTGCGCACAGCGCCAGCGCCGCTCCCGGCAGAACGAGCCTGGTCACCAGATGACCGCCATCGTGTGCTCGTCCCTCCGTTCATCAGAGCTCGTCAAAAGGCCGAATGCGCGAGGTCAGCCAGAACGGCGCGTTCGCACGGAAAGGCGTCGCCACAAAGAGAGCACAGTCCGCGGTCATTGCTACGTTCGGTGATCTCCTTCTGGGTGGTGGTGAGAAATTTCGCAAGCCCAGGCGGCACGGTGAGCGGTGCGGGCCCGTCAGTCACGCGAGCCTCCTGCTTGTCCAGACCTGGACATCTCAGGCGCCAAGATCCCGCGAAGGTCGTTACTATTCATCGTGGCGTACCTCTGAGGACGCTAGACCGATCCATGCGTGTTATGGCCGCCAGTAGACTCTGCGAGGCGATTTGCTCGCAACGACGAGAAAATTCCGGAAAGTGAGCACTCCGATGGCGACATCTGCTGAGCCGAGGCAGCCAGCGCGCGGGCCGGGCCGGCCGCCGAAGCCACCGGAGAACTCGTCGTCGGCGTTGGCCCAGCTCGGCGGGCTCGTACGGTGCCTACGGGGCGAGCGCGAGCTAACGCTCATGAGCCTCGGCAAGCTGACCGGGTACTCCTGGCAGCACCTGAGTGCGGTCGAACGCGGCGAGGTCGTGCCGTCAGAGGCCGTGGTCGTCGGGTGCGAGAGCGCCTTGGCCGCGGGCGGGCAGCTCGCAGCGCTGTATCCGGCTGTCGTGCGGGAGCAGGCGAGCCATCGCCACGGCCGGGAGGCCGCCCGGCGCGGGGATGCCGTGCGAACGGATCTGGACGTGGAGTGGGCAAGGCTTGGGGCTGCGGCCCGTCAGCCCTCGGCGACGTCAATCTCGCTCGTGGAAGAGCTTGAGCAGATCACTGACCGTCAGCGGGTGCTGTATCACGAGCTGTCGTCGGCAGAGATAGTCGTATCCGTGGAAGCCCACCTCAGTCTGCTGGTGTCGCTGCTGCGCCGCACGCAGCCTGAGCCGCTGCGGCACCGGATCGCCTCGGCCGCGGTCGAGGCGGCGGGGTTCGCCGCCTGGCTCTGGCTCGACCTGGGCGATCAGTTCAAGATGGGCGCGCTCTATAAGATGGCCGGCGATCTGTTCACGGAGTCCGGCAACCCGGCGCTCGCCGCTTACATCACCGGCTACCGGGCGCTCGCCGCCGAGGCGTGGGGCCTTGGCCGTGAGGCGGTCCACCAGGCTGAGGCCGCAAGGGACCGAGCCCCCGCGGGCACCTCTCAGCTGGTCCGATCGTGGCTATCTGCGGTCGGCGCGGACGCGCTAGCGCTCACCGGAGATCGCTGCGCACTCAACTTGCTCGGTGAGGCATGCGGCCATCTCGAGGCGGCGCAGGGCAAAGAGGAATGGATTCGCGATGTCTGGGTCGCTCGCGGGCCTGCGCCGCGTGCAACGGTATCGCCGGCTCTTGGCCGATGCTGGCCACGACCGGGAGGCCAGCGACCTGGATCAGCAGGTGCGCGCTCACCTGGCGGCCACCACGTGACCGGCCTGCCGGCCGCACTCGTCGCCCAGGCAAGCACCTCGTATAACGCCGTCCGGATCTCCGCCCCGGATGTGTTCTGGATCGAAGGCCGCACCGACGGCCGTGACGTCCTGGTCCGCTGGACAGCAGAGCACGGCAGCCAGGACATCACACCGGACGGCTTCAGCGTGGCTTCCTACGTGCATGAATACGGTGGGGGCGCATGGGCCGCCGTTGGCGACACCGTGTGGTTCTGTAACGCGGCAGACCAGCGCATCTACCGAACGGCTGCGCACGGCGCCGTGCCGGTCAGCCCGCCGCCGCCAGAGCCGGGCGCGGTCCGCTACGCGGACCTGAGCGTGGACGCGAACCGGCGGTGGCTGTGGTGTGTGCGGGAACGTCATGAGCCCGGCGGCGTGGTCAACGATCTCGTTCGCCTCCCTGCCGGTGGCCGCGGGGCGCCCCGGATCGTCGCGTCGGGGTGGGACTTCTACTCCTTCCCCCGGCCGAGCCCGGACGGCGGGTGGCTGGCCTGGACCTGCTGGAACGCGCCGCAGATGCCGTGGGACGGCACCTGCCTGCACGCCGCGGAGATCAGCCCGAACGGTGACCTGGGCGCGCCGGTCCTGGTCGCGGGAGGCCCCGGCGAGTCGGTGTTCCAGCCCGAGTGGAGCCCCAGCGGTGTGCTGCACTTCATCTCCGACCGCGGCGGCTGGTGGAACCTCTACGCCTGGCAGGGCGGCCACGTTGTTGCAGTACTGACCGGCGAGGCTGAACTCGGGGTCGCCCAATGGGAGTTCGGGTACTCGACGTACGCGTTTCTGGATGCCGGCCGCATCGCCCTCATCGCCCAGCAAGGCAGCGGCCAGTCGCTCAAGATCCTCGAACGGGGCCGGGTGCGCGAAGTCCAGCTCCCCTACACCTCGATCAAGCCGTATCTCTCGGCGAACGGGAACCAGGTCGCCCTGATAGTTTCGAGCCCGGTCCAGACACCTTCAGTTGCGTTGGTCGACATCGATCGCGGCACCACTCACCCGATCGCCGGCTCAGAGCCGCTCGCCGATCCGCAGTCGCTGTCGCAGCCGGAGCAGTTCGTCTTCACCACCAGGGACGGCGCGGAGGTTCACGGGCTGTTCTATTCGCCCTGGGATCCCGCTGATGCCCCGCCACCGCTGATCGTCAAGGCACATCCCGGGCCGACAGCCAACGTCCAGCTGCGGCTGGACTGGCACACCCAATACCTGGCCAGCCACGGATTCGCGGTGGCCGAGATCGACTACCGCGGCAGCACCGGCTACGGCCGCGCCTTCCGCAACGCGCTTCGAGGTGAGTGGGGTGAACGCGATGCGCTCGACTGCGCCGACGCCGCCGAACACCTCGCCGCTGTCGGCCAAACCGACCCGCAGCGAACCGCGATCTGGGGAGCGAGCGCCGGTGGTTACACCGCTCTGCGTGCGCTGATCCGCACCGGGGCATTCGCCGCATGTGTCGCCCGCAGCCCTGTCATCGACCCGCGGACCTGGCGTCTCGCGGCACTCAAGTTCCAGGCGCACCACGCTGACGGCCTCATCGGCCCGTGGCCCGAGGCGGCAGACATCTACCGGGCGCGATCGATCTTGGAGAACGCCGACGCGATCAACCGCCCGGTGCTCTTGCTTCACGGTGAACAGGACCGGATCACGCCAGTTGCTGAATCACGTGCTCTCGCCAAGACCCTCGGCGACCGATGCCGGTTGACCGTCTTCCCCGGCGAAGGGCACACTCTGCGTTCCCCTCAGGCGCAACACCGAGCCCTGGAACTCGAACTCGATTTTCTCCTCACCGTCCTGCGAGATCGCCCCCCGGGCACGAGGGGCTAAGCGGCCACGAAGGCACTCAGGCGGGCGCGCCGGGCGTTTGCCGTCGTCTCTGTGAACGCCCGGTCACACGCTCTCGACAGGACAAGGGACCGGAAACGCCTCCCCCACCGGGCCAGCGCCCGCTCGCCATCGCGGGGCACCGGGTCGACCAGCACCGGCAGCCCAGCCTGCTGGCCAGGCGTGATCCCCGCCGGCCAGCGTCTTGGCCCTGTCCGCCGCGGGTGGCCCCACCCGCCTGCCCCGGGCCGCCGCCCGGCCCGGCTTTCTGCCCCACGGCGACGGCGGCCCTGGCAGCATTCCGCCCCAGCGCATTGCGGACACTGGACACCGAAACCCCGCCACCGCCGCGATCTCGGCCAGGGTCTCGCCCTGCCCGTTCAGCTCACCGATCCGCGTCGCCACCTGCGGGGTCAGCTTCCACGCCCGCTTCGGCCCCTTGCGCGCCGGAACCAGCCCGGCCACCGCGCCAATGGTCAGGGCCTGGTCCCAGCGCCACACGGTGACCGGGTCCACCCCAAACGCCTCCGCGACCTTCGCCTGGCTGGCAGCCCGCAGCCGCACCGCCGCCAGCCGCGGTCCCGCCTCATCCCCGGTGTCCCAAGCGAACGCGGCCAGGCCACGCACCACCACCACCAGCGCGCTGCCAGGGCCGTCACCAGACCGGCTCCGGGGCGATCTCCTCCCCACCATCGGGCAGCAGCGGAAGCGGCAGCCGGGTCAGCACCGCGGCCATTATCCACCCGGCTCCTCAGCGTTTGACACTGCATCTATTTTTGCAGATCAGCGGCCCGGAGACACACATCGGCAAATTGCAGGTCAACAGCCTTTGTGGCCCAAACCAGAGCCCTCTATGTCAGGAGTCCTGGTTATGGACGAGCTGATGCAGCACAGGAGTGCGACTGAGGTCGTGCACCTTCTGGCGGTTGTAGTAGGCGCGAACGTGGGCAGGAGTCTCCAGGCTCGCAATGGCTGAATGTAGGAGTTTGGTTGACGGAAGGAGCGGTCTAGATCACCTCGTTGATAGGAGCGCTGGCGGGCTGGCCAGCGAGTACAAGCGAGCCGCCCGGATCCACAACAGAACCAAAAGGCAGCTCAGCCGTCATGGCCGAGTTTTGGAACCCACAGGGGTCAGAATGGGTAACGGCGCTGGAGCTACCATGAGCGATGGATAAGGAGTGCGAGGACCCCGGGAGGGATGCTCGCCACGAGCACGATCACGCAGAGGCGAACCGTGCGCGCCGTGCTGTCGAGCGCGTATTGGATAGTTGCCCACCGGTTCGCGGCGACTTGGCACCGCTCCCTGATGACGTGTAAACTCACAGAGAGGAACCTCCCATCACGAGGTTCTTAGCGCATCTGACGGCCTCCTGTTTGCGCAGGAGGCCGTCGCAATTACTTGACGTTCCAACAGAAACGTAGAACGTCTGGCAGGTGCTCCGACGGGGGACCAGAGCACCGCTATTAATCTTACACCGAGTACCCCCTGTGTGCGTCAAGGCCCAATGGTGGGCTCAACGAGCATCGCATCTGGCCGAACGGAGTCGATCAGCTGCTTGACATGAGTGCATTGCACTGCACGCCGGTATTGGGTCTTTGAAACCGGCCCCCGGAGCAAGCACGGAGTACCCGGCGGGACAGAGAAGCTTTACCTGCGCCGTAGCATCCGACACCGGGCCGCCTTGGTCAAACACCTTGATTAGGCCTGTTGGTTACGTGCTTTCGGGCCGGGTTCGTCCGTTGTCCCGCTCCGCCGAAGCAGCGCGATCCGCAGCATACCGAAATCAGACACCGCTGCTGATGGTAGGAACGTCCTCCGACATGGGGGACTGAGGAGCAATGACCGACCAGATGAACCCCGCGAGCGATATGGTCGCGCCAGCGTGTCCTGGCCGTCGCTCGATGACGTGTTCATGTCTTGCACAGCGAGGACTTTCGGGGCGCGGAGGCGTCGTCCACTGACAGCCCGCGGTCGGCCTCAACTTCAAGACGTTCATCTAACACGGCGTTGCGGTGATGTCGGTGCCATTGACCGCCATTTTGTTAGTGGGCTCGTTCGTGGGGAACCGCAAGTTAGGGTCGTTACGTGAGGTGCTCGTAGCGCGTGGTGAGGCAGAACGGCCGTGGTGGTCGGCAAGTACCCTGGTGGCACAGTGTAGCGATCCCTCCCTGGACGTAGCGAGCTCCGCAGAGCTGATCACTGTCATTATCAACGAACTGCCACTGCTATGTTTACGTGACCGCTTTCGTGATTAAGATGGCGGCGCAAATCAAGCAAATCCAGCCGTTAATGGCGCTGACGGCGATGCGCCCGAGCGGAATGTGGACGTTGCGGTGGTGCCGATCGAACGCCTCGGGGTCGGCTGGCGTCTGGTACAGGGCGAGGAAGCGGACCGTCATCGCGCTGCCCTCCGGTGGCCAGCGAGGATTGCGGCGCCGGCCCGCCCCGGCCGACAGGCACTGCAGGTACGCGGGCGGGCTGCCGGCGGGGAAGAGCCGCTCGCCGACGCCGAGGATCGTGGGGAAGGTCAGGAGCCGTACTCATCGATCAGGTCCCCGGCCAGCAGCGCATGCACGAGGCTCAGGCTGCTGGTGATGATCGCATTCGCGCCACTCGCGCTTGACGGCGTCGACGATGTCGTCGTCGACGACTCGCGAGTTCGCTCACGCGCCGAGGTGCCGGCAGCGTCGCATGGCGGCCTGGTTATCGCGTCATGCCCAGGTGGAAGGCACGTGTTGGCTGCACCCTTCCGCGCCGGGCGGGCGTTGCCATCCGGGTCGGCCAGGGTTCGGCAACCCGGGCGACTCGTGCGCTGCGGAGCCTGATCTCGCGCGGCTGATGAGAGCGACGGCTCCGCTGAGGGCGGTAGGAGCGGTGTAGCTCAGCACCGACCGCTGGGGGCACCGGTGCCTCGGACGAGGGCAATAGCAATATTCACGTTCGCGCCTCGGTGCCCACATCGAGCCGCAGACAAGCCTCACGCTGTCCTGCGCGTGTTTTGCGGGTGCCGGCGGTTATGCCGGAGCGGATGGTGCGGTGGATTCCGTGTTGCCCGCAGCCGGGGTCACGATCCAGACCGGCCCGGCATGCAGCGTCGAAAAGCTCGGCGTATGCGAGCGCCGCTGGCAGGGGGCCAGCGGCGGTGAGCTGGCCGAGCGCGAAGGCGGCGCGATTGAGGGTGTCGTTGCGCTGGCCGCGGTGGGCTTGGGCGACGCGCCGGGTTTCGCGGTCCAGGACCGCCCAGCTGTAGCGGGCGGTGCCCGCAACCCCGCGCATAGGCAGCTGCTCGGCGGTGGAAGAGATGAGCGGCTCGGTGAGGCGCTCGGCCAGCCAGGCCGGTAGCGGCGCTGGTGGAGCGGGAGACACGACCAGATAGGGTCGCCCGGCGATGACGCTGCCTGGAGCGACGACGTAACCGCCCGCTGCGCGGGTGTCGATACACCAGCCCAGCCGCCCGGCGGTGTTGCGCAGCCGCAGCCCCGGGGCGGCAGTGAAGTAGAGGTGAGTACCGCCGCCCGGGCTAGCGACGGTGAACGTCGCGAATGGCCATGGCTCGCCATGCCGCTCACACAAGCAGCCAAGCATGCCCGCGCCGTCACGGATGCCTGGGCCGACCCACTTAGGGGGCGGTGCCATGGCGTCTTTTGGGGTGTCCAGGTCGATCACCACGAGGTCGGAGGGACCGCACGCGATCGCGATGTTGTAATGAGGTCCATGGTGCCAGCAGGCTTGGATGCGGGAGGGGTCGGTCGTGGCGCGCTGTTCCCACCCCTGATGGGTGTCGCGGCAGGGACCGGTGTGCGGGCAGTTATCTTCGCCGTGCAAGGCGGGCTGTTTGCTGCTGACGCGTAGCGGGAACACGTGCCAACCGCGCTTGGCGCAGGCCAGCGCAGCCACCAGCAGCTCGTGAGCGTCGCCGTCCCACCGGTGGCGGCCCATCACGGCTGGCCGCCTTCCACAGCCATCCCGGGCCGCGCCTCCAGCCCGCTGCTCACGGCCTCGCTGTTGGCGGTTAGGCATCCGGTGCCAGCGCGAGGGTGTGGCAGATGCCGAGGGGCATCAGCGCCGACCAGCGCGCGCATTCGTGGGAGATCCGAAGCAAGCGTTGTCATGTTCGACGCCCAGTGGCGGGATGGAGCTGCCGATCGTTGAGGCTGACGACCAGTTCTGCCTCGTCGTGCGCCGTGGCCGCAATCGCGACGACCAGGCCGCCGGACTGATCCTGGTAGACCTCGACATTGGTGCCGTCGGCGTCGACGCGGGCCTGCGGAAGCCCGGCCGACGTTTGCTCGACGGCCGCTTCGATGTCGCGCACTGCCACCACGGGGCGACCGCAGCGCGCCAGGACCTGAGCGACATCTTCCAACGTCGCGGGATCCCATTCGCGGCGGCGGCACAAGATGGCGTGGATGTCGTTGAGCGCGGCCGTGTCGCTGTAGCTAGCCGCGTTAGCACACCCGGCAGGAAACCGGATGACCCTGTGATCAGGCATGACAACCTCCAGGTCGGGAGTGGGACAAGAGCTGGGAAGGCCTGCCGGGCATGCACCCGGCAGGCTTGATCGATGGCTTCGGCCCGGACGGAAGGCATCTCGGCCTAAACCGTTGCCCCCCAGTTATTGCGCGGCCTGTAAACTCGGCGGTCCGCCCCTGCCCCTTGATGAAAGCGGGTTACACGTGGGCCGCCAGCTCGAGCGCGGGTAGCGCCTGGGCTTCCATTTCGTGGGCGGCATCGGCGTCGGCGAGGGTTTGAGCGGCGCTGGTGACCGCGTGCATCACCCCGCCCGCGGTGAGAACGCCGCCGCGGATGAAGTGGTTCAGGATGGTTTTCTGCTGATCGTCGGTGAACCGCAACCGCTGGGCGACGATCTCGATGGTTTTCTGCGCGTCGGCGACCGGCTGGCCCGAAGCCTCGGACATCTCGGAGATCTTCCGCTCCACGTACCTCGTGTCGAGGAACGTGGCCACGGCGTCGCGGGCTTGGGCGCTGATCAGGTCCAGGTTGCGCTGCTGGGTGTCGCCGCTCCAGCGGATGACGCCGTCATCCAGGCGACCGCCCAAATGCACCGCCCGCAGCGCGTCTTTGGTGATCGTCATCCCGTTCGCGCAGATCTGCACGACTAGCCGCGGCGTGATGGTGAAGGCACCACAGCCGGTCTCGCTGTTCGAAAGCACCCAACCGGCAAAAACCACCGGGTTGTCCGCCCCCGATTGTCCCGTGAACGGGGACCTATACCCGGCCAGCAGACCCGGCGCGAGCGCCCGCACAGCAGGGCTGACGACCCGGACATACATCCGTCTGGGACTCAGGTCGCAGCCGTCAATCTCGGCGGGGACGTGGGCTTGGTGCAGCCCGTCCAGGGCGGCCATCAGCACGTCTAGGTTGTCGATCATTTTGAAGCTGGAGGACAGGAACGCCCGCGCGATCCCGCCCCCGTGGTCACCGCGCAGGCAGCGCACCAGGTACGACTTATCGGTGCGGTGCAGCCAGCCGTTGACGTTGGCGTCGTACAAGGCGGGGTGCTCGGCGCGCAGGCGGCGCAGGTAGGCGGCCGGGATGGCGAGCTTTTCGGCCAGGCCGTCGTCACAGACCTCGGTAGGCGTGTAGGCCCCAGCGGTCATCGTCACACCGTCGGCTGACAGCTGCGGTTCGCTCTGGTCGATCACCAGCCGCGCACCGGCCGAACGCAGGGCGGTGGCGGGGGCCACTACGTCGAGTTTT
>WNGF01009230.1_pt1 | contig 12054 bp, 12 predicted proteins | sample 5400641 | NCBI WGS metagenome assembly WNGF01 (sample SAMN13153371, study PRJNA577476) | soil metagenome | isolation source: 80 cm soil or saprolite under grassland replicate 2 | place: USA:California | collected 2016-06-15
TCCAGGATTCGGCGGACATCAGCGAGCCTCCCGGATAGCGCGGCGTCCATCAGCGGAGTCACGCCGTCATCGACAGGCAGCCCGGTGACGTCGGCACCGCCGGCATTCACGACCGCAGGGCGCATCAGCGGGATGGGGCGTCCGTCGCCGGCGAGCGACAGCGCGATGGTGGCCCAGGCGCTGCCGGCGTAGGAGATGAATTGGTCCTCAGCGTGCGGAAATCCCGTCTCGAAGTACGGAAGCCCCGGTCCTTTGCGGCGCGTCGCCTGACGCCAGGATCCGTCGGCCTGTTGCGTGTCGAGCAGGAACGTGATGGCGCGGCGGAACGCCGGATCCCCAACATGCAGCGTTCCCACCTGTTGCAGGAGGACCAGGGTCTTTCCCGTTGCGTAGGCGTCACTCGCGCTTCCTGGAATCTGCGCCCAGCCTCCGTCGGGACGCTGGTCCGCAAGCAGAGCGCCCGCGATGGTTCTGACGCGGGAACCGTCGCTGCCGGCCCAGGCGAGCCCGAGCAGCTGCATCGTGCGGTCCTCGTTGGTGCGCGGCAGCGCGTGCTCCAGCCACCGGCGTGCGCGTTCGACGCGTCGGCGGAATTCGGCGGCCCGACCCCGCGGCGTATAGAGCTGGAGGGCCCGCAGGGACAATGCGGTGGCGGTGAAGTCGGAGTCTTCCAGCGGCGGCCGATGACTCTCGGATCGCCAACGTCCGTCGATCGCCTGTCTGCCGGCGAGGTAGTGAACGCGAGCGTCCGTAATTTCCCGCCGCGGCGGGGTACGCTTGATCGGCGTGATGTGCGCTATCTGCGCTGACAACAGATCGGAGTCGATGCGGAAACCGCGCTGACGCGCGGTGACCACCGCGAGCGTGCCCAGCGCCTGATGATGACAGGAGGAACAGGTCTGCTTTTCAATCCAGGTTTGTGCGCTGCGCTGCAGCAGCGGCAGGCTTCGCGTGATGGCGCCCCGAGCGCGATCCACGTCAGCGTCGCGGACGTCGCCCGGGAACTGCCCCGCCGCCCGCGTCACCGTGCCACACAGAAGAACGACGCCGAGCGCGATGTGGTGGAGACGCATGCTGCCTCCTCGCCTAAGAGGGTCGTGAGGATAGCAGTTGCTGGCCGCTACGCGAACCTAAAAACGCGCGTATCGATGAGCTGGTTCTCCCGCACAGCTCGTTCCACGACCGCTTAGCGCAGGGTCAGCTCGTACTTTTCCTCGGTCACTGCGACGCCCCACTGGTGCGTGTCGTGCGCCTCGACGCGCCGGAATCCGGCAGTCTCGTACAGCCGTCGCGCGCGTTCGAGCGCGCTGACCGTCCAGAGGATGATCCGCTCGTAGCGGGCGGCGCGGCTGAAGCCGATCGCCTCTTCGAGGAGCCGGCGGCCGAGACCCGTTCCGCGCGCTTCCGGTGCAACAAGGAACCACCGAAGCTGCGCCGTCGTGTCACTTTCCGCCACGATGGCAATCGAACCCTCGATGCGGCCGTCGATGTCCTCGAGCCAGATGCGCTCGCGGGGAGACGATCGCATCACGAACTCGGCGAGCGGCGCAGCGACGTACGCCTCGAACGTGCAGTCGAACCCGTGCTCGCGAGCATACAAGTCGCCATGAAGCGCGACGATCCGCCCGAAGTCCCCGGGACGCAGCGCCGTTCGAAGCATCCGCCCCGCGATCTACTTCTTCGCCTCCGGCAGGCTCGTGCTCCAGATATCGCGGTGGAGCAGCCACTCACTGCCGACCTTCTTCCATACGACGCAGTACTTCCCGCGATCGGCGACCGTGCCGTCCTTCGTCTTCATCGTGTACGTGCCGGACTCATATGCGAGGTTGCCGCTCGCTTCCACTTCTGTCGTGGCGAGCTCGATGGCAGCGATGCCGGAGTCGAGCACGGACTGCCACAGCTGCTGGAGAGCCGGTCGGCCCTTCACGACCTCGGAGTTAGGAGGAAACGCCTCGCCGTCCGTCGTGTAGGCAGATGCGATGAGTTTCGCGTCTTGCTTCGCGGCGCCGTCGATGAATTTCTTGTTGCCCGCCTCGATGGCGGCGCGAACGTTGCCGCCGCCGGCGGCTTTTGCCTGCGCAAACGCGCTGGTCGCGCCGACGACGATCGCCACACATGCAACTACGGTCCTGCCCGTTCGTGAACTCATGCAGACCCCTTTCGGGCGGCATCATAGCGCAGTGGGGCAGAATCGGGTGGCCGGCGGGCCGAGGCTCTGTCAGTGCCTGATCGTGATGAACCATCCTGCAATGACGGGTCCCTGCGGACCGCGGCCGCGCCCGGCAGGCGGCGGAGCGTCTGGCGGCGGCGCAGGTGCAGGACCGCGCTGTGGCTGGAACAGATAGGCATTATGCGTGACGGGATCGACGGTGATGCCGGACGCACCTTGACGAGCAGCGCCTTCAGCTCTTCGTTCTTCGCGCCCGGAATGAGGGTCTTGTCGACCGCGTCGAGCACCGCGGTGTGATACGCGACCTCGTGGTCGATGTAGGCCACCCCGTGGCCCGACGTCAGGGCAGAACCCCCGCAAATTCGCGTTTTATTCTCGATCGAAGTAATCTCCCCGTCGCATGCATGTCACAGCGATCGACATCCTGATCCTCGGCATTTACGGCGTGATGGTCCTGGGCATCGGGTTCGCGCTGCGCGGCCGGATGCAGAACAGCTCCGAGTTCCTGCTCGCCGGACGCCACATTCCGGCGTGGACGGCGGGGCTGGCGTTCCTGTCCGCGAACCTCGGCGCGCAGGAAATGATCGGCATGGCGGCGAGCGGCGCGAAATATGGCATCGCGACCAGCCACTTCTACTGGGTCGGCGCGATCCCCGCGATGGTGTTCGTCGGCGTCTTCATGATGCCGTTCTATTACGGCTCGCGCGCGCGCAGCGTGCCGGAATACCTGAAGCTGCGATTCGACGAGAAGACCCGCGCGTTCAACGCGCTGACCTTCGCGGTCATGACCGTCTTCTCGTCGGGAATCAGCATGTTCGCGATGGGCACGCTGCTGTCGCTGCTCCTCGGATGGAACATTCACGCGTGCATCGTCGTGTCCGCGGTGATCGTCTTGTGTTACATCGCGCTTGGCGGGCTGACGAGCGCGATCTACAACGAGGTCCTGCAGTTCTTCCTGATCGTCTTCGGCTTCGCGCCCATCGTGTATCTCGGGCTGCGCGAGATCGGCGGCTGGCAGGGACTCCGCGCGCGCGTTCCCGAGGCGTACATGCATTCGTGGACGGGGATGGGCAGCGCGGCGACGAATCCGCTCGGCGTCGAGTGGTTCGGCATGCTGATGGGACTCGGCTTCGTGCTGTCGTTCGGCTACTGGTGCACGGACTTTCTCGTCGTCCAGCGCGCCATGGCGGCCGATTCGATGAACGCGGCGCGGCGCACCCCGCTCATCGCCGCGTTCCCGAAAATGTTCTTCCCGTTCCTCGTGATCGTGCCTGGCATCATCGCGCTCGGCCTGACGATGAACGGCGTGCCGCTCCTGCCCACTGCGGCCGCGGGCGGCTACGACTACAACATGGCGCTGCCGATGATGATGGCGCGCTACTATCCGGCGGGACTGCTCGGCCTGGGGCTTACGGCGCTCCTCGCGAGCTTCATGTCCGGCATGGCTGGCAACGTGACGGCATTCAACACCGTGTGGACGTACGACCTGTACCAGTCGTACATCAAGCCTGGTCAAAACGACAGGCATTACCTTCTCGTCGGCCGCCTGACGACGGTCGTGGGGACGGCGATCAGTGTCGGCGCCGCCTACATGGCGATGCGCTTTAACAACATCATGGACATGCTGCAGCTCGTGTTCAGCTTCGTGAACGCGCCGCTGTTCGCGACGTTCCTGCTCGGCATGTTCTGGCGCCGGACCACCGGTCACGGCGCGTTCTGCGGACTCGTGGCCGGCACGGCGGCGGCCGCGGGACATTACCAATTGACGGCGACAGCGGGCGGCGGCTCCCTCGTGGACAAACTCGCGGTCCTCAGGGTGTATCCCTCCGACATGGCGCAGAACTTCTGGGGCGCCATATGGGCGTGGACGGCATGTTTCGTCGTCACGATTCTCGTCAGCGTGGCGACGAGACCGAAACCGGACGCGGCGTTGAAAGGCCTCGTGATGGGATTGACCCCGCACTCCGATGATTCAGCCGTTGCCTGGTATCTGCGTCCCGCGTTGCTTGGCATAGTCGTCCTGGCCTGCACGGCCCTGTTGAACGTGATTTTCTGGTGATGCATGGGAATGGATCTGCGACTGCCGATCGGCTTGTTATTCCTTACATACGGCGTTCTGCTCGCCGGATATGGCGCGTTGCGCCCACACGACGTGCAGGGGATCAACGTCAACTTGATATGGGGCGGAGTGCTGGCCCTGTTCGGGGCCGCGATGTTATTCCTGGCGGAGCGGCTCCGTCGGGCTGACAAGCGCGGCGCGCCGCGCCGGTAAGAATGCCGCCAGGAGCGTGACGCCCACCAGCACGGGAATGACGAACGAAAAGGTTGCGGCGTCCACCTCGTGACCGAACGGCACGAGGCGTGACATCAGCCGCCCCGTGACGATACTTGCGCTGAGACCTGCGACCAGTCCCTAACGCGGCCGTCACACCGACGACGGTGAAGTCACGTCCCGCGACGCGCATCTTGTGACCGAGGATGGCCGGATTCGCCGCCAAGCTGCCGCGCCACAATCCATCGCTGATGACGACGACCGATCCACGCCCCGCGACGCCGTCCTCTTCGGGCAGAAAGCCGCGTCCGAGCTGCAGTTCGACGGCGAGCGCCCGGAAGAAGTTATCGCTGACGAACGCGACGAGCCGGACGCGGGGGAAATCTGAGGCGCGTGGTGCGATGGCCACGATGTCGTAGCTGTAGGCTGCCAGCCCCTGAAAGCTTGTCGTGCGTTCCCGTATGTCGCGATAGTCGCAGTCCGACGCCACGTTTCGATAGAACGTGCCGCGCAGGACTTTCGATCCGACCGTGACGATCTCCGACGGGTGTGGGAGCGGCAGCGGACGCAGCAGCAGCGTGTCCGCCATGCTGAAGATCGCCACGTTCGCGCCGGTGCCAAAGGCAATCGACACCACGCAGATCACGCTCAGCGGCGGGGTTGCGCGCGAGCATCCGGACGCCGTAGCGCACGTCGTGCCAGAATCGCTCGACGCTCATGTTATGAAGGGTCCATGAGAATATTCCTTCGACGGCCGTTCGTCACACCGTTCGTCATTGCCGTCGCCGTGGTCCTGTCCCTGCCCGGAGCGGGGCTGCGCGCGCAAACTGCGGCGCAGAACGCGGCTGACGCCGAGCGCCTGATCAAGGCACTCGACATACACAGCGGCAGCAGCGTCGGAGAGATCGGGGCGGGGGGCGGCGAGCTGACGTTCGCGATCGCTCGCGCGGTGGGGGAGCGCGGGCGCATGTTCAGCAACGAGTTGAACAAGGATCGACTGGAAGCGCTGCGCAAGGAGGCTGCGAAAGCCGGACTGCAGAACGTCACGCCGATCGAGGGACGCGAGAACGAGACGAACTTCCCCGAAGAGTGCTGCGACGCCATCTTCATGCGGAACGTCTACCACCACTTCGGCGATCCGCCCGCAATGAACGCCAGCCTGCTGAAATCACTGAAGCCAGGCGGCCGGCTCGCCGTGATCGACTTCACCCCTCCGCCGCCGCCCGGTGGAGAGAACCCGCCGGGCCACCGCGCGGAAGACAACCATCACGGCATCACGGCGCCCACATTGGAACGAGAGCTGAAAGCCGTTGGCTTCGAGATCATTTCGTCTGAAACGACGAACCGGACCGTCTTCGTCGTCGCGCGAAGAACCCCTTGAACCCGTTGAACCCTATTCCAAATTCAAAGCTGTCATCGGTTCGATGCAGAGCGCGCGCCGTGCCGGAAGATAGCTGGCCAGGGCGGCGACGAGCGTCAGGCCGGCGATCACCGCGGCAATAGTTGGGACGTCGAGCGGCTTGACTTCGTAGAGCAGCGTTTCCATCGACAGCGTGAGCGGGACGGCCGCGATCAGTCCGACGACGAGTCCGATGCCCGCAAGGATCAGCCCGCGTCCGACGATCATGCGCAGGATGTCCGACCTGCTCGCGCCGAGCGCGACGCGGATCCCGATCTCGCGCGTGCGCTGAGTCACGAAGTACGAGAGCACGCCGAACACGCCAATACTCGCGAGCGTCACCGCCAGCGCCGCGAAGATGCCGAGCAGCAGCGTGCGGAAGCGCGGCTCAGACACGGCGTCGGAGGCGAGGGCCGCCATGGACTGCATCTGGTTCAACGACATGTCTGGATCGATCGTGGCGACTTCCGCGCGCGCCTGCGGCGCCAGCGACGACGTCGCGACTTTGCCGCGGACGACGAAGTACAGGCCACGGAACCAGGTCGTCATCGTGTCCGGGTCGAGCTGCGCATAGGGCAGGCTGACCTCGGGTCTCGCCACTTGCGCTGGACCCGAGTGCTTCACATCGGCGATGACGCCGACCACCGTCCGCCATGGCGCGCCCCCTTCGCGCAAGCGCCTGCCGAGCGGATTCTGACCGCTCCAATATGCGCGCGCGAAGGCTTCGTTGACGATCGCGACGGGCTGCGAATCGCGGCGGTCCGCCGGCGTGAAGACTCGTCCACGCTGCAGTCGAGCGCCGAGCGCCGCGAAGTATTCGCTCGTGACGCCGCGCATGCCCGCGACAGGCATGTCGCCCGGCGTTGGCGACGTGTAGCCTTCGACCGTGAACCCGTTCTCCATGTTCTGCCCGGAGAGCGGCAGGGCGGTCGTTGCGCCCGCCTGCGAGGCGCCGGGGATGCCGGCGAGGCGTTCGGCGATGCGATTGGCGGTCGTTGCCATTGCGTCGGCATCGGGATAGCGGCGCGGGGAGAGCACGACGGAGAACGTCAGTTGCCCGTCGGCGTCGAATCCTGGATCCACTGACGTGAGCCGGACGAGGCTGTGCAGCGCGAGTCCCGCACCCACGAGGAGGACAACGGACAGCGCGACTTCTGAAATGACGAGCGCGACGCGGAACCGCTGGCGGGTGGGTCCGGAACTCACGCTGCGCCCGCTTGAGCGCAGCGCATCGGCAGGGTCGGCGGCAGCACCGTGCACCGCAGGGACGAGACCAAAGATCAGCGCCGTCAGAAGCGACAGGGCGAGGGTAGCGCCAAGCACGCGGCCGTCGAGTGTCGTGTCGGCAAGCCGCGGAATATTTTCCGGGCCCAGCGCGATCAATGCGGACGCCCCCCAGCTCGCCAGCGCGAGCGCACCGCCGGCGCCGAGCGCGTAGAGCACGGCGGTTTCCGCGAGGAACTGTCGCACGAGGCGCCAGCGTCCGGCGCCAAGCGCCTGGCGAATCGCAACCTCGCGGCCGCGCGCCGTCGCGCGCGCGAGCAACAGGTTCGTGACGTTCGCGCATGCGATTAACACGACGAGGCCGACCGCGCCGAGGAGAACGTACAGCGGGGTCTTCACGTCGCGAACCGTGAAGTCCTCGAGCGGCGTCACGCGGGCGGCGAAATTGCCGTTCGTATCGGGAAACTGCGCGGCGAGAGCGCCGGCGATCGTCGCGATTTCCGCGTTCGCCTGCTCGCGCGTCACGCCAGGCTTCAATCTTCCGACGACCTGAAGGTAGTGCGCGCTGCGGTTGAGGGGCGGCAGATCGGGCGTACGCGGCGAGGGAAGCGGCGTCCACAGTTCATAACGGCGCCCTGGATACTCGAAGCCGGCGGGCATCACGCCCGCGATCATGAACGGCCTGCCGTTAATCGTGACGGTCGATCCCACGATGGACGACTCGCCGCCGAACCGGCGCTTCCAGAGTCGATATGACAGGACCGCGGTCGTTTCACGCCCGGGCGCGAACTCCTCCGGCGCAAACGTTCGCCCCATCGCGGGCGCCACACGGAGAACGTTGAAAAAGTCCGGCGTGACCATCTGCCCGAGCGCGAGCTCGGGGTTGCCCTGGCCGCTGAATGTAAATCCTGTCCCGACGTGTGCCGCCATGGCCTCGAACGCGCGCGAGCGCGAGCGGTAATCTTCGAAATCCAGAGCCGACGCCCTGATCGTGTTCCCCTCCGCGGCGTTCGTGCTCACGTTGAACAGGAGCATCAGCCTGTCCTGATCCGGATACGGCAAGGGCCGCAGCAGCACGGCATTCACGACGCTGAACATCAGCGTGGTGACGCCGATGCCAAGCGCGAGCGTGAGCGCAGCGGTTGCAGTGAAGCCGGGCGACCGGAAGAGCGTGCGGACGGCGAACTTGAGGTCCTGGATCATGGCAAGGTGGGGAGCAACGCGGGTGCCGAACGAAACCGGGCCGAATTGCGGCTAAATCGGGATGATCTGCCGCTTCTACGGGCCCGCCGCCGTTCGAATGCGGTCACTCGCATCCCACGCCCGGCCGATCCCGCGCGCCGCGGTACGGGCGGATGACCAGGCCCATTGGAAGTTGAAGCCGCCGATCCGGCCATCGACGTCGAGGATTTCGCCGACCAGGAAGAGTCCGGCACAGACGCGCGATTCCATCGTCGAGGGATCGATCTCCGACAGGTCCACGCCGCCGGCCGTTACTTCCGCGTAGTTGTATCCGCGCGTGTCGAGCACAGGCAGCGGCCAGTCCGTGAGCGCGTGGACAAGCCGCCGGCGATCCTCCCGCGCGAGTGCCGCGAGCGTGCGATCCGCCGGAATGTGCAGTACCCCGAGAATTGCCTGGGTGACAGCGTCCGGCAGCAGGGCCGACAGCGCGCCGCGAACCGAGGCGCGCGGCCGGTCTGCCGCCGCTTTAATCCACAGCGCATCCTGTTCCTCGAACGACGAACCCGGATGGAAGTTCAGCGTCAGCCTGACAGGGCGCTGCTCGCTGCGCGCGCGCGCCCAGTGGCGCGAAACGTTCAGCACCGCCGGTCCGCTGACACCGAAGTGCGTCCACAGCAGCGCGCCCGATTGCCGCGTGGACAGCGCGCCGGCGATCCACACCGAGATCTCGGCGTCGACGGCGATACCGGAGAGTTGCGCGTGCACGCTGTACGGCGTGTCGGGATCGAGCACGAGGGGTGCGAGAGCCGGCGTCTGCGGCACCAGCGAATGGCCGAGTGCGCGTGCGAGTTCGTAGCCGCCACCATCGCTGCCGGTCTTCGGCAGCGAACGTCCGCCCGTTGCGAGAACCACGATGCGCGCGGATATGGCGCCGGCGGACGTTCCCAGGATGAAGCCGCCCGCCGACTGTTCGATGGTTTGGACGCACACGCCGTTCATCAACTTTACTCCGGATTCCTCCGCGGCGCGAAGGAGCGCATTCAACACGTCTCGCGCGCGGTTCGAATCAGGGAACAGCTTTCCGTCCGCCTCTTCGTGCAGCGGCACTCCAAGATCACGAAAGAACGTGACCGTGTCGGCCACGGATAATCCCTGGAGCACGCGCCGGATTATCGTGCGCCTGCCGCCCCAGAAGTCCGTCTCCGCGACGATGGTGTTGGTGACGTTGCAGCGGCCGCCGCCGCTCACGAGGATTTTCGCGCCGGGCTTCGTCGCGCTGTCGAGCAGCACAACCCGCAGCGCCGGATTCTTGCGCCGCGCGAACACCGCAGTGGCCAGTCCCGCCGCCCCTGCTCCTGCGACGGCGACGTCCCACGGCTCCAGGGTCTCAACCATTCAGACCCGCGCACTGGCCCAGCTTGCGAAGAAGCATCCGGGCAGCGTACACTGCCGGCGTTTCCCCCAACTACTTCTCAAGGGCCTCAGTGGCGAACTACGCCGTGCAGCCTGGTGCGCGCGTCGTGTGGTGCATGAAGCGCCGCTCGACGGATGTACGATGTATCGTGCTCGCGCAGGGCATGCCGGTCGAAGTGCATGTCGTACACGGCCCCGACGTCGTCCTGACAGAGATGTTCGAGGAAGAGTGGATGGCGTTGAACTGGGCGCGGGCCTACCGCGAACGGTTGCGCGCCCAGGGTTGGAATGATGTGCCGGAGGAGTCGGCCTAGCCGAATACGACCGCCGCGGCGGTCCAGAGCAACACCGCGAGCGCAGACGCGACCGTCAGGTCTTTCCAGAGCGGTGGCGCCTGTTCAACTGACCTGTCGCTGAATTCGAGTCCCACCAGCCGCGGTTCGGTCTTCCAGCGTTCGATCGTCCAGTCGTCCGCTTTGTGCATGGCGCGGGACCTTACAAAATTGACGCCATCTGGAGAGGCCCGATTCGCTCAGCTTTTCGCCGGATCGCCGCTCCGAGAGCGTCGTGAATCCTGCCATGCGCGTCGGCATGTAGTACACTCGCCTTCGCCAGCCCTCTGCCCGCGAGGTGCGTCCGTGTCCCAGTTCGCGCGTTCCATTCTGATCGCCGCCCTCTGTGTCATAGCACTGCTCCCCGCACTCGCGTCGACGCAGCAGCAGCAGCAGACGCAGCCACAGCAGCAGACGCAGCAACAGCAACCGCCCCCTCGACCACCGCGTTTCCGCACAGAGACAAACTTCGTCCGCGTGGATGCCTACGCGACGAAGGACGGCGTTCCGGTTCAGGACATGAAGGCGGAGGATTTCGAGGTCTTCGAGGACAACACGCCGCAGAAGATCGACAGCTTCGAGCACATCGTGGTGACGCCTGCCGGGCCGGCCGATACGCTCGTCGAGCCGAATTCGGTGCAGGCGGCGAACGCGCTCGCCGCGGATCCGCGGCGGCGCGTATTCGTGCTGTACCTCGACACGGAGCAGGTGACCGTCGAAGGATCGCACGCGATCAAGGAACCCCTGATTGATTTGATGACGCGCGTCATGAGTGCGGACGATCTCGTCGGCGTCATGACGCCGATGATGAGTCCGTCACAGATCACGTTCGGCCGCCGCACGCAGGTCATCGAAGAAGGCCTCCGGCGCAACTGGGCCTGGGGCCGTCACGATTCGATCATGCTCGACGAGCGTGAGGAGCTCTACTCGCAATGCTTCCCGCCGGTAGATCCGGCCGAGGGAGTCCCATCGGTGCTCGCGAAGAAAATGATCCAGAGGCGCCGCGAGCGGCTGGTCCTCGACAGCCTGCAGGATTTGATTCGGCACATGGCCGCGGTACGCGAAGGCCGGACCGCTGTCATCACCGTTTCGGATGGCTGGAAACTGTTTCGGCCGGACCCGACGATGACCGGCATCCGGAAAGACGCGGGAGGGCACAATGCCGATCCCATTCCCGGCGCTCCGCCGCCTGTCGGCGTGGGACCGGGCGGGGGATTGACGACGCGCATCAACAATGGTGGCTTCGCGCCATCGGATCGCACCGAGTGCGAGAAGGATCGCGCTGACCTGGCGATGGTCGATAACGAGCGGATGTTCCGCGACCTGTTCGGCGAGGCGAACCGGGCGAACGTCAGTTTCTATACGATCGATCCGCGAGGACTTCCCTCGTTCGACACGCCGATCGGACCTGACCCGCCGTTGCCGCCGGCTGCAGATCACGCGCAGCTGATCACGCGCCAGGAATCGTTGCGCACGCTCGCGCTCAACACAGATGGCATCGCGCTGTTGAACAGCAATGATCTAAAGACGCAGGTGAGGCGCGTAGCCGACGATCTCACGTCGTATTACCTGATGGGGTATTACTCGACGAACGGAAAGCTCGATGGACGTTTCCGCAACATCAAGGTGCGTTCGAAACGGTCCGGCGTCGAGGTCCGGTCGCGCAGGGGCTACCGCGCCGCGACACAGGACGAAGTCGATCGTGCGCGCGCATCCGCGAGCGCGCCGATTCCGGAGAACAAGGCGGCGCTGACGCGCGCGCTCGGGTACATCGAGAGCGACGCGCGCGCGCAGGGACGCAAGACGACGCGAGGACCGGGGGAACCGATGGTGTATCACCGCGGACCCGCGACCGGCAACCAGGTCCAGCCGGCAGACGGCCGCGTCTTCCCGCGAAGCGAGCGGATCCGGATGGAGATGGAAGCCCAGGCCGGCGCTCCCGTGTGGTCCGGCGTCCTTCTGGATCGCAATGGCGGGAAGACGATCGTCCCCGTCACGACCACCGAGCGGACGGACGCGTCGACGGGCCAGCGCTGGCTCACGGCCGACATCACGCTCGCGC
>WNGF01008504.1_pt1 | contig 12053 bp, 12 predicted proteins | sample 5400641 | NCBI WGS metagenome assembly WNGF01 (sample SAMN13153371, study PRJNA577476) | soil metagenome | isolation source: 80 cm soil or saprolite under grassland replicate 2 | place: USA:California | collected 2016-06-15
GGTCAGCGACGAGGAGTCCATCGGCGAGCTGGTGCGGGACGCCGGCGGGCCGGTGAACGTCCTGTATCAGCCGGGAACGCCCTCCCTTGAGCGGCTCGCCGAGCTCGGCGTGGCACGGATCTCGTTCGGCGGCGGGCTGCACCGCGCCACCCAGGTGCTCCTGCGGCGCCTCGCCGCCCGCATCCTCGCCGACGAAGACCCGTACCAGCCGTAAGGGTCAGGCCGGCTCGGCGACCAGACCCTCGATCGGCGGCGCATGACGGACCGACGGGGCGGCGGTGGCCGCGAGCGCGGCGGCGAGCATGATGCCCGCGAACGCCAGGAACGACGGCCCGGCTCCGATGCCCTGCGCCAGCAGGCCGGCGATGAACTGGCCCAGCGGGATGGTCCCCCAGGCGAGCAGCCGGGCGACGCTGAGGTGCGCGCCTGCAGGCGGTCCGGGACCAGCTCGTAGCGGTAGGTGGCGACGACCACGTTGAAGGACACGCCGAACAGGGAGCCCACCCCCAGCAGCGCGCCGAGGGCCAGCGCGTTCGGCATGACGACCAGCGCCGCCACCTGGACGGCCCAGAGGGCGTTGTGCACGAAATTGGTCACCCCGATCAGCAGGGCGATGCTGCGCAGGAACCGCTGCCGCCAGAGCCAGGCGATGCCCTCCGAGATCTCGGCGCGCAGGCGCCCGCGCACCAGCACGCGCCGTTGCTGAAGCGGCGCGCGAAGCAGCAGCAGGGTGGTGAAGGCGACTCAGCGGCCGCGGGTGCGAACGGGGCGACTCAGCGGCCGCGGGCGACTCAGCCGCCGCGGGCGACTCAGCCGCCGCCTGCGACTCAGCGGCCGCGGGTGTCGAGCAGGTGGAAGGCTTCCGCCAGCGGGAGGCCGAACTCGGCGCCGATGGCCGCGTTCCAGGTGCGGATCCGGCGCTCCAGGTCGGCCTGGTCCTCGATCTGGCTGGCGTGGGCGCGCAGCGCCGCCAGCTTCGCGTCGATGGTCCCGCTGATGTCCACGACCTCGTCGGGCCCGTCGGTGCCGAACAGCAGGATCGAGTGCGGGCGGTGGGCCGGCAGACGCTCGGCCGCCAGCGCGGGAGCGTACAGCGGATCGCGGGCCACGATCACGCCATCGACGGTGAGCAGCCCGGCCGCTCGATGGTCGGGGTGCAGCAGCCAGCGTCGCCAGGGGTCGTGGCCCACCACCACGTCGGGCCGCACCTGCCGGACCAGCCGCGCGACCGCGACGCGCAGCTCGAGGGTGGCCTCCAGCTCGCCGTCGGCGACCCCGAGGAAGTGCACGCCGCGGGCGCCGAGCTCGCCGGCGGCGGCCATCGCCTCCCGCCGCCGGGTCCGGCCGACCTCCACCGGGTCGGCGCCAGGGTCGTGGGAGCCCTTCTCGCCCGCCGTGAAGCAGGCCAGCTCGACACGCACCCCGTCACGCGCCCAGGCCGCGATCGTGCCACCGGCCTGCAGCTCGACGTCGTCGGGGTGCGCGCCGATCGCCAGGGCGCTCCCGATCGCCAGCACGCTCAGCAGCTCTGCTCGAGCAGTGGCTCGCCGCGTGTCTGGAGAAGCTCCCCGTACACGTCGAGCAGCCTGGAGGCGGCCACGTCCCAGCCGTGGACGCCGGCGAACCGGGCGGCCGCCTGCCCCATAGCGGCCAGCTTGCCGGGATGGTGGAGCAACGAGGCCACCGTCGCCGCCCAGTCCTCAGGGTCGTGGCTGGAGAGCAGCCGGCCGGTGGTGCCGTCCCCGATCGCGTGGCCGAGCCCGCCGACCCTGGCGGCCACCACCGGGGTCCCGCAGGCCTGCGCCTCCAGCGCCACCAGCCCGAAGGACTCCGAACGAGAGGGCACCAGCAGCAGGTCGGCCGCCTGATAGACGCAGGCCAGATGCTCGTTCGGCCGGGCGGGAAGGAACCGGACCCTGTCCTGCACGCCCTCCTGCCCTGCCAGGCGCGCCAGCCGCCGCGGCTCGTCGACGCCGTTACCGGAGGGGCCGCCGACCACCAGCAGCTCCACGTCCAGGTCGGGGCAGCGGCGGGCCAGGACAGCCAGTGTCCTGACCGCCACGTCGGGCGCCTTCAGCGGCTGCAGGCGCCCCACGAACGCGAGCACGTGCGGGCGCGTGACGCCGAGCGCCGCGCGCGCCGCCGCCTGGTCTCCCGTGTGGAAACGCGAGCGGTCGACGCCGTGCGGGATCACCCGCACCTTGGACTGCGGGGCGCCGTACAGCTCCATGAGCTGCCTGGCCTCGGCCGGGGTCGCCGCCAGGAGGGAGTCGGCGGTCGCCGCCACCCGCTCCTCGCCGGCCAGCCTGGCCGCGGGCTCCGGTTCCTCGCCGTCGGCAAGGTGGGCGTTCTTGACCCTGCCGAGGGTGTGGAAGGAGTGGGCGACCGGGCTCTGCCAGCGCTCACGCGCCAGCCTGGCCACCCACCCCGAGACCCAGTAGTGGCTGTGCAGCAGGTCGTAGGGACCGTGGCGCTCCCCCGCTCGCAATAGCGCGCACAGGTAGGCGCAGAGGTAGCGAGGCAGGGAGTGCTTGGGGACCTCGGCGAGCGGACCCGCGGCCAGGTGCAGCACGCGTACGCCGGGCTCGACCTCGACGACCGGCGGGTCGTGGGGCGAGGTCGCCCTGGTATAGAGATCCGAGGCGATACCCGCCCGCGCCAGCTCGCTGGCCAGCGCGCGAATGTGGACGTTCATCCCGCCGGAGTCCCCCACGCCAGGAATCGCCAGCGGCGAGGAGTGGACCGACAGCACCGCGATGCGATGCGGCCCTGCCTGCTCCGATTCGAATCCCGCACCTCGAGGTTCGCCAATTGCCCGCACTCGGACGCTCCCTGGAATCGACTGGGCCCGCGCGCGATCCCACGCGGAACCGGTGCCCTTTCGGTGCCTGATCGCCGTGTCATGCTAGCTGGCTGCATGCAAAGCCGGCTATGTCGGATCCAGGGTGATTTGATCACCCGGCATGCAAAGCGGCCGGCTCCGATCAGGAGCCGGCCGCCGGTCCCGGGGATCGACCCGAGCTACTTGTCCTGGCCGACCTTGTCGGCCGCGTCCTTGGCCGCCTTGGCGTCGGCCTGGGCGGCGCGCCGCACGGTGGTGGTCGCGCCCTTGGCCGCGCTGCGGGTGGAGCGAGCGTTCGACCTGGCGCGGGTGCTGGCCGCCTTGGTGGTGCTCACAGCGATACGGGTGGCCCTGCTCGCCCGCTCGGTGGAACGCGAGCTGCGGATCGAGCTGACCAGCGACTCACCACGCTCGACCAGGTTGTCGTAGGCGCGCACCGCGTCCTCGGGCAGCCGGGTCCGCAGCTTCTGCGCGTCCGGGAGCCGGTTGCGCAGCTTCTGCGCCTCGTCCGGCAGCTGGCGAAGCGTCGATGTGGCAAGGTCGGCGAGGCCGGCGACGGCATAGAGCGCGTGCCTGGCGTCCTTGGGCTGATTGGTTGCCATGAGATGACTCCTCTCCTCAGGTGGTGGGCTCGGCGGCTGGGGCCGCGGCCCGAGTCCCGTCCGGATCCGGGTTCGCCTCGGACGTCGCCCGAAACGACCGGTAGATCTCGATCAGGACCTGCTTTTGCCGCTCGGTGAGATGGGGCTCGCGCAGGATGGCGGCGATCAGGTCGCCGTCCTGTTCGTCGGAGTCGAGGATGCCGGCCCGCAGGTACAGCGTCTCGGCGCTGATCCGGAGCGCCTTGGCGATGTCCTTCAGGATCTTGGCGGAGGGCTGGCGCAGCCCCCGCTCGATCTGCGACAGGTACGGGTTGGAGACGCCCGCCTGCCTGGCCAGGTTGCGCAGTGACAGTTCGGCCTGGCGCCGCTGCTCGCGGATGTAGCGGCCGACGTCGCGAACCGCTCCAGCCGGGTCGAGTTGCTCCATTCCCTTGCGCACCTTGCCGCCTCGTCCGTGATCCCACTCGTTGATCCCACTCGTTCAGCCCCGTAACCATAGCACTCGTGTGTAACTTTTGCAAGCATCGGCAAGCACTGAGCAAGCAGTCTCGCCGGCGGGACGCAGGGAGGCGCCGGGGACCGGCTGGGTACTGGAGCGTCAGGTCCGGCTACTGGAGCGTCAGGTCGATGGGGGCGGGACGGACCGTGCCGACCTGCTCGCCGCCTCCGAAGACCGGGGAGACCACGACCGGCAGGAGCGCCTCCAGCTCGCGCTCGTCCAGCCAGCCGAGGGCCGTCAGCGCGGAGACCAGGGCGGGCCCGCGGGCTCGCACGGCGCCGTCGAGCACCTTCACGGCCACCCCCTGGTTGGTGTCGAGGTTCACCGCGGCCGAGGCGCCCTCCGCACCGGCCTTGCTGAGCAGCCGGCCGCCGGTGACCTCCAGCAGCACGGTGTCGAGCTGGCCGGTGCCGGAGATCATCGCCGGGTACCGCCGCACCGCCTCGACCAGGGCGGCGGCAGGGCCGTCGCCGGCGGCGGCGCGGTAGCCGATACGCGCGTAGGTGGTCGCCAGGGCCCGCAGCGGCAGCGCGTGGACCGGGACCCCGCAGCCATCGACGCCGATGTGCTCGATGGCGGCGCCGGCGAAGTCTGCGACGGTGTCCGAGACCACCGCCTGCAGCGGGTGCTCCGGCTCGGTGTAGCGCTCGATCTCCCAGCCGCGCACCACCGCCCCGGCGAGCATGTAGGCGTGCTTGCCCGAGCAGTTGTGGTACACGGCGGCCGGCGCCTCGGCGGCCCTCCGTGCCTCGGCGTTGAGCGGCAGCTCCGCCGGGCACTGCAACGCGGACTCGTCCAGGCCGGCAGCGGCGAGCACCTTGCGGACCGAGGCGACGTGCTCCGGCTCGCCGGCGTGCGAGCCGGCCGCGCCGGCCAGGGCCAGCTCGCCGAGGCCGAGCTCACGGTCGACGCCCAGGCCCAGCACCGCGATGGCCTGGAGCGGCTTGGCGCAGGAGCGCAGGTAGATCGGGAGCTCCGGGTCGCCGGCGGCGGCGACCACGGTGCCCTCGGCGTCAGTCACCGCCACGGCGCCGAGGTGCTGGCTCTCGACGAATCCGGAACGATCGACCTCAACGATGACCCGCATGACGCCCCCGAGCCTAGCCGGCCACCTCTGATCGCGCTAGCGACCCTGGCCAACCACCGCCCGAGGCTGCAGACCGTCGTGGACAGGCGTTAGGGAGCCAGGCTCCGTTCGCGTACGCCGTCCGAGGCGACACGGGTGTGGAGCGAGGCGTGCAGTACCTCCAGGTCGGTGATGGAGACGAAGGCCTCGGCCATGGCCGGGTCGAACTGCGTGCCGGTGCCGTCCATGATCTGCTCGAGCGCGTGCTCGAAGCGCAGCGCGCGCCGGTAGGGACGGTCAGAGGTCATGGCGTCGAACGCGTCGCACACCGAGAAGATGCGCGCGCTCAGGGGGATCTCCTCGCCGACGAGCTCCAAGGGGTAGCCGCGCCCGTCCCAGCGCTCGTGATGCGAGCGGATGACCTCGACGGCGGGGCCGAGCGACTTCATCCCCGAGACCATCTGCACCCCCATCTCGGGGTGCATGCGCATGATGAGCCACTCCTCCTCGTCGAGGGGACCTGGCTTGTTCAGGATCGCCTCCGGCACGCCGACTTTGCCGACGTCGTGCAGCAGGAAGCCATAGCGCAGGGAGTGGTCGGACGCCAGGTCGGCGTCGACGACCTGCGCCAGCGCGGTGGCGTAGTCGTGGGTGCGATCGAGGTGGGCGCGGGTGGCCGGGTCCTTGGCCTCGACCACGAAGGCCAGCGTCCTGACCATGTCCACGTAGGACCTCTCAAGGCGCCGCAGGGCCTCCTCCAGCTCGGCCGCTCGCGCCCGCTCCGATTGATAGAGCAGGTTGAGCTCGCGCGCGAACACCAGGAGCTGCCGCTGCGCCGCTTCGAGCTGGTTCAGGTATCGAGTCGCTGGATCCATGCTGGCACCTACCCCCGGGATGGCCGCTGGACGACGGCGACCTGGGCGAGCGGCGAATACGGCTTGGCCAGATATGCGTCCGCCCGGTGGCGTCGGCGGCACGGTCGGCACGCCGGACCTGCCCGGACAGGAGCGGCTGGAGCACACTTCAGGGATCTTGAGTGCTTCGGGACAGTTGCGTGACGGAAATCGTCTCGACCCGGCGGGTGAGCGGGCCCCTCTCCCGCCCGATCCGGCCGGCTCACGCCCACTACGAGGATCACTCCAACAGTCTTGCCACGCTCGCGGTTCCGTCCCGATAGCGACGAGCCAGCTCGCCGCGCAACAAATCGACCACCCGCTGGACAGCTCTCCGGTCGGCCGACACCAGCTCTTCCTCACGGCTCAGCAGCTCGACAGCCCTGGTCAGTTCGGCGACGTCGAGCTCCGGCAGCCGCGCGATGGTCTCGTCCGACACCAGACGCTCGAGCCTGCGACGGTGCTTGCCGTTCGGCAAGTGCATGCGGATCTTGGGGATGGTGGTGAAGCTCCCCGGACGGGCGTCGCTGAGGATCCCGGGCAGGCCGGCGACCAGGCCGGCTACGCCACGCTCGCCCCCGGCGCCTTCCGTTCGGCGCAGCAGCTCGGCACGCAGGATGTCGATGCGCCCTTGCAGCACCCGGCGCAGGTAGGAGATGCCCTCCTCCTCGGCTTCGGCCTCGCCGCGGCGCCGCCGCAGGTCCTCCAGCTCGAGGCGATCGACGTCGGCGGCGAACCACGGCTCGAGCACCCGGTCGATACGGCGCTTTCCACCTGGAACAGCCTCGACGCTCATCGCTTCGCTTCCCCCCTGTGCGCGAGGGGCCATCGGCTGGCGCGTGGGCCCCCCAGCCCGGAATGACCCGGACTGTCGCGGTCTGCTCCGCTGGGAGCCCCGTCCGTCACGAGCGCCCAGCGTTCCCCGAGCCCGGAACATCGCTGCGCCCGGACCACTCAAGGCTGGCGAGCCGGAGCATTGTATCCGCCAGCACGCCCCGCTCCTACTGCCAGATCATAAAAAGGCTCTCCGAATTCCCAGATACACAGAGGACGCAGAACCCACGAATAGCGGGATCAGCCCGACAGCTACAAACTGACCTAATCGGGGCGGAAGGGAAGGTCCGACACGATCCCCGCGGATTCCCCGGCCAGCACTCGGGAGCCGGTCGGGACCATCCGGCGGACGTAGGCGAGGCCGATCGGCCCGAGACCGGGGTGGCGAGCGACGCTGCGTACCTGGCCGGCACGCCGGCCGTCCTCGGTCCACAGGTCGGTGCCGGGCACGGGGAGGTCGCCGTCCGCGAACCGCAGTCCGGCGAGGCGGCGCTGCACCTGGCCAAGGTTGTGGACCCTGGCCACGGTCTCCTGGCCCGGGTAGCAGCCCTTGTCCAGGTGGACGTGGGAACCGAGTAGCCCCGCCTCCTCGGCGAGCACGTCGTCGGTCAGCTCGTCGCCCCAGCGGGGCAGGCCCCGCTCGATCCGCGCCAGCTGCCACACCTCCAGTGGCGCGCGTGCCACCCCGACCCGGTCGAGCGCCTCCAGGGCGCTCGGGGCAGAGGCCCCCACCAGGTCGACGCCGGCCGCGGTGCGGTGCACCACCAGGCCGGAGCCGAGGGTCGCGCGACCCGGCTCCGCCGGCGCGCCCGGTAGGCTGGCGGCCCGGAGTACCGCGCCGGCCCCGGGCCCGAGCAGGCTCACCGCGACGGCGGCACCGGCGGCCGAGGCTCCGCCCAGGCCCGCCGGGGTGGCGCCGGGAGCTCCCGCGGTGGGCACACGGCGGACGCTGACGTCGTAGCGGAACACGAAGCGCTCCAGTCGCTCGGCCAGGGCTCCGGCGGCGGCGGCCTCGGTGTCGAGCAGCGCCCCGCCATCGACCACGGCCATGCGGAAGGCGAACTCGATCTTTCCCTTGGGCGAGAGCAGGAGCGCACTGGTGGCGTCGCCCGGGCGCAGGTCGGCGGTGTGCTGGGACGAAACGGTGTGGAGGTAGCGCAGCACGTCGGCGCCTCCGAGGTGCAGGACGGCCAGGTCAGGCCGCTCCACCGCGACCACGCCGGAACGGCTGCCCTCCAGGGCGGCCTCCAGATCCAGAACGGCAGTCATGAAGACATGGTAATCGCGTTGCGGAAGCGGTCACTTGTGTGGCTAACTGGCGGCACGCGAGAAAGGAGGTGGTCCAACTGCATAAACCGTTTCGGACCCGCGAGGTGACTGCCCGATAGGGCGACCCGCTCCTGAATCGCGGGACGGGTACCGCCCGCGGAATCCCAGCAGATCACCGAACCCAGGGGGCCTTGGCCTGGTCCAACCAAGGCGGCGTTGCTCGCGCGGGCGCATGCTCGCGTGAGTGTAGGCGCCGGACCCCCTGGGCTTTCGCTTGTCCGGGCCGACCCCTGTCACGCGGCGATTCTGTCACGCGGGGACCTGGAGGGCCCCGGCGCTGCCGGCCAGCACCACCGCACCTGACTCGGTGTCCACCCGCTCGACCGTGATGTCGGCTGGCAGCGGCGGCAGCGGCACCTCGACGGCGAACCGCGATGTCAGCGCCGTCTCCAGCAGCGGGTCCCGCACGCCGTTGACCTCCACCGACTCCGGCTGGAACGCCATCCGCCCGTTGTGGGCGCCGAGCCGCCCCACCACCACCGCATCCACCCGGCGACCGAGCAGCTCCGTGGCCACACGCACCCGCACGCCGCTCGCCTCGAGCTTCACCGAGCCGCCCGCCAAGCGGTCCGCCAGCAGCCGGTTGACCTGATCCTGGCTCAGCTCGACCTGACCCTCCACCCGGTCGACCCGCACCAGGCCATGCCCGCCGAGCAGCACCGCGCGGGGCACCCGCACCCCGCGCAGGTGCACCTCGACGCGGTCCAGGATGACGCCCTTCGCCTGCGCGTCGCTGGCCGCAAGGTCGAGCGTGGAGAAGCGCCCGGTCAGCAGGTGCGGCAGGAACGGGAAGTCGCGTACCTGCACGATCGGGCGGCTCCCGAGCTGGTACTTGCGCTCCAGCGCGGTGGTGACCCTGCTCTCGAACAGCCGCGCCGCCGCGAAGTCCGCGCCGACGCCGACCGCCGCGATCAGCAGCACCAGCAGCAGCCGCCGCATCAGCTGGAGCCGCCGGAGAAGGGCGGCAGCAGCGCGATCTCGGCGCCGTCGGCCACTTCCGCGGCCGGGTCGCCGCAGCGGCCGCCGTCCACCAGCACGCTGGCGGTCGCCAGCACCGCGGAGAACCGCTCCCCGTACCGGTCTTCGAGTCGCGCGAGGATGTCACCCAGCTGGCCGGGCGGCTCGGCCACCTCCGAGACGCCGGCTGCCTCGCGCAAGGCCGCGAACATGCGGACCCGTACCACGGTGCACGCTCCTCGTTGTCCAGGTTCGACAGCGGATGCTACGGTGCCGGTGGCGCTCCGGCCGCCGCAACCCGCTGTGGCCCCGATCGACGATGACGGCCGGGACGACGGTGAGGTGAGAACCAGAAGGGTGGCTGAGCTAGCCTGCCTGACGAACCGAGCCGGGGGGGCGAAAGAGGTCCTTCCCGCGCTCGAGTATCTCGTGCACACCACCGCCACCGCGCCTCTCGACCTGTCGAGCCTCGCCGGGCTCTCCGGCAAGGACCTTGTGCTGATCGACGCCACCAGGGACCTCTCCAAGGCGCAGGCGCTGTGCCGCACGCTCCACGCCGCCGGGGAGTCCAGCCAGATCATGGTGATCATCCCAGAAGCCGGGCTCGCCGGTTTGCAACCCGACTGGGGGACCTCCGACTTCGTGCTGCCGAGCGCCGGGCCAGCCGAGGTCGAGGCACGGATCCGCCTGCTGGTCCAGCGGCCGGAAACGGTCGAGCCTGACACCGCGATCCGTGTCGGCGAGCTGGTCGTCGACCCGGTCTCCTACCAGGTCCGCCTGCGCGCGCGGCCGCTCGACCTGACCTACAAGGAGTTCGAGCTGCTGCGCTTCCTCGCTTCCCGCCCAGGTCGTGTCTCGACCCGGTCCCAGCTCCTCCAGGAGGTCTGGGGTTACGACTTCTTCGGCGGCACCCGTACGGTCGACGTCCACGTGCGGCGACTGCGCGCCAAGCTGGGTCCCGAGTACGAGTCGATGATCGCCACGGTCCGCGGCGTGGGCTACAAGCTCCTGCCCGCCGATCAGGCCAGGGCCGAGCGCGAGGCGCGTCCGGACGCGAACTGAAGCCACCAGGAGAGCGGGCGTGCGACAATCCTTTGACAGCAGGGGCACGACGATGGCACCATCGGCGCGCCCTGCCGTGGGCCGCTAGCTCAGTTGGTAGAGCACCCGGCTTTTAACCGGGGTGTCGTCGGTTCGAGGCCGACGCGGCCCACCCCGAGGAGAACCGGGCCCCCATCGTCTAGTGGCCTAGGACACCACCCTTTCAAGGTGGCGACGCGGATTCGAACTCCGCTGGGGGCACGTTGAGGTTGGGCCGTACCAGGTCCCGTGGAGCAGCTTGGCTGTGCTCGCCGCCCTGTCAAGGCGGAGGTCGCGGGTTCAAATCCCGTCGGGACCGCTCGAGACTCCGGCGACGGAGTCTCGCACTGCTCGGGCAGGTAGCTCAGTCGGTAGAGCGTGCGGCTGAAAACCGCAAGGTCGGCGGTTCGATCCCGTCCCTGCCCACCAAAACCGCAGGTCAGGGCCTGGCGCAAACCCAAAGTCCCCGTTCTAGGCATGGACGTCGCCGGGAGCATTGAAGCAGTCGGCAGCAACGTGACCCGGTTCCTAGCCGGGCGATAAGGTCTTCGGCTGGTGCGACGGCTCCTACGCCGAGTACGCCTGCGCTCCAGAGGACCACTTCGCGCCCAAACCGCCCAACCTCAGCTTCGAGCAGGCCGCGGCCGTCCCCATCTCCGGCTTCGCCGCTCTCCAGGCGCTTCGCGACCAGGGCGAGGTCCAGCCTGGGCAGAAAGTCCTGATCATCGGGCGGCGGGCGGTGTGGGATCGTTCGCGGTGCAGCTGGCCAAGGCGTTCGGCGCCGAGGTCACCGGGGTGTGCAGCACCACCAAGATTGGAGCTGGTCCGCTCGATCGGCGCCGACGACGTCATCGACTACACCCGCGACGACATCACCGACGGGACGCGCCACTGGGACCTCATCCTCGACACCGGGGGCCACCGTTCGCTGCTCCAGCTCCGGCGTGCCCTCACGCCCCACGGCACGCTGGTCATCGTCGGCAGTGAAGGGCGAGGACGGTGGATGGGCGGCTTTGACCGCCAGCTCCGGGCGCTGGTGCCGTCACGGTTCGTGGGCCAGCGGCTACGGATGCTGAGCTCCAAGCCTCGGCAGGAGGATCTTCAGAGCTTGCGGGAGTTGGTCGAGGCCGGCAAGGTCACGCCACTCATCGACCGAACCTACCCGCTGCGCGAGGTCCCCGGGGCCATCCAGAATCTGGTGGAGGGCCACGGAGGCGGCAAGGTCGTCATCACCGTGTGAGGCACGACCTGCGGCGGGCTTCTTGTCCGGAGACGCCCCGGTCGCTCGGTTCCACTACACCATCACCGGCCACGGGCCGCCGGTGGTGCCGCTGCCTGGCGGCACCCTGTGGATCTACTCCTACCGGGAGACCATCCCCGGGCTTGCCAAGCGGTTCACCGTGGTCGCGGTCGAGCTGCCCGGCCAGGGCAATACCACCCTCAAGCGGCACAGCTTCGGCTACGACCTGGAGGCGATGTCGGGCGCGCTCGGGTCCTTCATGGACGCCGTCGGGTTGCCTCGCGCGTCGGTGGTGGGTCATTTCTGGGACGGTGCCGTCTCGTTGTACTTTCCACCTAACACGACGGCATCCGCGCCATGGCCTCCCCGTGCCAGCCGGTCGCACCGTCGACCGGGTCGCCTCCGGCATTCCCGCTTTGCTATTTCGAGTACCGGCCACGATGCGCGCCGTCGGATTGGAAACGCCTTCGGCGCTTGCTGCCTCGCTGACAAGCTTCGCAGCCCTACTCCGCGCACCCAGGAGACCGACCCACCCGGCCCAGGGTCGGGCGCCGTGAGGGGGGACGCTGAACCCCTAGACGATTGATTCCAAGGGATAGGTGCGCAATTGAGAGGAGGGTGCCCATGATCGGCGCTGGAACCCAACGTCGAGCCTGGAGGCCCGGTGGACGCCGACCTGGACACCCTCGCCACCGCACTGTACGTCACCAT
>WNGF01020923.1_pt1 | contig 12053 bp, 11 predicted proteins | sample 5400641 | NCBI WGS metagenome assembly WNGF01 (sample SAMN13153371, study PRJNA577476) | soil metagenome | isolation source: 80 cm soil or saprolite under grassland replicate 2 | place: USA:California | collected 2016-06-15
CTGATCCGCGAGATCCAGCGGCATCCATTCAAGCGCCAGATTCTTCACGTCGATTTCCAGGAGCTCGTCGCGGGTGAGACGGTAACGGTCAGGATTCCGATCGTTCTCACCGGGATCCCGGAGGGTGTTCGCGTGGACGGCGGCATCCTCGATCAGACGATGCGCGAGCTCGAGATCGAGGTCGATCCGGCAAACATTCCGAACCACATCGAAGTGGACGTCAATCCACTTCGCATCGGTGACTCGGTCCACGTTCGCGACATCGCATTACCCGAGGGAGTCGAGCTGGTTGGCGACGCTGATTCGACGGTCTGCGTCGTGTCCGCACCTCGCGCCGTCGTCGAGACCGTTGCGCCGACCGAGGAGGTCGAGGTCGCGCCCGAGCCCGAAGTGATCGGCAAGGCGAAGAAAGAAGAGGAAGAGGAAGAAGCCGAGAACAAGTAACGGCGAGATAACCTTTGAAGGTTATCCTCGGCCTCGGGAACCCGGGGCGACAGTACGAAGCGACTCGTCACAACGTCGGCTGGTGGCTGCTCGACCACCTCGCCGGCGTTTGGCGTTTCGACGGGTGGAAGCGCGACGGCGAAGCAATGACGACCACCGCCACGGTTCACGGCACTCGCGTGCGCATGATAAAGCCGCTGACCTACATGAATCTCAGCGGCAATGCGCTGCGCAATTACCTGCGGCGAACACTGTGGTCGCCGGCGAAAGACTTGCTCGTCGTGGTTGACGAGGTCGCTCTCCCCGTCGGTCGCTACCGGCTTCGCGCTCGCGGCAGTGCCGGTGGTCACAACGGCCTCAAAAGCGTCGAGCAGGCAATCGGCAGCCAGGAATACGCCCGCCTGCGCATCGGGGTTGGTCCGAGCGAGGAGCGGCGTGGGATCTACAACGATCTCTCGGATTTCGTTCTCGCGCCGTTCGCGCGCGACGAGCGAGAGGATGTGCTTGCTCTGATGCCGTCTCTCGAGAACGCCGTGGACATATGGCTGCGGGAGGGAATCGAGCGGGCGATGAACGCGCACAATCGGCGCCCAATAGACGACAAGGACTAGTCCGCAGTGCTTTTTTCTCAATGCTGAAACTCGGAATCGTCGGACTGCCAAACGTCGGCAAGTCCACCCTGTTCAACGCGCTTACTGCCGCGAAGGCGGATGCAGCGAATTATCCGTTCTGCACCGTCGAGCCGAACGTGGGCATGGTCGAGGTGCCGGACCCGCGGCTCGACCGCCTGGCGGAGATCGTCCAGCCGAAGCGCAGCGTCCCCGCGGTGGTGCAGTTCGTCGACATCGCCGGATTGGTGAAAGGCGCCGCCGAAGGCGAAGGGCTCGGCAACAAGTTTCTCGCGAACATTCGCGAGACCGATGCGATCGTCCACGTCGTCCGCTGTTTCGAGGATGACGATGTGACTCACGTGATGGGCGCGGTAGATCCGGCGCGCGATCGCGAGGTTATCGAGTTCGAGCTGGCGCTGGCCGATCTCGCGGCGGTCGAGAAGCGCCTCGACAAAACGCGACGCTCGGCACGCACCGGTGACAAGGAAGCGTTGGCAGAGCTCCCTGCGCTCGAGCGTGCATACGAATTCCTCAAGGAGGGTCGCGGACTGTGGGAAGCCAGGCTTTCCGCAGACGAGACCGCGGCACTCGCGCCGCTCAGTCTGCTCTCCGTGAAGCCGGTGCTCTACGCTGCGAATGTCGGCGACACCGAGCTCACCGGTGTAGAAGGTCCTCACCTCACAGCGCTGCGGCGAGCCGTGAAAGCAAGCGGAGAGCATGCCGAAGTCGTTCCCTTCTCCGCCAAGATCGAAGCCGAGCTTGCGGAGCTTCCGACGGACGATCGCATGGATTTTCTGGCATCACTTGGACTGGAGTCCGCGGGACTCGACCGCCTGATCCACGCTGGCTACCGGCTCCTCGGCCTGCAGACCTACTTCACTGCTGGCGATCCCGAGGTACGGGCGTGGACGATCCATCGCGGCGATACAGCACCAAAGGCAGCGGCGGTGATTCACACCGACTTCGAGCGCGGCTTCATCAGGGCGGAGACGGTGTCGTACCAGGAGTTTGTGGCGAACGAAGGATGGAAGGGGGCAAGAGAAAAAGGCGCTGTGCGATCGGAGGGAAAGGAATACGTGGTTGCTGATGGAGATGTGATGCTCTTCCGATTCAACGTGTAGGCCGGCGCAACAATAATTGCTCCTGGAACGGATCCCGACGGATTGGGCGGATTCGTCTCCCCGCTGTTGTTTGTTACCGGATCTCGAACGTGAGAGTCGCCCACTTCGACTCGTAGTCTGGCGGTGGCGAGCCAGGTGGAGTTCCCGGAGGATGGGAATCTCGATTGCCTCGGAATTGCTCCATGTTGATGAACTTCACATACCACTGCCCCTTATCGGTGATGCGAATTCGTGCGACTCCGCTCGCGTCCGTGCGCACCCGTCGTTCGGCGAGGCGACCACCCCGTGGCGGCCTTCCTCCGGCGACGACCAGCTGATTCGCCACAGGCCTTCCATCGACGAGCGCTCGAACGCGCAGCCAGCCACCTGACCGCGGCAAATAAGGATTGTTGAGCGGCACCAGCTCAGCAGGGTAGCCGAGCACAGCATCAAAGCTTCCGGATCTCGTCTCTCCCGCCTGCAGAAGCGCCTTCACGTGCTTCGAGTAGCGCTCGGTCGCCTTCTTTCCTAGCTCTCCATCCCTCCGCCGTGCTGCCAGGACGTCAGGAATACCATCATCGGCCAGATAGGCGTTGAAATCCCTTGCTTCCAGTGTGATTTCACGCGGCAGGGTGGATGCGCCGACGAGATACGTCCCTGTCGCACCGATCCGCACATTGAGCCGGCTCGTATCACCGGTCGCTTCCCACGCCGTCGTGTCGACATGCGACCACCCGGACGGGCCAACAAGGCTGATGTCGCGGAGACGGTCGCGCGCGATCGCGTTCTCGCTCTTACTGAACGTCCCATTCAGAACGCGGATGACTACTTGCGATTCGGGCTTGACGAAGAAGCTGTCGAGCCGAAGAAAAAGGTCGTGCGCTTCCAGAGCGCCGGCGACGAGGAGGAAAACCGCAGTCATCACCGCAACCCGGCGTTTCATGTGCCACTCCGGCAGTTGTTGGACATCGCGGCTAGATGGATGGCGGCGACATGCCCCACTGTTGAATGCTATTCGGCGGATCTGTCATCTCGATCAAAGTCGCACTGTCATAACGTCTCGTGCAACCTGCCAGCCCCTGAAGTCACGCGCGGGAGTGTTGCCTCGATGAAAGCGCACGGGTATCTTTCGGGACGGAAAAAAAACGGCCGCGCCAGTGGCCTCTAACCTTCCTCCCGCGCCGGCAACCAGCGGGGGGCTGAAACAGGACCAAAAGGAGGATTGCCTACCGATGTCTCGGAACTACGAGGCGGTGTACATCTTCGATTCCACTCTCGAAGACGCCGCCATCAGCGACAAGATCTCCCGGTTTCACGGACTGCTTGGTGGGAGCGAGCAGCCGGAAGTGAATCACTGGGGCCGGCGCCAGCTGGCATACGCGATCGGCAGCAAAGAGAACGGCTATTACGTCGTCTCCCGCTTCGCTGCCGAGCCGGTGGCGCTTCCCGAGTACGAGCGCGCCTTGAGGCTCGACGACGGATTGATCCGCTATCTCATCACCGTGCACGAGCACGAGGTCGGCGCGCCGGCGATGAGCGAGGAAGAGATTGCCGCCGCAGCCGCCCGGCGCGACGATGACGACGACGACGAGGACTAGACAGACATGCGACGACCACAGAAAAGCTGCCCCTTCTGCGAGGGCCGCGTGCGCTGGATCGATTACAAGGACGACCGTACGCTTGGACGTTTCATCACCGACCAGGGAAAGATTCTCCCAAGCCGTCTGAGCGGCACCTGCGCCCGCCATCAACGACAGCTGTCGACCGCAATCAAGCGCGCGCGATACCTCGCCCTCATCCCCTACCTCCGGGGACACACGGCGTAGAATGACCGCCAGCGCCGCACCCGTTCGGCGAAAGGGCCCGTGGAGGCGCATCGTGATGGCGCTGCTCATCTGCATCGCGGTTCCGATGACGCCGCAGATGCGCGCGTTATTTCCCCTGGAGCAGACGCTCCTGTTGCTGGTAGTGCTGCTTGCGTCCTGCATGGTGCTGGGGTGGAGGCAGGGAGGGAGCCCCTGGCTTGCCACCATCTGGGTGGCGCTCGCCGCCGCGCTGCTGGCGTGGCCCGGTCCTCCGGCTGTGGCGAGTTACGGACTCGTCGAGAGGGGGTGGGCCTTCCCGGCTGGTGATCCATACGCCGCGCTCGCCAAAGGGTGGGCGCTGCTGCTGGCCGCCTCCTTCGGTCTGGTCAGCCTTTTCAGTCCGACGCAGCCTTTCATCTCCCGTGCGCTTTCCACGCTGGCGCTTGCGGCGGGACTCGGTTTCATCCTCGTCCTCGTCTCACCCGGCGGGCCCGCCCGCATCTCCAGCGCAATGTCAACGGAGTACGCCAGGCGAATCGATGAATCGATGGTCCAGATGCGTCAGACGATGCCGAAGCCGAAAGACCGCGCGAGCGCTGAGGATGCAGAGCGGTTCAACACGGCGATCGAGGAACAGACGGTCGAGATCTCCAAGTCGTCGTCGCCACTCGTCCCTGCCATTCTTGCCCTCGAATCACTCGCCGCGATGGCGCTTGCCTGGTCGTTGTACCATCGGCTGAGCACTGTTGACATAGGCCCGCAGCTCAGCCGGCTGCGCGACTTCCGGTTCAACGATCAGCTCGTCTGGGGAGTGGCAGTGGGAGCGTCGGTTTTCATTCTTCCGGCGTTCGCCGAAGGAAGAAACGCCGGGCTCAATCTTCTTGTCTTCTTCGGATCGCTTTATGTCCTCAGAGGTCTGGGAATTCTTGGATGGATCTCGAACGGTAACGTCGTCCGGCTTTTTCTGGCCGTCGTGTCGTGGACTCTCATCGTCGGCTTCATCGCCTACAAAATGGGTTTCTTTGTCGTCCTCGGTGCTCCGTTGATCGCGCTTGCGTTTGCGCTTGGCTTGGGCGACACATGGGTTGACTGGCGGCGGCTGCTGCAGGCGAAGCCGGTCTAGTTATTGTTTTTTTTCTCGAGTGGCTCCTTGGCTGATGGCTCGGCGCTGATAGCTCTCAGTGGCCTTTCCACAATTTCAACTTCAACAGGAACGTTCTTATGGAAGTGATTCTTCGGCAGGCAGTCGAGAAGCTCGGACACCCTGGCGACATCGTGAAAGTCTCTCCCGGCTACGCCCGCAACTTCCTGCTCCCGCGGGGAGTCGCATATGCGGCGACGCCTGGCAACAAGAAGCGCATCGAGCGCGAGCGGAAGCGCCTCGAGGCAGCGGAAGACTCTCGCCGCACCGCGGCGCAGGAGTTCGCTTCGCGGCTCGAGCAGGTGTCACTGACCTTCTCCGCCCGCGTCGGTGAGGAGGGTAAGCTGTTTGGATCGGTGACATCCGCCGACATCGCGCAGCAGCTCGGCGAGCAGGGACACACGGTCGAGAAGCGGCAGATCGATCTCAAGGAGCCGATCAAGGCGCTCGGCGTCTACCGCGTCCCGATCCGCCTGCACGCCGACGTCCATCCGGAAATCAAGGTGTGGGTTATCAAACAGTAGCGGCCAATCGCTCACCGGGTCTGAGGCACCGCTGACCGCAAGAATGTATGGCCCGCCAGTACTCCACTGGCGGGCCTTTCGCGTCTACAGCAGCAATGGCGTGCGAAATGCTTAATTCATTCCTAACGGAACTTTATGCCGCACCTTATGATATTGTAGCGCAAAGGCACGGCGCGAAAACTCACAATTTCACGGAGCCGCATGGCGACCTCCCTGTCACCCGCAACACCGGCGCGCGAGCCCGCTTCCGCCGCAAAGCTTGCCGCCGTTCTCTGTCAGGACATGAAAGCAAACGACGTCGTACTGTTGAATCTGCAAGGCGTCACCGATATGACGGATTACTTCGTGATTGCGAGTGGAACTTCGGACACACACGTCAGGGCCATAGGGGAGCATCTGATTGCGGTGTTAAAGAAAGAGGGGGTACGAGTTCACCATACGGAGGGCCTTCAGCAGGGCCGTTGGGTGCTCCTCGATTTCGTGGATTTCGTCGTCCACGTCTTTCACCCGACACTGCGTTCATTTTACCAGATAGAGCGGCTGTGGAGCGATGCCGATGTGGTGGCAACCGACTAAAAGGACGGATACGACAATGAGAGTCGTCTTACGTGGACTGCTCGCTGTGCTCGCGTTGTGCTTCGCCTCACGGCTCGAAGCTCAGCAGTACTTCGGCCAGAATCAGGTTCAGTACAAACACTTCAAATGGCGAGTGCTCGAGACCGAGCACTTCCTCGTTCATTACTATCCTGAGGAGAGGGCCGCGGTCGTGGATGCCGCAAGGCTGGCGGAGCGCTCCTATGCACGGCTGTCGCGGATCCTTGGGCACCAGTTCCGCGAGAAGAAGCCCATCATCCTTTTCTCCTCGCGAGCCGACTTCGGTCAGAACAACGTCACCGGCGATCTCGGTGAATTCCAGTACGACATCTTCTCGCGCGGCCGCGCCGGCGCCAACCAGCAAGGTATGGAAAGGCTCGACCCGCCTCTCTGGTTCATGGAAGGCATGGCCGAGTACCTGTCGATCGGTCCCAACCACCCGCTGACGGCGGGGTGGCTCCGCGACGCTGCCGTGAACGGCAAGATCCCGACAATCGAGCAGATGACGGAGCGTCCCGACCAGTATTTCCCGTACCGCTACGGAGAGTCGCTCTGGCAATACGTCGGCGAGCGGTGGGGCGACCAGGCAATTGGCGAGATCCTTCGCACCACGATGAGCGGGGGGGTCGCCCGCGCCTTCCAGCGCGAGTTGGGCATGTCGCTCACCGACCTCAGCAGCGCGTGGCGCGAGGCTGTTCAGTCGCAATACCTCCCGGCAGCTTCCGTCTCGCAGCGTCCGCGAACTTTCGCCCAGCCGCTGCTCACGCGAAAGCGATCGGGCGGAGAGATATTCCTCGCGCCGGTCCTTTCGAACGACGGCAATTACATCGCCTTCCTCTCCAATGGAAACTGGAAGAAGGGCGAAGTCTTCATCGATCTCTGGCTCGGCAACGCCCGCACGGGCGAGCGGATCAAGCGCCTGGTGAAGAGCACCACCGACCCCAACTTCGAGGAGCTCCGCCTGCTGTACTCGCAGAGCGCATTCTCCAACGACGGAAAGACGCTCGCCTTCACGGAGATTGCGTTCAGCGGAACCCGCGGAGGCGTGACCGACCTCTTCGTCGTGGATGCCGACGGTAAGAACCTTCGCGCGCTGACCAACGATCTTTACGGAGACCTGCAGCCGAGCTGGTCGCCCGACGGCAAGCGAATCGCCTTCGCAACCGATCGTGGACCTCCCACCGCTTTCGCGCGGCTGCAGATCGCCAAGTGGCAGATAGCGGTAATCGACGTCGATACGAAAGCCGTCGACGTGTTCCCGAGCCAGGCCGGACTCAACCTCAATCCCGTGTGGGCGCCTGACGGCGGCTCGGTCGCATTCATATCTGATCGTACCGGCGTAGCGAACATTTTCCTGTTCGACCTTGGCGACCGGAAGCATTATCAGTTGACAAATGTCCTTGGCGGCGTATCGGCGATCACAGAGTACAGCCCTGCGCTAACGTGGGCGCGCGGCGCCGATCGCATGGCATTCACGTACTACGAGAACGGCGACTACACGGTGTGGGCGGTTGACAATCCGCGCGCGCTGAAGACCGTCGCATTCGAGCCACGACCTGCCACCGGAACCGGACTCGTACTGAACGCTCCGCCCGTTCCACAACCGGTTGCGGCGCCGACCGTTTCTGCGACTGACACGGCGGCCCATTCCGCCATTGCGCCATCATCAGTGTATCGCTCCCAGGCGGGCTCTCGCCCCTCGGGAAGTCTTTCCACCAGGGAAACGGAAATGCGGGACACGGCGGCGACGAGCGTCGCGGCGCTCAACGCCAATGCCGAGTTTGCGCTCCCCGACACGACGCGGTTCAAGGATTATGCATACCGCATCGGGTTCAAGCCGGACTATATCGCGCAGCCGGAGATCGGCTACGGCACCGGTAATCAATACGGGTTGAGTGGATTCAACGGCGGGACGACTATCGTCCTCAGCGATCTCCTCGGCAACAATCAGATCGCGTTGTCGGCCTCGCTTTACGGGCAGCTGAGCGACGCCAGCCTGTTTGCCGCGTACGCCAACCTCAGCCACCGCTGGCAGTACAGCACTGCAGCATATCAGCAACCCGTATATCTGCCCCAGACCACGGGCGGCTCGTATCAGATACTCAGTGACCGTGTCCGCTACTCCACGCCGTATACACGGTATGTGCTGCGGAACGCATCGTTTACCACGCAATACCCGTTCAACCGGTTCTCGCGCTTCGAGGCGGGACTGCAGTTCAACAGTATTGGCCGCTCGGTGATCGCGCTGACCCAGGATTGCTTCTTCAACGGTTGCACCTCACCGGAGATTTCCACCATCGTCTCGGCGCCGGCGCTGAACTTCCTGTCGCCATCGGTTGCGTACGTCTCGGACAATTCACTGCTCGGCCTTACCGGTCCCATCATGGGCCGGCGCTATCGCTTCCAGATCACGCCGTCGATGGGCAATCTTCGGTGGACTGAGTTTCTCGCCGACTACCGTCGCTACGACGCGCTGATCTTCAACACCCTGACCTTCGCCACGCGATTTCTCACCAGCGCGGCTGTCGGTCGCGATGAGGGAGCATTCCCCAAGTATGTCGGCCGGCCAGAATTTGTGCGCGGCTACGATAACGCGAATTTCTACGGCTTCGAGTGCACCTCGTTCATCGGTGGGTCGTCCACATGCAACACGGCTCAGCTCGTCGGAAGCCGTGTCGCGGTGGCGAATGCGGAGCTGAGGTTCCCGCTCATACGCCGATTCGATCTGGGGTCTCTCCCGGTTGGTCTCCCGCCAGTCGAAGGAGTCCTCTTCTACGACGCCGGGCTCGCCTGGAACGCCGGCCAGAAAGTATCGCTGAGCAAGCCGGCAGATTACGATTTCACTCTGCAGCGTTATCCACTGCGGAGCTACGGCGTTGGACTGCGAGTGAACCTGTTCAACATCGCGATTCTGAAGTGGGATTACGCCAAGCCCCTCGATGTCCCGGGGCGGAAGCCCAACTGGACGTTCTCGCTGGGGCCGAGCTTCTAACCGTTGCGCCGGCTGATCGCGCTGACGCTTGCCGTCGCCGCCTGTCGCGGCGACCGGCAGGCGCCGGAAAGCACGCATCCCGCGACACCATCTCGCGGACCTGATGCTGTCGCGCTGCGGATCCCGCGCGCCGGCGGTACGGCCCGCGCATATCTCTTTCCGACACTCGATTCCGTCGTCTGGGCAGCGGGCGGATCACCGCCTGTAGGTCGCGTCATGAGCTTCGATCCCGAGGGCGGGCTCGTTGCATTCACCGACGACAACGGACAACCCCGACGGCTCGACCTTCGTCTGGGCGAGGTGAGAAACGCATCGAAGGCAAAGCTCACCGCCGTCGCGTCTGCTAACGGCAGTGACATCTATGGCTTGACAGCTTCTGGCGCACTGGCACGAATGACGCCGAGCGGCGACTGGACGTTCAAGCCGCCAGGACCGACGCAGTCGGTTTACCCGGAGGCCGATGGCGCGGTGGTCATCATTGGTCCACCGGGGGCGTCCACGCGGGTGTGGCGCATTCGTCCGCCCGACGAGGAGATACTCGACAGCGCGACTCTCAGCGGCCTGACGAGAGGCCCCCGTGCGCAGGCGGGCGACCGGCTCTATCTCACCACGCGCGAAGGTCTCGTTGGCCTCCGGTCGCGTGATCTGAGCGCACTGAAGGTCATCCGATTGTCTGGTGACGTGCGGGCGATGACCCCGACGCCGAGCGGCGACCGTGTCTACATCGCGCTCGGGGACTCACCGAAGATTGCGATCGTCGACAGATACAAGGAGGCAGTTGCGGGCTCGATCGAGCTGCCTGGTCCGGCGACCGACCTTCGTATCGATCCGCTTGGACAGGCCCTCCTCGCAAAGCCCGCCGCTGGTGGTGATTCTGTCTGGGTGATCGCAATCGGCACCGGACGAGTCACCGGGAGCGTCGCGACTGAATGGACAACGGACCTCCCAACTTTTGCGCCGTCGGGCACGATTGCCACGTTGCGCGGCGCCGACGTAGTCTTCACAGATGCGTCGACGCTCAAACCTGTGCGCTCCGTCCGCGGCGGGGGAAAGGACTACTGGTATTTCTTCAACTGGAATGGATTTCGGCCGCGCGCTGCGAATCTCGATCAGCCGGTTACATTCGGATCCTCCGATAGTGTTGCCACCGTCGACACGATGTTACCGAAACCGTCCGACACCGGGCGTGTGGCGCCTCCCATGAGAGACGCGTCGCCCACGCTCCTCCCTCCAGCTGTGTTCCCGCCTCCCGCCGCTGCGCCGGTGGCTCCACGCCAGGCGGCTGGTTTTTTCGTCTCCTTCGCCGCCGTGCTGAACGAGCAACGCGCGAAACAGATCGCTGCGACGATCCAGGTCGGTGGCTCGCAGGCGCGTGTCGTCCAGACTCAATCGGGAGGGACTTCGATATTCCGCGTCGTCCTTGGACCTTATGTGAGCCGTGAGGAGGCGGAACGCATCGGTCGCGAATCAAGGCGGCAATACTGGGTATACGAGGGAGGGCCGTGAGAGAGGCGGCCAGCCGCCCCGCGGCGGAGCTGTACGAGCGGGCAGGACGCCAGGCGTCGGTCGCTCTGAGAGGCTACTCCACAGTCCTGGTGATATCCGACGATCCACTGGCTGCCGCGTACGTTGCGATTGGCATCGCGCGGTCGGAGGCGTCGCACCGTCGCGTCGTTATCGCCGACTTGGTGGGCGATCTTCCGCCAATCCAGGCGCTTGTCACGACCGATGACGCCCACGGCATATACGACAGCTTCGTTTTCGGCACGTCGCTCGAGAGGTTGCTGCGTGAAGTCGACGGCACTGAGAACCTGAGCATCCTGTCGAGCGGCACCGAATCCCCGGCCACCGACGAGATCATCGGCAGCCGTCGCTGGCGGCGTATCGCATCCGAGTTCGCGGCGACCGACGCGCTGCTGCTGCTTGTCGTTGCGGCCGACGCGCCGGCCCTCGGGAAGCTCGCGGGACACGTCGACGGAGTTCTCATCGTGGGAGACGTCGCGCTCGAAGCGGCACCTGACGCAGTGCTGCTCGCGCGCATACCTCACCCTGATGAGCGTCCCGCTCCAAAGACAATCGCCGAGCCGGTCCCGGAGCCGCTCTGGCGCTCGCGCGGCGTCACTCTCGCTGCCGCGGCGCTGGTACTGCTCGCGCTGGCGCTCGTCGTGCTACGGCCAGGCGGCTTCTCGCGTAGATCCCCTCGCGCACCGGACACCGTGCTGCTCCCCGAGGCAGCGCGTGATTCCTCGAGGACCCCGCGCCCTGCTCCGGTTGTCGCCGCGAACGTCGCCGATTCCGCTGTCGCGGCAGCGTTCTCGGTTGAAATTCTCGCTGCAAATACGGCGGAAGGTGCTAACTTTGAGCTTCAGCGTCACGGTGCGATGATGCCGGCAGCCACGATATCACTGGTTCCAATCGGCGATACGGAAGCGATCTGGTACAAGGTGTTTGCCGGCGCGTTCACCGACAGCGCGCGGGCGGAGCGTCTGCTCGCATCGCTTCGGCGCCGGCATATCCTGTCCGACTCCGGTGGCCTCATCGCCAGAACGCCGTTCGCCCTTCTGGTTGACAGCGTTCCGGCGCAGGCTGCGGTGACTGCTACTGCTCGGGAGAAGGTCCAGGGATTTGCCGCGCGTGGACTCGCTGTCTACGCGCTGACACAGCCCGATGGGAGCGTCAGACTTTACGCCGGCGCGTTCGAGAGGCCCGACCAGTCGTCGCTTGCCGCGACGGCGCTGCGTGTTGCCGGTTTGGCGCCGGTGCTGGTATACCGAACAGGGAGAGTTCAGTAGTGCGGCTGACGAAGCTCGAGCTTCTTGGATTCAAATCATTCGCCGATGAA
>WNGF01013211.1_pt1 | contig 12052 bp, 12 predicted proteins | sample 5400641 | NCBI WGS metagenome assembly WNGF01 (sample SAMN13153371, study PRJNA577476) | soil metagenome | isolation source: 80 cm soil or saprolite under grassland replicate 2 | place: USA:California | collected 2016-06-15
CCGCAGGGTGCGCCATCGGCAGCCAGATATGCAGCGGCGCGAGTCCAGCCTTCGACCCGAAACCCAGAAACGTCAGCGCGAAGACCGCGTTCCGCGCCCCCGGCCCGAGCGTCGCGGCGTTCGCGCGCAGATCGGCGAACGACCCCGACCCGCCGCTCATCAGCAGCGCGAATGCGGCCAGCAGCATCGCCAGGCCAGCGTGTGTCATCGCCACGTACCAGACGCCGGCGCGCAGCGTGCCTTCTTCGTTCGCTTCCGTGATGACGAGAAAGTACGAAGTGAGCGACATCCCTTCCCACGCCAACAAAAAGGTCAGCGCGTTGTCGGCCATCGTGACCAGGCTCATCGAGAGCAGGAAGAGATTAAGCATCACTCCGAGCTGCCGCAGCGATGCGCGCCCGTCTTCATACGCCTTTGAATACCCGGCGCCGTAAATCGCCGCCGGAACCGCGCCCAGTCCGATCAGGATGAGAAAAAATGCGCCCAGCCCGTCGAGCCGTAACGACAGCCCTCCGGCCACGGGGAGCAGACCAGGGACCGACACTGAAAATGGGACTGTGGAGAGAATAACAACCATTCCCAACGCCAACCCGGCTGCCGCTCCGACCGTGGCTCCGGCGGCAACTAGCACTCGCTTGGAGGCCTGACGAAATCCCAGCAAAGCTGCTAGCGCGCCGATGCCGTAGCCGGAAACCAAAATCAGAAAAAGACTATTCATTACCTGCCTGTTAATTTCCCAAAGTAAGAATGCAATCGAGTAAGCGCCCCCAGACATGGATTAGTTCTGAGGTAGTACGGAGCGAATCAATTGGTCTAGTTGTTCCCACTCAAAGGGTTTGCGGAGAAAGGCGGCAGCGCCATTTTGTTTGGCATCGGCCTCATACTGGCGAGCGACAGGTTCCGACATTACTACCACCGCTGTATTTGGGCTTGCCTGCTTGATCTGCCGGCACAGCTCTAAACCGGAACCGTCTGTCAGTTTCAATTCGCACAACACCAGATCAAAGCGCCGGGCCGTCATCAATAACTTTGCGTTATCCATGCTGGCGGCCGTAAGGCAATTATATTTTCTGTCCCGCAATTGTATGAACAACGTCTCGCGCGATTCTAAATCGCCGCCCACAATCAGAATCGAAATCTGTTTGACATTCATGTTCGTGATTTCATCTCCTCTATAAATGGCGATCCGAAGCGAAAAGGCGCCATTCCCAGCATCAACCCGGCTGCCGCTCCGGCTACGGTTCCTATCGCCGTCAGGACCCGGCCTGGCCTCCCCCTAGAGCCCGGCAAGGCCGTCAGCAAGCCGAACCCGTAGCCGGAAATCATCAAAAGACAAAGAATATACATGACCTAATAACGCCTGGTTCGCCCAGGGAAGATATAAAGGTATTCAAATCGAGCGATCAGATTGCCTGTGCTTGAAGACGGGAATCGTGAATCGCCGCGCCTGCTCATGGTCCAGAATCCAGATCACCACGTCGCCGACGGTGACAAACCGCCGCGACTCGCTGTCGGGGATCGGTATGCGGAAGACCACTTCCAGATCGAGGATGATCGAGTAGAAATCGAGCACGTCCGCGCCCAACTCCCTGAATGATGAGGTGGGGTGCACCTGCCTGCGCTCCAGGCAGAGGTTGGCGGCGACGAGCGAGCAGACTATGTTCTCGACGTAGTGGCCCACTGAAAATCCTTCTGTCGGATCGCTCTCTTTCACTTGCGCCCCCCTCTTCGTCTTACCGGCCGCATGGCCGTCTCGCCATCCGGGTTCATCTTCGATCCAGACCGCACGTGCAGGATAAGAAGTCGGACAGCCTCATCGCTTATGGGTTTGGCATAACATTCAAGCGCCCCTTGCAGGATCGCCCGGCTCCTGACCTGCGCATCCAATTTGTCCACCGCCAGAACCACGAATGTTTCAGGAGCCTGAAGTTTCACGAAATTTATCAGCGCCATTCCACCGCTCGACGGCAGTTCCCGATCACATATCACCAGATCGAAATGATTGCGCTGAATCAGTCGCGCCGCCAGCCGTACAGTCTCGGCGCAAACCACCTGGCAATCCCCCGACAGCAACTGAACGAGCCGGCTGCGCATCGGGGAATCCGTCTCCGCCACCAGCGCCTTCAGCCGCGTCTGCTCAGCCGTCTGCGACGCAGACTTGCCCGGAGCCTGCGGTTTGTTCATCGGTTTCTGCGTTTCAACTTTCCGGATCGGCATATGCCTTCTCAACCTCTTCCGAGAGCAGAGCGGGGGGCGGCGCCGAGAATAGCGCTGTGGGGTAAATGGTTGCTATTTCCGGCGCCGGCCCCGCCGCTGCTCCGACTACGGCGGCGGCAACAGGCGCCCGCCCGGAGACGCCGCGAGTCCCCAGCAAAGCTGCAGGCGCTCCGAAACCGTAGCCGGAGACCATGATCAGGAAAAGAAACGTCATCGCCCTGGACTGAAGCCAACCCGCGATTATTGCGTCCGGCCGGTCACTTCCGCCTCGGCAACCGGCCAATCGCCGCCAGAATCCCCCGCAGAATATCAATCGGTTCGGGCGGACAGCCCGGCACGACCACATCCACCGGAATCACTTTGTCCACGCCGCCGACGACGGCGTAACTGTCTTTGAAAACGCCACAGTCCCGGGCGCAGTCGCCGACCGCAATCACGATCTTCGGATCGGGCGTGGCCTCGTAAGTCAGCCGGAGCGGTTCGGCCATATTGCGCGTCACCGGCCCGGTGACAAGCAGACAGTCGGCGTGGCGCGGCGAGGCGACGAAATTCAGGCCGAAGCGTTCCAGATCGTAGTAGGGATTGGTGAGCGCGGTGATCTCGATCTCGCAGCCGTTGCACGACCCGGCGTCCACTTCACGGATGTGCAGCGATCGTCCCAACAGCTTGCGGACGCGCGCGTCGATCTGTCTGACGATGATCTCGATCTGCTCGTCTTCCGCTGCGCGACCGATGGGTTCGGTAACGACCGGGGTATTTAGAATCTTTCCAAACAATGACTTCATTATTGACGGTCTTTACCGGCGGCCAGGCGCTGTCGTCCGGCCACGCCGGTGTCTACCGCGGCCTGCGTGACGGCGGTCGCAACCAGTTTGACTACTTCCCGATTGAACACGCTGGGAACTATGTAATCCGGGTGCAACTCTTCCCGCGTGATGATCTCCGCTATGGCGTGGGCGGCGGCCAATTTCATCTCCTCGTTGATCTCTCGCGCTCGGCAGTCGAGCGCCCCGCGGAAGATGCCGGGGAAGGCCAGCACGTTGTTGATCTGATTCGGATAGTCGGAACGCCCCGTGGCCATCACGCGCACATAAGGCGCGGCCTCTTCGGGCATGATCTCCGGCGTCGGGTTTGCCAGCGCGAAAACGATCGGATCGGCGGCCATCTGTTTGAGGTCCGCGGTTGTGATCGTGCCCGGAGCCGAGAGGCCGACGAAGACGTCCGCGCCGCGAATAACGTCGTGGATCGAACCGCGCTCGTTATCCGGGTTGGTGTTCTCGGCGTACCAGTTCTTCATGAAATTCATGCCGTTCTCGCGGCCGCGATAGATCGCCCCTTGGCGGTCGCAGCCGACGATCTTGCGGACGCCGGCGCGCATGAGAATCTTCGAGCAGGCCACGCCCGCCGCGCCTACCCCGCTGAAGACTACCTTCAAATCTTCCGGCTTCTTGTTGACGATCCTGAGCGCGTTGATCAGCGCGGCGAGAACCACGATTGCCGTTCCGTGTTGATCGTCATGAAAGACCGGGATCTCCACTTCCCGCTTCAGACGGTCCTCGATCTCGAAGCAGCGCGGGGCCGAGATGTCTTCCAGGTTGACGCCGCCGAAGCCGGGCGCGATCGCCTTGACCGCCCGCACGATCTCATCCGGGTCGGTCGTGTCCAGACAGATGGGCCACGCATCGATGTCGGCGAATTCCTTGAAGAGCATTGCCTTGCCTTCCATCACCGGCATCGCTGCCTTCGGGCCGATGTCGCCCAATCCCAATACAGCCGTCCCGTCGGTTACGACGGCGACGGTGTTCTTCTTGATCGTCAACGTGTAGACCTTTTCGGGGTCGTCGTGGATCGCCATGCAGACGCGCGCCACGCCGGGCGTGTAGGCCATCGAAAGATCGGCTCGCGTTTTCAACGGCGCCTTGTTCTCGGATTTGATCTTGCCGCCGAGGTGCAGCAGAAATGTGAGGTCCGAGACGTTGACGACCTCGACTCCGGGCAGTCCCCCAACGTGATCGACGATCTCCTGGCTGTGCTCGACCGAAGCGGCGTCGACCGTGATGTCGCGTATGACATGGGCTCCGGTGGCCTGGACGATGTCGATCGCGCCGACGTCGCCGCCGGCGCGACCGATCGCCGAGATGACCTCGCCGATCATCCCCACCTTGTTGTCAATGCGCACGCGCATCGTGATGCTGTAAGACGCGCTCGGCGCCCTTCTCACTTCTCTGCGAGCCTCCCCCTGGCTCGCGTTGTTCTCATCTTGCATAACGACAGACTTCCTCTGCGGAAAAGCGTTTGGAGTTCCGCCTTCAGGCTGCGCCTTTAGATGGTCAGGCCGGACCGCCTGAAGGCGGAACTCCAAACGCGGATTGTGGACGCGGGATTACTCAACGGCGGCGATGTAAAGGAAGCGAGCGCAATTGGCGCAAGTAATGAACACTCCCCTTTGGGCGCGTTGGAGCCCCTGTGAGGCGATGGTCACCTTGCAGGCTCCGCAGCCCCTGTTCCTGATCGGCGCAAACGCCCCGTAGTCGCTCCTGCCTTCGAACCGCACGCGCAATCGCTCCAGCGTAGCCTTCGCGGCCGGCTGCTGCGCGAGCAATCGCTCGGTCAATTCTTCCTCTCGAATCACAGTTGAACTAACACTCCTCTCACAAATCTCCTTCGATTTACTCATCGTGATCGCGTGGAGCCTTCACCCTCCAGGCCGGCGAACCCGCTCTCCGTCCCACTCTCGTCTAGCCTCACCGCCGCCATCGCCTCATCAAGAGCCGCCTGGTAAGTCCATTCATCGCGGGTGTCGGCCGTAATCAGAAGCGGCCCCGCGCGCTTCCTGAAGACGAAAAGCACCGCCCGTTTCAATTCATGATCTGAAACGAGTCGCAGCGGAGCAGCGCCGTAGATCTGCTGACAGAAACTCTCCCAACAGGCTTGGGTCTCCCGGTAACTCACGGGCGGGAATACCAACATCCCCTTGGTCGAGAGGATATGCTCCATCTAGGCGCTGAACTTTCCTCCCGGCTCTGCGATCTTCCCGATCTTCCCGATGATCATCACAACGAGGCGAGCCTTCCGCATAAGCTCCTTGACCTTTTGTCGTGAGACCTCCCCGGCTGGTTCGTCTCGATCCGAACCGACAGGCCGCAGCGTCCTCTCTGATCCGTTCACGCCTTTCATAAGCTCGAGTGGACGCGCTCTTACGAATTGGGTGGTAACGAAATAATCCGAATCGCTGACCGTGACGACCCAACCGGCGTCGTTCAGTCGCTCGCGTATCACGCGAGTGAACCCGGCGTCGGGGTAAGACGAAGCCCCTGGTCTCCCCAGAGAAAACCTGCCGCGCACGCTCAACGCGTCATCGCCGGACGACGGCAGCAGCAAAACCATCGGCCTGAGGCCGCGCTCCCACAGCTCGCGCTCTTTCGCTCGGGCCAATTCTTCGACGCGCAGTGAGAGGTTTACCCCCACAATCAACATGATTAACCCGGCCAGCGAAAGTAACTCTACCCCGCCGTCGGTCAGAACCCCCAGAACGGCGTTCGCAAAGAGCGCCCAGGCGCCCGAGAGCACGATGACTTCGCTCGACAACTGCAAGACCGCAACGCGGTCCGTCCCTTCGACGCTCTGAAGGCGGTCTGTGTAAGAGACGGCGGACGTGAAGCCTCTGGCTCGCAAATAGAGCGAGAAGCCGAATACGACAACGCCCGCGCCGATATAAAGAATTCCCTTGTAGTAGCCGCCCTGAACGAATGCGGCGCCCGCGAATGCGCCGAAACCGATCAGCCCGCACGCCACTCCGGCCAGAGTGACGAATTCGAACCGCTTGCGGCGGGCCACGTTTTCAGAGACGTCTATTCTTTCCAACGCGTGTCGCATAATGTTTCATTCCGATCCGCTGTGACGCTCAACCGATGGCGATCAAATTTGAAACCTCCGCAGGGTTTTCCGCGATAAAAAAAGGAGGCGCCGGGCGCCAGCTAGGTGTGCCAGCCTAACTGCCGCCCGGCGCCTCAAGTGAAGGCCCTGCGATGAATCCGTTTCGGACAGATTTCACGTCGCCGCCCTTCACGACCTTGGCCACACTGCGTTTGAAGCATTGTCCGTTCCTGCGCTGGCCGCCCAGGAACATCGGCCAACCGGACATTGCCGGGCCGCCATTTTGCTCGTCGAGCGCCATGACGGACCTGCTATTAGCGCAGATCACCACATCCCCCCCATCCGTGATCGCAGGGGAGGAGAGTACCGGGCTATCCGTTCGCAATTCCCACTTCAGGCTGCCGTCCGGGTGAAGGGCGTAGTAGCGGCGATCTTGAGAGCCGAAATAGATCGCGCCGTCGTCCGCCACGGCCGGCGACGACAAGATCGGACGTTCGGTAGCGAACTTCCATTTCAGCCGCCCGCCCGAAGATAAAGCGTAAAGACAGTGGTCCCAGGAGCCGAAGTAGATCGTCCCGTCGGCGGCGATGGCGGGAGAGCTTTGATAGATCATCGCCCCCGCGTGGAATTGCCACGCCACTTTCATCTCAGGGGAAATGGCGTAGAGGCATCCGTCGTACGCGCCGATCAGCGCGAGACCGTCTTCCGTGACCGCGGGCGCTGACGCGATTCTCGCTCCGACCCGGTAATGCCATCTGATCTCTCCTTCGGGCGTGACGGAGTAAAAGTAACCTTTGTGGGTTCCGAAATAGATCGCCCCTTCGGCGCCGATGATGGGAGCTTCACTCACCTCTCCCTGTGTGGTCATTTCCCACAACTTGTTGCCCCACCGGTCTAATACCACCAGCCGGTCGGGCTGGCCGGACGGCTCGTTATGTTTTCTTGCGCCCAATATCACAGAGCCGTCTTCCGCCGTGACCGGAGACGTGACCGCAAACCAATCCGAGTTCGATCCCCACAAGACGTCTCCGGCAGCGCCGAAGGCGGAGACGCGTCCGGTCTCCGACGCGACCAGAATGGCGTTGTCATTAGTGACCGAAGCCGTCGAGTCGTTAAGTCTCCCCGCAGTCCTGCGTTTCCAGGCAAGTCTCCCTTCACTGGAAATGGCGTACAACAAGCAGTCCTGATCTCCGACGTAAACCGTTCCGTCCTGGGCGACGGCCGGGGAAGCACGCCCGAGACGGCCCTTGGTTTGATAGCGCCACTTACATGCAGGTTGCCGTTCAGTCATCGTCGATTCCTTGCCCGCCTCATCGCGAGAGCGGCGCCGCAGGTTGCGCCGGTCCGGGGAGGTTAACGCCAACGAACCGCGCATCTGCGAATTTCTGCAAATGCATTCTTCAAAAAAAACGGGCCTCTGCCCGGGCCCGAACCGGCGCTAACTCCGCGCCGCTTTCCTCGGTCGATCCAACCGGATTTCCTCCAGGATGTTCTGAACTCCGACGAGATGGTTGTTGAAAATTTCACGCGCCACGTCGAGAAGCTTAAAGACGGTCCGGTCGGTCACTGAATAATAGACGTTCGAACCTTGTTTGCGCGTGACGACGATGTTCTTGTTGCGCAGAACCGCGAGCTGCTGTGAAGCGTTGGCAGGCTCGATGGAGAACTTCTGACTGATCTCATTGACCGTAAGTTCTCCTTCGCGCAACGCGTCGAGGATCGAAATTCGGATTGGATGCGCCAGGGCCTTGAAGAATTCCGCTTTGAAGTTACTCAGCTTTTGTCTCATCGAAGCCCCTCTCTTGTTCAACTAATCGCAGTATTTAGCACCTACGAATCTTCGCATATGCTAGCTTCGGTGTCAGTATGTGTCAAGACCATTCTTCGGGGCGCCGCTTAAGCAAACCTCAGGTCTCTCCGCAAGCCCAAATCATTCCTCTTTCAACCTGGTGATGGAATGTCAAATCGGGTTCTATCGGCCGGTTCGATCACAGCTGAGTTTCAGCTTCTGCTCTTTATTTATCAAATCGGGAAGATATGCTCTCCGGCGGCGTCTCTCTATGGAAATTCTGTCGATGGCGCGACGGTCAAAAGACTCCAGGCAGGTAGAAAAGCCAGAATCCGCGCGCCGTGCCAGAGTGTTAGTATGACCCGAACTCTTGGCGCATACTTGATGCCTCTCTGAGGGTAGCACGGTCTTATAGGCGGCCAAGCCATCCGTATAGAAAGTTGCGTGGTCACGATAAACTTGCGGAATGCGTCTCCACAATTCTCGGGCGCTGGAGGCCGAACGATCACCGACATAAAAGGCAATGACCTGTTTCGTGGCGCCATCAAGCGCAATCCAGATCCATTGCTTGTTCCTTTTGGAAACGACGAAACTCCACATTTCATCGGCCTCCGCTTCGAGTCGCAACAACTGAACGACGCCGCGCGCTTGACAGACCTTGACGTTGAGATCATCAGGCGACTCCGCATAAACCTCGGCGATGAAATCGAGCAACCAGGTTAATGAGACTCCGGTCACACGACAAATGCCTCGTAAACTCAGGCGCTCAAACAACAAGACTTTGATCAAATCCTTCACTTCTTCGCCGATGTGCTGAGAGTCTTCGACGAATTGGCGATCGCAGTCTTTACACCGATAATTTTGTTTCCCGTAATGGGTATAGCCGTTTCGTTTGATGTGCGACAATCTGCACTGTGGGCAGCGAAGGTTGTTCATTGAGATGGCTCCTCGTAATGAGATTGTTAGCGCTTCTCTATTACAGAGAGTCTCTCCACTTTATTCAACCTTTCAGCCTTACATTTGCAGCACTACCATCGCATCAAAGAGGTGGGCAATCTGGTCGCCCGCTTCCCGGATAAACAGGAATACGAGATAAGTTCCTCTCAGTTCGACAGTGTCAAATCGCGTTTGATTTCGATCAACGCCGCACAGCGCCCCTCGGACGTGCGCGACGGCCGGCCGACGCTCAAGCGTCGCCCGACATCCACAAGCGCCGGAGGGAGTGATGACAGCGGTTCCGCCGAGCAGCCTTCGGACCGCCCGACGCTCAAGCGCGGCGATTCGTCTGGCGCAACTGATGGCTCCGGACAGGAACCGGAAAAGACTGAACGACCCACGCTGAAGCGGCGCGGCGAGGCGAATCCGAATCCTGATCACGAGCGATAGCGAGACCGCGGCGCAGAAGTGGCGCCTGCGAATCACTTCACGCGCGGATCTATCTTCACCTTAAGCGGCTGGGTGTAGCTCTTGCCATTAACCGTGAGCTTCACCGTATACATTCCGGGGAGCGAGGCGGTCCCGCCGCCTCGCTCCCCGAATCCGCCGCCTGCGCCGCGCTCACCCGTCGGCGTGGGACGAAGGTCCCACACCCAGCGATGCATTCCCGCCGCCGCGGAGAGCGGCGCCGGGGTGGGCCTCCAGACGACGACGACGTTGAGCGTGTCGGGATTGACCGGAGGCGTGCGATCTTCGCTCGAATAACGACGAATGGTTTCGCCTGCCGGATCGAGAATCTCAAGCGTGACCGGCCCTGAAGCGGCGGACTTCAGGTAGTAATCAATGATCGCGCCATATGGCGGATCGTCCGCGAGCGGTTCATCAAGCGGCAGCGGCGTCCCATTTTCACTGCCGTGCGGAATAATTATGGCGTTGGCGGGGCGGAACAGATAAGCGTCGGCTTTTGCGACCTCATCATTGATCTGGCGGAGGACTGTGATGTCGTCGAGCGCCCAGAAGCCGCGCCCGTGCGTCGCGACGATCAGGTCGTCTTCGTGAATCGCCAGATCGCGCATCGAGCAGGGCGGCAGATTGAGCTGCAGTGATTGCCACTGGTCTCCGTCGTTAAATGACACGAAGACGCCCAGCTCTGTTCCGGCAAAAAGCAAGCCGGGCCGCTGCGGGTCCTCCTTCACGGTTTGCAGGTAGACGCCCGCCGGCAACCCATTCGTGATCTTCTGCCAACTCTTGCCTCCGTCGCGCGTGCGGTAGATATACGGATCGTTGTCTTCCAGGCGATGCCGGTCTATTGCGGCGTAGGCTGTGTTCACGTCGAAGTGCGACGCCTCCATCATCACCACTTTGCTCCAGGGCGTGAGCGCGGGCGGCGTGACGTTCTGCCAGGTCTTGCCGTCGTCATTCGTCAGTTGAATGTATCCGTCATCAGTCCCGATCCAAACCATCGGCGCGCGCAGCGGCGATGGAGCAATGGTGTAAATCACTCGCCGCCGTTGGTCGTCTTGAAGAGAAATTGATTGCTGAAGTAGAGCGCATGCGGATCGGCATTGGAGAAGACCAGCGGTAGCGTCCACGCATGCCGCGGACGTTCGGTCATGCCGCGCTCGGGCGAGACGTTCTTCATTTCGCCGGTGACGACATTGCAGCGTGTGACCGTGCCGCCGAAAAGGATTTCGGGATGCAGAGGATCGGGCGCGGTGTAACCGGATTCGCCGCCCGCGCACAGGCCGACCCAATCGCCTTGCGTGATTTTGCCGCGGTTGCTGTGAATGGGTGTGCCGACCGCGCCGCTGTCCTGCTGCGCGCCCGTCACCCAGTACGGAAAGCGATAGTCCGCCGCGACGTGATAGAGCTGCGCGGTTGGTTGGTTGTACCACGAACTCCACGTCGCGCCTCCGTCAACGCTGACGACCGCCCCTTGATCGCTCCCGACGATCATCCGGTTCGGATCATCGGGATAGATCCAAAGCTGGTGATAATCGTCGCCTCCGGGCGCGCCTTTGATCGGCGTCCAGCTCTTGCCCGCGTCCGTCGAACGATAGAGCGCGGTGTTCGACACGTAGACGATGTCCGCATTCTTCGGGTCAACGACGACCTTGCAGAAGTACCAGCCGCGTCCCCAGAGGCGGTTGTCGCCGGAGATCAGGCTCCACGTCGCCCCGGCGTCGTTTGAAGAGTAGAGACCGCCCGCCTTCGCATCCACGATGGCGTAGACGCGATTGCGATTCGTAGGCGCGACGGCGATACCGATACGTCCGAGCTTTTCTGTCGGCAGTCCTTGAGTGAGCGGCTGCCACGTCGAGCCTCCATCGGTGGATTTGAACAGGCCGCCGCCGGGGCCGTATGACGGCGGGTAAATGCTCCACGGCGGGCGGCGCGTATTCCACAAACTGGCGTAGATGATCTGCGAATTCTGCGGATCGAAGGCGAGATCAGCCGCGCCGACGTTGTCGTTCTTGAATAACATTTTCTGCCACGTCGCCCCGCCATCGCGAGAACGAAAGACGCCGCGTTCAGGGTTCGGACCATAAACATGTCCGAGCGCGGCGACGAAGACGATGTCGGGATTCTTCGGATCAATAAGGACGCGCCCGATCTGCCGCGTATCGTCCAGCCCGATGTGTGTCCACGTCTTCCCGGCGTCGGTGGATTTATACATCCCGTTGCCGTAGGAAATCTGTGAGCGGACGTCGGTTTCGCCCGTGCCGACGTAAACGATGTTGGGATTGGACGGCGCGACTGCAATCGCGCCGATTGACGCGATAGGCTGCGAGTCGAAGATCGGCGCCCACGTCCGGCCTGAATTATTCGACTTCCACACGCCGCCGCCGACTGAGCCGAAGTAAAACGTGTTAGGTTGGCCCGGCGCGCCCGTCACACCGTTCACGCGGCCACCGCGAAATGGCCCGATCATCCGCCAGCGAAGCCCTCCATAGAGACCGGCGTCATATTGCCGCTGCGACTCGACCAGCGGCAGCTTGGCTACGCTCAGCGCGATGACGACGCCCAGCAAAGCTAATACACGCGTCCCGACTCCCCTCATTGTAGACATGGCGAAACTCTCCTTGTTGGTAACAATGACGTATAAGGCTGGTAACTATTCCGCCGGCTGAAGCGCGGCGGCTTTCTTGGCCCTGCCCCGAGGGGCGGACTCTGAGCGAGTAGTTACGGACTCGCATCGCTGTTCAACGTATCGAACGGCGATATTGTGAGAAG
>WNGF01017233.1_pt1 | contig 12052 bp, 15 predicted proteins | sample 5400641 | NCBI WGS metagenome assembly WNGF01 (sample SAMN13153371, study PRJNA577476) | soil metagenome | isolation source: 80 cm soil or saprolite under grassland replicate 2 | place: USA:California | collected 2016-06-15
ACGAGCGCCGCCTCGCACTCGCCGGCTGGCTCGACTTCTACAATCGCCGACGACCACACGGCTCCCTCAGCCACCAACCGCCGCTACAGCGGCTGGAGGCGCTCAGCAGGAACAACCTGGCTGGGTCTTACAGCTAGACCACGCCGACGAGCGGAAAGGAGGCGCTGTGAGCGCGGGCACCAAGCGATTCTGCGACGGCACTCACAAAACGGTCGGCTTCAAGGGCGGAGGAGCGGAGCGAGCAGCCGGGCACTCGCCGGTACCGACCAGATCCCTGTCCTGCAGGCGGAGGACGGACGGCTTTATCGTGGCACGCGGGAGATCTTCGCGCACCTGCGCGAGCTCGAGCCGTGGCAGTTCGCGGCGGCTCACCGCCGCCGGTTCGCCGACCATCGCGACGCCCGCGAGTCAGATGCGCCGGGGCAGCTAGTCGAGTATTTCCGGGCGGGCGAAGAGCTCGAGGAGGTGGCCGGCTACCCGGCGGAGGCCGACGTCGTCGACGTGCCCGAGGCGAACCGGTACGAGCTCCGGCTCGCCGGCCGCCTGATCGGCCTCGCGGCTTACCGGCGCCGGGACGGCCGGATCGCCTTCACGCACACCGAGGTCGACGAGTCGTGCGAAGGGCGCGGCTTCGGCAGCCGTTTCGCAGCCGCGGCCTTGGAGGAGGCGCAGCGGCAGGGTCTCGTGGTCGTTCCGCTGTGCCCGTTCATCGCGCGCTATATCGAGCGGCACCCCGAATACGAGGAGCTGGTAGCGCCGGACTACCACGCAGCAAGCGCAGGTCGAAGAAGCTGACGATCGTCGGTCTGGCCAGCACGCGACGGTAGCGTCTGCTTCGGTGAGGCGCTCTTACCTGCCGCCGCTGCTCCTGCTCTCGGCCATCTGGGGCTCGTCGTACATGTTCATCAAGGTGGGTGTCCGGGACTTCTCGCCGGCTGCGATGGTCGAGTTGCGATTGCTGCTCGCGGGCGCGGTTCTCGTTTCGTTCATAGCCGGCCGGCGCGGCCTTCGTGCCGTACGCCCTGCGCTCGCTCCGGGCGCGTTTGTCGGCGTGGTCGGGATGGCGGTTCCGTTCCTGCTGATCACCTGGGGTGAGACGCACGTCGACTCCGGCGTGGCCGCAGTCGCGAATTCGTCGGTGCCGATCTTCGTCGCCTTCCTGGCGCTCCGGTTCGCAGCGAGCGAGCGTTCGAGCGGGCTCCGGGTGGTCGGCCTGGCCGTCGGCCTCGCAGGCGTCGGTGTCGTCGCCGGGATCCATCCCGACGGCGGCTGGTGGGCCGTCGCCGGCGCGCTCGCTGTCGTCCTCGCCTCGCTCTGCTACGCCGTCTCGAGCCTCTACATCCAGCGGAGCCTCGTCGTCGGAGGGCTCGAGCTCGCCACTGCGTCAGTGCTCGCCGGTGCCGTGGCCATGCTGCCGTTCGCGCTCGCGCGGCTGCCCGATTCGGTCGGGTGGAAGCCCTTGGCCTCTGTCGCCGTGCTCGGCATCGTCGGAACCGGATTCGCGCAGCTGATCGTGAACCGGCTGATCGGCGAGCACGGCCCGGCCCGGTCGATGCTCGTCAACTACCTGCTCCCGGGGTTTGCGCTCTTCTACGGGGCCACGATCCTGGGCGAGCCGCTGACGGGAGCCAAGCTGGGCGGTCTCGCACTCATCCTCGTCGGCGTCACCCTCGCGTCCGGCCTCGTCGTCTGGGGGCGCCGAGCCACGCCGGCGGTCCCGGAATCGTGAGAGGCGCCTGGTAAAACACGAGCGTGGCGATGTTCCTCGTCGTGCTCCGCCGCTCCGGCCCTCAGTGGGATCCGTCGCGGCCGCTGGAGGAGCAGTCCGACTGGCCCGCGCACGCGTCCTTCATGGACGGGCTCGTGGACGCGGGCTTCGTCGTCCTGGGCGGGCCGCTCGCCGACGAGCATCGCGTGGCGCACGTCGTCGAGGCCGAGTCGGAGGACGTCGTCCGCGCCACGTTGGCGCGCGATCCGTGGAGCGAGACGCATCTCCGGGTCGACACGATCGACCCGTGGACGATCCGCCTCGACGGCCGTCGCGCCTAGCTGCCGGCGGGGTCGCCGCCGCTGGCCGCGCTTTCTTGTTTCAGGTGAGGACGCCGATTTCGTCCAGCGAGCCGCGCAGTTCGGCGGCGTCGCGGTAGACGCGGAAGGCGCCCGCACGGGTGAGCTCGTCCTCGCCGTAACCGCCGCTGAGCAGGCCGACGCTGAGCATGCCGGCGCGGCGGGCGGCGAGCAGATCCCAGACGGCGTCGCCGACGACGTAGCAGTCGGCGGCCGGGACGCCGAGCCGCTCGGCGCAGGTGAGGAAGAGATCCGGTTCCGGTTTCGCCCGGTCGACCTGGCCGCGCTCGACGACGACCGTCTCCTCGCCGACGCCGAGCGCCTCCAGCGAGGCGTCGATCTCAGGTCGGCGCCCCGAGGTGGCGATCCCGTGCGGGATCCCCTCGGCCCGTAGCTCGGCCAGCAGCTCGACCGCGCAAGGAAGCGGCCGCCGCTCGGGCAGCACCTCCCGGTACAGCTCGCCGTGGCGGCGCTGGATCGCGTCTGCCTCCTCACTGGCGAGGGGGCGGCCGATCTCGCGTGCTGCGGCGCGGGCGAACAGGCCGCCGCTCATCCCGACGCGGCGGTGGATCCGCCAGCCGTCGATCGGCAGCCCCACCTCGGCGAACGCGCGCTGCCAGGCGAACACGTGCGCGTAGACGGTGTCGACGAGCGTGCCGTCGAGATCGAAGATGAGCGCCCGCTGGGCCCGGTTCACGGCGAAGGCGGTGCCGCTGCCGGCTGGGGGGTCGCCACGTGCTCGATCAGCCAGGCGGTGGCGTTCTCGAGGTGTTCGCGGATCGCGGCCTCGGCTTTGGCGGGCCGGCCGCTCTCGATCGCCTCGAGCAACTCGCCGTGCTGGGCGGCGAGCTCGCGCACCGTCGCATAGCTCTGTGCGAGCTGAGCGAGACACCGTTCAAGCACCTACCGCCTCCACGCTTCAATCGGTAGCAGACTCGGTACGGAAGCCGTTCGCCAAGCGGCGTTGCGGTCAACCGAAGAGACGCTTGTCCGATGTACCGGTACGCCGTAACGCGTGCCACGTAGCGGATTGCAGGCTTCGGCACGGAGAGCGTTAGCACGTTTGAGAAGCCGTCCGCACACGCGGGATCAAACGTGCCGCTCCCGGAGATGTAGCAGGCGTCGAAGTCCGGCGAGGCGCGCAGCATCACCCAGTAGGTGCCGGGATCGATCTGACTCTCGTCCGACCATCTCCCAGACTGGATCTCGGAGTCGGTCAGGACGTCAAGCTCCTTGATGTTCTCTTCGAGGAAGCTCCCGTCGGTCGCTCGGTCAGGCTTAGAGGCCAAGTAGATGGTGGCGAAGTCGGCCCTGGGAGCCGAGAAGGTTGCCACCGGGTGTCTGTCTTGATGGCTGATCGACGAAAGCGTCGGCGGCACGGCTTTGGCCGCGCTCGTCATAGCGAGCGATGCCGCGAGTGCGACGCTGACAATCGAAGCTTTCCTGACCATCTACCCCCGTCACCTCGGAAATCGCTCGAGGGGATCCTGATGCCGGGGAAACGAACTGTCCAGGGCTGGTCGCCGCCCACCTAGCAAGATGTAAAGCGACTTCATTTTTGATAGGAATGCCCCGTGGCTTCTGCCTCGGCACGCCCGCGCGAACCCGCCTCCTGGGAGCTCGTGCTCAAACGCAACCCCGTCGAGCGGCTCAAGCTCGAGAAGGCGCCGCTCGGGATCCGCGACGAACTGCCGGCGCTGATCGCCATGGGCTACGAGAACGTGCCCGAAGAGGACGTCGTTCGTCTGCAGTGGTGGGGGCTCTACCACGACAAGCCCAAGATCGGGACCTTCATGCTGCGGATCAAGATCGCGAGCGGGATCCTGACGCCGGCGAAGCTCCGTGCGATCGGGGAGGTCTCGAACCGGTACGGACGTGGCGACGCGCCAGTGCATCCAGCTCCACTGGCTGCAACTCGCTGAGCTCCCGAACGTCTTCGCCGACCTCGACGCAGCCAGGATCACGACTGCGGGCGGCTGCGGCGACACCGTCCGCAACATCACCGGCTGCCCGGTGGCCGGGCTCGACGCGAATGAGCTCTTCGACTGCTCCGACGTGGTCGCGGAGGCGGCCGGCTTCTTCTACGGCAATCCGGACTTCACGAATCTCCCGCGGAAGCACAAGTACACGATCGCGAGCTGCGCCGACCGCTGCAACGCCCCCGAGATCAACTGCGTCTCGCTGATCGGCGTCGTCAAGGACGACCGCGAGGGCTTCGCCGTCAAGGTCGGCGGCGGTCTGTCGTCGGTGCCGCGGATCGGGCGCGATCTGGGCGTCTTCGTCCCACGGGACCAGGCGCTCGACGTCCTCGGCGCGATTACGAACGTGTGGAGCGAGGATTTGCGTTACCGCGTCTCGCGCGTGAAGGCCCGGCTCAAGTTCATGGTCGACGACGTCGGCGCTGAGGGGATCCGCGAGCGCGTCGAGGCGAAGCTCGGCCGCACGATCGAGGACTTCGAGCTGCCGCCGATCGAGGTGCAGCCCGCGAACCACCTTGGCGTGCACCCGCAGAAGCAGGAGGGTCTTGCGTACATCGGTGTCCCCGTCCGCCTCGGTCTCGTCACGGGCGACCAGCTGATCGCCGTCGCCGGGCTCGCAGAGTCGTTCGGCGGCGACATCCGAATCACGCGCCAGCAGAACTTCGTCGTCACGGGTGTCCCGACCGAGGACGTCGACGCGGTCGTGACGCGGCTGGAGGAGATCGGCTTCCCGCTCGACGTGAACGAGGTCTGGGCGAACTCGATCGGCTGCACCGGTGAGCCGCACTGCAACTTCTCCGTCGGCGAGACGAAGACGAGGCTCGGCGCTCTCGTCGAGCACCTCGAAGGCGTCTTCGGCGACCGGATCGCCGAGCTCCGCCTCCACCTCGACGGCTGCCCGCACGCCTGCGCACAACACTGGGTCGGCGATCTCGGCTTCCAGGGAACCACCGGGAAGGATGAGGAGGGTCGCCGGCTGTCCGCCTACGACATCTTCGTCCGCGGCTCGCTCGGACCCGAGCCCGTGATCGCACGCCCCCTCTTCCGCCGTGTGCCGAGCGAGGGGCTCGAGGCCGCGGTCGAAGGCCTGATCCGCGGCTGGCTCGAGGGCCGCAGCGCGGGCGAGTCCTTCACCGACTTCCAGCGGCGTCTCTCGGACGACGAGCTCGGCGCGCTCGCCGGGATCGAGCCCGCCCGGAGCCGACGAGAGGAAGCGGCAGCGGCATGAGCACCTACGAGCTGCTCGACGAGCTCGAGGCCGGCGAGCTCGCCGTCGAGTTCGAGGGCGAGGAGCCCGAGGCTGTCCTCGAGTGGGCGATCGATCGTTTCAGCCCGCGCCTCGGTATCTCGACCGCGTTTCAGATCGACGGCGTCGCCCTCATCGACATGGCCTACAACCTCGACCCGGAGATCCGGGTGTTCTCCGTGGACACCGGCCGCCTGCCGGACGAGACGCACGAGCTGATCGAGCGGCTGCGCGCCAAATACCCGGGCCTGAACCTCGAGGTCGTCGAGCCGGATGCGGAGCACGTGCGCAGGATGGTCGGAGCGAAGGGCCTCGACCTCTTCCGCGAGTCGGTCGAGAACAGGCTGCTCTGCTGCAACGTGCGCAAGGTCCAGCCGCTGAACAAGCACCTGGCCAAGCTCGACGCGTGGATCACGGGCCTGCGCCGCGACCAGTGGGCGACGCGGACGAACATCCGCAAGGTCGAGATCGACCACGACCACGGCGCGATCGTGAAGCTCAACCCGCTCGCCGAGTGGACGAAGGACGAGGTCTGGGACTACGTGCGCGAGCACGACGTTCCCTATCACTCCCTCTACGACCGCGGCTACACGTCCATCGGTTGCGCACCGTGCACGCGTGCGGTCGAGCCGGGCGAGGCCGAGCGCGCCGGGCGCTGGTGGTGGGAGACGAATGCGCCGAAGGAGTGCGGGATCCACTGCGCGATCGAGACCGGCGGCTTCGAGCACGAGCTGCACGCGATCCTCGGGGAGGAGGCCCATGCCTAGCGCGACCGTGAAGTTGAATCCGGCCGCGGCCGAGGTCGCGCTCGGGGAAGCGCAGGCGGTGCTCGCCATGGTCTTCGACGAGGGGCGGCGCGGACGGCTCGCCGATCTCGTCGCCGCCGTCCAGGACGGGGAGCTCGGCGCGGAGGAAGCGCAGGCGCTCGAGGAGATCATCGAGCTCGGGCTCTCGACCGGCCGCATCCGCGGCGTCTACGGACCGGAAGGTGAGCAGGCCGCGCTGAAGACCTACCGCAAGCTGCCGCGGGGAAGGGAGCTCTCGGAGAGCGCGAGGGGCGTCACGGACGCGCTCGCGGCCCTCGAGGGCAGGACGCTCGAGCAGGTCAAGGTGCAGACCGCCGGCCCGGGCGCCTACCTCCTCAGCATCGGCGTCGAGGGCCTCGAGCTGGCCGTCCGGCTCGACCGCACGGGCGCGCGCATCCACTCGGCCGGCGTTTAGACGATGGCGGAGCAGCGGTACTACATGGCCTGCCTCGACCTGACGGGGCGGAGCTGCCTCGTCGTCGGCGGCGGCACCGTTGGGCTCGAGAAGACACGTGGCCTCCTCGAATGCGGCGCGCAGGTCACCGTTGTGGCGCCGAAGGTCGTCCCCGAGTTGCTCGACCTCCCCGTCGAGTGGCTCGAGGGGCACTACGCGAGCTGGGACCTGGGCGGTAAGTGGCTCGCGATCGCGGCGACGCCCGACCGTGGCGTCAACCGCAGGGTCAAGGCTGACGCTGAGCGGCTCGGGATCTTCTGCAACGTCGGCGACGATCCCGAGCTCTGCAGCCTCATCCTGCCGGCGGTCCATCGTGTCGAGCCGATCGCGATCGCGGTGTCGACCGGCGGCGCCTCGCCCGCGCTCGCGCAGCACCTGCGGACCGAGATCGCGGCCATCGTCGGGCCCGAGCATGCGCAGCTCGCGCGCCGCCTGCGTGCGTTGCGGCCGTGGGCGCGCGAGCACCTGGAAACCTACGAGGAGCGACGCTCCTACTTCGAGCGGCTCGTGTCGGAGGCCCTGCGGTGACCGTCTGGCTCGTCGGCGCAGGCCCCGGGGATCGCGGACTGATTACGGCGCGCGGGCTCGAGCTCGTCCGCCGCTGCGACGCGCTCGTCTACGACCGGCTCGTCGCGCCCGAGCTCGTCGGCGAGGCGCCCGCGGACGCGCTGTCGATCTCCCGCGACGGCCTGACGCAGGAGCGGATCAACGACCTGCTGATCGAGCTTGCCTCGCAGGATCTCGAGGTCGTGCGCCTGAAGGGCGGCGACCCGTTCGTCTTCGGCCGGGGCGGCGAGGAGGCGCTGGCGCTCGCGGATGCGGGCATCCCGTTCGAGGTCGTGCCGGGAGTGTCCGCGCTGGCGGCGGTGCCTGCCGCCGCCGGCATCCCGCTCACCCATCGCGGGGTGTCGGCGCAAGTGCGTGTCGTGAGCGGCCGCTCCGCCGCCGGCGATCCGGACCTCGAAGCCGCGACGGGAGGCGGAACCCTGGTCCTGTTCATGGCGCTGGACGAGCTCGACTCGGTGTGCGAGCGCTTGCTCGCCCACGGGATCGACCCGGCGACGCCGGCCGCGGTGATCTCACGGGGAACCTGCTCGGACCAGGAGGTTGTGGTCGGCGACGTCGCCGGGATCGCGGAGGCGGCGGCGGGCCTTCCCGGGCCGGCGCTCGTCGTCGTCGGGGAGGTCGTGGCCCTTCGCGAGCGGCTCCTGCAGACGAAGCTTTACATTGCACAGCACATCCGCTAGATAGTCGGCATGCAGCCGAAGACGCTGTTCGACCGCATCTGGGAACGGCACCTCGTGGCCGAGCCCGAGGGCGAGCCGGCGCTCCTCTACGTCGACCTGCACTTGATCCACGAAGTGACCTCGCCCCAGGCGTTCGAGGGCCTCCGCCTCTCCGGGCGCCGCGTCCGCCGGCCCGACCTCTCGCTCGCGACGATGGACCACAACGTTCCCACCGACGAGGGGCCCGTCACCGACCTGCTCGCGCACCGGCAGCTCGAAGCGCTGCGCCGGAACTGCGAGGAGTTCGGTGTCACGCTGTTCGCGACGGGGAGCGGCCGCGAGGGGATCGTCCACGTGATCGGGCCGGAGCTCGGGCTGACGCAGCCGGGGATCACGATCGTCTGCGGTGACAGCCACACCTCCACCCACGGCGCCTTCGGGGCGCTCGCGTTCGGCATCGGCACCTCGGAGGTGGAACATGTGCTCGCGACGCAGACGCTGGCGCAGCGCAGGCCGAAGACGATGCGGATCTCGTTCGAGGGTGAGCTACCCGAAAGGGCGACTGCGAAGGATCTGATCCTCGCCGCGATCGGCGAGCTCGGCGTCTCGGGCGGCGTCGGCTACGTCGTGGAGTACGGTGGCGAGGCGATCCGCGCGCTCTCGATGGAGAACCGGATGACGGTCTGCAACATGTCGATCGAATGGGGTGCGCGCGCGGGGATGATCGCGCCCGACGACACGACCTTCGCGTACCTGGAAGGACGGCCCGCCGCTCCAGAGGGCGCCGCCTGGGAGCAGGCGCTCGACAACTGGCGTGCGCTCGCCGGCGATACCGACGCGACCTTCGACCGCGAGCTCGTCGTCGACGTCAGCGGGCTCGTCCCGCAGGTCACATGGGGGACGAACCCGGAGATGGTCGCGCCGGTGGACGGAGCCGTGCCGGATCCCGCCGACTACGGCGACGCTGCCGAGCGCGCCGGTGTCGAGCGCGCACTCGCGTACATGGGCCTGACGCCCGGGACGAAGATCGAGGACATCGCGGTCGACCGCGTCTTCATCGGCTCGTGCACGAACGCGCGGATCGAGGATCTGCGTACCGCCGCGGCGGTGGTCGCGGGCAAGCGCGTCCATCCCTCGGTGCGCGCGCTCGTCGTCCCCGGCTCGGCGACCGTGAAGCGGCAGGCCGAGGAGGAGGGGCTCGACCGGATCTTCACCGGAGCCGGCTTCGAATGGCGGCGCGCCGGCTGCTCGATGTGCCTCGGCATGAACCCGGACATCCTGCAGCCGGGCGAGCGCTGCGCCTCGACCTCGAACCGCAACTTCGAAGGCCGCCAGGGCAGCGGCGGCCGCACGCATCTCGTCAGTCCCGCGCTCGCAGCGGCGGCCGCGGTTGCCGGCCACTTCGTCGATCCGCGCGAGCTGGAGCCTGTCGCATGAAGGCGTTTCGCCACGTTACCGGCCGCGCTGCGGTTCTCGACCGCGGTGACGTCGACACCGACCAGATCATCCCGAAGCAGTTCCTGAAGCGCATCGAGCGGACCGGCTACGGCGAGTTCCTGTTCTTCGACTGGATGAAGGAGCCGGACTTCGAGCTGCGGCGGCCCGAGTACGCGGGGGCGAGGATCCTGCTCGCGGGACGCAACTTCGGCTGCGGCTCCTCGCGCGAGCACGCGGCCTGGGCGCTCCAGGATTACGGCTTCGAGGTCGTGATTGCGCCCTCGTTCGGCGACATCTTCCGCACCAACGCGCTCAAGATCGGACTCGTCCCGATCGTGCTGCCGGCGGACACGGTCGAGGTCTTGATGCGGGCGGTTTCGGACGGCTCCTCGCTGACTGTCGACCTGGAGGCGCAGCAGGTAGCCGGTCCCGGCCACCTGGTCGTCGAGTTCGAGTTCGAGCCGTTCGCACGCGACTGCCTCCTGCAGGGGCTCGACGACATCGCGCTGACACTGAAGCGCGAGGAGGCGATCGTTGCATACGAGCGCTCGCACGCAGCGGCGGTCGACACTACCGCGCTCTCTCTTTAGACCGCCGCAGGGTACGAGCCGAACACGCGCAGGCGGCGGACGTGCGCGCGAACCTCCCGGAGCGCCCGGCGCGTGACGTCGTCGAGCGGATGGCCGGCCAGTACCGCATCGAACCTGTACGTCCACGGAGAGTGCGGGATCGGGCGCGACACGAGCTGCACGAGGTCGATCCCGTGGCGGGCGAACGGCTGGATCGCGCCGTGCAGCGCGCCGGCCCGGTGGTCGGTGACGAACGAGAACGCGGTGCGCCACGCCTGATGGCCTCCGTCGATCCGCGTGTGCGCTGCGACCGAGACGAACCTGGTGAAGGCCTCGGGATGATCGCCGACGTCGTGCGCGATCACGCTCAGGTCGTAGAGGGTTGCCGCCCGTTCGCTTGCGATCGCCGCCTCGCCCGGTGCCGCAGAGGCGGCGACCTGTGCGGCAGCGTCGGCGGTCGTCGCCGCCGAGATCGCCTTCACTCCCTTCAACCGGCGCAGCAGGCCGCGGCATTGCTCGAGCGCGACGGGGTGCGACCGCACCACGCGAACCTCGCCCTCCGCGAGTAGCTCGCGCGCGACGAGGTGGTGCCGGATCGGGATCGACGTCTCGGCGCCGATCGAGAGCGGCGCTTCGTAGAGCAGGTCGTGGGTCTCTGCGACCGGGCCGGCGAGCGAGTTCTCGATCGGGAGGACGCCGTAGGCGACGCGGCCCGAGACCACAGCGCCCACAACCTCCTCGAACGTGTCGAGCGAGACGAGTTCGCCGTTCGCTGGAAAGAGGCGCTCCGCGGCTGCGGCGCTGTGCGCGGCAGCGCCTCCGGCGTACGCGGCGGTCGTCACCGCCACGTCAGCGGCAGCGGCAGCCCGCAGCGCCGGCAGTAGGTCCGGGCGGCCCACTTCCGCTCGGCGCGGACCTGCGGCAGGGGCCGCTCGCAGGAGCACGTGCGACCGTCGTCGGGCTTGGCTGACGGCGGTGCGGGTTCGACGTCGACGTGATGCATGTGCATCGGGGACTCTCCTTCTCTCGTCACGGAAAGGACCCCGCCTCTGTGCGGTAGCCGGCGGAGGCGGGGAGCGAGCGCCGGCTAGCGGGTAAACCCGCGCAGGACGATGCGGAAGCCGAGGGGTGCGAGCGAGCTCCACATCGTGCTGTACAGAGTAAAGTTTAGGCCGGGGCGCGGTCAAGAGCGCGGAGCACGGCCTCCGTGAACTCGTCCGTCGAGGTGCTGCCGCCGACGTCGGGAGTCGGCGACGACTCGAGCGCCGCATCGACGGCTCCCTCGAGTTCGGCGGCAAGCGTCTGCTCGTCGGCCGCATGCCGGAGCAGGAGCACGACGGAGCGGAGCGCGGCAGCCGGGTTTGCGATCCCGCGGCCGGCTATGTCCGGAGCGGAGCCGTGCACCGGCTCGAAGATGCCGGGTCCGGTGTCGCCGAGGCTCGCCGGCCGCCACGTCCGAGAGGATGTCGCCGAAGGTGTTCTCGGTGAGGATGACGTCGAACCGGCCCGGGTCGACGACGAGCTGGAGGCCCGCGTTGTCGACGAGCAAGTGCTCCAGGCGCACGTCGGAATAGTCGGCGGCCAGGCCGCTCACCACCTCCCGCCAGAGCCGCGACGTCTCGAGCACGTTCGCCTTGTCCACGGACGTGACGAGCGAACGGCGCCCGCGCGCGAGCTCGAACGCGCGGCGAGCGATGCGTTCGACCTGCGCCGGGGAGTATTCGCAGGTGTCGAACGCCGAGCCGTCCGCGCGACGGCCGCTCGCGCCGAAGTAGAGCCCGCCGACGAGCTCGCGGACGATCAGCAGGTCGACGCCGTCGCCGCGCGTCGGCCGGAGGTTCGCGTAAACATCGAGCTCGCCGCGCAGGCGAATCAGGCCCTGCTCGGGCCGGATCGGGGCGCCCTCGAGCTCCGGCAGCCCGACGGCGCCGAGCAGGACCGCGTCGGCGGCGCGGCACGCTGACAGCGTCTCCTCGGGCAAGGGGTTGCCGAGCTCGTGAATCGCCCCGCCGCCGAATGGATGCTCCTCGACCACGACCTCGAGGGGAAGCGACTCGAGCACGCGGACGGCGGCCGCCGTGACCTCGGGGCCGATGCCGTCGCCTGGCAGGCAGGCGATTCGAAGCATCAGTGCCCCGTCCGGTAATGGTCTCGCGTTTCTGGCGACTGCACGAGGTCGCCAGGCAAGGACGCAGGGAGGCTCGATATGCGGGCAGTGGGGTATCCGCGTGACGCCCCTTTGTGCGGATCCCGTCTTGGCCTGTTGCG
>WNGF01008505.1_pt1 | contig 12051 bp, 9 predicted proteins | sample 5400641 | NCBI WGS metagenome assembly WNGF01 (sample SAMN13153371, study PRJNA577476) | soil metagenome | isolation source: 80 cm soil or saprolite under grassland replicate 2 | place: USA:California | collected 2016-06-15
CGGCCCACGTCCCGGTGCAGGTAGCCCTTCTTCTGCAGCGTGCTGAGCTGGTACGAGACGCTGGAGGTGCTGGTCAGCCCGACAGCCTCGCCGATTTCCCGCATCGACGGCGGGTAGCCGCGCTGCTGCACCGACTCCCGGATGACCTGAAGTACCTTGCGCTGCCGCCAGGTCAGGACGTGATTCGGATCGGGCTTGTCCGGGGTTTCCGGGACGACGACCGGGACGCTGCCCTTCGGCTTGCGCCCTGGCCGCCCTTTAGGTCTGGGTGCCCCCGCTGGATCAGTGCCGGAGACGCCGGCTACGGCGCCTCCCATGACGGTTTCCTCCATCTGATGACCTTCCGTGTCCGAGTTCTTGCGTGCTGAGTAGAGAGTAACGGTTCTTATTCGAGATCCCAAACATCTGTTCGACGTGTCGCCAAATTGTCAGACCCGCGGCGTACAACGGCTACATACCCAGTTCGATCGAACAGTATGACGATCGAATGGGTGTACGATCGAACGCAGCACCAATCGAATGAAGGTTTGATCATGGAGGCCCCGTGAGTGCGATGCCAGCGACCGAGCTGACCTGCGATTCTGATATCGAGCTGGTACGCGCCCTTCGCTCGGTTGGCGTGCTGTCCGGCCTTCGGGAAGACGATCCGGGCGACACGCCGGGCCCTCAGCAGACCGCGCTGGCGTCCCGGCGCGACACGCCGGACGTTCGACACGCCGCGTTTACGCCCCGGCGCGACACGCCGGCCGCGCGATCCGGCCGGCCGCGCGACACGCCCGTCGCGCCGCTGCGGCTGACCAGGCGCGGGCGGGTGGTGGTCGCGCTGGCGGCCACGCTGCTGGTGACGATGGTCTCGCTGCTCCTGGCCGGCGTGGCGCAGGCGACGAACGACGGTCCGTCGCCGCGCGCGGCGCGGGAGAACCTCGTCCAGGTGATCGTCCGTCCGGGCCAGAGCCTGTGGTCGGTGGCCGAGAGCGCGGATCCCGACCAGGACACCCGCGCCGTCCTCCAGCAGATCATCGACCTCAATTCGCTGAACGGCGACACTGTGTTCGCCGGCCAGCAGCTCTGGGTCCCGCGCGGCTGAGCCCGAACGGCGGCCTGGATTTTCGGCGTCTACCCCTCGCGCCCGCTTGCCTCCTGGCGTCCGGTGGTCTACGGTGACCACAACATCTAGTACTTACACCGATGTGTTTTTGCCACAAGTTGTGTTCACTGGTAAACTGATTGGTGAACACGAACAAGCGGCCGGGGGACATGAACAGCGGCCAGGGAGGTGATCGCATGTACTGCCCGTTCTGCCGGAACGCCGACAGCAGGGTCATCGACAGCCGCACGGCCGACGATGGCACCGCGATCCGCCGCCGCCGGGCGTGCCCGGAGTGCGGGCGGCGGTTCACCACCCAGGAGACGGTCATCCTGATGGTCGCCAAGCGCAGCGGCGTCACCGAGCCGTTCACCCGGGACAAGATCATCCGCGGCGTGCAGCGCGCCTGCCAGGGGCGGCCTGTCAGCGAGGACAAGCTCGCGATCCTGGCCCAGCAGGTGGAGGAGACGATCAGGGCGCGGGGGCTGGGCGAGGTTCCCTCGCACGAGGTGGGCCTGGCCATCCTGGGCCCGCTCAGGGATCTGGACGAGGTGGCCTACCTCAGGTTCGCCTCGGTCTACCGAGGGTTCGAGTCGCTCGCCGACTTCGAGGATGAGATCTCCGCCCTGCGCCAGGGTCACCGCGAGGCCGGTACCACGGCCGCGGAACCGGCGCCCTAAGGACGGAACCAGCGGAACCAGCAGCACCAGAGGTAGCACAAGTAGTCAGCGGCCATGCAGGGCCTGGTAGGGATCCGAACAGATCCCGGAAGGGGGACACGCAATGACGGAGACGGTGAGCGGCGCGACGACCCGCAAGGGGAAGGCCACCCAGGCCACCCAGGCCACCCAGACCGGACGCGCCCGGCTGAGGATGCAGCGCATCCACACCACCCCCGGCGTGCACCCCTATGACCAGGTGACCTGGGAACGCCGGGACGTTCTCATAACGAACTGGCGGGACGGCTCGGTCAACTTCGAGCAGCACGGCGTGGAGTTCCCCGACTTCTGGTCGGTGAACGCGGCCAACATCGTCACCACCAAGTACTTCCGCGGCGCCGTCGGCTCGCCGCAGCGCGAGTGGAGCCTCAAGCAGCTCATCGACCGTGTGGTGGGCACCTACGAGAAGGCGGGCCAGGAGCACGGCTACTTCGCCACCGAGCAGGACGCCGAAATCTTCGGCCACGAGCTCCGCTACGCCCTGGTCCACCAGATCTTCAGCTTCAACTCCCCGGTCTGGTTCAATGTAGGAACCACATCAAAGCAGCAGGTCAGCGCGTGTTTTATCCTTGCCGTCGATGACACCATGGATGCCATCCTGGAGTGGTACCGGGAGGAGGGCCTGATCTTCAAGGGCGGCTCGGGCGCCGGCGTCAACCTGTCCAAGATCAGGTCGAGCAAGGAGCTACTGTCCTCCGGCGGCACCGCCAGCGGCCCGGTCTCCTTCATGCGCGGCGCCGACGCCTCGGCCGGCACGATCAAGTCCGGCGGTGCCACCCGCCGCGCGGCCAAGATGGTGGTCCTCGACGTGGACCACCCCGACGTGGCCGAATTCATCCAGACCAAGGCGCGCGAGGAAGAGAAGGTACGGGCGCTCCGCGACGCCGGGTTCGACATGGACCTGGGCGGCAAGGACATCGTGAGCGTCCAGTACCAGAACGCCAACAACTCGGTCCGCGTCTCAGACGAGTTCATGCACGCGGTGGAGGAGGGCAAGGAGTTCGACCTGCTGGCCCGGCGCACCGGCGAGGTGGTCGAGCGGATCGACGCGCGCACGCTGATGCGCAGCATGGCCCAGGCCGCCTGGGAGTGCGCCGACCCCGGCATCCAGTACGACGGCACCATCAACGACTGGCACACCAACCCCGAGTCGGGCCGTATCAGTGCAAGTAATCCCTGCTCGGAGTACATGAGCCTGGACAACTCCTCCTGCAACCTGGCCAGCATCAACCTGCTCAAGTTCCTCCGCGACGACGACACCTTCGACGCCGGGCGGTTCGCGAAAATCACGCAGCTGATCATCACCGCGATGGACATCTCGATCTGCTTCGCCGACTTCCCGACGGAGAAGATCGCCGAGACCACCCGCGCCTACCGCCAGCTGGGCATCGGCTACGCCAACCTGGGCGCGCTGCTGATGGCCACCGGGCACGCCTACGACTCCGAGGGCGGCCGGGCCATCGCCGCCGCGATCACCTCGCTCATGACCGGGGCCGCCTACAAGACCTCGACCGAGCTCGCCGCGGCCGTCGGCCCCTACGACGGCTACGCGCGCAACGCCAAGCCGCACAAGCGGGTCATCCGCAAGCACGCCGACGCCAGCGATCAGATCCGCCCGGTCGGCACGATCGAGCGCGAGATCCTCGACCTGGCCAGCGCGACCTGGCAGGAGTGCATCGAGCTAGGCGAGGCAAATGGGTACCGCAACGCCCAGGCCTCGCTACTCGCGCCGACCGGATGCCTAACGGCTGACACTTTGGTGACCACCAATCGCGGACTCGTTCGCCTAGGCGAGATCGCCGATGTCTACGGCAATCGCTGGCAGGACATCGCGGACCTCACCGTGTCCACGGACGAGGGCCCGAAGCGTGCGACGAAGTTCTTCGTCAACGGCGAGGAGCCGACCCGTCGGATCCGGACCCAGAGCGGCTACACCATCCAGGGAACGCTCGCTCACCGCGTGAAGGTTGTCGATCCCACCACGAAGGCATGGGAATGGAAGCGTCTGGCCGACCTAGCCCCAGGCGACATCCTTCCCATCCAGATGCGCACGCTGGTCGGCGAACCGCGCCATGTGGTGCTTCCCGTCCTCGACCAGGCCTACTACGCCGGGGATCGGCACGTCCGTGTCCCGGGCACCGTCGGCCCCGAGCTGGCAGAACTCGTGGGTTACTTCATGGGCGACGGCAGCCTGCACGCCAAGGGAATCCGGCTCTGCGTCGCCAACACCGACCTGGATGTCGCCGGGCGCCTGAGTGTCCTCTCCAAGGAGCTGTTCGGGCTCGAGCCCGCTGTCGTAGCACAGGAGGGATACCAGGAGCTCACCCTTCAGTCGGTCCGGCTGGCGCGCTGGTGGCAAGCCGCCGGGTTCGCCAAGGGCCTGCCCGGTGCCGGCCACAGCGGCAAGGGCTGGATCCCGAGGGTCCCGTCGGCGATCCTCGAGGCAAACGACCCCGTGGTCTATGGCGCCTTCCTGCGAGGCCTGTTCGAGGCTGACGGCACGGTCCTGGATGGCGTGCCCAGCTTGTCCACCGCTCATGAGTCATTCGCGGCGGAGATCCGCACTCTGCTCCTCACCATTGGCCTGGCCACCACAACGAGAGAAACGATCAGCGGCTGGGGCGGTCCCATCTTCCAGGTCAGGCTCCGGAATGTCGACCATGCGCTCAACTTCGGAGAGCTGATCGGCTTCATCGGCCAGCGCAAGGACCGTCTGGTCGCTGAACTGGAGCCGGGGCAGTCAGCGAAGAAGGACTACGTGTTCCTGCCCGGCGATGTATGGACCGAGCTCGTTCCGGTGGGTCATGGAGCCCGCAACGCGATGATGCTGTCGCTGCGCAAGCACGGCGGTATCCCGCGCATGCTCGCGTCCCGGATCTTCGAGGAGACGCTTGACGACAGGCTCGGCACGGCGCTCAGCTACCTCTTCGAGCAGGTAGAAGCCAACGAGGACGGCGGCGTCCAGCCAACGTATGACCTGTCGGTGCCGGAGAACGTGACCTATGTCGCGAACGGCATGGTGAGCCACAACACCATCGGCCTGATGATGGACTGCGACACCACCGGCATCGAGCCCGACCTGGCCCTGGTCAAGTTCAAGAAGCTGGTCGGCGGCGGCTCCATGCAGATCGTCAACCAGACCGTGCCGCGGGCGCTGAAGAACCTCGGCTACCCGCACGAGCAGGTCGAGGCGATCACCGAGTACATCGCCGAGCACGGCCATGTGGTCAACGCCCCCGGCCTGCGAGCCGAACACTACGAGGTGTTCGACTGCGCCATGGGCGAGCGCGCGATCAGCCCGATGGGCCACGTCCGGATGATGGCGGCGGTCCAGCCGCACCTGTCCGGCGCGATCAGCAAGACGGTCAACATGCCGGAGAACGCCACCGTCGAGGACATCGAGAAGACCTACTTCGAGGGCTGGAAGCTCGGCCTGAAGGCGCTGGCCATCTACCGCGACAACTGCAAGGTCGGCCAGCCCCTCTCGGACGCCAGGAAGAAGCCCGCCGAGGCCACGGCCCAGCCCGCCCCGGCGCCCGCGCCGCACGAGCACCGGCCGGTCCGCCGGCGGCTGCCCCGGCAGCGGCCCGCCACCGTGACCAGGTTCTCCGTGGCCGGGGCCGAAGGCTACATGACCGCCTCCAGCTACCCGGACGACGGCGTGGGCGAGGTGTTCCTCAAGCTCGGCAAGCAGGGCTCGACGCTGGCCGGCGTGATGGACGCCTTCTCCATGGCCATCTCGGTCGGCCTGCAGTACGGCATCCCGCTCGATTCTTACGTGGCCAAGTTCACCAACATGCGGTTCGAGCCGGCCGGCCTGACCGACGACCCGGACATCAGGCTCGCCAGTTCGGTGATGGACTACATCTTCCGCCGCCTGGCGCTGGACCACCTGCCCTACGAGGACCGCGCCGAGCTCGGCATCCTGTCCGCCGCCGAGCGGGCGGCCGAGGTGGCCGGCCACGACCCGGCCGGGCTGGCCGAGGAGGTGGACCCGGAGGTACTGGCCCAGTCGGCCGCCGTTGAACAACCTCATACCGAACGGTCCGCGGTTCCCGCCCCGGCTCAGCCTCAAGCCCAGCCTGCGGCCGCTCCCTTTCCGGCCGGGCCGCACAGCACGGCCGAACTGATCGAGTCCCAGCAGGGCCGCACCGCGGACGCTCCGCTCTGCCTCACCTGCGGCACCAAGATGCGCCCGGCCGGCAGCTGCTACGTCTGCGAAGGCTGCGGCTCCACCAGCGGCTGCAGCTAAAAGCGAGCGGTATTGCATCAGATGCAACAAAGGGGCGAGTGGGCTCTGGCGCATCCGGTGAGGAAACCGAGTTGCTGGAGGGCTTCGGCACTCGCGGCAGCCGGGGTAGTTGTGTTGGCTGCTGGTCAGCGGACACAGTCGACGCCCGGGCCTGCAGGGGTCCGGGCGCCGACTGCGGCACGAGCTGAGATGTCGTGCACGGTGTGGAACCAAGATGACATCACGTCTCGGGCCGCAGATCAAGTACGCGAGGGAGGTGAGACCATGGCGAAGAATTCCCGTGTGACTGGCCCGAGGGCTGCGTCGGATGCCGGCCGGACGCTGGCGGACCCGGATGCTACGAGCGACGAGCGGTCCGCGGCTGCGAGTGCCCTCGCGCAGACGCCGTTCCGTTCGCGTAAGGGCAAGAAGTGATCGCCGCCGCCCTGGGCCTGCAACCAGGGCGGCTGATCACCTGGTTGGCCAACTGAAGCCGGGTCCCTGATTTGACGAGAAGCATCAATGTTGTGTTAGATGCAACGTCGTGAAGGATCTTCGAGGAACGGGACTTCCGGGTGCGAGCCATCTGACGCTGGCGGACGGGGTACCGCACCTAGACGCGGCGTCCGCCGTATTCGAAGCCATGCTGGAGGGATGGGCCACGCAGCAGCGTGCCCGGTTCTTGAAGGTGAACACGATCGGGCCGAGGCTGGATTTGGTGCGTCGGTTCGCCGCGTTCACGAACCAGTACCCGTGGCAGTGGGAGCCGGCGGAGGCTGAGGCATTCATCACCCATGCTCCGGTCGCGGTGTCCACGGCGAGAAACTATCACAACACGCTCCGGCTGTTCTGCGGCTACGCGTCCGATGCCCGTTACGGGTGGGCGGCGAGGTGCCTGGAGCAGTTCGGCTCGGTGCCACAGCAGATCCTGGATGAGTGGAACACGGTCGCGCATGTGACCGAGTTCGAGGGGCAGCCGCACCGTCGGCCGCTGACCTATGACGAGGTGCAGGCCCTATTCGACGCGGCTGACGGGCGGGTTGAGGAGATCCGGTCCCGCGGCCGGAAGAGCGCGCTGGCGGCGCAGCGTGACGCGGCGCTGCTGAAGACCGTCTACGCGTTCGGGCTGCGGCGCCGCGAGGCGTGGGGCCTCGACCTTGCCGATCTGCGGCACAACCCGCAGGTGCGTCAGTTCGCTCACTATGGGGCGGTGTTCGTGCGGTGGGGCAAGTCGTCCAACGGCAGCCCGCCCAAGCGGCGGACGGTGCTGACGGTGCCGGAGATGGACTGGGTGGTGGCGGTACTGCAGCAGTGGACCGAGGAGGTCCGCCCGCTGTTCAGCCCCGGCGCCCATCCGGCGTTGTGGGTCACCGAGCGGCGTGGCCGCCTGTCCCGGCGGGCGATCAACGAGGCGTTCGAGGAGGCGCGCGGCGCGGCCGGGCTGGATCCGGTACTGGATTTGCACTGCCTGCGGGACCTATATCACGCACCTGATCGAGTTCGGCTACCCGGAGCGGTTCGCGCAAGACCAGGCCGGTCACTCCTATGCGAGCACGACGGCGATCTACACGAACTCTCGGGAATTGCATCAGACGGGCGAGAAGCCGCTGGTCGCCATGTCAGGGCGGTGCTCTTCCGGGCTTTCGGGGGTTCTCGGCATGGCTGCCTGATCAGGTGATTTGCCAGGGTGATCCCGCTTGGTGCAAGATCTGCCCTTGAAACGGGCTGGATCTTGACGGGCGGAGGACTGGTTGCGGCGGGCGGATCTTGCGGGTGCGGCTCATATGGAGCTGGTCGCGGGTGTGGTGCAGTTGTGTCCGGAGGACGCGATGGTCGAGGCGATGTTGCGGGGCTGGCGTGCGCAGCAGCGGGCGCGCGGGCTGCGGGAGGACACGGTGGTGCCCCGGGAGCGGCTGGTGCGGCGGTTCCTGGAGTTCACCAGCGAGTATCCGTGGGCGTGGTCGCCGGGGCACATGGACGAGTGGTCGCTGTCGCTGACTGCCGAGCAGCACCTGGCGCCGTCGACGATCCGCAGCTACCAGTGCACGCTCCGGCAGTTCAGCGAGTTCCTGATCGATGGCCGTTATGGCTGGGCGGTGGCGTGTGAGCAGGCGTTCGGTCCCGGGCAGCATCCGGTGGCGATCGCTCATGAGTGGAACACGATCGCTCATCTCAACGACTACGAGGGCAATCCCGAGGCCCGGCCGTTCACCCGCGCCGAGCTGCAGCGGTTCCTGGATTACGCCGACGACCAGGTGGAACGGGCGGTGGGGTCCAAGCGGAAGGGCGCGCTGGCTGCCTACCGGGACGCGACCTTGTTCAAGGTGATCTACGGGTGGGGGCTGCGGCGCACCGAGACCTCCAAGCTGGATGTGGTGGACTTCGGCCGGAATCCGGCGGCTCCGGAGTTCGGCCGGTTCGGGATGCTCAACGTCCGGTACGGCAAGGCGAAGAAGGGCCAGCCGCCCCGGCGCCGTAACGTCGCCGCGGTGATGGGCTGGGCGGTCGAGGCGGTCGCCGACTACGCGGAGAACGTGCGGCCCCGGTTCGGCTGCGCCGATCATCCGGCGTTGTGGGTAACCGAGCGCGGCGGGCGGGTGAAGCCGGCGGAGATCAATGCCCGGTTCGTCGCCTACCGCGAGGCCCTCGGCCTCCCGGCCGCCCTGGTCGTCCACAGCCTGAGGCACTCCTACGTCAGCCACCTCACCGAAGATGGCATCGACCGCCGCTTCATCCAGGTCAATGTGGGTCACGAGGCGGATAGCTCGACGGCTGTCTACACGCATGTGAGCAGCGACTTCATGAATGCCGCGCTCCGCAAGGCGCTGGCTCCGGCCTTCGGCTCCGGCCAGGGGGCCGGCCGCGGACGAGAGGGACACTGATGGCAGCCAGGCTCGACTACCGGTGGCACCTGCGCCAGGTGATGGCCACCCGCGGCATGTTCTCCACCACCGACCTGCTCGGCCCGCTGTCCGAACGCGGGATCAAGCTGTCCTCCAGCCAGGTCTACCGGCTGGTCACAGACCGGCCCGAGCGGCTGAGCCTGAAGATCCTCATGGCGCTGCTGGACATCCTGGACTGCGACATGGCCGATCTGATCGAGCCCGTCACCGCGGCCGGGTCTGCCAGGAAGGCCAAGGCAGCCGGCGGCGGGGAAGGCGTCGGAGACCTGCGGCCCAGGCGGGCGCGGATCGCGCCGGCCGGCCAGTGACCGCGCCGGCCGAAGCGGTCGCCGATCCGGTCGGGACCGTCGTATGCCTGGTGACCGCGGCCGACCCGGCCCTCGGGCATGACCTGGTCCGCCGGGTCGTCGAGCAGGTCGGCGGCGGCCGGTCCAAGCGGCGCCGCCTGGCCGCGGAGCTGGCCGGCGACCCGTCGGTGCTGACCACCGGGCAGTCTCCCGCTTCCAAGGTGGCGGGTGATCTCATGCTCGCGCTGCGGGCCGCCGGCGCGACCGGGATCTCGCCGCCATGGTGCGCGGACTGCGGGCGCCGCGTCACCTCGATGCAGCGCCGGGGCGAGCACTGGTACTGCGCGCCCTGCTATGTCCGCCCGGAGGAGTGCGCGGGCTGCGGGAACACGCGTCAGGTCGCGTTCCGCGACCGGCAGGGCCGGCCGCGCTGCAGCAAGTGCCCCGACAAAGACGCCCGCGATCCGCTCCTGGCCCTCGTCGAGGTCATCGTCATGACCGACCCCGGCCTGCCGGCCGAAGCGGCCGCCGCGGCGATCAAGGCAACCGTCACCAAGCAGGCTCACCTGCAGAAACTGGCCTGGCTGCTGCAGGACGAACCCGGGCTGCTCACCGGGGACGGCGCGAAGGCACCGTTCCCGGTGGTGCTGCGGCTCATCGACGCCCTGTGCGAGGCCGGCGCCGCCCGCATCAGGCGCCCCGCCTGCCCGCGCTGCCGGCGCGTGATCGCGCTGAGCAAGCAACGGGACGGGCTGAGGATCTGCCGCAACTGCTGTGCCCGCGCCCGCGCCGTCCCCTGCGCGAAATGCGGAACAACGCGCGAGCCGGCCGCTCGCGACGGCCAGGGCCGCCCGTTGTGCCCGTACTGCCTGGTCAGCGACCCGGTCAACCTCGAAGACTGCGTCCGCTGCCGCCGCCGCCGGCAGGTCAGCACCCGCACGCCCGAAGGGCCGGTCTGCGCCACCTGCAACCCGCCCGGCATCCTGACCTGCAGCAGCTGCGGACGCACCGCCGTTCCCTGCACGGTCTCCAAGGTCACCGGCCAGCCACGGTGCGGAGCATGCGCCCGGTCACGGGCACGGTGCTCACGGTGCGGGCAGCTCGCCCCGGCCCGCGCCGGCACTCGTGACGCGCCGCTGTGCGGAGACTGCGCCGTCCCCGGCCCGGGCTTCTTCAAGACCTGCCCGGCCTGCGCCAGCCCCGGACGCCTGATCGCCGGAGCATGCCGCCGCTGCCATCTCCGCCAGCGGCTCGGCGAGCTGCTCGCCGACGGCACCGGCACCGTCCGCCCCGAGCTGCATGCCCTGCACCAGGCGCTGGCCACTGCCAGCCGGCCCGCCGCTGTCTTGGCCTGGCTCTCCAGCAGCACTCCGCAGGCCATCCTGACCGAACTCGCCGCAGGCCTGCGCCCGCTCACCCATGCCGCGCTCGACGAACTGCCCGCGAGCAAATCACTGGTGCATCTGCGCAGCGTCCTGGTCGCCACCGGAGCGCTGCCCGCCCGCGACGAGCACTTCATCCAGCTCGAACGCTGGACCACGCAGGCCGCCGCCGGCCGGGCCGATCCGCAGGAGAAGGAAATCCTGCACCGCTACGCGGCCTGGCACGTCCTGCGCCGGCTGCGTCACCGGATCCGCGGCACCCACGCCACCCACGGCCAGGCCGGCGTCGCCCGCCGGAACATCACCGCCGCCGTGACATTCCTGAACTGGCTGACCGCACGCGGGCTCACGCTGGCCTCCTGCCCGCAGGGCGATCTCGACGAGTGGACGGCCGCGGCGAGCATCAGCCAGCGCGGCCCTGCCGGGCACTTCATCCGCTGGGCCCGCAACCAGAAGCTGACCAGCCTGAGCTTCCCTGCCACCCGGTGGGCAGGCCCCACCCGCGTCATCGACGCCGAAGGGCGCTGGGCACAAGCCCGGCAGCTGCTGCACGACGGCACCCTCAAGCCCGAGGACCGGGTCGCCGGACTGCTCGTCCTGCTCTACGCCCAGCAGCCCGCCACCATCAGCCGCCTTACCCTCGGTCACGTCCAGTCCAGCGGCGGTGAAGTACACCTGCGGCTCGGCCGGGAACCCGTCGTACTCCCCGAACCGCTCGCCGGTCTCGTCCTTCACCTGGCCGCCACCCGCCAGGGCCACGCCACTACCGGAGACCAGGGCACCTCCCCATGGCTGCTGCCCGGCGGACGCCCCGGCCAGCCGATCAGCCCCGACCGGCTCAACGAACGCCTCCGCCAGATCGGCATCCGCTCCGGCCCAGCCCGCTCCACCGCCCTGTTCCAGCTCGCCACCGAACTCCCCGCCGCCATCCTCGCCCGCATGCTCGGCATCCACATCGACGTCGCCGTCGCCTGGCAACGCGCCTCCGCCGGCGACTGGATGACCTACGCCGCCGACGTCAGCCGCCGCCAGGAAGACTGACCCAATGGCCGAGCTGCCCGAACTGGACATAGCCCGCGTGCGTCGCTGGTGCGAAGAACGCGTCTCCCCGCATGCCCGCGACCAGGTCCGTGTCGAATGCGACGTTGCCCCCCGCCACCTGACGATCGTGGAGAGCAGGCCGCCCTGGCGCGAGGGCACCGGGCCGGAATGGACACGGTTCCCCATCGCCCGGCTCCGTTACACGCAGGCAAACCGGACGTGGTCGTTGTACTGGCGCGACCGTAACCTCCGCTTCCACCGCTACGAGCAGCTCCCGCCGTCACCGCACATCGATGACCTCCTGCAGGAGATCGACCGTGACCCGACGGCGATCTTCTGGGGATAGGACGGCAAGGACGAGGCATTCAGACACTTCTGATATCCGACTGTGCCGTTACACG
>WNGF01008507.1_pt1 | contig 12051 bp, 12 predicted proteins | sample 5400641 | NCBI WGS metagenome assembly WNGF01 (sample SAMN13153371, study PRJNA577476) | soil metagenome | isolation source: 80 cm soil or saprolite under grassland replicate 2 | place: USA:California | collected 2016-06-15
CCGCTTGAAGCGTTTGCCACGAGGGCTTTCAGAAGGCCAGTAGCGGCGGACCATGGTCTCGTTGATGACGGCCACGGGCGGACTATCCGAATGGTCCTCCGAGGAGAACAATCGCCCCTGACGTAACGGGATTCCCATTACTCGGAAATAACCGTCGCTGACTCCGTCCACTCCATGACGTTCGGGGTCCTGCGTCGCGGGCTTTCCTTCGATCACAATGTTATGGTTGGGAGCGCGCCCTGTGAAACTTCCGTAAACGGCGCCTCCAACCGCCGCTCCACGAACGCCAGGCAATTGTTCGACCTTCTGTATCGCTTCCTCGAAAAAAGCTCTGATACGCTCCTCCTCAACGCCGGGATGATGCACGCTCATTGTAAGCAAGTGTGTAGTGTCGAACCCCGGCTTGACCGCATCGAGGAGCAGGAAACTCCGAATCATCAACCCGGCGCCCGCCAACAACACAATGGCGAGGGTGAATTGCGCTGCGACCAGCAAGCCACGCGCGCGTCGAGCTCCCGCGCCGGCCGAAGCGCTCCGGCTACTTTCATTCAGACTCTCGCGCAAATCCCCGCGAATGATCTGGTGGGCAGGCAGCAAACCGAACACGACGCCGGTCAACAAGCATAGAGTGAAAGCGAAGGCCAGCGCCGTTCCATTGATCGCGATCCCATCAGCGCGTGGCAGGTCTTCCGGGACGAGAGCGAGCAAAACGCGTAGCGCCCAATGAGCGATTGACAGGCCGATGCCCCCGCCGAGCAGAGAAAGCAAAATATTTTCGGTCGCCAATTGCCTGAGCAATCGCCACGTGGCGGCGCCGAGCGCTGCGCGGACCGCCAGCTCTTTCCTTCGCGCCGCGCCTCGCGCCACAAGCAGGCTCGCGATGTTAGAGCAGGCGATAAGTAGCGCGCACAACACCGCGCCGCCCAGAATCCATAGCGCGCGGCGCAGTTGTGTTCCCGCGATCTGATCGAACAATGGCGTAATCCGTATGCCCAGATTGGCGTCGGTCGCTGGATATTGTTGAGCGAGCCGCCCGGCGACCGCGTTCATCTCGATCCTCGCTTCCTCGATTGAGACGCCCGGTTTGAGGCGCGCCAGCGCGCTGAAGGCATCGGCGATTCGGAGTTGCTGGAATATCGTCCATCTCTGATCGGTCGAGATCGGCAGCCAGAGCTGCGCGTTCTTGTCCGGAAATTGGAAATCCGGCGGCGCCACGCCGATGATCGTGAAGCTGCGGTTATCGAGCTGGAGCGTGCGCCCAATCGCGGCGCTGGAGCCGCCGAAACGCTGCCGCCAGAAACCGTAACTCAGCACGACCACCTCATCGCCACGCCGCGCCTCGTCGTCAGAGAAAGCGCGCCCGAGCAGGGGCCTGACTCCCAGCATCTCGAAGAAGTTTCCCTCTACCTTCGATCCTTGAATCTTTTCCGGCCCCGCATCGGACTGTAAGATGACCTCGGAGCCGTCCGGTCGCAAAATGGCTGCAATGTCCTCGAAGGACTTTCTCTGTTCCCGCCAGTCACGGATCGCGGAGTAAGACGTGAAGTCCCATTCGATATTCCTCGCCGGCACACTCTTCCAAAGTACGCAGAGGCGGTCTGAGTCCTGATACGGGAGCGGTCGCAGAGTCACCGCTTCAATCAGACTGAAGATTGCGGTATTGGCGCCGATGCCCAAAGCCAGAGTGAGCGCGGCCACGAAAGTAAAGCCTGGGCTTTTGGTCAGCATCCGCGAGCCATAGCGCAAGTCCTGCCAAAGCTCTTCGAGCCATCTAAAGCCGCGAGAATCGCGGCTCCGCTCTTTCGCTTGCTCAACTCCGCCGAAACCCTTGAGAGCTGCAGATCGCGCCTCTTCAGGATTTATTCCCAGGCTTATATTCTGCTCGGTCTGTTGTTCGATGTGGTAGCGCAACTCCTCGTCAAGTTCACACTCCACCTCCGATTTATGCAGCAGAGCGCGTATTCGTGTCCTCAACTTGCTCAACATCACGACCTCCTTGAGATGGCTTACCGCCACATGAGTCCGAATCATTCACTTCGGAGCGCAACCATTGGATCTACCTTTGTCGCCCGCCGCGCAGGTATCCAGCAGGCCATCAAAGCCACGAGCGCCAGCAATACCGCGATCAGCGCGAACGTCAGCGGGTCAGTCGGGCTCACTTGAAACAATAAAGTCCTCATCACCCGCGTCAGCGCGAATGCGCCCGCCAAGCCGATAGCGACGCCGGCGAGCGCGAGTGACAGCCCTTGTCGCATGACCAGCTTTCGCACATCGCTAGCTTGCGCCCCGAGCGCCATGCGGACGCCGATCTCAGGTGTCCGCAGCGCCACCGAGTAGGAGAGCAAGCCATATATGCCAACTGTCGCCAAGACGAGGGCTATTGCGGCGAAAGAGCCTACCAGCGCCAGGATGAATCTTTCAGGCGCGATGGATTCAGAGCGAATCTGCTCCAGCGAACGCACGTTGTGGATCGGCTGAGAGGGATCAACGTTCCTTAGCACGCGCCGCACGGCTGCCATCAATGCTTCAGGCGAGGTCCGAGATCGAACGATGATGGACGGACCGAATGGGAGTTGTAGAAATGGAAAATATCCCTGGACGCGATTCGAGTCGCGGCTCGGTTCTTCCAGCTTCACCCGCCCGACGATTCCGACCACCGTGACGACGGGGTCCTTCGGATCTTCGCCGTTGATCCGGATGCGTTTGCCAATCGCATCTCCATTGGGGAAATATCTCCTTGCAAACTCTTCGTCAATAATCACCGCCCGCAGCCCCCCGACGAATTTTTGCAACGCGTTCATCCCTTTCGTGGCCTCTTGCGTTAAGTGCGAGCGGTCATCCCATTCATTGAACCAGCGACCGCCGATGAGTGGGATTTTCATTGTCTTGAAGTAGTTGGCGTCCACGACGCTGGCGTCCATCGCCGGCCACTGACTTAGCGCGGGAGTGGGCTGCCCTTCCACCAGAAAGCGAGCCTGCCAACCGCCACCCTGTAGCGGTAATCTTGAACTCAAACCCACAGACTCCACGCCGGGCAACGCTGAAATCCTTTTCGATACCTGCTGAAAAAATCTAATTTGTCGCTCGATCTCAGGATATTTTCCAGGAGAGAGCGCAATATTAAAGCTCAGTAGATGGTCGTAGTCGAAGCCGGTGGCGACCCGGCGCAACTGCCAGAAGCTGCGGATCAGCAACCCTGCGCCGACCAATAACACCATCGTCAGCGCAATCTCCGCTACTAGCAACCCGCCGCGCAACCATTGTTTGTGGCCTGTCGCGCCGCGCGTTGTCTTCTTCATCGCCTCTTGCGCATCAGGGTGACTGGCCTGTAACGCAGGCAGCAGGCCGAAGAGAACGCCTGTAAGCGTAGATACCACTGCTGTAAACAGGAGTACGCGATTGTCGAGGTGAATCTCACTGGCACGAGGGATAGCGCTCGGCGGGACGATGGCCAGAATCAGCTTTACTCCCCACTGCGCAATCACCAATCCCAAGGCGCCACCAAGCAGCGCCAATAAGACACTTTCTGTCAGCAGTTGCCGCACTATTCGTCCTGCGGAAGCACCGAGCGCTGCGCGTATGGCCATCTCTGAAGCGCGCTTGGTCGCGCGCGCCAGCGCCAGGCTGGCGACGTTCGCGCAGGCGATCAATAGCACGAAGCTCACCACGCCCATCAGAATCCTCAGCGCCGGACGGGTATCGCCGACGTAATTGTCCAGCAGCGGAATGATTCTTACGCGCCGCCCCTTATTCGTGTCCGGGTACTGCTTTTCCAGTACTGCTGCGATGTTGTCCAGATCGGAGCGCGCCTGCTCCAGCGTCACGCCGGGCTTCAGCCGGGCGATGCCGTAAAAATCCGGATAATTTCCGCGCTGCTGCCAGTCTGGTCTATGAGCAGCAATCAAGCCGGCGGAAACCCAGATCGCAGCGCCGCTTGGAACCGAAAATCCTCTCGGCGCCACGCCGATCACATTGTACCAATAACCGTCGAGCAGGATTCTTTGGCCGACAATCTGTAGATCGCCTCCGAAAACGCGCTGCCACAAGCCGTAACTCAGCACAACCACTGGAGCGGCGCCAGGCCGATCGTCTTCATCCGTAAAGACGCGTCCTACGGCGGCGTTCACGCGCAACGCGCCGAACAGGTCCGCCGTAACCTGCCCGGCGACTACTATCTCCGTTTCGTCGCCTACCGTCAGGTTGTGGCTCCAGCTATTGAAAACGCCGATGCGTTCGAAGACACGGTTCTGCGTGCGCCAATCGATGAAGTTTGGATACGAAACAGGCTCCTGTCCGCCATTCGCTGCTTGTTCGGCCACAAATACCAGCCGTTCGGATTCTTCATATGGCAGCGGTTTGAGCAGCGCGCCGTTCACGACGCTGAAGACGGCAGTGTTCGCGCCAATACCGATCGCCAGCGTGACCACCGCAATCAGGGTGAAGCCAGGAGTCTTCATTAACATCCGCGCGCCGTAGCGCAGGTCTTGCAAAAGCGTCTCCATGAATCCTCCGCCTTTAATGTCGCGAGCCAGGTCCTTGATGCGCCCCACATTACCGAAGCGCCGCCGCGCTTCCCGCTCCGCTTCTTCCGGTCTCATCCCGCGCTCGATGTTCTCCCGTGTCCGCATCAGCAGGTGGAAGCGCATCTCATCGTCCATCTCCTGCTCGATCCGGTTCTTGCGCAGCAGTCCATATAGCCGCGTATAGATCAGCCTCAACCAGAACATAGGTCGCGCTCCCCTCAATTAGTTTGCATGACTTTGAAGACGGCGCCGGCTAGCCGCTCCCAATTCTCTTCCTCAATCTGGAGCTGTTTGCGGCCGGCGCGAGTCAGCTTGTAGAACTTGGCGCGGAGATTATTCTCCGACACGCCCCATTCGGCGGTGATCCATCCCTGCCGCTCGATCCGGTAGAGCGCGGGGTAGAGCGAGCCCTCTTCCACACGCAGCGCGTCATCAGACATCTGCATGATGCGCTGACCGATGCCGTAGCCGTGCAGCGGCCCGAGCGAGAGGGCCTTCAGGATCAGCATATCGAGGGTGCCTTGCAGCAGTTTGGTGTCCGGGGTAGGCATCGCCGTTCTCCTCCATAGTTCCTAGATTATCTAGGATCAAGATAAAACGATGCCCCTAGATTGTCAAGGTACCACGAGGAGAGGAAAATTGGGCCGGATGGGCGGATCTGTGGGTCAAGGTTAGTTTCGATAGGGCAAAGGAAAAAGACTTACCAACTCTTCAGCTTCTTCCTTCCTTATGTGAAAACAAAGTGGGTGGCATTGGCGCGCAAGCTGACCACTCGTCGGTTGACATGGCCGCCAGGCGCGATGAGCGGCCCACACGCGGTTTTCTTCAACTGGCGACAAGGAGGTAACGATGTCAGACATAGATGAAAAACTGATCGTCAAGCTCGGGCAACGAATCAGTGAGCAAAATGGAATACTCCGGACGATTGCGGCGAGCCTCCAAGGCGTCGAATCACATCTGCGTCAGATCGCCGTCTCATCAAACCCTGCTCCCAATTACCAGCGGCCTTTGAGCGAATATCCCACGTTTGACTGGGACTCGATCGGCGCAACCATCCTCAATCGGGATGGCGACGGCGTAACAGCCGTCGAGTGGAACGGCCAGATCTTCACGCGCCGGTCGCCGAGTAATAAATTCGCCGAGGCGGTCTGGTTTTCGCGCCACCTCGGGCAGGATTCTGATGGCAATAAGCGGTATGCGCGATTGATCTCCTTCAGAGCCTTGAACGATGCGGAACCGATCGCCGCTAAGGCAAAGAAGGCGATTCGGGCATAAGACAATGCGGTCTTTTGGGGAGTTGGCCGCAAATTGCGCATGAAGGTGATATATTGAAACTTACAGTCAGCTTCAATTAAAATAGGGCTATGAGTAATCTCACGTTAAAAGCCGGACAGGTGGCTGCGGCCTTGAACATTTCCACCAAGCGGTTACAGAACACGGTGGACGCGGGATACCTGCGCCCGGCGAGGGCCGGGCGTGGACGCGGCAGCGAGCGACGGTACAGTTTTGAGGATGTGGTGCGCATGCAGGCGCTGGAGATTCTGGTCAAGTCTTATGGATTATCCGCGCCCCGCGCCGCGCAGATGCTCTCGGATGTTTGGCCGAGGCGATTCAGCCGCAGGCCTCGTGTGCTCGTGATTCGACCCGAACCTGCCGTAGGCGGGGTCAAGCTGGAGCCGATCAAACTGCCACTAAGCGAGATCGTGGCGGCTGCCGAATCCCGCATTCAGCAGGTGCTGGAGGACTATCGGGAGAAGAAGCGCGGAAGGCCGGCAGGCTGGTCGGCAAAATTCACCAAATCTTTATCGCGCGTCTCTGACGCGTTACAGGGCGTAAGCGACGAACAGATCGAGCGAGAGATTCTCGAATATCGCCGAAAGCGGCGCGCGAGGAAAAAATAATGGCGCGCCATCGCCGGCTCGGTCGTGTGGTCGTTGACACTTCTGTCGTGATTCGAGCGGCGCGGGCCTTCCGCCAACAACCGCCGGAACCAAACACTCCAGAATTGCGGCTCGTGTTGGCTTGGCGTGATGATCCTGAAGTCTTCACCTGGCTCTATAGCCAAGAGATTCTGACCGAGTACCGCGAGATCCTGCGGCGTCTCAAAGTCCCGCGAAATGCGGCTGGGCGATTCATCAATTTGCTTGCTCAAGGCGGTGAGGAGATAAACGAACCCGCGGCTGGAGAATTCTCGCCGGATCCGAAAGATGATCCTTTTTATCATTGCGCGCTTGGTGGCGACGCCGACTATATTATCACCGACAACGTAAGAGACTTCCCGCCGGTCCGAAACAGAAAACGCCCTCGTATCATTACTCCCGCCGGCGCCGTTGCGAAACTTTGGCCTTAGGCGCAATCGGAATATAAACGGATGTTTGATAAAATGCGTTTAGAAGTGAGGCCAGCCCATCATGTTGTGACTTGAAGGATCGAATGACAGTAACTGCTCCTCGGCTCGCGCGGAGTCACATCGGAGATAGTCAACGGCAAGCGCTCGATTACCAAGGAGCAGGCCAAACGGCTCGGCGCGTTTTTCGGCGTCTCTCCCGCAGTTTTTATTTGACCTCGTGGAATGATCGAAACAATGGCATGGCAGGCTTCTTTGGGAGCGTACCGCTATCTCTGATAATGTGCGTCCGGAAAGGAGGCCAACCAAATCATGTCCGACTACGATCACGATCAAGCCCCTTACGATTACGATGATGACGAGCGATTTTATGAGGAGACCGTCTACAACGAAGAGTACTACATCGAGCGGGAACGGGAGTTGATCAGACAGTCGAACCTCGATCTTGAGCTTGAGGAGCTTGAGGAAAGACAAATTCAGGAGATGCGTGAGGAAGGCCTGCTACGGCCCGTCCACATCAAGCCCGAAGTAACGTAAGCTTCCGGCAACAGTGCATGATTGTCCCAGGAAATCATGCACTGTTGCCGGAAGCTTACAAAGTACAAGCATGAGTCACAGCCGCAATGGTTGTGTTCAACAAAGCTCCCTACACCGAAACGTGTTGTCAGTGATCTAATCTTACCGGCCTTCCTTACCCCCCAAATCACGCAAACCGTTGGCAGAGCGGCACTTCAGCCCTTTTTTCGATGCTTTGCGCCCAGCGGCACGGCAGTTGTTTTAACCTGCTGCGTCCTGATCAGATTTCGGTTTTTGAGGATTGAGTAACGATGTTTTGAACGGCGGCTCGTAGCTGCTCCTAAAACGAATTGAGAGGAGAAAAGAGATGACAAAGATGATTCAAAAGAGCGTAATTTTGACGGTAGTGCTCGGTTTGCTGTTAGCCGCCGCCGCCGCTCCGAGCGCGATGGCGCAAGACAGATGTCACAGGCGTGGTTATACCTCGTCCAGGGACTACAACGACGATTACAGACGTGATCGATACGACAACGACGATTACAGACGTGATCGATACGACAACGACGATTACAGACGTGATCGATACCGTAACGATTATTACAACCCCCAAGCCACGACTGGCAAAGCAGTCGGGCGCACGGCGGCGGGCGCTGGCATCGGCGCGCTGGCTGGCGCGTTGATCGGCGGCGGAAAGGGCGCGGCGATTGGCGCGTTGATCGGCGGAGCCGGCGGTTACATTTACCACCAACAGAAGGTCAACAATCAGAATGATCGTTGGCGCCGCTGATTGAGACGGCGAATCCGAATCCCAGATCACATTAAAGGGCGATGGGCGACCATCGCCCTTCGGCTTTAATCAGTACCGCGAGAGGTGGCGAGCGTGGCTTTGCAAAGGGGCCTCCCGCGAATTCGACGGCGCGACCAACACAGACCATTTGAACAATCGTAAGCTTTCGGCAACAATGCATGATTGTTCCAGGAAATCATGCACTGTTGCCGAAAGCTTACGAAGTAACCGTTCATGTCCAGCCAAACAGTCAATCCCCAGCGCCGCACGGCCTCTGACTTAATTGAGACAACGCCAGATTTTTACTGCCCAATAGCATGCCAACAGTCCTGATTTAATGGCGTCATCAAGGTTTTATTGCCGTCTGAATTTCAATATCTCCCATATTCACATCATCTCCAGAAGTGGAATGGAAGTTGTATACCGATCGTTGGCAGCTTGCAGCAATGCTAGCTTTAAACAAACCAGATTCTAGAAAGGTCAGAGAGATGTCTTTTTCCCATAGCCAACTGCTAAACGCTGATCAGCCGCCGAAGAAAGTAGCCTTCACGCGAATCATCGCCTTGGGCGCAATGATCTCAGGGCTGCTCAGTTTTGTGTTGTCATTCATCCTTGACATGAATTCACCTGAAATACCGCCCGGTTCTGTCGCAGGTCTGATCAGCATCGTTCTTGGCTTTCTCGCCCTCTTCCTGGGGAGGAATGACCGGACAACCTGCCGACTCGCGGTAATCGTGTTACTACCTTGGTTCGCCTTGTTCATCGTGATATTGGTCATGTTCCTCGCTGGAGGTCCAATATCTATTCGTACATGCTAAAGGTCAGAGAGATGTCTTTTTCCCATAGCCAACTGTTAAACGCTGATCAGCCGCCGAAGAAACGAGTTTTCACGCGACTTATCGCCTGGGTGGCGATGATCTCAGGGCTGCTCAGTTTTGTTTTGTCATTCATCTTTGACATATTTGACATAGATTTACTTGAAATACTGGCCGGTTCTGTCGCGGCTCTGGTCGGCGTCGCTTTGGGCCTTCTCTCTCTCCTCCTGGGCGCGTATGACCCAAAAACCTGCCTCCTCGCGGTAATCGGGATCCTAATCGGAGTCGTCTGGTTCTTTGTGGCAGTATGGATCTTTTTTGCTATTGGAAGAGGAATGCCTGTTTGCTAGCCGCGCTAGCCGTCAGGGGGAACTGTGTCAATATCGATGGAGAGAGTACCGAGAACACGCTCGGCAATCACGCACCTTTGCCGAAACAGGGTGGTCAGGCAACGGCGGGTAAGTTCGATCAATGACTAAAAGGTTGGGTCAATGGGCGGTTGCCGAAGGGATACATATCTCCTGAACGGATACAGGCTGGATAGCCCGAAGAGAGCGAGCCTGAATCCGAAAAGGAATCGCTGCTCGATCAGCCGGCGAGTGAAATTCCTTTCTGACCATAAACTGAAATCTTCGATCGCGTGAAGGTCTTACGTCAGCGCGTGAGACGCTAGCATTACCCTGTTATAACCAGCCACCCTCATATTTTTCCGCCCTCTTGGCGCAAACGCCGCAGCCCGCGCCGAATCCGCCTCAGATGTGAATATGGCAGTCCTTCAGTTCTCTCCTTGCGCCGCAGGCCGTACACCCTGAAGAACAGGGCGGACGGCAGCCCCCGCATACTGATTGATAGCTCGATGAGATCAAAGGAGGCTCCAAATGCTTTTCGATATATTGCAAACGATTACCGAGTTCGTCGTGCTTCTGACGCGCCTCACGACCGAGGAACTTGCCGATGAACAGCGGATGGCCCTGATCGATCAGCTCATCCACTTTCAGGGGCTTGAGACGGCGTTTCAATTCGATCTTCACGACATGCTGATGATCCTGATTATGATTCTGATGGCTATCTTTTGGCGAGCATGGGATAGGTCCAACCGCTGGCCATATCGGTGATTCAAATCGCGCGCACGTTACCAAACAAAAGCCGCAGATGTTGGTTCAAACGGTGATTCTCAACTTAGAAGGAACGGCGATCAACTGTCCATGGCCGAAACTGACCAATAGTTTTAACCACGTGTAGTTCCGCAGACTTCTGCCCGTTGCTGTCACTTTCAACAGATGCGATCCAAAACCACGGTGGGCGGCACTTGCACTGAACACCACAGTCGTCGTCCGATTCGTACGTAGGAGAGAAGAAATCATCGCAGGTCAGACACTTAACATGGAAACGGCTGCACTGATCGCATTTCCCGACATAGTGAACATATGAAACAATAGTAATGACATCAGTCTTATGATTTACCGGCGTATAGGCCATGTCAATAGACGGATAACCATCCCAGAACACTCGACCTTTCCGACAATTTGGAGTCAGGCAGCGAGGCCAAGTCGAAGGATCAAAATTATCCATCCGATCTAGCGGAAGCAACCGTATTGAAACAGCTTTTTGCGCCCTTCGTTCAGCAGCCTTCGTATAGCCGTAAGGGCACACCAAGTACCCGTGAGTAGCGTTTACATCAGCCATAAGCCCCAGGAAGGCCTCCACATGCGTAACGTCAACAGGGCGTGAACGTTTTTTGGCATCGACTATCAGACGCGTTCGGTTGTCTGTGTCATGGCGTGAGTCGATAAGAACGTCAATCTGCCTCTTCCTTCCACTAATCTTTCCTTGCACTCGTGCATTCGGCGTAACGCAATATGCAGTAGAGAGTTGATCCGCCACGATACGTGCGACGAGCCGCTCGTATCGTTCCCATTCGGGTTTTGATTTTCCCATAACGCAAAATGCCCCCTATCTGAACCTCTGGTCTAACCCTGCGTTCACGAAGCGCATTCCCGTAATCATTGCCTATGGACGACCTGTGAAGCGCGTTCCAGCGCAATGGATATTAGCTGTCTCTCGCGTTATCCCCGGACCTGATGCCAAAGGTCTTTGCCGTCTAACCAGTCATTCAGCCAAAACTCTATTGACGGCTTGTGGAATTTGATAATGCTCTCCATTGGTTCATTCGGTTCTTTTACACTTACATCAACAAAATAGACTGGGGCGGGATTTTGGCTACAATCAATCGCCGAGTAGACAACACAGCCCCAATGACAAATAGGTAAGAATTTTTCTGGCCATTCCCATGTCGGGTCTTCAGGATCAGGTTGTTGGTAAACCTCGAATAAGTCGGCAATGGTATGACCTAAATCGTCGGTGAACCCGCCTTCAACACCCATAACGCCATATCCTGGCCCAAAACCTCCATTAGCAACACGCAAGTAAATCTTTTTGAGCGTCTCAGGAAGATCGAAATTTAGTCTTTGCTCAGTGGCGATAATGTCTTTTTCAGCGGCTGGAGGGCAAGCCCGGAAAATGCCGCCAACTGGGTCTATGCTACTTTTATTCCAGCGCAGATGGATAGCTAATTGTTTGACTACATCATCCATAGTTTAATAGAAGCCGGTAGATTAGCCTCTCCGAGAGAATGCAACAGCAGCCAAATTATGAACGCTGATTTTACGTGATGGAGAAACCAGCCGCCAAGAAGGGGCTCCAATGGATTCGCGCGTAAATAGAACGCGACAACTACCAAATATGAATGTTGATTTTACGCGATGAGGAACATTGACTGCCAATGTATACACGGCGATCTGGAGCATTGGATAGCCATACGAATTTTGAAGGATAACCTTGCCGGCAGGGTTATGGAACATCCGCTACAGGAGATTTGGCCGACATAGAGTTGCCCACCCGCGCCCAGTCCCGAGCAATTGTTTTGTAAAGCTTCGGCAAAAGCGCGTGAATTTGAGAAATGGTGCGGGCAAAATGAAGGTGACAACTCTGCGCCATGCATGCTAAAAAATCGGCCAGCAATCGTGCCCCTCAAAACAGAGGTGTGAGACGAGTGGCTGAACC
>WNGF01014395.1_pt1 | contig 12051 bp, 12 predicted proteins | sample 5400641 | NCBI WGS metagenome assembly WNGF01 (sample SAMN13153371, study PRJNA577476) | soil metagenome | isolation source: 80 cm soil or saprolite under grassland replicate 2 | place: USA:California | collected 2016-06-15
CGATCATCTGGATGGTGCCCGGGCCGCTGGGCTGGCTGAGACCGCCGGCGCCACGGCCGCGCTCACCGACCGCGACCGTGCGCTGTGCGCGATCCGGCAGGCGCAGGGACATGCGCTGGGGGCCAACCGTGACGCCTGCTCCGCTGCGATCAAGACCGCCTACCGGCTTGTCGCCCGCGCCGACGACACCAGCGCGGACGAGGATCCCGACACGATCGGCCGGCACTGCCGCCTGCCCTACGTGCAGGCGCATGAGGCGTACTGCCAGCTTCGACTGGGTCATCCTGCCGATGCGGTCAGCATTCTGGAGGGAATTCTCACCGGGTGGCCGGCCGACTACCGGCAGGACGAGAGCCTGGCGCGTGCCTGGCTCGCGCTGTCCTACGCCGCGGCCAACCGGTCCGCGGAGGCAGGTTTTGAGGGCGGCCGGGCCCTGGCGTTGACCACCGTCACGTGGTCGGCCCGCACCGTGCGGGCGTTGGGCCAGCTCGACGCCCGGCTGGCCATCACCTCGGGCACCGCTGAGGTCAGGCAGTTCCGGACAGCCTTCTCCATCGCCGCCGCTACGAACAGAATGTGATCGTGGACTTCATCACCGCCGCGACGACCGCGGACGAGGCGAACCGGGCCGCTGCGGTGGCCGTGCTGCCGGTGGGCAGCTTTGAGCAGCACGGCGCGTACCTGCCGCTGGCCACCGACACCATCGTCGCCAGCGCCGTTGCCCATGCCGTCGCCGCCGCCCACGACCTGCTCCTGCTACCACCCATCACCGTCAGCTGTTCGCATGAGCACACCGGCTGGCCCGGCAGTGTCAGCATCCGGTCGACCACCCTTGCCGCGATCATCGGCGACATCGCCGACTCGCTGCGCCAGGCCGGCGTGGACCAGCTTGTCGTGGTCAACGGGCATGGCGGCAACTACGTGCTGTCCAACATCGTGCAGGAGGCCAACGTCAGCCGCCTACGCATGGGCCTGTACCCGGGCCGCCACGACTGGGACACCGCCCGCCACGCCGCGGGCCTGGCCAGCAGCGGCCACGACGACATGCACGCCGGCGAGATCGAAACCTCGCTGCTGCTGCACCTGTGCCCCGAGCTGGTCCGCGACGGCTACCAGCACGCCGACCACCTCGCCGACCGGCCGCACCTGCTGGTGCTCGGCATGCGCGGCTACACCACCAGCGGCGTGATCGGCCAACCGTCCCTGGCCACCGCGGAGAAGGGCAAGGCAGTCCTGGACAGCCTCACCGCGTCGTTCGCCGAGACCATGCAGCTCCTCCAACACGGCGCGGCCTCCACGCCCGACCCGCCAGGCCCGACGTAGGGCTTGGTTGCGGCCATGGTCGATCCGCAGGGCGTTGCCGCCGCGCAGCAGGCGTTGGGCGCCCAGCTCGCCCGCCTGCGGGAGGCCGCCGGCCATACGCAGGCCGACCTCGCCGGCCGGGTCTCGACCAGCCCGGAGCACCGTGGCGAACGTCGAAACCGGTCACAGCAGAGGCACGCTCGACTTCTGGACCCGCTGCGACCGGGTGCTGCAGGCACGCGGCGCGCTCACCCACGGGTACGACGAAGTCCGAGCGCTGGTCACCCGGCAGCGGCAGGAGGCCGCACGTGCCGCAGCGGCTGCTCGCTCGGCCGCCGCCGGACAAGCCACGCACCGGGCGGTGGCCCTCGCCGGCGCGGGAACCCTTGAGGATTGGAGCGCGGACCCGGTCGGCCCACTGCTGGCCGGGCGGGCACCCGTCGCGGGCGGCGGTGGCGCCAGCGACGCCGAGGAGCAGGTGCTGGTCGCCCCGGCCGGTCGGTTCTTCGACGGCCTGACCATCCAGGCGCGGGTGTACCCGGCGGTCGATGACGGTCGCGTCCTGACTGCGGTTCCCGTCGGCTACGTCAACGATCAGTTCCTGCGCAGGCCCCGACGCGGCCTCGTGGTCGGGCTCACCGACGGCCGGGACGGCACGGCGGCGTTTGGTCTGGACAGCCGGCAGGCCCGCCGACGCCTGACGAAAGCCGGGCCGGGGGCCCGACTGCTGATCCCCCACGCGTACGTCCTCGACGACCTGACCCTGGGGATCCTGTGGGCCGTGGCGAACCTCGACGAGGCGCTCCTCAACGACGACGGGCTGCTGGCCGACCTCCAGCAGCGGCTCGTACGCTACGAGGCCCTGCCGCAGTCGGCGGCCGGCCGGGACCTGGCGGCGGACCTGACGACGGTGTCGCAGATGTGGCTGGGCAGCGACTTCTGCGCCCGGCACATCCTGCGCCACCTGGCCGAGGTCAGCGACGCTCCGGCGTTCTGGACCCGCGAGCAACGCGGTGAGGAGGCCAGCACCTGGCTGCTGTTTGCGCACAAGTACCACTACCTGCAGGCGGTGATGGACCGGTTCGGCGGCACCCCGCTGAGCCGAGGGTTCTGCATCCCGCCGGAAACGGTCGCCGCCTCGCCCCGCCCCGAGCGGATCCTGATGCTGCTCGCCGCCGCGTTGATGGAGTCCTTCGCTATCCGTATCGAGGTCTGCGCCGACCCGGAGTACGCCGCCGTGGAGGGCTTCGTCCTCGACCCCAGACGGCGAGCGATCGTCGCCAACTGGGTCGACGCGGACGGCATCTGGCACGTCGGCGTGACCACCGACCGGCCCGCGATCCGTGGCTACGAAGACATCACCGGGCATGCCCGCGCCCACTCCGCCATCGCCGGCGACAGCCCAGCGCAGCGGATGCGGGCGCTGGCCGCCTACCTGGAGCTGGACTGGCCGTGGCTGGCGCGCCGATGCGCCGAACTCGGCGAGCACGGCTGCGCCGGCCTCGCCGAACCCCGCAGCCGGTTACTGTCCATCACGGGCGTAGACCGCGCCTGCCGGTACCTGGGCGAGCTGGGCAACGCGGGCGGCTAGGCTGCCGATCACCCGCCTGCTGCCCAACCTGAGGTAAGGAACACGCCGTGCCCGACGCCAAACCCCGCCGTGTCCTGGTCATCGGCCTCGGCGGCACTATCGCCATGACCGCCGCCGCGGCCGGTGGCGTGGCCCCGGCGCTATCGGCCGACCAGCTGCTGGCCGCCGTGCCCCGCCTCGCCGAATCCGACATCGCCGTGCAGACCCACGACTTCCGGCAGCTGCCGGGCGCCTCACTCGGGTTCGACGACCTGACCGCACTGGCCGCCGTCATCCGTGATCGGTTCGCCGACGGCGTCGATGGCATCGTCGTCGTGCAGGGCACCGACACGATCGAAGAGACCGCCTACCTCCTGGACCTCTATCACGCGGGGCCGCACCCTGTCGTGGTCACCGGCGCGATGCGCAACCCCACCCTCGCCGGCGCCGACGGCCCGGCCAACCTGCTCGTCGCGGTCCAGACCGCCGCCAGCGACCAGGCCCGCGGCCTGGGCGCCCTGGTCGTGCTCGCCGACGAGATCCACGCCGCACGGCGGGTCCGTAAGACCCACTCCACCGCTGGCGCCACCTTCCAGTCACCCACCGGTGGCCCGCTCGGCTACCTGGTCGAAGGCCAGCCACGCCTGCTCAACAGGTTGACCCACCGTACGGTCGTACCCGAACCGATCGCCGGCCACCAACCGCGGATCGCCCTGGTCACGGTCACCCTGGGCGACGACGGTGTGCTGCTCGACGGGCTCGCCGAGCGGGTCGACGGTGTGGTGGTCGCCGCGTTCGGCGTCGGCCACGTGCCGCAGCAACTCGTGGCGCCGCTGGACGAACTCGCCACCCGAGTCCCGGTCGTGCTCGCCTCCCGCACCGGCGCAGGATCGGTGCTCGCCCACACCTACGGCTTCCCCGGCTCCGAACGCGACCTACTGGGCCGCGGCCTGGTCTCGGCGGGCTTCCTCGACCCGTACAAGGCCCGGATCCTGCTCCACACCCTCGCCGGCGCCGGCGCCGACCGGAAGATGATCGCCGCCGCCTTCGGCGCCGCGGGCGGGTACGCCGATCCCGACACCTGGCCGTGGCCGGCCACCGCCATCACCACCGAGGGAGCCGCGCATGCGTAGCCAGGAACTGACGATCGGCCGATCCTTCGGCGTGGCCTTCGACCACGGCGAGGACTTCTTCACCGCCCTCGACCAGTTCTGCCGCGCCAACGGGGTCCGGCACGGCTACATTCCGGTGTTCATCGCGGGCTTCGCCGAGGCTGAGATCGTCGGCACTTGCACCAAGCTCGACGACCCGCAGGCGCCGGTCTGGTCCCGCGTGCACCTGACCAACATCGAAGCGCTCGGCGGCGGCACCATCGCCTACGACGAGGCCGAGCAGGCGATCCTGCCACATATCCACGTCACCGTCGGGCTCAAGGAGTACAGCGCCACCGCACACACCAGCCACCTCCTGTCCGCGAAGATCCAGTTTCTGACCGAAATGCTGCTCATCGAGGTCGCCGCACCCGTGATGCGGCGCGAACGCGACCCCGGCCTCTACAACGTGCCGCTCCTACGATTCGACGACGACCCAGGACGCTGAGGCACTGCGGCTGCTTGAGACATCGGTGACCGACGCGTTCAATCGACCTATCGCGTGAGCCTCGGCGACCGGAGGCTGGCCTTGATCGACCCGCAGGACCTCACAGCGGCGCGCCGCGCGCTCGGCGCTCGGCTGGCGGTGCTCCGCGCCGCTGCGGGCTACACCCAGAAGACGTTCGCGCCCAAAGTCTTCTGCAGCCGCAGCACGGTAGCCAACATCGAAACCGGACACCACCCCGGAACCCGCGACTTCTGGACGCTCTGTGACCAGGAACTTCACGCCGACGGTGCGCTCATGGCCGGATATGACCAGTATCAGGCCCTCGTAGTAGCGCAACGGCAGGAGGCGGTCGCCAAGGCCAAACGCCCACTCACCCGACTGGGCCTCACAGTGCCAGGAAGCGACCGTCTCACCGACGACGACTGGGACCGGCTGCTCACCGTTGTCCGCGATCCACGCAGGGCGGACGCCCAGGTGATCGGCCACCTGACGACCATGCTGAACAGCCTGCGGCACACCGAAGACCTCATCGGTGCCGGACCGCTGGTGGCGCTGGTCCGCGCGCAGCTCGAACTGACCGAGAACATCGGCAGGCACGCCAAGGAACCCGTTCGCAAGTACCTGCTCAACCTGGCCGCCGAGCAGGCCGAGCTGCTGGGCTGGATGCTCAGCGACGTCGGCGAGCCCGGCAAGGCCAACGCGGCCTACGACCAAGCCACGGAGTGGGCGCAGCGCGCCGGAAACCACAACATGATCGCGTCCATCCTGTCGCTCAAGAGCCACCTCGCCTGGGCATCGGGGAACGGCATGGCCGTCATCGATCTTGCCTGCGCGGCCACCCGCGAGGCGCAGAAGATCACGCCAGGGGTGATGGCGCTCGCCCTGCAGCAGGAGGCCCGCGGTCACGCCATGGTCGGCACCGCCGACCTGGTTGACGCCCGCCTCGACGAGGCCATCGAGGCGACCACCGCAGCCAGACAGCATGCCGAGGACGAGCCGCCGTGGATCTATTTCGCGTCCCTGGAACGTCTCGTGGGGCAGCGAGCGATCGCCTACACCGAGATCGACCGGGCCGAGGAGGCCGTTGATCTGCTCACCCAGGCGATCACTGCGCTGCCGGCCGAGCTTCGCCGTGACCGTGGACGCTACCTTGCCCAGCAAGCCCTTGCGCAGGGTGTGGTCGGGAACGTGCCCGAGGCGTTCGGCACGGCTCGCGCAGCCGCAGCGGTCGCCGTGGAAACCGGCTCCGGTCATGCGCTACGGACACTGCGTCAACTTCGCCGACGCTACGACGGCAGCAAGCACCCGGCGATCGCCGAGTTCGACGCCTACGTTCGCGAGTACCTCAGCGGCCAAGGGAGAACTACGTGAGAGAAGTAGCCGAACGGGCCGAAGCTATCGCCAGGAAAGCCCATCGACGCCAGAAGTACGGCGACAGGGACTACATCGAAGCTCACGTCGCTCAGGTCGCGGCCATCGTCGCGCGTCTTGGCTACAACGATCTCTATGTGGCCGCTGCATGGCTGCATGACGTCGTGGAAGATACCCCGGTCACCGAGCAAGACCTCATTGACCAGGGCATACCGGCAGACGTGGTCGCGGCCGTGGAAGCCCTCACCGAGCGGGAGAACGAAACTCGCCAGCAATATCTGGCGCGTATCGCGGCACACCGGATGGCGGTCGTCGTCAAGTACGCCGACTCGTCAGCGAACTTCGCCTCCACCATGCTGCTCTCGCCGTACCTCAGCGACGCGGACTTCCGCGACTGGAGCCACGAATACGCCAGCAACATCGCATATCTTCTGCCATTGTTGTCAGAGACTGAGTAAGTCGGGGCCGTGCCCGTCCTTCTGACGGTCCCCTTGACAACCGCCCCGATCCTTAGATTTAACTACGCGGCATTGCCCCTAGCCCCGGTTACTGCCGGCCCGGTTCTCCCTTGGCAACGCCATGGCCGCTCTCGGCGCGCAGCCGAACGGGTTCGTGAGCGTCGATAAGCAGACTCCGGCAGGGCAGGTGATCGTCATCATCAGCCGCGGCCGGTTGCTGCTGCCTCTGATCGCCCACGCCGACCAATCCGAGCCCACTGCCGACGATGATGCCAGACCAGCACGACAATGAGATGAGTAGATGCACCTACCTGTGATGCCGCCCGTCGCACCCATGCTGGCCAAACCGGTCGGCGAGATCCCCACCGGCCAGCTCTACGAGCCGAAATGGGACGGCTTCCGGTCGATCATCTTCCGGGACGGCGAAGAGGTAGAGATCGGCAGCCGCAACGAGCGGCCCGTGACCCGCAACTTCCCGAGGTCGTCGCCGCTGTGCTGGCCAACTTCCCCGAGCGGGCCGTCATCGACGGTGAGATCGTCATCGCCGACACCACACGCAACACACTCGACTTCGAGGCCCTCCAGCAGCGCATCCACCCCGCCGCCAGCCGGGTGACGCTGCTGGCCGAGCAAACCCCGGCCAGCTTCATTGCCTTCGACCTGCTCGCCGTCGACGACACGGACCTCACCGAGGAACCGTTGATCAAACGCCGGGAGGCCCTGGAACGTGTGCTCGCCAACGCCGCGCCGCCGATCCACATCACGCCCGCCACCCGCGACATCGGAGACGGCTCGGCGATGGTTCGAGTGGTTCGAGGGCGCCGGGCTGGACGGGTTGATCGCGAAGCCGCTGGACCTGACCTACCAGCCGGACAAGCGCGTGATGAGCAAGATCAAACACGAGCGCACCGCCGACTGCGTGATCGCCGGCTACCGAGTCCACAAGTCCGGCCCGGACGCGATCGGATCGCTGCTGCTCGGCCTTTCGTCATGATCGACTTTGAGGGCACCGCTCCCGCCGGCGCCGGCCTATTGAGGTCGCCCCCAGCGCCGTGCATCTGCAGAGCAGCGCCTTCGCTGACCGGCCGCGCCTTCAACTGACAACCCCGGTTTCTGCGGGGCACAGCCAGGCTGAATCCCCTCGCCGTACCGAGAAAACGTCGAACTGGTAGCCACAAGCCTGGGCGTCGGCGGAATTTGTCCACCCGGTCATTAGGCTCTACACGTGCACGACTCCCGCCGGCAATCGGATTCGGCGTGGGATACCGGACAGAAGGGCGCGACGTGGACGGAGTGGGTAGCGTGTTCGAGCAGCTGACTCCACGTCAGGACGTGCTGGTTGGCGAACTGACCGAATCCCGGTTCGCCGCGAGCCTGGAGGAGGTCGTGACTGGCAGCGCTCCGGACGCCTACGGGATCGCCGACCAGTTCTTCGCTGCCACGTACCCGTCGGGCGGCCTGCGAACTTTGCTCAACGAGGCTCTTGGCCGGTTAGGTGGGGCGAAACCGGACGGATCGAGCGTTGTCCGGCTGGAGACCAACCTGGGCGGCGGCAAGACTCACAACTTGATCGCTCTGTTCCATGCGGCGCAGGGCCGGCTCTCGCCCGAGCGCGCCGGGGAGTTCATGGACCCCGCGCTGCTGCCGCAGCGGCCAGTTGATCAAAGTGCGGTCTTCGTGGGAAGCAGCAGCGGTGCCCAGAGCCTGCCCGAGGTGGCCGGGGTAACACCACGGACGGTCTGGGGTTCTCTCGCGCTGCAGATCGGAGGCGTGGAGGGCTACGCGTTGGTCCGCGCTGATGACGAGGCCCTGACAGCGCCTGGCTCGGACGCGCTGAAGCGGCTGTTCGGGGACGGACCGACGGTGGCGACGTTCCCGCGTCCGGCGGGGCGGCTGGTGGTGGTGTGGCCGGGGCCGGCGGTCGGGCGTCGGCTGGCAGGGTGAGGATCCAGCCGGGGTAGATCAGGTCCGGGTTGGTGAGGCTGCCGCCCTGGATCGGGAAGTGGCGGCCCCGGTTGAGGTGGTAGATCTCCGGCCACCGGTCCGGGTCGCCGAGCCAGTCGGCGGCGATGTGGGACAGGTTGTCCCCGCGGCGCACGGTGTAGGTGTGCCGTGGTCAGGGAGGTCGGCATCGGGGCGGCGGAGGTCGGTGTCGCGCCGGCGGGTACCGGCGGGGCCGGCGTCGCGGCCACCGACCCGACCATCGTCGGCCGCCCGGCGATCGAGGTCACCGCGAGCGTCGCCGAGCCGACCAGACTGGTCGCCGCAGCGTGCAGCGGCACGGCCAGCCGCAGGCGGGGCCGGTGTACCCTGCCCCGGGCGTGGGCGGCGATGTCGGCGACCAGGATGTACATCGAGAACGCCCACAGCAGCCACACCAGGCACGCCGCCGCGTCCACCATCGATGACTGGTTGAGCGGGTGGTCCAGCCACTGCTGCTAGGTGGCCTGGTCGTGCGGCCAGTGTCTGGGCAGCGGCCAGCCGGGAAACCACACCAGCCCGGCCGGGATACCCACCATGATCAGCAGCAGCCCGGCCAGGGACCCCAGCCCACGCAGAACCCGCAGCATCACCGATCCCGTCCACCGGAAACGGCCCGGTGGTCGCCGGCCGGCCGGCACCGATCCCACAGGCGGCAAGCCGGTATGGCGCCACGAGCGGCAGCCCGCACCGGTGGCGTACCGCATCGCATCCTGGTCACCCCCCGGCGAATCTGATCGCAGGTCCCGTTGTCTGTGTACACCCGCCCATGCCCGCCGAGCCACCCCCTTCCACCGCCCGCCACACCGGCGCCCGTTTCGTCACCTTGGGGTCACGGGATGCGTCGATGCGGTGGTACACCTGCCTGTATGGGCATCGGAGGACTTCGGCTGGCCATCGACTACGGCGTCACGACCACGGTCGCGGTGCTGACGTGGCCCGATGGCCGGCAGATGCCGCTACTGTTCGACGGATCCGCGCAGCTTCCCAGCGCCGTGCACGCGGGTCTCGACGGCCGGCTGCTCACCGGTACCCAGGCGTGGCAGGCCGCCGCCACCACCCCCGAAGGTTTCCAGCCCGCCCCACTGCGCCATATCCGCAACGGGATCATCGAGCTGGGGTCGACCAAGGTCGACGTCCTCGACGCGATCGCGGCCACCCTACGCCGAGTCGCCGACGAAGGCGCCCGCCTCGCCGGACAAGCCGTACCAGATGTGCGGCTCGTGGTACCCGCCGGATGGGGACCGCGGCGACGCACCCTGCTCCGCAACGCCGCGCATCGCGCCGGCCTGCCCACTCCCACCCTGATCGAGGCCCCGATCGCCGCCGCGCACCACCTGCTCGCCATCGGCACACCCATTGCGGACGGCGCGCACCTGCTGGTGTGTGACTACGGCGCCGGATTCGAGGCCACCGTGCTGCGCCACACCGGCGACAGCTTTGACGTCCTGGCCACCATCGACGACCTCGACGCCGGCACGCTGCGCATCGACCGAGACCTGGCCGCCTACCTCACCGAGGTCATCACCAACGCCGGTATCCCCTCAGCAACCCCGGTGGCCCTATCCGCCGGTGACCAGTACATGATCCAGGCCGCGGCGCGCACCGCCACTGAGTCCTTGACCCATGCCCCAGCCGTCGCCGTGGCGATGCCACCCCCACACCCGCCCGTCGTGCTCACCCACACCCAACTGGACGCCATCTCGCGCCCCGTCCTCGAACAGGCCGCGGCCACTGCCCGCCAAGCCCTCGACGCCGCAACCGAAGCCGGCGCCGAGCACCCCGCCGGGGTGTACTGGATCGGCGACGGCGCCCAGCTCCCCCTGACCCCGACGCTGCTACAAGGAAACACGACGCTGGCGCCCACCGAACTCACCCAACCCCGCCTGGCCGCCGCTCGCGGCGCCACCTTTACCGCGGGTGACGCCATCGTCCCGGTGGACACGGGGCCACCACCCCCGCCGCTGCGTCGGGCGGTGGCGCTGGTCATCCCTGGCGGCGCCTCCCTCGGCCTGCTTGCGCACACGTACGCCACCGCGACTTACAACCACGGCCCAGGCATCGGCTACGACCCCTATGCCTATGTACTGGCCAACTGGGGCGAACTCGCCATGGCCGCCATCTTCGCCCTGCTCACCTGCCTGGCCGCCGCGACGCTGATCGCGTCCACGCTGCCCGCCCTCGCCCGCGTACCTCAACCCGGTATCACACCGGACCAGAACACGGCGATCAGCACGGGCTTGCTTGCCGCCGTCGCCATCGGCCTGTCCATCGCCGGCCTGTACGCCATCAGCGGGTCCCTGTACTTCGGCCTACCCAGCGGACCGTTCCTGCGATGGGCGTTGATCCCCGCCCTCCCGATCGCGGCACTCGCCACTACCACCGCCGTGCTCGCCACCCGCCTGCACCGAACCCCCACCGGCGGCTGGCACACCTGGCTGAACTACCCCACCAGCTCCATCCTGTTCGCCACCGCTGGCATGGCATTGATCCAAACCTCGATGAGCGTCGCCGGCAACTCGTCCACCGAACTGCTCATCAGCGGCGCCGGCCGCCTCGGCGCGCTCCTACTCGGCATCGGCGCCACCCTCGCCATCGTCAAACCCCCGCTGCACCGCCTCATCGTCGGCGCCCCCCTCGCCATCGTCAAACCCCCGCTGCACCGCCTCATCGTCGGCGCCCCCCTCGCCACCTTCACCACCGCAATCGTCAGTTGGCCCGCCACCGGCACCCTCGCCGTCATCTACATCGGCGCCGCCACAGCCTGGTGGCTACGATGCCTATGGCACCTCCTCCACAACCGCGACAACCCCGTGGTGGCGTAAACGCCCGACCGGTTGCCGTCTGGGGCTGTCGGGTCAGTGGGCTCGGCATGCCTTGCTGCCCCGTCCATAATCCGGAGGGTGTTGTGGACAGCCGCGTCACCCCGGGTCGGCGTTGTACTTGGCGACCAAGTCGGGCAGCTCACCCAGCGAGTACATCCGGAACAGGCATCGGGCGCTTGCCTGCTCGTCATCGAGGATGTGACCCCACGGGCCGCGGCAGATCAGGGCTGTCGCCATGCCGGCTCCCTGGGCCGGTCGTATGTCGTTATCGACCCGGTCCCCGACATAGAGCACGGACTCGCGCGGGCAGCCGGCCTCTGCGATGACCCGTTCAAAGAAGCCCGCTGCCGGCTTCTCCACAGCCCAGCCGTCCGACGTGCCGATGACGTCAACCGGCAGGTCCAGCGAGCGCAAGATGATCTCTGCGCGCGAGGTCTGGTTTCCGGCGAGCCCCACTCGCAATCCCTGCTCACGCAGCGCGGCAAAGCATGGCCGGGCGTCGGGATAGAGGTTCTCCTCGCCGAATGCCTCAGGTTCGCCGACTGCGGCGCGTAACTCCCGTTCCGCGTTGAGGTCAAAGCCGGGCTTGAAGTGCTGGAAGGTCTCCCGGTAGTCGCCACCTCGTGCGATCACGGCTCCGAAGACGGCCGAGAACGTGTGTCGCGGTATGCCTAGCCAGTCGGCCCAGGTCCCGTACTCGCGTGTCTCGTCCACGATCGCCTCGCCCACGTCGAAGAACACAGCTTGAATGACAGCCATCTCGCTCCTCGGAGTCGTCAAAACAGCCTTCGCCACAGTTTGATTGTCGGCTACAGATCTTGAAACGCTGGGTTGATCGATGTCTAGTCGGCGTGTCTCCGTGACATTGGTCGATGGGCTTTGTAGGCCGGGGGTATGAGGTATCCCGACGGTGGTGGCCTGTCCGCACAGGGGCGGGTCAGGCGTG
>WNGF01016931.1_pt1 | contig 12050 bp, 15 predicted proteins | sample 5400641 | NCBI WGS metagenome assembly WNGF01 (sample SAMN13153371, study PRJNA577476) | soil metagenome | isolation source: 80 cm soil or saprolite under grassland replicate 2 | place: USA:California | collected 2016-06-15
CGAGCCGGGCGACCCCCGTGTGACCGCGATGCGTGAACCCGTCGCGGGTCCGTGTCCCTTCCGGGTAGATGCCGAACACACCCCCGCGTTCGAGCACATCCGTCGCCGCGAGCAGCGCGCCTTCGCTCGCGCTGCCACCCTCTCGCCGGATCGGGATCTGGCCGACGGCACGGAAGAACCAGGCGGTCTTCCACGAGTCGAAGTACTCGGCCTTCGCGACGAAGGTCACCCGCCGCCGGATCACGAGTGGCAGGAAGATCGAGTCGAGGAACGAGCGGTGATTCGCCGCGAGGATCACGGGACCGTCGTCCGGGACGTTGGCCCGACCGTCGACGCGCACCCGGTAGAGCAGCCGCAGGATCGGCGTCAGCACACCCTTGACGATCCAGTAGAGCATCGGACGCGAGCCTACGGCGCTGAGGCCAGGCTGACGAGGGCCGGGCACGCGGGTGCCGACCGGGAATGATGAGTAGTCGTCAGCTCGAGTCGATCGGGCAGCGATGCGCTTTCGCCGCTTGGTTTCGGGGAGTCGTGTCGCCCCGTCCGGCCAGTTGCCACCCGCAGGTCCGGCAACGAACGCCCCACTCCTGGTCATCCCCGGACCCGCTCGAGAGCCACACGTCGAGCTGCGGCACGGGTTCGACCTCCGCGGCGTGATCACCGTCGCGGGGACTCACGTGGCCCATGTCATTCGTCCTGCAGCTCGACGGGTGATGAACCACGAATGACGCGCGCGCCTCCCCCTTGCGGGTCAGACGAATCCACCGCCCGTAAGTGTCACACCCCCGTGGTTGGATACGGGTGCGCTTCCCCGTAAATGTCATACCCCCGTGGTTCGATGGGGCGACCACTTCCCGTGGGCTTGCTTCCCCCTGCTGGTTCGACCGGTCGGTGGAGGAGGTGGGTCGTGGCGACGATGGTGTCGAGGCTGCTGGGTGGCATCCGGCGGGTCGTGCACGATCTCGATCCGGACCGGGTGGCGCCGCGGGACGCCGTGGTGTTGTTGGAGCAGTTCGCCGAGATCGAGCGGCTGGGCGCAGCGGCCAAGACGTTGCTGGCGCGCCGGGTCGACGAGGCGGGGATCTGGCAGCACGAGGGGTACCGGTCGGCGGCGGAGCTGGTGGCGTCGGTGAGCGGCACGAGCGTCGGCCAGGCACGGCAGGTGGTGGAGACGGGCCGGCAACTGGTGGGCGGTTCGAAGACGGAGCATGCGTTGCGGACGGCGCAGCTGTCACAGGCCCAGGCGCACGTGGTCACGAGCGCGGCCGCGGCGGCACCCGAGGCCGAGGATGCGCTGCTCGAGTGCGCGCAGAGCGACGGGCTGGCCGGGCTCGAGCAGCTCAGTGCGCGCGTGAAGGACGCGGTGCGCAGCGAGGAGGAACGCGAGGCGCGCCACCAGCGGCTGCATCGGCGGCGCTGCCTCCGGTTCTGGACCGATCCCGACGGCGCGGAGCGGGGCGCGTGGAGCGCGCCGCCCGACGCCGGTGCACGGATCCGGGCGGCGGTCCGGGGCGCCCAGGAGCACATCTTCCGTGATGCCCGCCGCGGCAACCGCGAACGCGAGCACCCCGACGCCTACGCCCTCGACGCGCTGCTCACCCTGGTCGACCGGCCCGATCCCGCAGACGAACGGCGCCCGGCCCCGCCGGCGACGGTGATGATCCGGGTCGACGCCGAACGACTCCAACGCGCGCCGGAGCGCGACGACGGCATCTGCGAGATCGCCGGCGTCGGCCCCGTGCCCGTCAGCGTCGCCCGCGACGCCCTCGGCAACGACGCCATGGTCACGCTGGTGATCACCAAGGGCGTCGACGTCCTCAACGTCACCCACATCGGGCGCACCCGGCGCGCGCACGTGCAGAGCGCGCTCGACTGGACCTACGACGAGTGCGGGATCGTCGACTGCCACCGGCAGGTGGCCATCGAATGGCACCACACCAAGCCGTACCGCACGACCCGGCACACCAAGCTCGAGGAGCTCGGCCCACTCTGCAAGTTCCACCACGCCCTGGTCGAACGCGACGGGTACACGCTGCACCAACGACCCGACCGCGAGTGGGACCTGATCCCACCCGACGAGCAGCGTGCGCCACCGTGAGACTGGCGCGGTTCTCCCGCCGCAGGTCGGGCACACAGCCGGGTACGGTCGCCGGCCATGGACCCCTGGGAGGTCGAGGCGCGGCTCGCGATCGAGGACACGATCGGTCGCTACACGCGGTTCGCCGACGGCGGGCGCTTCGACGACCAGGCCGCGCTGTTCACCGAGGACGGCGTGCTCGAGACGGACCTCGGGGAGTGCCGCGGTCGCGCCGCGATCGTCGAGATGCTCCAAGGCACGAAGGCGAGCCTGGCGGCGAGCCCGGATACCGGCGGGCGGATCCGTCACCACGTGTCGTCGCTGCGAATCGATTTCGACGGGCCCGACGCGGCGAACGCGACGTGCTACTTCCTCGCCATCGTCGGCCCGGGTCCCGACCACTGGGGCCTGTACCGCGACCAGCTCGTGCGGGCGGGCGACCGGTGGCTCTTCGCGCACCGACGGGCCATCGTCGAAGGGCGCGCGCCCGGTGGCTGGGCTGCCCGGCGGCTCGAAGTCGACGACCGCGGCTAGCGACGCTGGGCCACGAGCGCGCCGCCGTCGACGACGAGCGTCTCGCCGGTGATCCACGACGCCGCGTCGCTGGCGAGGAAGACGGCCGCGCCGGCGATGTCGTCGGGCTTGCCGATCCGCTGCAACGGCATCGTGGCGGCGACGAGCTCCTCGGCCGGCTCCCAGAGCGCGCGTGCGAAGTCGGTCTTCACGAGACCGGGCGCGATGGCGTTCACACGCACCTTGGGCGCGAGCTCGGCGGCGAGGACCTTCGTCAGGTGGATCAGCCCGGCCTTCGAGATGTTGTAGACGCCGATCCCGGAGTCGTGCCGGATCCCGCCGACCGACACGACGTTGATGACGGAGCCGCCGCGCTCTTGCATGCCGGCGCGCCAGGCCGCCTGCGTCCACACGAGCGGCCCGCGCAGGTTCACCTGGAACGTCTTGTCGTAGCGCGGGAGGTCGACGTCGATCACCGGCCCCATGTGCGGGTTGGTCGCCGCGTTGTTCACGAGGATGTCGACGCCGCCGAAGCGCTCGACGGTCGCGGCCACGCACGCCTCGGCCTGATCGGGCTCACCCGCGTTGGCGGCGAATGTCGCGAGGTCGTCGCTGTCGATCGTCTTGGCGGCCTCGTCGAGTGCCTCCTGCTTGCGCGACGAGAGCATCACCCCCGCGCCCGCGTCGGCAAGCCCACGCGCGATCGCGAGCCCGATGCCCTTCGACGCGCCGGTCACCAAGGCCACCTTGCCGTCGAGACTCAGCTCGTGCGTGCTCACGACTTCCCTTCTCGAACCAGCTCGTCTCGCAGCGTCGCGACGACGTCGGGCGCGACGCCGATCGCGCCGGCGTAGTACTCCCACGTCTCCCAGCGCTCGCGCACGCCGGTCACCGTGCCCTCCATCGTCGCCGCGTGCGCGCCGAGCATGTCCTGCGGCAGTCGCTTCCAGGCGTCACCGAGCGCCGGTGACGAGGCGCGGCCACGCTCGTGGATGCGGTCGACGACCTCGTGGGTGAGCGCGTAGTCGGCGACGATGTCGTCGTCGCCCACGCCGAGCAGACCGAGCAAGACCGCGGAGAACACGCCGGTACGGTCCTTGCCCGCCATGCAGAAGTACACCGACGGCAGGTTGCCGGGGGTCGCGAGCGTGCGCAGCGCCTCCGCGTACGCGGCGCCGCCGGTCTCGAGCATCGTCAGGTAGAGCTCCGACGCCGACTCCGGGGGCACCCAATCCGGGTCGAGGTGGCGGTGGAGCACCTTGTCCGTGGTGGGCAGGTGCACGTGGCGGATGTCGAGCTCTCCCAACCGCCCGACGCCCACCTCGACGAGCTCGTCGTTGGCACGGAAGTCGATCGCCGACGCGATGCCGAGGTCGTGCAGCCGTGGCCCGTCCTCCTCGGTGAGGTGGTGCAGCGAGTCGCTGCGGTAGACGCGTCCACGTCGCACCTCGCCGCCGCCGCACGATCCGGCGCTCGAACGGCACGCTCATCCGATCTCAGCCCCGTGCTCGAGCGTGTGCGATCGGAAGCGCTCGTGCTCCACGAGGATGAACACGCCGCTGGCCTCCGCGCAGAGCCGGTCGCCGGCGTGCAGCGTGCCACCGGCGCGGACCTTGCGACCGTCGATGGCAGTGCTGCGCGCGTCGAGGCGCAGCTCCTCGTAGAGCGGCGTCGGGCTGCGGTACACGATCGTGAGGGTCCCGGTCATCGCGCCGACACCGGCCGCGATGTTCGCGACGCCGAGCAGCTCGTCGAAGAGCCCGGCGACGACCCCGCCGTGGACGCAACCGGGAGGCCCTTCGTAGGCGGCGCCGAGGCGAGCCGTCGCGTGGACCGCGCCGTCACGCACCTCGCACTGCATCGGCGGGGCAAGCGGGCTGTAGAGGCCGATCATCGGCGAGAACGGGAAGTAGTCGTGCGGCGACGTCTCGAGCAGCGGCATGGCCGGCACGGACGGGCCCCACGGTCGCGTCATCGCGTCGAGACGATCGGCCGCAGCCTCGACGTGCTCCGCGGCTGCGGCGAGGACCTCGGGCGATGCGCCCGGGCGGACGACCAGGTCGGTGACCCGCCGGACCGCGTCGGCCAGGCGTTGCAGCTCGGGGCCGGGCGGGTACTGCTCGTCGGGGCCGTGGCCGTCGACGATGCCGGGCCGTGTGGTCATACGTGCACGAGATCGGTCGCGACGGAGGCGGCTACTCCTCGGCGATCGAGATCGCCTGCTTCGGGCACTGCCGCACCGCCTGCTCGACCTTCGGCCGTAGCTCGTCGGGCGGGTTGTCCTGGAGGATGTAGAGGAAGTCGTCGTCGCGAACCTCGAAGACCTCCGGGACGATCCCCATGCAGACGGCGTTGCTCTCGCACACGTCGAAATCGACCACGACCTTCCAGGCCATCAGCTCTCCTTCTCTGGACTCGCTGATCCTACGTCCTCCGTCGGCTACTCCTACTCCTGGGCCAGATTCGTGAAGTCGGGCTCCCGCTTCTCGAGGAACGCGGCGATGGCCTCCCGGTTGGCCGGTGCCCCGGTGAGCTCGGCGAAGACCGCTTCCTCCCGCCCCCGCGCCGCACGCGCCGCCGCGAGCCGGTCGGCCAGCAGCAGCCGCTTGGTCTCGACCAGCGACACGACGGGCATGCGGGCGATCACCCGCGCGACCGCCATCGTCTCGTCGAGCAGCTCGTCGTCCGCACAGTGTCGCCACGCGAGACCGCACGCGACCGCGGTACCGGCGTCGATCCACTCCGCGGTGAACAGCGCGTGCGCCGCGGCCTGGCGCCCCATGACCGCGGGCAGCGTGTGGCTCCCGCCCGCCTCGGGCACGACGCCCAGGCGCACGAACGGCGCCCGCAGGCGCGCGGAGTCGCCGACGAGCACGAGGTCGCAGTACGGCAGCATCGTCAGGCCGACACCCACGCCGACGCCGTTGACCGCCGCGATCAAAGGCTTCGGGAAGGCCTCGATCGCCTCGATGAAGCGACCGAAGCCGTGCCCTCCACTTTCCTGGGTGTGGCGGTCCTCGGTGTCGCGGTCCTCGGCGTCGCCGTCCCGGCGGGCGGCTCCGAGCCGGCCCATCTCGGCGAGGTCCTGACCGGCGGAGAACGAGCCGTCCGTGCCGGTGATGACGACGACGGCCACGTCGTCGCGCCCAGCCGCGTCGTCGAGTGCCTCGGCCACCGCGACGTAGAGCGCGGTGTCGAAGGCGTTGCGCGCCTCGGGGCGGTCGAGCGTCAACAGTCGCACGCGATCGCGGTCGTCGATGCGCAACACGCGCCGTGCTACTCCGCGGCGAACGGGTCGACGGTGAGGTGGTGGCTCAGGTCACCGATGAGGTCGCAGAAGATCACGCGCTCGCTCAGACGCCAGCCGTCGTCGGCGCGCTCGAACGAATCGTGGTACCGGCCGGCGATGATCGGCTGGAGCGGGAAGCCGGAGAGCTGCTGGAACACCGTGTAGTACGACCGTGCGGTCGCGGTCCCGGCGCGCTCGTCGGCGTCGATCACGAGGTTGGTCGTCACGTGCTTCGTGCGTGGCGTGCCGTCGTCGTACCGCCGGACCATCTCCTCCATGATCCCGAGCACGGCGTCGGAGCCGACGACGCCGGGGTCGTCCGGCCCGCCGCCCTTGTACCGCGCGTTCGCGAACAGCTCGGCCATGCCCGCGAAGTCGCCGGCGTCGACGCGCTCGGCGTACCCGTAGACGATGTGCTCGATCGCACTCCTGGCGTCGTCCACGAGCGGACATTACCGTCCGCCTCGCATGCCGATCGGGGCGACACGGATCTTCCACGTCAACGTCAACTGCTCCGATCTCGAACGCTCGCTGCGCTTCTACCGCGACCTCCTCGGGCTCGAGGCCACCGCGCACACGTACCCGCAGCCGCAGCCGGGGGGCGCGTTCGGGCTCGACACCGCGCAGTGGGACGCGTGGATTCTGGCCGACGGGCGCGGCCTCGACGCGGGCGTGGCCGTCGACCTCCTCGAATGGCAGGTGCCGCGACCCACAGGCCGTCCGTACCCGTCCGTGGCGAACCTCGGGTTCGGCCGCTTGTGCCTGCTGACGACGGACGTGGAGGCCGCGCACACCCGGCTCACCGCGGCGGGCGTCGACTGCTGGTCGCCACCGGCGTCGTTCGAGCTCGGTGTCGAGGGCATGGCGCCGGTGCGGGCGTTCGTCTGCAGCGACCCCGACGGCACCGCGGTCCAGCTCGTGCAGGGCGACGCCGGCCGCCTCGTCCACGTGAACGTCAACTGCTCCGACCTCGAGCGGTCGCGATCGTTCTACGTCGACGTCGTCGGGCTGCGCCCCACCGCCCGTTCGAACCCCGGTCCCCAGGACGGGCGGCCGTTCCGTCTCGGTGACCAGGTCGAGTGGGACGCGTGGTTCCTCGAGGACCCGCGCGGCGACGCGGTCTTCTTCGTCGACCTCGTCGAGTGGAAGCGTCCGACCCCGACGGGCGCGCCGTACGACGTCGCGAACCACCTCGGGATGTACCGCATGGCGCTGCTCACCGACGACCTCGACCGCGACTACGAGGCGCTCCGCCACGACGGCGTGCACTCCGTGACCCCGCCCGCCGACCTCGACATGGGGCCGGGGCTCCCGCACTTGCGCGCGCTGCTGTTCCCGGACCCCGACGGCACGATGCTCGAGCTGATCGAGGCGCCGGCGGCGGGTTAGAGCTTCCGTCCTAGAGGTCGAGGCCCTTGGCCGCCTTCACGGGCTCGAGGAACTGGAGGTCGGCCGACTCGACGTACTCGCCGAGCGCGCCCGCGAGCTTGCCGAACGCGTCGCTGGCCATGTGGGCGTCGAGCCCTCCCTGGTCCTCGTACACCTCGGTCATGAAGAACGTGTTCGGGTCGGTGGTCGACCGATGGAGCACGTAGTGGATCGTCGACGGCTCGTTCGCGGTGATGTGCACGAAGAGGTCGTCGAACTCCTGCGCGAACGCGTCGCCCCGGCCGTCCTTCACGGTCAGCCTCGCGACGACCGACACCTTGCCCATCGTGCCTCCCCGATGCCCGCGGCTACCTGGCGCCACGCACGAGCCGGCCCGGGCGGGCGCCCGTCGCGCGGCCGTCGCGCATCACGGTCTCGCCGCTGACGATCGTCGCGGTGTAGCCGTCGGCGGCCTGCAGGAGCCGTCGTGCGCCGCCCGGGAGGTCGTAGACCATCTCGGGACGATGCAGGACGAGGCCGTCGAGGTCGATCACGTTGACGTCGGCCTTCTTACCCGGCTCGAGCGTGCCGCGGTCACCGAGCCCGTACAGCGTCGCGGTGTCCATCGTCATCTTGCGGATCACCACTTCCAGTGGGATACGCGGGCCACGCCACCGGTCGCGCACCCAGTGCGTGAGCATGTACGTCTCGATGCTCGCGTCACAGATGGCACCGACGTGCGCGCCGCCGTCGCCGAGGCCGAGCGCGGTCGCGGGGTGCAGCACCATCTCCCGGATCGGGTCGTGCGTGAAGCGGCTGTAGCCGCTCAGCGGGCGCAGCAGGAGCTCGCGCCCGTCGTTCTCGAGCAGCAGGTCGTAGAAGAGCTCCCACGGATCGCGGCCGCTCTGCTCGGCGAGCGCGGCGACGCTCTCCTCGGGCAGCGGCTCGTAGTCGGGAGGCTCACCGAGGCGGAAGATGCGGTCGAGGCCCAGCCCGATGAACGCCATCCGGTCGTCCCGGACCGGCGACTCGGCGAGGATGCGCTCGCGCACCTCCGGCTCGCGCAGGCGCGCGACCTTCTCGTCGAGCGGCAGCGGATCGATCTCCCGGTACGACGGACGGTCGCGCAACGGGTGGAACGTCTGGAGGCCGAGCAGCAGGCCGAGCGGACGACCGGCGACCTGCGGCCGGATCGGCACGCCCTCGTCGAACACCTCGGTCGCGAGGTCGAGCATGCGCGCCCACTGGTCGGGATCGAGGTCGTGCTGGATCAGCGCGAACGTCACCGGACGGTCCGTCTCGCGAGCGAGGCGGCGCATCCAGTCCATCTCCTTGTCGGACGCGGCGAGGTCCTCGCCCATCACGCCCGCCGGTGCGAGCTCGAACACGCCCGCGCCCGCCTCGGCCAGCGCGCCGCCCAGCCCGAACAGCTCGTCCTCGGCGGCGAACGTCCCCGGCACCGGCTCGCCGTCGATCGCGCGGTGCGCGATCGTGCGTGACGTCGACACGCCGAGCGCGCCGGCTTCGATCCCCTCACGGACGATCTTGGCCATGGCCTCGATGTCGTCGGGCGTCGCCGGCTCGTTGCGCGCGCCGCGCTCGCCCATCACGTAGCCGCGGACGGCGCCGTGCGGAACCTGGGTCGCTATGTCGAGCGCGAGCTTCTCGCCGTCGAGGAAGTCGAGGAACTCGGGGAACGTCTCCCATCCCCAACGGATGCCGGCCGACAGCGCGGCACCGGGAATGTCCTCGACGCCCTCCATGAGCCCGATCAGCCAGTCGTGCTTGTCGGGCCGCGCCGGCGCGAACCCCACACCGCAATTGCCCATCACGACGGTGGTGACCCCGTGCCAGCTCGACGGCGTGAGCGTCGGGTCCCACGTGACCTGCCCGTCGTAGTGGGTGTGGACATCGACGAAGCCGGGCGTCACGAGCTTGCCGGTCGCATCGACGACCTCGCGTGCCTCCCCGTCGACCGCACCGACCTTCGTGACCTTGCCGTCGTCGATCGCGACGTCGGTGACGGTCGCCGGTGCGCCGGTGCCGTCGACCACGGTGCCGCCTCGGACGATCAGGTCGTGCATGCGCGTCTCTCCCCCTCGCGACGTCCCTGGTCACGTGCCGGTCCCCGGGGCCCGCTGGACCCCTCGACGCGCGAATCGTAACGTGTTCCAGTCTCGTCGGTCCCGGATCCGGCGACCCGATCAGTTCGCCAAGCAGAAGAGGGGGGCGCCACCGTGCCCATGACAGTCGCCGACATCGACCTCGCCGACCTCGACAACTTCGTCCCGTCGGTACCCCACGAGATGTTCGACACGCTGCGGCGCGAGGCGCCCGTGTACTTCCACCCCGAGCCCGAGACCGACCGGACCGGTGCCGGGTTCTGGTGCATCGTGAAGTACGCGGACCTCCAGCAGCTGAGCCGCGACTGGCCGCACTACTCGAGTGAGTGGGGCATCACGCTGTTCGAAGGCGACGACGAGCAGCTCGAGGAGCAGCGGATGATGATGCTGATGATGGATCCGCCGCGGCACACCAAGCTGCGGCTGCTCGTGAACAAGGGGTTCACGCCCCGTCACATCAACAGCCTGCACGAGCGCATCCATGCCGTCGCGCGCAACATCGTCGAGAACGTCGCCGAGCGCGGCGAGTGCGACTTCGTCGTCGACGTCGCCGCCGAGCTGCCGCTCCAGGTGATTGCGGAGATGATGGGGGTGCCCCAGTCGGACCGTCACAAGGTCTTCGAGTGGAGCAACCGGATGATCGGCTCCGAGGACCCCGAGTATGCCGTGAGCGCCGAGGAGGCAATGGATGCCGCCACCGAGATGTTCGCCTACGCGAACGAGCTCGCCACGTACAAGCGCGCCAACCCGTCCGACGACATCATCAGCGTGCTGCTCCAAGCCGAGGTGGACGGCGAGCGCCTGACGGACCTCGAGTTCGACCTGTTCTTCGAGCTGCTCTCGGTCGCCGGCAACGAGACGACGCGCAACCTCATCTCGCACGGGATGCTGGCGCTCATCGAGCACCCCGACCAGCGCGCCAAGCTGCTCGGCGATCGATCACTCCTCCCGTCGGCCGTCGACGAGATGCTGCGCTGCGCGTCACCGGTCATGTACATGCGCCGCACCGCGCAGGACGACGTCGACCTCCGCGGGCAGCACATCAAGAAGGGCGACAAGGTCGCGCTCTGGTACATCGCCGCCAACCACGACGACGAGGTCTTCGACGACCCTCACAGGTTCGACATCACCCGATCACCGAACGAGTACGTCGCGTTCGGTGGCGGTGGCCCGCACTTCTGTCTCGGCTCGCACCTCGCGAAGCTCGAGATCACCGTGATGTTCGACGAGCTGCTCGACCGGCTCCCCGACATCGAGCTCGGGGGACCAGTCGAGCGGCTGCGGTCGAACTTCATCAACGGCATCAAGCACATGCCGGTCGAGTTCACGCCCGCAGCTTGAGACCGCGCGCCGCGCCGCGCTACCCGCCGTTGCTGAGCTTGCTGCCCGCGTCGCTGAACTTGTTGCCGACCTGGGTTCGCAGGAAGATCACGGCGGCGATCACCGCGAGCGCGATCAACGCCACCAACAGGATGTACTCGACGAGCCCGGCGCCCCGGTCCTCGTCCGCGAACTTGCTTCGCAGCCAGGTCTCGATCCGCACGAACAGGTGCACCGCACCCACCGCCTTTCGGTTCCTTGCCCACAGCCCAATGGCCTCCTGCGGTATCGGCACGCGGTGTCCGAAATCTTGAGCAGCCTCTTCGTGACGCCGTGACCGCGGCGACGCCGGGGCTCGACCCCCAGCGGGTCGGGAAGTGGCTCGGCGAGCGGCTGGACGGTGCACGGCCCCCGTTCGACTTCCAGCTGATCGCGGCGGGCGGGTCGAATCTCACGTACCGGGTCAGTGATGCGTTGGGCCGCGCGTGGGCCCTGCGGCGGCCACCGGTCACCGGCGTCCTCGCCACCGCCCACGACGTCGCACGTGAGTGGCGCATCATCGAGGCGCTGGCACGCCATACGGACGTGCCCGTCCCCAGCGCCGTCGTGCGATGCGACGACTTCGAGGTGACCGACGCGCCGTTCTACGTGATGGGGTTCGTCGACGGCCTGATCATGCGGACCGACGCCGACGCGTCGGTGCTGTCGGCGGGCGAGGCCGATCGGGCCACCGACTCGTTGGTGGACGTGCAGATCGCGTTCCACGACGTCGATCCCGACGCGATCGGACTCGGCGATCTCGGCCGTCACGACCACTACGTCGCGGCCGGACGGGCCTGGCGCACGGCGACTACCGCTTCGACAACACCGTGCTGGGCCGAGACCGGCGCGTCGCCGCGGTCCTCGACTGGGAGCTGTGCACGATCGGGGACCCCGTAGCCGACTTCTGCTGGAGCCTCCTCTACTGGGCCGACCCCGGCGACCCGTGCCCGTTCCTGCCGTCGTCGCCCACGCTCGCCTCGATGTTCCCGCGGCGCGCCGACGTCGCGCGGCGCTATGCCGACCGCTCCGGGCGTGATCTCTCCGCGCTCGGTTGGTTCACCGCGTTCGGCTACTGGAAGATGGCGTGCATCGTCGAGGGCGTCTACGGCCGGCGGCTGAAGGGGGCGCGTGGCGGCGCGCCAGAAAGTGACCTCGACAGCATCGCCGTACGAGTGGAGCTGTTGCTCGAGCAGGCCGCCGACGCGGCGCGCCGCGTCGGCTAGGTCGGACCGACCGCGCACCGGGGCGACGAGGCTGCAACCATCGCTCTACGCTCGGCGGTTGATGACGGCATTCCGGTACGACGGGAAGCGAGCGG
>WNGF01013455.1_pt1 | contig 12049 bp, 7 predicted proteins | sample 5400641 | NCBI WGS metagenome assembly WNGF01 (sample SAMN13153371, study PRJNA577476) | soil metagenome | isolation source: 80 cm soil or saprolite under grassland replicate 2 | place: USA:California | collected 2016-06-15
AGCTTCTAACTAGCCATCCGCCTTTTGCTGGCGGCACAACCTACGAGACAATCAAGTTACTTCTGGAAGCCGAGCCGCGGCCGCCGCGTCTGTGGAATCCGAAAGTAGATCGCGATCTGTCTACCATTTGCCTGAAGTGTCTCGAGAAGGATCCACAGCGCCGTTACTCTTCCGCACAGGCGCTGGCTGAAGACCTTGAGCGCTGGCTAAGGCACGAACCAATCCAGGCGCGGCGCGCTGGCGTTTTCACTCGTGGCACGAAGTGGGTGCAACGCAATCCAAAGTCGATAACAACAGGCGCCGCCTGTCTCCTCTTTGGAGCTGCTGCAATGTGGTTCTTCCGCGGCGAGCTCGCCAAGATAGTGCCGGCGGCGCCGGAGAAAAGCATTGCAGTGCTCCCGTTTGAAAACCGGGGCGAAGACAAAGCGAATGCGTACTTTGCCGACGGCATCCAGGACGAGATTCTCACACGCCTATCCAAGATCGCCGATCTGAAGGTGATCTCTCGCACATCAACGCAGCATTACAAGAGCGCGCCGAAAAACCTGCCCGAGATCGCCAGACAACTTGGCGTCGCCCACATTTTGGAAGGAAGTGTGCAGAAGAGCGGCGACACCATGCGTGTCAACGTGCAGCTAATTAAAGCAGCTGATGATTCTCATCTTTGGGCCAATAGCTTTGATCGCAAGCTGACCGACATGTTGTTGGTCGAGAGCGAGGTAGCCAGAGCTATCGCCGACCAATTGCGGGCGCAACTAACAGGCCAGGAAGAGGAAGTTATCGCTGCCACACCGACCAACAATTCTGGCGCCTATGATGCCTACCTGCGCGGCCTGGCTTACACACTGAAAGCCGTATCTACTCCAGCAAACTCTCTTGGCGCGCAGACATATCTCAAAGAAGCGGTGCGGTTGGATCCGAAGTTCGCCCTTGCCTGGGCGCTGCTGTCATACGCTGACGCACGCGGTTACCTCTCACTAACTCTTCAACCAACGGTGGCCCTGAGTGAAGAGGCACAGCAGGCAGCCGAAACTGCACTCGCTCTTGCGCCCAATCTCGGCGAAGCCCTTTTGGCCAAGGGCTATTACCACTATGCCTTCCTAAGCGATTATGATACCGCAGTGCGTTACTTTGAACAGGCACGTCAGTTGCTGCCGAATAGCAGCCGGATTCCTGAATCGTTGGCCTATGTTGCGCGAAGGCGCGGCCAGTGGGACAGGAGCGAATTATTCTACCAAGAAGCCGAGCGGCTCGACCCGCGCAACGTTTATCTACTCAGCCAGCACGCGTTTACCTATGCGGCTCTTCGACGTTTCCCTGAAGCGCTGCGAAAGTTTGATCAGGTTTTAAATATCATACCGGACGACGTCGATACCCTGGCGAATAAGGCCGCTATCGCACAGGCCCAGGGCGATCTGCCGCGTGCGTCGACACTCCTCGCTCCGCTCCATCTGAACGCCAACGACAACGTCCTGGCCTTGGAAGTGCAAGTTTACCAAGCGATCTTGGAACGCCGTCCTGCACAGATCATCACTCGGCTAAAGGAGATACTAGCCAAGCCTGACCCGGCATTGGGTTATATCAATGGCGAATTTCGCTTTTGGTTAGGCTGGGCTCAAGACATCGGAGGCGATCATGCCGCCGCCTATGAAAGCTGGCGACAGGCGCGCAGCGAACTGGAATCTTTCCTCGAAAAACAGCCGGACAATTATACCCTGATGGGAGGTCTCGCGCTCACCAACATGTTTCTTGGTGATAAGGCTGCCGCGCTAGCTCTGTCGCAACGCGCCATGGCTGCGATCCCGATCGAGAAAGACGCGTTCAACGGTCCATATTCGATCGAGATTCTCGCGCGGGTCGCGGCGCAGGTAGGAGAGCCCGACCGCGCTATCGCCACCTTAAGCCAACTTCTGTCGATACCTAATGACGGTTTGATTGCCACGCCACTTACTCCTGAACTGCTCCGACTCGATCCGATGTTCGACCCGCTGCGCAGTGATCCGCGATTCCAAGAACTTTGCAAAGATAAGCAGCCGTGAACCCGCGTCAGAATAAAATTAGTCACCGATTACGCAGATAACACGGATGAGAAGGGCGACGAAGACTTATGAGCAGTGTCCTTAGAGTCTGTCGAAAGTGCGGCGCGAAAATCCTTTCCGACGCACCGGAAGGACTTTGCACCGGCTGTGTGCTGGAAACAGCGCTCGGGGAATTGCCGGATGCTGTAGCCGGAGTCGGCTTGTGCGACGTAGCTTTAGGGAAGGCGGACGACCTCGGCCGCGTGGAGGAACTTGCGCACGATGCTGCAAATGTTTCCCGCAATAACAAAGCAGCGCGTGCCGCGAACCTGTTGGGAGAGCTAGGCGACTATGAGTTACTAGAGGAGGTTGGGCGTGGCGGCCAAGGAGTCGTCTTTCGAGCACGGCAAAAAAGTCTCAACCGCATAGTCGCATTAAAGATTATCGGGCTCGGCCAATGGGCCACTAAAACACACCTCAAGCGTTTTCGCCTGGAAGCGGAAGCTGCTGCGAGACTGGATCATCCATGCATCGTCCCAATTTATGAGGTAGGCGAGCGCGATGGCCAATGTTACTTCAGCATGAAGTTCGTCGAAGGCGGTCAGCTTGATGAGGTAGCTAAACACACGCCGATTTCAATCCGGCAGGCAGTGGAACTCATCACCAAGGTGGCGCGCACCATTCACTACGCGCATGAACACGGTATCCTTCATCGAGACATCAAGCCGGGAAACATCCTTCTCGATCTAAAAGGCGAACCGCATCTCACCGATTTTGGCCTGGCTCGGTTGGTGGAATCCGAGAGCACGGTCACCCGCACGCTAGAGGTGCTCGGCACACCGAGTTACATGGCGCCGGAACAAGCAGCTGGGAATAACACCAATCTAACCAAGGCGACAGACGTGTACGGGCTTGGCGCAGTGCTTTACCAGCTTCTAACTGGCCATCCACCTTTTGCAGGAGGAACAACCTACGAGACGATCAAGTTACTACTTGAAACCGAGCCGCGGCCACCACGCCTCTGGAACTCCAAAATAGATCGCGACGTCTCCACCATTTGCCTGAAGTGTTTGGAGAAAGATCCACAACGCCGTTACTCTTCCGCTCTCGCGTCGGCAGAAGATCTTGAGCGCTGGCTAAAGCACGAACCAATCCTGGCACGCCCCACTGGAGTTCTTGTTCGAGGAAAGAAATGGTTGCAACGAAATCCAACGGTTGCTGCTGTCGTGACATTGTCACTCGCCCTGCTGGCAGCGGTGGGCGTGATCGTTTGGAAGAGCGACCTAGTGCGCCGTCCTGCGACAGCCGGAATCGCAGTGCTTCCATTTGAAAATCTGAGTAACGACAGAGAAGACGCCTCTTTTGCCGATGGAGTCCAGGACGATCTTCTGACAAAGCTGGCGAAGATTGCCAGTCTCAAGGTGATCAGCCGCAGCAGCGTGATGGGATATCAGGGCAAACAGAACACGCGCGAGATCGGCGACGCACTAAGCGTATCTCACGTGCTGGAAGGCAGCGTGCGCAAAACCGGCGCCTGGCTTCACATAAATGTCCAATTAATCGACACCCACACCGATGCCCATGTCTGGGCGGAAGAATACGATCGCGATTTGAAAGACATGTTCACCGTTCAGAGCCAGATCGCACAAAAGGTTGCCCAGCAGCTTCACGCCAAAATTTCGCCTAGTGAGAGAGAAGCTATTGAGCGTCCACCAACCGCCGATATCACCGCCTTCGACCTCTATAGCCGCGCCAAGAGTCTCGTTTTGGCCTGGAGCTTCAACTTCACGGACAAGCGGAATCTGCTGAAGGCAGTTGATCTGCTGAATCAGGCTGTCACGCATGATCCAACTTTTGTCCAGGCATACTGTCAACTGGCTTGGATCCATGATCAGCTTTACCAGTTTCGCTTTGACCGCACGCCTGAGCGCCTGGCGCTTGCGGACGAAGCCATCCAAACGGCGTTTCGTCTCCGTCCGGATGCGGGCGAAGCACACTTGGCGCGCGCGGGACATCTTTACCGAGGATACCGCGATTATGACGGTGCCCTGGCTGAGCTGGAAACCTCGCGCCAAACGTTGCCCAATGACGCCCGCTTATTCGAGCTAAGGGGTTACATCGAGCGTCGCCGCCCAGGTGGTAATCAAGAGGAAGCATTGCGCAATCTCGAGCGCGCGATCGAGCTCGACCCCCGCAACACGTACTTGCTGCGGCAGATCGCGCTTAGTTATGAAGACCTTCGCCGGTATGCTGACGAAGCGGCCGTGACCGATCGAGCATTGGCGGTCGACCCGGACAATGCTGAGATAAAAGCCGAGCGCGCATGGGTGGAATTCAACTGGAAAGCAGACACTCGGCCCTTACATCAACTGATCGATTCAATTCTGGCGACCCATCCTGCCGCGATTCCGGATGTCGGCGATGAATGGCTCATCTGCGCTTTGGCCGAACGCGATCTAGCCTCCGCTGCTAAGGCTTTAGCAGTGCGGAGCGAAAACAGCCTCGGTGACGAGCTCCTATACAGCGCACACTTCGTGCGGGGCCTTATGGCCCGCATGGCGCACGATCATGCCAAAGCACTTTGGGCTTTTACTGCCGCGCGCGAAGAGCAGGAGAAATTGGTTCGCGACCATCCTGAAGACGCTGGCGCTTTATGCGTGCTTGGGTTAATCGACGCGGCTTTGGGGCAAAAAGAGGAAGCCCTACGCGAAGGGAAGCGCGCAGTTGAGCTGTCTCCAGTGGAAAAGGATGCAATCAGCGGCGCGCGCATGGTTATGGGTCTGGCCAGAATCGGTGCGTGGGTTGGCGACAAAGATGTCGGCTGCGAACAACTTGACCGCGCCAGCCGGCTTCCGAGCCGCAGCGTTACCTATGGCCGATTGAAGCTGATGCCTTGGTGGGATCCGCTGCGCGGCGACCCGTGCTTCGAGAAAATCGTCGCCTCCTTGGCCCCAAAATAATACAACCACGGATTCCTCGGATAACACGGATATTTTGGAGTGCGGCTCTGGCTGCGCCGCTTTTCTTCTGTTAACCACGAATCGACACTAATCCGGTTTTATCATTTCGTGTCTATTAGTGTCCAGTGGTTAGTCTGGTTTTTTCCTTATCCGCGACATCCGCGGAATCCGTGGTTCTCAAGTTTCTGCTCTTTCCGCGTAACGCCTCGGAAAATTTTACGAAGTACATCAGTGAACGGCACAGAGATGACTTCTCAAAACGACTGCTCAAACAACGCCAAAACAACAAGAGGAAATCACATCATGAATGGTTCAAACATTGAGCCCGGAAATTCGATTCACCGCTCGCCGCTCCGGGGGACGTATCTACTAATCACCGGCGTGCTCGCCGGCTTTGGGCTTTTCATCGCACTCGCACTCGCCGGCTTTGGGGTTTTATCGAGAGCTCGAGCCACTAACGCCGCACCGCCTCCAGATCCAGCTCTGACCGGAAATTTTGGTCGGATGTTCCGTAATTTGCCACCGTTCGCGCCGCCAACGGATGCCGTTCGCGACGCTCTTATGGAGCTCGGTAGTCCGGGCGGGATTATAGATGCGAACGACGATCTGGCAGCAGGCCCTGTGGCGCTGATCGTGGATCCCAACCTCAGTCTGGTCAACCGGAACAATCCAACCCATACCGCTGGAGTGACGTTCTTCGGCCAGTTCCTTGACCATGATATGACGTTTGACCAGAGGTCCCGACTCGGATTCCCGACGCAGCCCATCATTTCACAAAACGCTCGCACTTGCTTCTTTGATCTGGACTCCGTTTACGCCGGCGGACCAGGTGGTAACCCGGAGTTATACGATCCGGCTGATTCCATCAAATTCCGGATCGAAAGCGGTGGCGTGTTCGAGGACTTGCCGCGAGATCCGATTAACCACGTGGCGATTATCGGTGACCCACGCAACGATGAGAACATGGTGATCGCCGGTCTGCACGCGGCCTTTCTGTTGTTTCATAACCATGCAGTGGATCTCATTCGATCACAAAATCCATCGATCACCGACATTCAAGCTTACTTCCAAGCCCATCGCCTGACCGTGTGGCATTACCAGTGGATGATCGTTCACGAGTTCCTGCCACACGTTCTCCCTCAATCGGTGGTAGACGATGTTCTAACAAATGGTCGCCATTTCTATAACCCGTTACACGACCAGGCCTTTATTCCCGTAGAGTTCCAGATCACCTACCGATTTGGGCACAGCATGGTGCGGCCCTCATACCGCGCCAATCTCCACGGGGATAATGGACAGCCATTCTTTGGTATGATTTTCGACCCGGCGGGGGAAGGCAGCTCCGACCCCGTGGACTTGCGTGGCGGCGCGAGAGCTCCGAGGCGCTTTATCGGCTGGCAGACTTTCTTCGACTTCGGAGGCGCTTTTAGTGCCGATGCACGTCCGAACAAAAGGATCGACACAATAGTTTCGACGCCGCTCTTCCGCCTTCCATTGGGGACGATATTCAATGGGATGCCGCCGGACTCGCTGATGCAGCGCAATTTATTAAGGTGTCTGACCTGGCAGCTCCCCTCCGGTCAACGTATCGCGCAAGAAATGGGCGTCCCACTACTCAGTAACGCCGAGCTGGAGGAGCTGCAGGCCATCCGTCCCTCGTTTGTCGAATCGACCCCGCTTTTCTATTACATCCTGAAAGAAGCTCAGTTGAGGGAGGACGGACTACGTCTTGGCCCTATGGGCGCGCGTATCGTGGCCGAAGTATTCATCGGATTACTCCAGCTAGACCCTGACTCTTACCTAAGTGTGCAACCGAACTGGGTTCCAACGCTGCCGACCCACGACGGGACACCGGAAAGCTTTCGTATGATCGATTTCCTGACCTTTGCCGGCGTGGATCCCACCAGCCGCGGTCAGTAGCCGCTAGTTGATCAACCACGAATCGACACGAATCCGCAAAGCGGGAAGAGCTGAGAGCGACGGAATCAGCGGCGCCCGCTTTGCGTTTTGGCCTTTGCGCTTAGCCCCAACGTCAGTGACATCGGCGTAATCCGCGGTTGGCCCGCCATTTTGCGCGTAACGCAACGCGGAATTCTACGAAGTACATCAGTGAACGGCCAAGACTGAGTTCTCCAAGGAAAACTCAGCGAAGGCCAAAACCAGAAAAGAAAATCAAATTATGAAAAATCGAAATACCATATTCACAACAATATTCCTGGCACTTGGCTCCTTTGCGCTTTCCCCAATTGCGCAAGCGGTTGTGCCAGCACCGGACGGAGGCTATGCCGGAGGTAACACGGCGGAAGGTCAAAACGCCCTTTTGAGCCTCACCAGTGGAGCTTACAATACAGGAGTTGGTATATTCTCGCTCCTAAGCCTCATCGACGGCAAGTTCTGCACCGGTGTCGGGGCTGGAACGCTCCTTGCCAACACCGCTGACCAAAATACGGCCATCGGTGCGGGGGCGCTCTTGAGCAATACCACTGGTGCCGACAACACCGCCAATGGAGCGTTCGCGCTCTTTAGTAACACAACCGGCGCTGGCAACACGGGCACCGGCATTAGTGCGCTCTTCAGCAACGTCGACGGCGGTGACAACACGGCCGACGGTACCTTTGCCCTGATTAATAACACCGGCGGTAATAGCAACACGGCGGTTGGCCGCGATGCGCTGTTCGCCAATGTCACGGGCAACGACAACACCGCTGTTGGCCGGTCCGCACTTGGCAGCAACACCGGCGGCGGCAACACGGCGGTTGGTTTTGTGGCGCTCGCTAATAACACCGCCGACGCCAACACAGCCATGGGTTGGAGTGCGCTCGCTAGCAACACGACTGGCACGACAAACACAGCCCTCGGTGGTAATGCGCTCGTTAGCAACATCAGTGGTTCACAGAACACAGGTATTGGCAATGCAGCGCTCTTTAGCACCGTTGGCAACAACAACAGCGCACTAGGTTTTGGAGCCGGTGCCGACATTACAGGCGATAACAATATCGACATTGGCACGCAGGTGCGCGGATTGGCAGGTGAAAACAACACGATCCGGATCGGCGACAACCTGCCGCAAGGGGGCCAATCGAACTGCTATATCGGCGGAGTCTTCGACGGCCACGTTGGCCCGGACGCCTTCGTTGTCTTTGATAATGCTGATAACAAGATTGGCGATACACTTGCGTCGGGGCCGGTATCGAAGGTGCGTATTATGGACGTTATCCAGGATCATAAGAAAGTTGCAGAATTGGAAACCGCCGTGGCGGCCCTTACCACACAGCTCAAGGAGCAGGCCGCACAAATCCAAAAGGTGAGCGCCCAGGTTCAGATGGCCAAGCCAGCGACAGAAGTTGTTCTCAATAATCCGTAGAGTGTGGGTGGATACAGGCTGTAGCCGGGGTCGCCGACTCCGGCTACGCTGCAACTTGGAGTGAATAATGAAAATCGAAATCACCCTATCAGTTCTGGTCATCTTTCCGCTTTTGCCGATGGCACAAGCTGTCAGTCCGGCACCGGACGGCGGCTATGCAGGAGGCAACACAGCGGAAGGTCAAAACGCCCTTCTTAGTCTCAGCAGCGGTACCTACAATACGGCAGTTGGGTTTCTCTCACTCAAAAGCGACACCGCAGGCCAGTTTAATACAGCTACCGGTGCCGGAGCGCTTCTTTCCAACCTGGGAGACTCAAACTCGGGTGCGGGAGTCGAAAACACAGCTACTGGCGCTGGGGCGCTTCTAAGCAACACTACCGGCTGCTGCAACACAGCCAGCGGAGCGTTCGCCCTCTTTAGCAACACCAACTCAGCTGAAAACTCCGCCTTTGGGAATAACGCGCGCGTCCTCAACACAGCGGTCGGTGTTTCTGCGCTCGCAGCTCACGTCAGCGGCGATAAAAACACGGCCTTGGGCTATGTAGCCGGCGGCAACGTTACCACGGCCAATAACGTTATCTGCATCGGCGCATTGGTCGGGGGGGCGAACGTGGACAACAGTTGTTACATCGGCAACATTTGGAATCAACCGGGAGGATCGCAGGCCGTGTACGTGAATTCAGACGGTAAACTCGGGTTGCAGACATCTTCGCGGCGTTTCAAAGACGAGATCCAACCGATGGAGCAGGCGAGCGAAGTAATTTACAGCCTTAAGCCGGTAAGCTTCCGCTACAAGCCCGAGATCGAACCGACGCGGCCACGCGGGTTTGGACTCATTGCTGAGGACGTAGAAAAGGTTAGCCCTAATCTCGTGACCCGCAGCAGCGATGGCAAAGTCAACAGCGTGCGCTATGACGCCGTGAACGCCATGTTACTTAATGAGTTCCTCAAAGAACATCGCAAAGTCGAGGAGTTGCAGGCGACCGTCCTCCGGCAGGAGAAGAGCTTTCAGTCCAGGCTCGTGGAACAGGAACAACAGATCCAAGCTCTGACAGCTGGTCTGCAAAGAGTACGCGCCGAACTTGAGACGCGTAACGCTCCGCTGCAAATGGTGCTGAACCGTCCGTAAAGAGTGCAGATGAACCACGGATCAGACAGATGCCACAAACAAAGGAGGATGCCCACGAACGCGAACTGACAGGATTCCTAATCGCCGCGAGTTTCGCGTCTTTTGGTGTGTTTAGTGGGCAATAAGTACCAAGCAGAACTAACAAACTTAAGAGGAAGAAAATGACACCATGAACACATTAACCCGAACTTCAATTGAACGGGCGTTTTTGCGGTCCGCCTTCATTCCCATCGTGCTGGTGGTTGGATGTTTTGCGCTTTCGCCCATGGCGCAAGCAGTCAGTCCAGCGCCGGATGGCGGCTATCCAGGGGGCAACACAGCAGAAGGCCAAAGCGCACTTTTTAGTCTCACCAGTGGCATATACAACACGGCAGTTGGTATATTTTCGCTCGAGAGCAATGCCGCGGGCAATTTCAATACGGCCATTGGCGCTGGGGCGCTCTTTGCAACCACCTCGGATGAGAATACGGCTACCGGTGCTGGGGCGCTCTTCAGCAATAGCACCGGCGAGGCCAACACCGCCCAAGGGGTGTTTGCTCTGTTTAACAATACCGACGGCAGTAACAACACCGCCAACGGGCTCGAAGCGCTTTTTACAAATAGAACCGGTCAGGGCAATACAGCGACTGGCGCGCAGGCGCTTTTTTTCAATAATGGAGACCCTACTAACAACGAGGCGTCTTATAACTCTGCTTTTGGAGACTATGCGCTCTTCGGCAATACGACGGGCTACGGTAATAGCGCCTTCGGCTCAGGCGCATTAGACTTGAATAATAGCGGCAGTTTTAACACGGCCGCTGGTTTTCTTGCACTGGGAGGTAGTTTCGCTCTGGGTGACGGTGCCATTGCCACAGGCAATGACAACACCGCGCTCGGTGCTTTCTCGCTTTCCAGTAATATCGAAGGCTTTCAAAACACAGCCGTAGGTGACGAGGCGCTTTTCAACAACACAGTTGGTGCCTTTAATACCGCCGTCGGCGAAGCGGCGTGAAGCGCTTGTTAACGCCACCGGCACGGCCAACACGGGCTTCGGCGAAGAAACCGGCTTCAACGTCACAACAGCCAATAATGTTATCTGTATTGGCACCGCCCTTGGCGGCCAGAACATCGACAACAGCTGCTTTATCGGCAACATCTACTCCAATGTGCAACCCGTAATCGGGATTGACCCTGACTATGTCACCGTAGACTCCAACGGCAGACTTGGCCGTAGCAATCTGAACGGGTCTTCACGCCGGTATAAGCATGACATCCAGCCAATGGACAAAGCCAGCGAAGTAATCTTTGGACTCAAGCCGGTGAGCTTTCGTTACAACAAGGAGTATGATGCGACGCAGAGAATTGCCTTTGGGCTCATCGCCGAGGAAGTGGCTGAGGTGGCTCCCGATCTCGTAGGACGCAACAAGCAGGGAGAACCTGACTCGGTTCGTTACGAACAAATCAACGCGATGTTGTTCAACGAATTTCTGAAAGAGCATCGCAAGGTGCAGAATTTGGAAGCCACTGTTGCGCAGCAGCGCAACCATTTTGAGGTGACGATCGCTGAGCTGAAGAAAGAGATGGAGAATATCATCGCTCGTTCTGAAGAGCAGGACGCAAAAATCCAGAAGGTGAGCGCCCAAGTTGAACTCAACAAGCCTGCTCCGCACAAGGTCGCGAATAAGTAACAGGTTCTGTCGCCGCGACTGTGCCTACTTTTCGCGAGCAGCCTTGACGATTTGAGCGAAGCTGCGCGGGTCAAGGCTGGCGCCACCGACGAGGGCGCCATCGATATCTGGCTGGCTCATCAGTTCGCTTGCGTTTTCGGGTTTAACGCTGCCGCCGTACTGAATGCGGACGCGCTCCGCTGTCGTCTCGTCAGCCATTTGGTGCAAAGTGTGGCGAATGAACGCGTGGGCTTCCTGCGCTTGAGCGGGCGTCGCATTGCGGCCGGTGCCGATGGCCCAGACCGGCTCATAGGCAATCACTGTTTCCTGCAATTCCTTTGGACTCAAACCAGCGAGACTGCCACGCAATTGGATCGATAGTATTTTTTCCACATTGCCCCTATCTCTTTGTTGGAGCGTTTCCCCAACACAAACGATGGGACGTAGCGTCGCCTCATGCGCGGCGCGCACCTTGCGATTCACGATTTCGTCTGTCTCACCGAATAAAGTGCGGCGTTCGCTGTGCCCGAGCACGACGTAATGCACAAACAAGTCGCGCAGCAGCGCAGCGCTAATTTCGCCCGTAAATGCGCCGCGCTTTTCCCAATACATGTTTTGCGCGCCCACCTTAATGTTTTGCGCTTTGCCGAGCGCTTCCATCACTTTTGCAATCGCGGTGAACGGCGGCACGATCACCACTTCCACATCGGTGATGTCACCCAGGTCCAGCAGCATCGACTCGACAAATCGCGCCGACTCGGCTTGCGTCATGTTCATCTTCCAATTAGCGGCGACGATTTTCTTTCTCATGTCATTCAATTGTCATTCCGAGCGAAGCGAGGAATCTCCCGACTTATCGAAGGAGTGGCAAATCTCGCGTGACTTGTGAGATCCCTCGCTACACTCGGGATGACAAGCGGCGCGGCAACGAT
>WNGF01018846.1_pt1 | contig 12049 bp, 10 predicted proteins | sample 5400641 | NCBI WGS metagenome assembly WNGF01 (sample SAMN13153371, study PRJNA577476) | soil metagenome | isolation source: 80 cm soil or saprolite under grassland replicate 2 | place: USA:California | collected 2016-06-15
GGTCTTGGCGGTGGCGGGGCTGATCACCAGGTGCTCGGCGATCTCATCGTTGCTCATGCCATACGCCGCCAGCCCGGCGACCTCTCGCTCCCGCTCGGTGAGCTGGGCCAGCGCCTCAGCGTTGACCTGGCGGTTTGGGGCCCGGTCGACAAGCCGGGCAACCAGCCGGCGGGTCAGGCCGGGCGACAGCAGTGCTTCGCCGCCTGCCACCACCCGGATGCCGTGCAGCAGTTGGCCGGGATCGGTGTTCTTGTTCACAAAGCCGCTGGCGCCGGCGCCCAGCGCCTCGATGACGTACTCGTCGTGATCGAACGTCGTGAGGATCAGCACGTGCGCGTGCGCAAGGTCGGGAGCCTCGGCGATCTGGCGGGTGGCGTCCAGCCCGTCGACACCTGGCATGCGGATGTCCATGAGGACGACGTCGGGGTGGGTTTGTTGTGCCAGGTCAACGGCTGCGGCACCGTCGGCGGCCTCGCCCACCACGATCATCCCTGGCTCGGCGTCGATGAGGGCCCGGAACCCGGCGCGGATCAACCTCTCGTCGTCGGCGATGAGGACCCGGATCGGCTCGGTCATTCCCCACCGCCGGGTGATGTCGGTGGTCGTCGGTCCCTGCCCGTCCTGGTCCTCCAGGGTGCAGGATGGCAGGTCACTGGCGGGCGCATGTGGTCATCATGCCTGGTCTGGGGTGGGTAGGGCGCACCGCACCTGGAAGCCGCCGTCGGGGTGCGGGCCGGCGGTGAGGTGTCCAGACAGTGCCAGGGCCCGCTCCCGCATGCCGCTGATGCCGTGCCCGTCCTGACCGTTGGTGCCGGCCTGGCCGGGGTTGGCGGCCGTTCCGTCGTCGAGGATCCCGATGACCACCTGCGAGGGTTCGTAGCGCAGGTCGAGCTGGACGGTGCGGGCGCGTGCGTGGCGCAAGACGTTGGTCAGTGCCTCCTGGAGGATCCGGTAGGCGGCAAGATCGACGGCTGCGGGCAGCGGCCGGGCGCTGCCGTGGACGGTGAGCTGGGGCTGCACCCCTGCCGTCCGAACCGGGTCCAGCAACGCGTCGAGCTGGTCGAGGCCGCCTCGTGGGGTCCGAGGCCGGTCTGGATCGTTGTCGGCGCGCAGGATGCCCAGGATGGTCTTGACGTCGGTCAGTCCCTGGTCGCTGATCTGCTTGATCGTGGTCAGCGCCTCAACCGCCTGGCCGGGTCGCTGGTGAAGAAGGTGGATGCCAACCCCGGCCTGCACGCTGATGGTGGCCATGGTGTGGCCGAAGACGTCGTGGAGCTCGCGGGCGATGCGCAACCGTTCCTCGACCGCGCGGCGGCGGGCCTGCTCCTCGCGGGTCTGGGCCTCGCGGGCAAGCTGCGCGCGGGTGGCCACCAGCAGCGCCCGGTAGTAGCCGACCGCCGTGCCGGCAGCGCCAGCAGTGGCGGCCATCCATACGGCGCTGCCAGCGGTCCCGGCCGGCACAGCAGCGCCGAAGGCCACCCGGATCGCCACCAGCGCAGTCAGCGCGGTCCCCACCGCGCCGGCCAGCCCCCACCGCCAGCCCCGCAGGGCCGCCAGGGTGTAGCAGGCGATCAGCGGGGCCAGCATGATCAGACGGCCGGGATACTGGCCGGCAGACCAGGCCAGGACGACCGCGTTGAGGACAACCAGCACCGATATCGGGTAGCGGCGGCGCAGCGCCAGGGCGCCGGCCACAACCCCGAGCAGCCCGACCGCCACGGCGTCGAGTCCACGAGGGCTGCTGATCCACGGGGGTCCGGCGCCGGTCTGGCTGGCGGCCAGCAACAGCACCGCCACCCCGACGCCAACACCGGCATCGGTAAGGACCGGCGCGGCCTTACGCACGGTGGCGAGCATCCTTGGTGTCTGCATCCCGACCTCCCAGGAATCCTGCCCGCACCCGCCGGTCACGCGCATCCGCCGTGCGTGGTGGGTTGCGCTACCACACCCGGCGCACCGGTCTACCGCCTGGGGATGACCGTACGCCCGCGGGGTGAGCCACGAAACACCACCACCAGGCGACGCGGGCTACCTGCACCTGCGGCCACCATCAGGCCGGGACGAGCACAAGCCAGGAGGGACCGATCGTGGACGCCCTACGCGGCTTCGCGCTGTTCGGGATCCTTATCGCCAACGTCATCGCCATTCCCCGCGATGTCACACGTTCGCCCCCGCCAGCATCTTAGGGGCGAGCGTCACGTGGACGTGGACTGGGAGGAACGGTGCGACACAGCGAACGGAACTGGGGAAACGACCAGGCGTCGACGAGGCGGATCGCGGGGCTACCCTGTGGCCGGTGGAGCAAGTGGGCGGTCCTGGCCCTCTGGATCGCGGTGGTCGCGGTCGCGGGCCCGCTCGCCAGCAAGCTCAACGGCGCCCAGAAGAACGACGCGTCGGCGTGGCTGCCGAAGGACGCCGAGTCCACCAGGGTCATCGAGCTGGCCAGGCGGTTCACGCCGAGCGACACCTTCCCGGCGGTGGTGGTCTACGAGCGCCCGGGTCCCATCACCCGCGCCGACCAGGCCAGGGCCGCCGCCGACGCCAAGCGCTTCGCCGGCCTGGACCACGTCAGTGGGAAGGTCGTCGGCCCGGTCCCCGCCGGTGACGGCCGGGCACTGCAGGTGGTCGTGCCGATCGAGATGGGCGGCGGCGGCTGGAACGACCTCGCCCCCGTGGTCAAGGAAGTGCGCGCCATCGCCCACTCCAGCGGCGGGAGCGTCCACGTCACCGGCCCGGCCGGCTACGCCACCGACTTCGCCGAGATCTTCTCCGGCTTCGACGCCACCCTGCTCTACATCACCGCGGCCATCGTCATCGTCATCCTGCTGCTGACCTACCGCAGCCCGACACTGTGGCTGCTGCCGCTGACCTGCGTGTTCGTCGCCCTGACCGCCGCCCAGGCGGTGATCTACCTGCTCGCCAAGAACGCCGGCCTGACCGTCAACGGCCAGAGCGCCTTCATCCTGACCGTGCTGGTGTTCGGCGCCGGCACCGACTACGCGCTGCTGCTGACCGCCCGCTACCGCGAGGAGCTGCGCCGCCACGCCGACCGGCACGAGGCGATGGCGGTGGCGCTGCGCCGCGCCGCGCCGGCGATCATCGCCAGCGCCTCCACCGTGGTCCTGAGCCTTTTGTGCCTGCTGGTCGCCGAGCTCAACTCCACCAAGAGCCTCGGCCCGGTGATGGCGATCGGCGTGGCGGTGGGGCTGGGCGCGATGCTGACGCTGCTGCCGGCGCTGCTGGTCATCTTCGGGCGCTGGATGTTCTGGCCGCTGCGGCCCACGCTGGGCTCGGCCGAGCCGACCGAGCACGGCTTGTGGGCGCGGATCGGTCGCCGCATGGCGCGCCGGCCGCGCCTGGTGTGGGTGGTGACCGCGGTGGTGCTCGGGGCGCTGGCGCTGGGGCTGACCGGCCTGAAGGCCGAGGGCCTGTCGAACAAGGACGGCTTCCGCACCAAGCCGGAGTCGGTGACCGGCGACGAGGTGCTCGCCCGCCACTTCCCCGCCGGCGCCGGCAACCCCGTCCAGGTCATCGGCAACGCGGACGCCTCACGGGAGCTGCAGTCCGCCGTGGCCGCCACCCCGGGGATCACCCAGGTCACCCGTCCGCTGGTCAAGGGCGGCATCGCCTACCTCGAAGGCACGCTGACCAGCAGCGGCGACAGCCAGGCCTCCTACGACGCCGTCGACCGGCTGCGCTCGAGGGTGCACGCCATCCCTGGGGCGGAGGCCAAGGTCGGCGGCGGCAGCGCGGTCAACCTCGACATCCAGCGGGCGTCCCGGCACGACCGGAACCTGGTCGTGCCGCTCGTGCTGGGCGCGGTGCTCGTCATCCTCGGCCTGGTGCTGCGCTCGCTGGTGGCTCCGCTGCTGCTCATCGGGACGGTGGTGCTGTCGTTCGCGGCGGCGCTGGGCGTCAGCGCCCTGGCCTTCAACCACGTCTTCGGCTTCGCGGGCGCGGACGCCTCGCTGCCGCTGTGGGTGTTCGTCTTTCTGGTCGCGCTTGGCACCGACTACAACATCTTCCTGATGACCCGGGTCCATGAGGAGAGCGGGCGCCACGGCACCAGGCGGGGCGCGCTGATCGGCCTGGCCGCCACCGGCGGGGTGATCACCTCCGCAGGCCTGGTCCTCGCGGGCACCTTCGTCGCCCTGGCGACGCTCCCCTTGGTGTTCGTCACCGAGATCGGCTTCGCGGTGGCGTTCGGCGTGCTGCTGGACACCTTCGTGGTCCGCTCGGTGCTGGTCACCGCGCTCAACCTCGACGTGGGCCGGCACATCTGGTGGCCGAGCAGCCTGGCCCGCCGGCGTGACGTCGAGCCCGACGAGGTCGGCGCCGAAGCCGCGGCGCTCGCTCGCTGAGCCCGAGGGGGCACGGCCCCGCACGTCACATTCGCGGGTCGCCGCGCGTCTCCATGGTGGAACGATCGGAACCGGAGAACCGGGCAGGAGGGTCGCCAGCAGTGCGCCATGATCGCTCGGCCGCCCAGGCGGGCGGGGAGGGGACCAGCGTCCTCGAGACGACGACCGCGAGCTTCGTCGAGCTCAGGGACCTGCTGTTCTCGGTCGTCTACAACCTGCTCGGGACCGTCTCCGACACCGAGGACGTCCTGCAGGACACCTGGCTGGCCTGGGCGTCCAGCGGTCGCGAGGAGGTCGTCAACGCGCGCGCCTACCTGCTGCGGATCGCCGTGAACCAGGCGCTGTCGCGGCTGCGCAGCGCGCGCCGTAGCCGCGAGGCCTACGTGGGGCCATGGCTGCCCGAGCCGCTGGCCACCGGGACCGACGGCCCCGAGAGCGCGGAACGGGCCGAGGCGGTGTCGATGGCCATGCTGGTGGTGCTGGAGACGCTGACGCCGCTGGAGCGCACGGTGTTCGTGCTGCACGAGGTGTTCGGGTACGACCACCCCGAGATCGCCACGGTCCTGGGGCGCAGCCCGGCCGCGGTCCGCCAGCTCGCCCACCGCGCCCGCGAGCACGTCCGGGCACGCCGCCCGCGCTACCAACCAGACCCGTCGGCGCGGAGGGCCGCAACCGAGCGGTTCCTGGCCGCGGCCCTCGGCGGCGACCTGCACGCCTTGCTGGAGGTGCTCGCCCCGGACGTGACCCTGTGGAGCGACGGTGGCGGCAAGCTGGGGCTCGCACGGCGTGTCATCCAGGGCCGCGACAAGGTCGCCCGCCTGCTGGTCGCGGGCGCGGCCAGGTACCCCACGGCCGACCTCGTCATCGACTACGCGGAGGTGAACGGCGGACCGGCGGCGCTGCTGTTCACTGGCGGCAAGCTGTTCGGGGTCGTGGTCGTGGACCTCACCGAACAGGGCGACCGGGTGCGCGCGGTCTACAGCGTCGTCAACCCCGACAAGCTGACCGCGCTGGCGGGAAGCGTCGACCTCACTGTGGCGATCAGCGTGGCCCCCATCAGGGCCAGCCGCGCAAGCATGGGGCCGGCGTAGGAACAGACCACAGAAGCGGAGTCGAGCTACCAGCGGACGACGATCCGCTCCCTGATACCGGGCAGTGGCAAGGACTCCGCTTCCGCCGCGACCGCATCGCGTTCTGCGCGCGACAGCCGCCGCCAGGGCTGCACCGTCATCATCGCGTCCGCGCGCCGCCACGTCCCGGCGATCTGGCCCCCGACAAGGAGGCCACCGGGCCAGACGCGCGGCGTCCACAGCGCGCGACGGCGGGCAGCGTTCGGGACCAGGAGTTCGCGATCCCTTCCGTGCAGGAGATAAGAATCACCGCTCGGGAGCAGCCGTGCGGGCGCCACAGGCCTCGGGGCGGCAACAAGGGTCACCTCGTCTTGGGTGAGGATCCACGCGTCGCCTACTGGCGTCCGCACCGGCGTCAGCGACCTGCGGAGCGCCTCGAACGCCGCGACGCCGTGCCGCGGGCCGATCCCCGCCCACCGGCCGAAGGCTTCGGGCGTCGCTGGCCCGTAGACGTGCAGGTACCGACGCGCGAGCTCAAGGCGGGCGTCGCGAGGGTCGGCCTCAGGCGGCGGCACCGTCCAGACCGTCGGCTGCCGTGCGCCTTCCCAGCGGATCAGGACCGTGCCGGTCGCCGCCGCGTACCTGAGACGGTTGGGGTGCACGCCCAGTGCACGCCCCGCCTCTCCGTAGCTCATCCGCGCGCCGCCGAGGAACGCGTTGAGGCGGGCGGCGAGGTCTTCTGCCCTCTGCCGACCCTTGGCATCGTCGGGCAGCGTCCCGAGCGAGAAGACGGCCAGGTCGCACGCGGCGACAACGAAGACACTGAACCGCGGTCCCCAGAGCTGGACGAGCGAAGGATCTTGCCACGTGAACGGTTCGGTCCGTTCAACGCGCGCGTGGATCGATAGGAGGGCGGCCCGGGGCATGCTGTCCGGCAGCCCTGCCCAGGCCGCACGCCGGAGCGAGCGCTGGCCGTGTGGAAGCCGCTCGTCGAGCGCGCCCACGTGTCGCCGGAACGCCAGGATCTGCGACCGCGTGAGGTCCAGCCGAGCCCGGGTCACGGGGCATCACCACTCGTGGGCACTGTCAAGCTCGACGAATCCTACTAGGCCAGACTTGGCGGCACGGCGTTGGCGATCGTGCTCTATGGCCCGAAGGGCGTCGGGAAGTCGTGGGCTGCTCGGACTCCGAGCGACCACCTGGGTGTCCATCACCTCGATGTCGACGCGTTGGTCCCAGACTGGCTGGCTGCTGGGGTCCAACCTGACCCTATCGACGGCTGGCTGGCATGGGTGAAGGGTCGGTGGTTGCTGCCCTCGACTCACCCGACCGACCGTTCCGCCCGACCAGCAGCTTCAAGCGACCCCTGAGCGCGGGGTTCCGCCCGGGCGTTGCGGCCCCGAGCGAGCCTGTGGGCGAGACCGCGGAGCGGGCTGGGGAGGCGGCGGTGGGCGGGGTCGCGGCTGGCGGCGGCGAACGCCGCCAGGGCGAGGCCGAGCAGCAGGGCCCAGCGGCGGTGGGCGCCGTCCCAGGCGGCTTCGCCCGGCTGGGCGTACAGCGCGAGCTGGGGCCGCTCGGGCGCCAGGCGCGATCCGGCGGCGGCGAGCGCCACGGTGACGGCCAGCAGCGCCGCCACCTCCAGGGTGTACGCCGCGACCGGCAGCGGCAGCCGAGGGTGGACCGCCCGGACCCGCCACACCGCCGCGGCCCACCAGGCGGCCGTGACGGGCAGCAGCAGGGCCACCCGCAGCGCCCGGCGCAGCAGCAGCGACCCGGCCACGGCCTCGGTGGTGGGCTCGCTGGGATCGTCGAGCAGGAAGGCGTGGCCGAGCACGGCGACGATCATTGCGAGCCGCAGCCACAGCACCAGGCGCCCTGCGGGTAGCTCCAGGCCTGGCCGCACGGCGAGCGCGAGCAGCCCGAGGCTCAGGCCGCACGCGGCCAGGGGCGGTGCCCAGCCGACCGCGCGGGCGGTGGGGACCAGCAGCGCCGGGACGAGGCGGAGCTGGCGGCGGAGCCGCCTTCCCGGCGTCAGCACCCCGGACCCCCGCTGTCGGGCGGGTTGGGGCTGCCGGGTGGTGGAGGCTGCACACCGAGGACCTCGCCGAGCCGCTCGATGGTCATCTCCGGGGAGGTCACCAGGTCCAGTTGCGCCACAGCGCCTGGGCGACCTGGTCGCGGGGCCGGTCGAGCAGTGCCAGCGCGAACCGGCCCGCGCGCTCGCCCCACCAGAGGTCATCAGGGTCGACGTCGTGGACGAGCGTGAAGATCCCGCCATAGACGTCGGCGATGCCCTGGCGGAGCCCTTCCGCGGCGTGCGGGCTCGCCTGCCCGGCCAGCCACAGGGCGACCACCCCGTGGGCCTGGCAAGGAGCGTCCCACCTCGCCAGCTCGCTCCCCGGTGGCGGCTCCGGGCGGGTCAGACCCGTGAGGCGGGCGGCGACGTTCGCGGCCAGGCGCGCCTGCGCGAGCGCCAGGCCGTCCCGTCCCCAGGCGGTGCCGACCGGGGCGACGGGCGGACGGCCGCGGGCAGGGTCCTCTTCGGCGGTGGGGATGGCCTCCTCTGCGATCAGCCGGGGCCAGCCGATGCGCTGCGCCACGGTGACCGGCACCGCTCGCACCGCCGCGGCGGGCGGAATCCCGGCCAGCACCGCCCGCACGGTCGGCTCCCACAGGCCGATCTGCGGCTCGAAACCCGGGTACACGCAGTAGACCGCCGGGCCGCGCCGCTGGCAGACCTGGTGTGCCGCCGGGTTGGTCGCCGCGGCCTCCCGCCGAGCCGTCAGCGCCGGGGAGGTCGGCCTGGTCTGCACCACCGCCGCGGCGGCGGTGACCGCCAGCGCCGCCACCAGGACCGCGCCGGTGACCGCCTCGGCGCGGCGAGGCCCCCGCGCCAGCGCCTGGCTCCGCCACACGGCCAGCGCGCCCAGGACGACCGCGGCGCCCACCAGGTAGACCAGGTGCCAGGTGGCCGGCCGGCCGAGCAGCGCGGCCGGCGGCGGGTCGATGGTCACCGGCCGCAGCAGCGTGCCGAGCCAGACCCACGGCCGCCGGTCGTGCCCGCCGACGTAGAGGTCGGCCAGGGTCAGCGACCCGACCGCGAGGACGACCAGGACCAGCGGGGCGACCGCCACCGACCGCCAGAGCCGGCCGAGCGCCACACCCAGGCAGCCGCTCAGCACGATCAGGGCCGGGCCGGTGGCGGCCTCCGCGGGGTGCGGGGTGCCGGCGCTGCCGGGCACACCTGCCAGCCAGGCCAGGTCGGCGGCGACCAGGACGCCGCCGAGCGCCGCCAGCGGCAGCACCGACAGCAGGTGCGCCAGCGTCCGCCGGGCCAGGCTCAGCCGGGTGGCCCCGTAGAGGTCGACGGCGCCGTCGCGGTGCGGGCGCAGCACGGCCAGGTTGGCGGCCAACAGGGCCGCCCCGGCCAGCGGCGCCAGCGGGAGCTGGGTGGCGATGTCGGCGTAGTGGAGCACCGGCACGGTGCCTTTGCTCCAGCGCCACAGCAGCCAGGCGCTCAGGGCGGTCGCGGCGAGCACGGCGGGGTGGCGCAGCAGCCGCCCGCTCTCGACCGCCGCGAGGGCGAGCATGGAGCGGCGGGAGCGGACCTCGGCCGGGACGTCCCGCGGGACGTCGGCGGCGGGTGGGTGGTCGTCGTGGTGCTCGACGCTGGCCGTCATGCCGCCGCCGCCTCGGCCTGGTCGCTGCCGAGCAGCAGCAGGTAGCCGTCCTCGAGGGTGGGCTCCAGCAGGTCGGCGCCTGCCGGCGGGTTGCCGATGTTGCGGTGCTGGCCGGTGCCGGTACGCCAGGCGGCCAGCGCACCCGGGTCGCGCTCCTGGCTCCGCCACACGTGCCCCTGAGCCAGTCCGGCCAGCTCCAGCGGCGTCCCCGCGAAGCGCAGCTTGCCGAGGTGCAGCACCAGGACCTGCTGGCACAGCGCGACCACGTCCTCGGTCTGGTGGGTGGACAGCAGCACGGTGCGGCCCTCCCCGAGCCGGGAGACCAGCTCACGGAAGCGCAGCCGCTGCTCGGGGTCGAGGCCGGCGGTGGGCTCGTCGAGCACCAGCAGGTCGGGGTCGCCGAGCAGCGCCTGGGCCAGCGCGACCCGCCGGCGCATGCCGCCCGACAGCGCCTTGATCTGCTTGCGCCGCACCGCGCCCAGCCCGACCAGGTCCAGCACCCGCCGCACCTCCCCGTGGCGGGCGTGCCGCTGGTGCAGTTCCTTGAGGATCGCCACGTAGTCGACGAACTCGAAGGCCGTGAAGCGGGCGTGGAACCCGGGCTCCTGCGGCATGTAGCCGAGCCGGCCACGCAGGTCCAGCCGCTGGTCGGGGCGCCGCGGGTCCAGGCCCAGCGCATCAACGGACCCGGCCGAGCAGCCCGGTCACGCCTGGCACCAGGTCGAACCCGACGCCGTCGAGCGCGCGGGTGCGCCCGAACGCCATCACCAGGTCGCGGACCCGGACGGCCGGAGCAGGGGTGGTCATCGCAGCCTCCTTGCGGCAAAGCGCGGGGTGGTGTCGAAAGCGCGGTCGGACTCGAAGTGGCCGCGGCGAAGCAGCAGCACGGCGGCGCCGAGCAGCGCCAGGGCCGCGAAGCCGACCTGCCCGGTCACGCCGAACAGGACCGACGACGGCGCCGGGGACGGGACGGTGACCGCCACCGCGGCGACCCAGGCGCCGGCGGTGATCCCGATGGCGCGCAGCGGCTCGACCGTGGTGGCCAGCGCCAGGCTGGCCGCGGTCAGTCCCAGGGAGGGCAGCAGCCAGCCGGCCGCCCCCGGGCCGAGCTGGGGCAGCGCGAGGCTCGCCGCCGCGGCCAGGAGGGTCGCGGTCCCTAGCACCGCGGCGGCTCGCAGCAGCAGCAGCCGGAAGGTGCGCACCGGGCGGCCAGGCCGATCTCGTAGGTGGGGTCGATCCCGGGCCCGTAGGCCGCGGCGATCCCGGCGAGCGGCAGCAGCGGCGCCAGGCACAGGAACGCGAGGTTCGCGTCCTGGCCGGGGGTGACCCTGGCGGCCAGCACCGCGAATGCCAGCGCCACGGCCACCCCCAGCAGCCACGAGCCGCGCAGCGCCGGGGTCGCGGCCAGCAGCCTGGCGGTGTGGTCGGCCACGCCAAGGCGCACCAGCAGCCGCTCGACTACGCCGGCGCGGGGCGCCTCCACCTCCTCGATCAGCGCCTCCCGCAGGCGCCGCAGGCGCGCGGGGTCGACCAGCGCCCGCACCTGCAGCCGGCAGGCGGCGCAGCTGGTCAGGTGCGCCTCCACCGACCAGCGGGCCGCGGCGTCCAGGCGTTGGTCGTCGTAGGCGGCCAGCAGCTCGGCGTCGGCATGCCAGGCCCCCGTGGCGTCAGGCCCACCCATGGTCGTACCTCCTCCCTGGCTCATGCCAGCTCCTGGCGCAGCCGCGCCCGCGCCCCCGGGTCTTGACCGTGCCGGCCGGGATCCCCAGCAGCACGGCCGCCTCGCGGGTGCTGAGCCCGTCCAGCACGGTCGCCTGCAGGACCGCCTGCAGCTCCGGCGAGAGCCGGTTCAGCGCCCGGATCACGTCGCGGTGCTCCAGCGTGGCCAGGGCCTGTTCCTCGGCGCTGGCGGCATCCGGGATCCGCTGCCGCCCGAGCAGGCCCTCCAGGCGCCCCAAGGTGGCGTCGCCACGCTGCACGTCCAGCAGGCGCCGGATGGCGATCCCCCAGATCCAGGCGCCCACCGCACCCCTGCCACGGAAGCGCCCGGCGTCGCGCCAGACCACCAGGAAGGTCTCCTGAGCGACCTGGTCGGCCAGGCCCGGGTCGGCGGTGCGCTGGCGCAGCCGCACCAGCAGCCAGGGGGCGTGCTGGTCGTACAAGACCCCGAACGCCTCGGGGTCCCCCTCGGCCACCGCCGCCAGCAGCTCCGCGTCGTTCGGGACCCGATCGGGGTTCGCGCTCATGCCTGATTGTCGGAGCAGACGGCGTCGCGGTTCACGCAAGCCGCACCCCGCCCGCCGGACATGCCCAGCCTCGTGCCCGAACCATCCGTCGCGGCACTGCCACAGGCCCGTTCCCAGCAAGCCGCCCGGCTGGGCATCACCAGCCCGTGAAACCAACAAGCCCGCACTTGCCGAGGCCCTGGCCGGTTGATGAACTCCCACGGCTCTTGGTCACCGGATCGGACGGTGGCTCCAAGCACGAACGGCGCTATCGTCCGCCACGAAGACTGCTGTCGGCTTTTCGGCGGGGCCTGTCGATTTCGCGGCTGCCCGTTTGTCTCATGGGCGACCATCCCCGACAAGGAGGGAACCATGCAGTACGTGCTGCTGATCTACCACGGCACCAGCCTCACGACACCGCTGCCGGAGGACGAGCAGAAGCGCATCTACGCCGAGTGGGCGGAGGTCAACAAGACGCCCGGCTTCACCGGTGGCCTCCCGCTGGGGCTTCCCGAGAACGCCACCACCGTGCGGGTGCAGGACGGCAAGACGCTGACCACCGACGGCCCGTTCGTCGAGATCAAGGAGGCAATTGGCGGCTACGCCGTCCTGGAGGCCGACGACCTGGATGCGGCGATCGAGCTGGCCGCGCGGATCCCACCGGCCCGCCTGGGTGGCGCCATCGAGATCCGCCCCAGCGAGACGTATTGGTA
>WNGF01014519.1_pt1 | contig 12048 bp, 12 predicted proteins | sample 5400641 | NCBI WGS metagenome assembly WNGF01 (sample SAMN13153371, study PRJNA577476) | soil metagenome | isolation source: 80 cm soil or saprolite under grassland replicate 2 | place: USA:California | collected 2016-06-15
CTTCTTGACAGAGCTCAACGGCAAGCCACTATGATCATTTAAGACCATCCACGCTGTGGAGCATAAGGGTGTTGTTCGTCCTGCCCATCATCTCAAGAGATTGCCCGCCTCGCGCACCGAATAAGTGTCCAGTTTTCGCTTGTCGTAGGCAGTAGCCGCACGGGCGGCCTAACTCCTCGCTCGAGCTGACACGCGGGCCGTTCCTTGGCACCGGGGAAGCAACTGCGCGGCGTCACGCTGGCTGCACGTCGCTCCCTCCGAAGCTCGTTCAGTCGCGGCAGCCAGCGTGCCTCAGTACGGCCGGCAGGGGAGGCCCGCGTGCAGCTCAGCGTGGGCGTTGGGCAGACCGGACCGGAAGATCACTGCCAGACCGGACATCGCTCCGTCGAAATCGCGCCATTAACAGCGACCTGTGGAGCGAGCTCGAGGCCTTAATCAAGAAGTCCTCCGGACGACACAAAAATCAACGTAACTCGTTGTGAAATAAGAACAGATTCACCTTGCGGCGAAGATTAGAAGGCGCTTAGATTCCGGCCCAGGTATACTTTGCCCGTGAACACACTCGAGCGAATCACCGCAGATCCAGAAGTGATGGGCGGTCGGCCATGCATTCGCGGCATGCGGGTGACGGTAGGGACGATCGTAGGCCTCCTGGCGGCAGGTCACACCCATGAGGAGATCCTTCGCCTTTACCCGTATCTTGAGCCGCAGGATGTTTCCGAGGCGCTTGCTTACGCCGCCTGGCGGTCCGATGAGTTCGAGGTTCCGATCGCGTCGTCGTGAAAATCGCGATTGACATGAATCTCAGCCCAACATGGGTTGAGTACTTTGGAAGATATAGTATCAATGCCTTCCATTGGTCAGATCTCGGCGATCCTAGAGCAAAAGACCGAGTGATCATGGCCTATGCGCGTGAACACGGCTTGGTGGTGTTCACCCACGATCTCGACTTCGGCATTATCCTCGCGGTAACACACGCGCTTGGACCGAGCGTAGTTCAGGTGCGAAGTCAAGATCCCTTACCTGAAACTGTTGGTGAGCTGGTCGTGTCTGCAATTCAGTCGTACCGTTCTCTACTCGAACGTGGTGCACTCGTCACCATAGACCCAAAGAAGTTGCGTGCGCGCGTCCTTCCGATTATTCCTGGCATCAAACGGTAGAGGAACCAAAAGGCTGCCCAACCCCGCTGAGCTGACGCGCGGGCCGTTCCTTGGCGCATGAAAGGTCAACTGCTTGGCGTCGTTCCGGCCGCATTTCGCTCCCTCCGAAACCTCGCCAGTCGCGGCGGCTGGCGCGCCGCGGTGAGGCCGGCGCGGGTTGCCCGCAACTCAGCGGCGTAGAATGCACCCTCGATCATGAACTGGCAAGACTACATCAGCATCGATCCAAATGTTTGCCACGGACAGGCGTGTGTCGCGGGTACGAGGATTCTCGTGTCTGTGATTCTCGATAATCTCGCCGCGGGCTTGACGCACGACGAGATTATCCGTAGCTTTCCCAAGCTGAACGCGGAAAGTATCCACGCTTGCATCGTGTCGCTGGCCGGCTCCTGATCGCTTTGCGAGAGCACAAGCCTCGCAACGAACTTTGGATCGTTCGGGACACTCGTATTCGTATCAGGTCGGCGTAGCCCGCTACACGAAAATCCGCATCTCCTTCAGCTCCCGCAGGCGGTCCCGCAGCTCCGCGGCCTTCTCGAAGTCGAGGTTCTTCGCGGCGTCCTTCATCTCCCTCGTCAGCCGGGCGATGGCCTTGTCGAGGTCTTCCTCCCCGGCCAGGTCGAACTTGGTCTTCTTCGGCAGGGTCACGCCGAAGTCGACGTAGTCGAGGTTGGCCATCTTCACCAGGTCGCTGTCGACCGCCTTGATGATCGAGGCCGGCTCGATGCCATGCTCCTCGTTGTACGTCTGCTGGATGGCCCGGCGGCGGCTGGTCTCGTCGATGGCGTTGCGCAGCGAGTCGGTGATCTTGTCCGCGTAGAGCACGGCGATGCCGTTCAGGTGGCGCGCAGCGCGGCCGATGGTCTGGATCAGCGACGTCGTCGAGCGGAGGAAGCCCTCCTTGTCGGCGTCGAGGATGGCCACGCACGAGACCTCAGGGACGTCGAGCCCTTCGCGCAGGAGGTTGATGCCGACGAGGACGTCGTACAGGCCGAGGCGGAAGTCGCGCAGGATCGCGATCCGCTCGAGCGTCTCCACGTCGCTGTGCAGGTAGTTCACCTTGATCCCGAGCTCCAGCAGATAGCGGGTCAGGTCCTCGGCCATCCGCTTCGTCAGCGTCGTGACCATCACCCGCTCGCCCTTGGCCATCCGCTCCTTGATCACTCCGATCAGATCGTCGACCTGCCCCTTCACCGGCTTGATGACGAGCTGCGGGTCGAGCAGGCCGGTCGGGCGGATGACCTGCTCGGCATAGAGCCCCCCGCTCATCTCCAGCTCGTACGGCGCCGGCGTCGCGGAGACGTAGATGACCTGGTCGCGCTTCGTCTGGAACTCGTCGAACGAGAGCGGGCGGTTGTCGATCGCGCTCGGCAGGCGGAAGCCGTACTCGACGAGGGTCTGCTTGCGCGAACGGTCGCCGCCCCACATCCCGCGCACCTGCGGGATGGTCTGGTGCGACTCGTCGATGATCATCAGAAAGTCTTTCGGGAAGTAGTCGATGAGCGTCGGCGGCGGCTCGCCGGCGCTGCGTCCCGACAGGTGGCGCGAGTAGTTCTCGATGCCGTTGCAGTAGCCGAGCTCCGCGATCATCTCCAGGTCGAAGAGGGTCCGCTGCGAGAGCCGCTGCGCCTCGAGCAGGCGGTCCTGCGCGCGCAGCTCGGCCACCCGCTCGTCGAGCTCCGCGCGGATCTTCTCCATCGCCTCGAGAAGGCGCTCCCGCGGCGTGACGTAGTGTGTGCGCGGGTAGATGGCCAGGCGGTCGAGCTCGCCGGAGGTGCGGCCGGTAATCGGATCGATGCGCGAGATCTTGTCGATCTCGTCGCCGAAGAACTCGACGCGGATGGCGTCGTCCTCGTACGCGGGCCAGAGCTCGAGGATGTCGCCTCGGACGCGGAAGGAGCCGCGCCCGAGGTCGTACGGCGTGCGCTCGTACTGCATCTCCGTGAGGCGGCGGAGGTACTGCGTGAGCGGCTTCTCCACGCCGCGCTCGAAGAAGAGGAGCATGCCGAAGTAAAGGTCGGGATCGCCGATGCCGTAGATGCACGAGACCGAGGAGACGATGATGACGTCGCGCCGCTCGAAGATCGCCTTCGTCGCCGCGAGGCGCAGCTTGTCGATCTCGTCGTTCTTGGTCATCTCCTTTTCGATGTAGAGGTCGTTCTGCGGGATGTAGGCCTCGGGCTGGTAGTAGTCGTAGTACGAGACGAAGTACTCGACACGGTTCTCGGGGAAGAAGTTCTTGAACTCCTGATAGAGCTGCGCGGCCAGGGTTTTGTTGTGGCTGAGGACGAGCGTGGGCCGGTTGATCGACTCGATGACCTTGGCGACGGTGAAGGTCTTGCCCGAGCCGGTGACGCCGAGGAGTACCTGATCGCGCACGCCGGCGTTGGTGCCCTCGACGAGCTGGCGGATGGCCTCGGGCTGGTCGCCCTGGGGCTCGAAGGAGGAAACGAGTTTGAATTTGGTCATGGGCGGATTTCGATCGGTGTTCCCGCGGGCACGGCGCGCCACACCTCGTCGACTTCACGATTCGTGAGCGCGATGCAGCCCGCGGTCCAGTCGCGAAACCGCTGCGTGCGGCCGAGAAATCCGAGGCCGTTCGGGAGGCCGTGAATCATGATGTCGCCGCCCGGCTCGGCGCGCGCGCGGTCCGCGGGGCCCGGATAGGAAACGTGCAGCGCCTTGTGGAAGCCGCTGTCGGGATTCTTGAAATCGATCGCGTAGACGCCCTCGGCTGGCGGCCGAGGGCGACGCGGTACGACTTCAGCGGAACGCCGTGCGCGTAGAGCGTCAGGCGGCGCGCCGACTTCTCGACGACGATGCGGTCGGCGACGGCGCCGTTGGGCAGCGCGCGCTCCGGCACGTTGGCCCAAAGGAGAATCGCCGCGACCCCGGCGGCGATGGCGAGCGCCGCGAAGTTCCCTCGCCCCGCTCGCGGGGAGAGGATGGCGCGGTAGCGCCGGGTGAGGGGCGCCATCCTGCAAGCATCGCCCCTGCGCGGCGCGAGGGGACTCATCGCCGGTTCGCCTCGCGCAGCGCCTCGATCAGCGCCTTCGTCTCCTCGGGCGTGACGCGCTCGTCGATGGTCGCGTCGGTGATCTTCTTCAGGAGCGGCTGGATGCGGTTGAGTTTCGCGCGGCCGCTTTTGAGGCCGGCGCGAAGCTCCTTGAACTGGGCGTCGAACTCCGCCTTCTGTGCCGCGGTCACGTCTTTGGTAAATTGCCCGTCCATCTCGCTCTGCAGGTATCCGAAGAGCCATGGCATGAAGCGATCGGAGTACATGCCGGCGACGAAGAACACGATCAGGAACACAATCGCCGCCGTGCCGCAGCCGAACGGCACCACGCGCGGCAGGGCCGGCGCACGCCGCTCCGGCGACGCGTAATACTCCGCCGGAAGCTCAAACGGAAGACGCGGCGCGGGGGGTGGCGGCGGCTCCGGCGGAGCCGCCATGTCGGGCATGATCTCGTCCAAAAGCGGCCTCGTTTTGAATGTATCATGTCGCCCGATATGGCAGTGGTCCTCTCGAATGTTGCGGTCCTGATCCTCGACGACAACCCCCTGGTCCTGAAGCTCGGCAGAGCCTTGCTTGAGCGCGAGGGATGCTCCGTCCTGACGGCCTCGAGCTGGATCGAGTTCAACCACGTCCTGGCCAGCAACACGCCGGACATCATCTTCCTCGACGTGAACCTGCCCAGCATCAAGGGCAACCGCCTGAGCGAGGTCCTCAAGTCGCAGTCGAACAAGAAGGACATCCCCATCGTCCTCATCTCCGACCTTCCGGAAAAGTCGCTCGAGGAAATGTTCCCCGGCTCCGGCGCGAATGCGTGGATGCGCAAGCCGCTCACGCGCGACAAGATGGTCGACATGATCAACCGCTACGTGCAGTAGCGCGCAATGGGCAACTCCGGACTCCTCAAGAGCGCGCTCTTCTTCCTCTGCGTGACGCTCGTCGTCCTGCTGGTCATGCCGAAGGACTGCGCGAAGAAGGCCGCCGGTCCGATCGCGGCGCTGCGGCACGCGCGCACGCCGGAGCGGAAGGGGCTGCACATCGAGAGCTCCACGCCCGCGCCGAAGTGGCAGCAGGTCACCTACCCCGCCGGCATCGATGCGGCGCGGCTGCAGTACCTCATTGAGATCGACTCCCGCTTCGCGGCGCAGAAGACGATGAGTTGCCCGAAGCAGTCCGGCGGCATGGGGGACGCGGAGCTCGTCACGGCGCTGCAGTCGCTGCACTACATCGAGCCGCAGCCCGACGGCTCGTACGCGTTCACGCGCGAGGGATTGCTCAACGTGGCCGCGACCGACAACGGCTCGTCGTGGAGCGTTCCGATCGCAAAGCGGCAGTTCGTGCACGCTGACGCGATCGACTGCAGCGCCGCCGATCAGTGCGCGGTGACGTTCACCTGGAACTGGCTCCCGAACGACGTCGGCAAGGCCATGCAGCCGCCGACCGCGCCGCAGAGCGGCAACGCGCACATCGTCGGCGGGCCGGGCGGGTGGGTGGTGAGCGACGTGAGCGGGATCGACCCGATGTTTTAGGGGACAGGGGACGGGGGACGGGGGACAGGAGGCGGCACAGGTGGGGCGGCGGTATCTGTCCCCCGTCCCCTCTCCCCTGTCCCCTCGTTCACGTTCGGCGCGGGCGACTCGGCGCTCTCGCCCGACTGCGCGGAGGCGTCGGCGATCGGCTGCGTCGGCTCGGCTTCCTTCGCCTGATAGAACGGGCGCTGCAGGTAGTACGGCAGTTTGCTCACCGCGACCGTGGCGCCGTTGCAGTCCTTGTCGGGCTCCTGGCCGGCCACGAATGCCTCCATCACCACGCGGCCGCACGGGCCGACGCCGCGGCGGCCGCTGGTGAGGTCCATCGGCACGACCACGACCCCGGGCGGCTGCTCGAAGTCGGGGCGCGGCGTGCGGAGCTTCATCGTATCGAGCTGCTTGACGATGTCGATCCAGATCGGCAGCGCGCACTCCGCCCCCGTCGCGCCGCCGCCGAGCGAGCGGCTCGGATCGTCGTAGCCGATCCACACCCCGATCGTGTACTCCGGCGAGAAGCCGATGAACCACGCGTCCGTGTACGCGTTCGTCGTCCCGGTCTTGCCGGCCAGCGGCGGCGGGAGCGTGTGCGCGGCGAAGCCGGTGCCGCGGAGGATCGTGCCGCGCATCATGTACGCGATCTCGAAGGCGATCTGCGGCTGCATGGCCTCGCTCAGCAGGGGGAGCTGCTCCTCGAGCTGCCGGTCGGTCTGATCGACGATGCGGCGGATCAGGCGCGGCTTCACGTAGACGCCGTTGTTGGCGATGGCGTTGTAGCCCGCGGTCATCTCGACCGGCGACACGCCGGCGGAGCCGAGTGCGGTCGACGGATATTTCGGAATGTCGGAGGTGATGCCGCAGCGGCGGACGAAGTCGATGACGCGGTCCGAACCGACCATCATCCACGTTTTCACCGCCGGGATGTTGATCGACAGCTCCAGGGCGCGCTGGATCGTCACGACGCCGGCGTACTTGCCGTGGTAGTTCTTCGGGGCGTAGATCTGATTGCCGACCGGGATCGCGATCGGCTCGTCGAAGAGCGTGTCCGCCGGCGTCAGGCCCTTCTCGAACGCGGCGCCGTAGACGAACGGCTTGAACGACGAGCCGGTCTGCCGCCGCGACTGGATGGCGCGGTTGAACTTCGACATCTGGAAGTCGTAGCCGCCGACGAGCGCGCGCACCTCGCCCGTCTTCACGTCCATCACCACCGCGGCCCCCTGCACCTGCGGGAGCTGGTCGAGCTTCCACGTCCGCACGTGCGTTTTAGGGTCCTCGTCGATGCGGACGTAGATCACGTCGCCGCGGCGGAGCACGCCCTCCATCGATTTCTTCTGCGTCCAGGCGAACGCCGGCGGCGGCAGGGCGATCTGCTCGCGGTTCACGCGCGCGGCGACGCCGCTCTTGTCGACGTCCATCACGATGGCGGTGTAGAGCTTGTCGGGGACGAGGGCGTCGTTGCTCCAGCTCGGGTCTTTGTACGCGGCCGAATCGATCCCCTCGGCCACGAGGTTCCGCGACGGCTTGCGAAAGCCGCGCCGGCGGTCCCACGCCCGCAGGCCGCGCTGGATGGCCAGCTCCGCGGCCTGCTGGATGCGGAAGTCGAGCGTCGAGTAAACCTTGAGGCCGCGCTGGTAGAGGTTCTCGACGCCGAACTTCTCGTTGTGCTCGATGTACTGCCGGATCTCCTCGGAGAAGTAGGCGCCGACGCGCGGCGCTTCCTCCTTGTAGGTGCCGAGGACGATCGGGGCGTTCAGCGCCTGCTGGTACTGCCGGCGGTCGATGAAGCGCTCCTCGAGCATGCGGTAGAGCACGTGGTTGCGGCGCCCGAGGGCCTTGTCGGGATGGGTGATCGGCGAGTACGGCATCGGCGAGCGGATCATCCCCGCGATCACGGCGGCCTCCGGGATGGTCAGCTCCTTGGCGTGCTTGCCGAAGTAAAGCCGCGAGGCCTGCTCGACGCCGTAGGCGCCGTGTCCGAGGTAGACCTGATTCGCATAGAGCTCGAAGATCTGGTCCTTCGTGAAATTCTTCTCGATCTCGACGGCGAGGAAGGCTTCGTTGATCTTGCGGCGGAAGCTCTTCTCCGGCGTGAGGAAGACCTGTTTGGCGAGCTGCTGCGTCAGCGTCGACGCCCCTTCGATCTTCTGGCGGGCAATGATGTCCTTGATCGCGGCGCGCATGAGCGCCTTCGGGTTGACGCCGCCGTGATTGACGAAGTCGGCGTCCTCGGTGGCCAGGATGGCCTTGTAAAGCCACGGCGAGATGTCGCGCTTGGTCACCACGATGCGCTTCTGGATCGCGTACTCGGCGAAGCCGACGCCGTTGCGGTCGTAGATGCGGGTGATGATCGCGGGCTGGTAATCCTCGAGCGACTTCACCTGCGGCACGCGCACGGCGTGGGCGAAGATGAAGCCCGCGGGAACGCCGAGAACGAAGGCGGCGGTGAGGATGAGCAGGCGCGTGCGAGCCACGGAAGGAGTTTATAGCGGATAGGAGATAGCGAATAGCGGATAGGGTGCCCGAACCGGGCTCTCCTATCCGCTATCTCCTATTCGCTATCCGCTATCATGCGCCCAATGTCGTCCCATCCCATCGCTCCGCCCCGGCCCGAGTGGAGCCGCCTGGTGTCCGACTCGCTCAGGCAGCACGGCTCGTGGCACACGTACCTCAAGCTGGTCGAGGCGCGGAACGCCTATGCGGACGACCTGGCGCTGCGCGGCTACGTCGAGGTCGTGCGCAACACCATCGTCCGCGAGCTCGTCAGCAATCCGAAGGGTCTGCAGGCCGTGCCGCGGCTCAGCGCCGAGTTCCTCACGAACTTCGACCGCTTCAACCTCAGCGCGCAGGAGGGCTACCTGGTCTCGTTGATCGACGGGCGCCTTGACCTGCAGAAGCTGCTGATCCTCTCGCCGTTCGATCCGTTCAACACGCTGTTCCACCTCGCCAAGCTGCAGCAGGAGCGCGCCATCAGCGTCCCACAATGAGCAAATACACCATCGCCCAGCGGATCAAGACGCCGATCGCCATCGTCACCGAGCGCGGCGGCATCGATTGGGGCAACGACGCCTTCGAAGCGACGTTCGGCTCCGACGCGAACCAGTGGCTGAAGGAGGCGGCACGGGCCGTGGCCGGCGAGCGCGGCTGGCTGCAGGGCTTCTTCCTGGCCGCCGACGAGCAGCGGACCATCGACGTCGACATCGAAGGACGCACCTATCGCGTCGACAAGATCATGCCGATCGACGACTGCGAGGAGCAGGCCGTGGCCCTGCTCTTCGAGGACGTGACCCGGCAGCGCGAGATGGAGCAGGCCAAGTCGGACTTCACCGCCCAGATCGTGCACGACCTCCGCGGGCCGCTGTCCGGAATCCAGGGGACGCTCGAGTTCGTCCTCTCGCAGGACGGCGTGAAGCTCGACACCGTCTACGCCGATCTGCTGACCGAGGCCCAGCGCGAGTCGGAGCGGATGATGGGCCTCATCAACGAGATCCTCGACTTCTCGAAGATCCAGTCGGGGAATTTCGCCGTCGAGGCGGAGCCGGTGCGCGTGGCCGGGCTGCTCAAGCAGGCCGTGCGCAGCCTGCAGAGCGTGGCCGCGCGCGACGAGGTCTTCCTCCTCTCCGCGCACGGCCGCGACGTGCCCCAGATCATCGGCTCGGTGGAGAAGCTGACGCAGGCGGTGATCAACCTGATCTCGAACTCGCTGAAGTTCACGCCGAAGCGGGGACTGATCTCCGTCGGCGCGCAGATCGTGCGCAACGGCGAGCTGCCGGAATCGATCGTCATCACCGTGACGGACAGCGGCGTGGGGATGAAGGCGAACGAGCTGGTGCAGATCTGGGAGAAGTACAAGCAGAGCGGAAGCAAGTCGCTGCGCGGCGGCGGCGGCACCGGCCTCGGGCTCTACATCGTCAAGCAGATCGTGGAGGCCCACGGCGGCGAGATCTCCGTCGCCTCGATCGAGGGCGTGGGGACGTCGATGGTGCTGAAGCTGCCGGTGAAGCGGGCGGCGTGAGGAGGATGCGATGAACTGTCCGCGCGACAACACGGCGCTGGAGATGAAGTCGTTCGGGGACGTGTCGGCCGCGACCTGTCCGAGCTGCCGCGGGATGTACCTCCAGCACGGAGAGCTGAACCGGCTCGCCGAGCCGACGGCGGGCGACGTCGAGTACAGCAGCGTCGACGGCGACACGCTCCAGCATCCGGACGAGTACGGTCCGATCCGTTGCCCGCACGACGGCACGACGATGTCGAAGGTCGACTTCAACGTCGACACGACGATCATCCTCGACTACTGCAAGACGTGCGAAGGCTTCTGGGTCGACGAGAAGGAGCTCGACGCCATCCGCGCCGAGGTCAAGCGCCTGAACGAGGCCGAGGCCGAGGTGCCGGACTCACTCCTGGTGCGGATCTCGCGGATCATCTGGCAGCTTCCGCTGCCGCACTAAGCAGACCGCACTCAGTCCGCCCACGAAAGAAAACCCGACCGGGAGGCCTCCGGCGGGCCGGCGCGGCCGGCAGCGCTGGTTGGCCTAGCCTCAACGCACGCCTGTCGCCTGAATCGTCCGTCTCGCGACCGCACGTGCTTCGACAGGCGCTGCCGGCCGTGCCGGCCCGCCGGAGGCCTCCTCGTCGGTTTTCTGTGGGTCGATTGAAAGCGTGCTGCTTAGCGCGCTGCGACCGTCATCGTCTTGATCGTCGCCAAATGCGACAGCGGGTCGAGCACGCCGACCGACACCTTCACCTCCCCCGGCAGCACCCGCAGCGACGAGGTGTAGGTGAAGTACTTCCCTCCGATGTGCGGCATGTCGGCGCTCGGCACCTCCACGACCTGCTCGCGGCCCTCGCCCGGCGCGAAGTCGAGGGCGCTGCTCTCCGCGGCGTAGTGGACGCGGAAGGTGGCGCGATAGACGTCGCCGTCGCGCAGGAACGTCAGCTTCGAGAGCGGGACATTGATCGAGACCGGCACGAGCATGCTTCCGCCTCGCTGGCGCTCGGGTTGGCCGGCGGAGACGCGTACGTTGAGCTCGTCCACGGCGCGGTCGTCGAGGAGGCGGGCGATGACCATGTCGCGCATCTCGTTCACCGGCGATTTGCGGACGACGGCGTGACGCGAGCGGACGTCGTACTCCGGATGGTTGCGCACGTGCACGACGATGGCCCGCGTCCTGTCGGGCTCCTCCGCCGCGGCGCGGTAGCCGAGCGAGTAGTAGTCGGTGAGGTCGGCGGCGACCTGCCGGAAGAGCGTCTTGATCCCCGCGCCGCCGCGCCACCACTTCCCGCCGGTCGTGTTCGAGAGCAGCTCGAACGCCTCCTGCGTCCCCTGCGTCGAGACCAGGGGCGAACGGCCGGCGACGCGTTGGATCATCCGCGAGCTACCGCGATCTGCGACGTCGATGCCGACGGACGGACCGAGCGGGACGTCGGGCTGCAGGCAGTAAACGGTGACGCCGTTCGTGCTGGCGGTGCGGGCGATGTCCTTCAAATACGTCCGCAGCGTCGCCCACGTGCCCGGCAGTGGCATGTCCTGGTCGAAGGCCTCGAATCCCGGCTCGAGCGGCAGCGACTGCGTCACGAAGATGACGCTCTTCTTTCCCGGCACGTCGGCCAGTCCGGCCACGAGGCCCTGGAGATGGCCGAGCGTCTCCTTCACGCGGCGCGACACGCCTCGCGCGTACGCCTGCGCGCCGGCGCGCTGCGCCGACATCGGCGCCTGCTGGACGTCGCGCTCGAGAAACATCTGTTCGAGCACCAGCGCGTTGTCGGCGTGGAAGGCGCTGCGGCGCATCACCGTCTCGACCGCGTTGTGGATGGCGCGCTTGTCCGACGTGAACGGCAGCGCGACCTTCGTCTTCTTTGCCACCGGCGTGACGATCATCAGCTCGTCGCCCGGCTGCATGGCCGCCTCGACCAACTGGTCGGTCTGGCGCCGAAACTCGCCGGCGGTGGCGGGGTGAAGCGAGAGGTCGTCGAAGAGCATCACGAATTTTCGCGGCTGCGGCGCGGGCTCCGGCTCCGACGTCGCCACCGGCGCGCGCTCCGCGCCGCGATACTCGGAGAAGTTGGAGATCGCCTGCGGCGCGTTGTTCTCGAGCAGCTCGAAGTCGCTCTGCTGCAGGCCGTGCACGCGATGGCCGGCCCGGTCGGTGACGATCACGTCGACGTTGTTGATCGTGACTTCGATCGACTCCAGGTACGGCACCGGCTTCGGCTGCTGCGGAGGCGTGGCCACGACGGTAGAAAGCGCGAGGGCGAGGAGCAGTTTCATTTGGCGACGATCTCCAATTGTTGAAATCCGGCCAGATGGGAGTATTTGTCGTAAACGCCGACCGCGACCTTCAGCGTCCCCGGC
>WNGF01008513.1_pt1 | contig 12044 bp, 6 predicted proteins | sample 5400641 | NCBI WGS metagenome assembly WNGF01 (sample SAMN13153371, study PRJNA577476) | soil metagenome | isolation source: 80 cm soil or saprolite under grassland replicate 2 | place: USA:California | collected 2016-06-15
CTCGTGCTCACGGGCGATCATCCCGTCCTCGGGGATTTCTGAGAGCGCTGCGAGTCTGACTCTGGCCATCGGATCCTTTCCGGCTCTCATAAGATACATCGCTCGCGACCGATGAACGAGGACCGAACGCTGGAGCTTTCCTCCGTGGAGCTGCGCGGCTTGATCGACGCCGCGACGGATCGCATCCTCGCCTACATCAAGTCGCTGCCGCACCAGCCTTCGGGAGACTCGGCGGGAGGAGCGGCCCTGGCGCGGTCGCTTCGAGAGCCTCTGCCGGAGACGGGCCAGCCCTCCGGCGAGCTGCTCGAGCTGCTCTTCGAAAGAGTCATCCCGAAGGGTTTCAACACCGCGGGGCCCGGATATCTCGCCTACATCCCGGGCGGAGGGGTGCCGCACGCGGCGGTGGCCGACCTGATCGCGGGGGCGACGAACCGCTACGTCGGCGTCTTTGCCGCCGCGCCGGGCCTGGCGCAGATCGAGACGAACGTCGTCTCCTGGTTCTGCCAGATCGTGGGCTATCCCGAGACGGCGCGGGGGATCCTGACGACGGGAGGCTCGCTCGCGAACTTCTCGGCGGTCGTCACCGCGCGGCGCGAGCGGCTGCCCGAGAACTTTCTCTCCGGCACGATCTATGCCTCGGACCAGGTCCACCACTCGATCCAGAAGGCCGCGATGCTTGCCGGCTTCCCGGAGGGAAACGTCCGGGAGATCCCGTCGGATGAGCGCTTCCGGATTCGGGTAGAGGAATTGCAGCGAGCGATCGCGGCCGACCGGTCGGCTGGCTTCACCTCGTTTCTCATCGTGGGCAACGCCGGCAGCGTCAACACCGGCGCGGTGGACGACCTCGCGGCGCTCGCCGACATCGCCGCCCGGGAAAGGCTCTGGTTCCACGTGGACGGCGCCTACGGCGGTTTTTTTCTCCTGACCGAGCGCGGCCGCGCGCGCATGGCGGGCGCCGAACGATCCGATTCGATCACGCTCGATCCCCACAAGAGTCTCTTCCTTCCCTACGGAGTGGGTTCGCTTCTCGTGCGCGACGGCGACACGCTGAAGCGCGCGCATGCCCTGTCGGCGGCGTATCTCCCCTCCATGCAGGAGGACCCTGACCTGGTGGACTTCAACCAGATCTCCCCGGAGCTGTCGCGAAGCTGGCGCGGCCTGCGGGTCTGGCTCCCGATCAAGATGCACGGCATCGGACCCTTTCGAAGAAACCTCGACGAGAAGCTCGACCTGGCCGCGTGGGCCACGGAAGAGCTGCGCAAGATTCCGGGGGTCGAGATCCTGGCCGAGCCTCAGCTCTCGATCGTGGCGTTCCGCTGGAAGAAGGCGGGCCTCGCCGGCGATGAGCTCAACCAGGCGAACCGCGATTTGCTGGATCGCATCAATGGGAAGAAGCGAATCTACCTGACGGGGACGATGCTCGGAGACCGATTCGCCATCCGTATCTGCGTCCTTTCCTTCCGCACGCACGCCGAGCGCATGCGGGAAGGCCTGGAGGACATTCGCGTGGCGCTCGCGGAAATGGAAGGCTGACTTCACAGAAAACTGTTGCGCTATGACCAATCACTGATCCGGTTCTCAGAGGCCCCGGCTCCGGCCGGGCCTTCCTTCTGTCCACTTTCTGTGTATCCTTCGAGAGAATCGCGAGTCCTGCAATTCGCGATTCGTCACTTGTGATCAACGCGGGAACGCGCCTGGGTCCTTATGAGATCGTCGCGGCGATCGGTGCGGGAGGGATGGGCGAGGTCTATCGCGCTCGGGACACGCGCCTGAGCCGCGAGGTCGCGCTGAAGGTTCTTCCTTCGGAAGTCTCGGCTGACCCCGACCGTCTGCGCCGGTTCGAGCAGGAGGCGAGGGCCGCCTCGGCGCTGAACCACCCGAACATTGTCGTGGTCTACGACGTGGGCCACAGCAACTCGATCTCCTTCATCGTCATGGAGTGGGTCCAGGGAAAAAGCCTCCGAGACCTGATGATCTCCGGGCCCCTGCCGATCCGAAAACTCCTGCCGCTGGCCACCCAGATGGCGGAAGGACTGGCCCGAGCCCACGCCGCCGCGATTGTGCACCGCGATCTGAAACCCGAAAACGTGATGGTCTCTGAAGACGGGTTCGTCAAGATCCTCGATTTTGGGCTGGCCAAGCTCGCCCTGACTTCGGCCGACAAACTGTCGGTGGCGCCGACGGCAGTCACCGAGGCGCCTCGCACGGAGGCGGGGACGGTCCTCGGCACGGTCGGATACATGTCGCCCGAGCAGGCCGCCGGCCGCGAGGTGGACTATCGATCCGACCAGTTCTCCTTCGGCGCGATCCTCTACGAGATGGTGACGGGCCGACGAGCCTTCCGAGGCGATTCTGCGGCCGAGACACTGGCGGCCATCATTCGCGAAGAGCCGGAGCCGCTCGTGTCCGTCCGTCCGGAAGTGCCGTCGCCGCTCGGCTGGGTGATCGAGCGGTGTCTCGCCAAGGAGCCGTCGGAGCGATATGAGTCGACGCGCGACCTGGCGAGGGATCTCGCGACCCTGCGGGACCGGGTCGCGAGTGCGAGCCCGGCCGGGCTCGCGGCCGGGACGCTGCCGAAGCGAATTGCTCGGAGCGGCAGAATCGCCTGGGCGGCTGCCGCGCTCGCTACGCTTGCGGCACTCGTTCTTGCGGTCGTTCACTTCCGGGAACGGCCGTTGCGACCGCCGCCGGTCCGTTTTCTCGTGGCTCCTCCGGAAAAGGCGACACTCTCCTCCGATGGGGCGGAGCTCCACAATCTCGCGGTATCTCCCGACGGGAGTCGCATCGCGTTCGTGGCCTCTCTCGAAGGACAGAGCCGGATCTGGGTCAGGCCGCTCGATGCCCTCTCGGCCACTCCTCTGGCGGGAAGCGAGGGGGCGAGCTCTCCCTTCTGGTCGCCCGGCGGAGCCATTCTCGGGTTCTTCGCCGACGGGAAGTTGAAGACGATCGCCGTCGCCGGTGGTCCCGCTCAGACGGTCTGTTCGACCGCAGGGGCCAACACGGGTGCCTGGGGCCGAACAGGGACGATCCTCTTTACCCAGGCCTTCTCGCCAAAAGACGGTCTCTATTCCGTGCCGGCATCCGGCGGCGAGCCTCGACAAATCACCGGGGATTCGGGCGATTTCTCGGGGGGTCGCTGGCCGCGGTTTCTGCCGGACGGACGGCGATTCCTTCTCCTGTCGTGGAGCCCGAAAGACAAGACGAAGTTTCTCGCGTCGGGCGAGCTCGGCTCCTCCGAGATCCGCCGCGTCGCTCCGCTCAAGTCTCGGGTCGAGATCTCCGGGACCGGCGATCTCTTTTACGTGCGCGAGGGCGTGCTCGTGGCGAGAACCTTCGACTCCTCGAGGCTCCGCTTCGCCGGCGAGGCGGTCCCGGTCGCCGAAAGGATCCCGTACTTCTCACCGACCGGCTGGGCTCCCTTTTCCGTTTCGGAGAACGGCGTCGTCGCCTATCAGGCCGGCGCGGCCGAGTCCCCACTTCGATGGCTGGATCAGAAGGGGCAGACGGTCGCGACATTGGGACCGCCGGGTGAGTATTCCGGTGTCCGCCTTTCGCCGGACGGGCGGAAGGCCGCGGTCGAGAAGATCGACCCCGCCACGGGACTGTCGGATCTCTGGATTGCCGATCTCTCGCGCGGCGTGATGACCCGCTTCACGGCGGACCCGGGATCCGAGTCGTCCCCCGTCTGGTCTCCGGATGGCGCCGAGATCGCCTTCGTCTCGCATGGCATCGCTCCCCCGACGCTTCGCCGCAAGCGTCTCGACGATTCGTCCGGCGGCGAAATCCTCGTGAAGGAGGGATTTCCCACGCCGACCGACTGGTCCAGAGATGGAAGAATCATCGCGTACCACACCCTGGGTCCGAAGACCGGGTTCGATATGTGGTTGCTTCCGCTCTCTGGAGATCGGAAGCCGTACCCTCTCCGACAGACACCGTTCAACGAAGGCGTTCCGACTTTTTCGCCTGACGGCCGCTGGGTCGCCTTCCTCTCGGATGAGTCGGCCCTCCTGCAGATGTACGTAATGTCCTCGTCGGGCTCGGGGCCGAAGTGGCAGGTCTCTTCCGGAGGTGGCGTCGCGTTGGGCCGCCCCCGCTGGAGAGGCGACAGCAAGGAGCTCTTCCATGTGGCTGCGGATCGCCAGTTGATGTCCGTTCCAGTGAAGACGGATGCTGGTACGTTCGAGCCCGGATCTCCGGTTCCGCTCTTTCGAATCGACTCGGAGAACCTGGGCGGTTACGACGTATCGGCGGACGGGCAGCGCTTTCTCACGAGCTCTGGTACAGGCCTCGGCTCCCAGCCGATCACGGTCATGCTGAACTGGGCGGCCGAGCGGAAAAAGTAGATGACACTTGCCGTCGGCTCCCGTCTCGGTCCCTACGAGATTCTGTCGGCTATCGGCGCAGGAGGGATGGGCGAGGTCTACAGGGCGCGGGACACGCGGCTCGATCGGACGGTCGCTGTGAAGGTTCTGCCCGCGCACCTCTCCTCCTCCGCCGAGGTTCGGCAGCGCTTCGAGCGGGAGGCGCGGACGATCTCGCAGCTCTCGCATCCGCATATCTGCGCGCTCTACGACGTGGGGAGGGAAGGCGAGACCGAGTACTTGGTCATGGAGTACCTGGAGGGGGAGACACTCTCGGAGCGGCTCGTGAAGGGAGCGCTGCCGCTCGAGCAGACGTTGCGCTTCGGAGTCGAGATCGCTGACGCTCTCGACAAGGCGCACCGGCAAGGGATCGTGCACCGGGACTTGAAGCCCGGCAACGTCATGCTGACGAAGTCGGGCGTGAAGCTCCTGGACTTCGGGCTGGCCAAGGCGATTGCGCCGGCCGGCCCGGTTTCCGCGCTGACGTCGCTGCCGACGATGGCCGGCGGAGCGAGCCTCACGCAGGAAGGGACGATCCTCGGGACCTTCCAGTACATGGCGCCCGAGCAACTGGAAGGCAAGGAAGCGGATGCGCGGACGGACATCTTCGCGTTCGGCGCGACCCTTTACGAGATGGCGACGGGGAAGAAGGCGTTCTCGGGGACGAGCCAGGCGTCGCTGATCTCCTCGATCATGAGCGCGGACCCACCGCCGATCTCCGCGACACGGCCCATGACGCCGCCGGGGTTCGATCGGATCGTGCGCAAGTGCATCGCGAAGGATCCCGAAGACCGGTGGCAGAGCGCCGCGGACCTCGGAAGCGAGCTGAAGTGGATTTCGGAAAGCTCGCAGACCGCGGCCCCGCTGCCCTCGATTTCCCGCGCGACGGGGCGCGGCCGCCTCTTCCTCTGGACGGCTCTGCTGGTTGCGGCGGCCGCTCTAGCTCTCACGGTGCTCCGCCGAGCGCCGACCACCACTCCCCGGAAGATCCGCTTCACCATTCCGCTGCCGGAAGGAAGTACTTTCGGTTCCTTTACGGAGGCCGGAGCCGTTTCCGTCTCGCCCGACGGGAGACGCCTCGCGTTCACGGCAGTATCCCCGGAAGGTCGGAGCGCCCTCTGGGTTCGCGATCTCGATGCACTCGCTCCCAAAGTCGTCCCGGGTACCGAGGGCGCCGCACTTCCTTTCTGGTCACCCGATTCCCGGTTCATCGGCTACTTCGCGGGAGGGAAGATGAAGCGGGTGGACGTCTCGGGAGGCCCTTCGCAGACCTTGTGCGATTCACGCTACGGCTACGGCGGCACGTGGAACTCCGGCGGAGCGATCCTCTTCTGTCCGGATTCGAATTCCCCTCTCATGCGAGTCGCCGCCTCGGGCGGCACGCCGAGTTCCGAGACGACGCTCGTGTCCGGAGAAACCGGCCATTCTTGGCCGTCGTTCCTGCCGGATGGCCGCCACTATCTGTTTCTCGTCGAAAGCGAAAAGGCTCCCTCGACGGAAATCTACGTTGGAACACTCGGGGAAAAGGAAAGAAGGCGCCTGACCTCCGCCGAGTCGGGTGCGGTCTACGCGCCACCGGGGTATCTCCTCTTCGTGCGGGAAGGCGCGCTCACCGCACAGGCTTTTGACGCCCGAAGCCTGCGGCTGACGGGGGAGCCGATACCGATCGCGGAGCGCGTGGGACGAATGGGCGGTGCGGGGCCGACCCGGTACGGACCGTTTTCGGCTTCGAGCAACGGCGTGCTCGCCTACGGCGCCATCGCGGTGGTGAGCTCGCAGCTCGTCTGGTTCGACCGCCGCGGTCAGGTCCTCGGGATGACTTCGCCGGGTGACTATGCGGATCCCGAGCTTTCCCCGGATGGCAAGCGGGTGGCGGTTTGTCGCGACGACCCCACGACGGGGACTCCGGACATCTGGATCATGGAGGTTTCGCGCGGCACGCAATCGCGCCTCACGTTTCACCCCCGGTGGGAAGTCTACCCGGTCTGGTCGCCCGACGGGAGCCGCCTCGCCTTCGCCTGGGACAAGGAGGGGCACACCGACATCTATCTGAAGGCGGCCGGCGGTGGTGTCGAGGAATTGCTCCTCAAAGAGAGACGCGCGACGTACCCGCTGGACTGGTCTCGAGACGGGCGGCTTCTTATTTACTACGCCATGGACCCGAAGACAGGCAGTGACTTGTGGCTGCTGCCGCTCGAAGGCTCGAGAACGCCGAAGCCCCTGCTCCAGACTTCCTTCAATGAGGCCGAAGCCCGAATTTCGCCCGATGGGCGGTTTTTTGCGTTCACGTCCGACGAATCCGGCAGGCCCGAGGTGTACGTCCGGCCCCTGACCTCGAGGGGTGAGCAGTGGCAGATCTCGACGCAGGGAGGCACCAAGCCGGAATGGCGGCAGGACGGGAAGGAACTCTTCTATCTCGCCGAGGACAGAAAACTGATGTCGCTCGAGCTGACGGACGGCTCGACTTTCGACAGATCCGTTCCGCGCGCGCTCTTCCAGACACGGGCACCTCGTGTCGATTTTCCCGGTTTTCACAGTCTGTACGCGGTGACTCCGGATGGACAGCGCTTTCTCGTGGTCACGGAGCCGGAGGGCCGCTCTTCACCGCCGATCACCGTCGTTCTCGATTGGGCCGGCGAGCTCAAACAATGAGCATCGCCGCCGGAACAAAGCTCGGTCCCTACGAGATCCTCGCTCCTCTGGGCGCGGGCGGAATGGGAGAGGTGTACCGGGCTCGGGACACGCGGCTCGAGCGGACGGTCGCGGTGAAGGTTCTGCCCGCGCACCTGTCCTCTTCCGCCGAAGTGCGCCAGCGTTTTGAGAGGGAGGCGAAGACGATCTCGCAGCTCTCGCACCCCCACAACTGCGCGCTCTACGACGTGGGGAACCAGGACGGCGTCGAGTTCCTGGTCATGGAGTACCTGGAGGAGGAGACGCTGGCCGAGCGGCTCGTGAAGGGGCCGCTGCCGCTCGAACAGACACTGCGCTTCGGAGTCGAGATCGCTGACGCTCTCGATAAGGCGCACCGGCAGGGGATCGTGCACCGGGACTTGAAGCCCAGCAACATGATGCTGACGAAGTCGGGCGTCAAGCTTCTCGACTTCGGCCTGGCGAAGGCGGTGGCGCCTGCAATACAGCAAAGCAGTCTCACGGCGCTCCCGACGATGGCTGCCGCAGCGAACCTGACCCAGGAGGGAACGATCCTGGGGACGTTCCAGTACATGGCGCCCGAGCAGCTCGAAGGCAGAGAAGCGGACGCTCGCACGGACATCTTTGCGTTCGGTGCCGTGCTCTACGAGATGGCGACGGGAACAAAAGCCTTCTCGGCGGAAAGCCAGGCATCGCTGATGACGGCGATTATGTCGAGCGATCCGGCTCCCATCTCGGCGATCCAGCCGATGTCGCCGCCGGCGCTCGACCGTGTAGTAAAGACGTGTTTGGCCAAAGACCCCGAAGGGCGCTGGCAGAGCGCGCACGACGTCGGTCAAGAGCTGCTCTGGATCGCGGAAGCGGGATCTCGAGCGGAAATCGAACCGCGAGCGGTCGCGGGGCGCTGGCAGGCCCGAATCGCCTGGTCGGTCGCAGCGGTACTCGCGGCTGCTCTGGCTTTGACGCTCACACGCTGGCGGGGTTCCGATCGATCGTCGCCGCCCGTCGTCGCCTCGCTACTCCCTCCGGCAACCTCCGCATTCGACTTGAGCGCCGGCCCCCCGGCCCTCTCGCCGGACGGCCTCGAGTTCGCGTTCGTGGCCTCGACCGCGGGCGGGAAGAGCCTTCTTTGGGTGCGCACGCTCAAAGCCTCCTCCGATCGTCCTCTCTCGGGAACCGAGGGCGCTTGCTGTCCCTTCTGGTCGCCGGACGGTCGAAGACTCGGTTTTTTCGCCGAAGGGAAGCTGAAAAGAGTCGAGGCATCCGGGGGAGCTCCCGAAGTGCTCTGCGACGCGCGGGATGCGGGCGGAGGGACCTGGAATAAACAGGGAGTCATCCTCTTCGCTCCGGGCCCCGGTCAGCCCATTCATCAGGTCTCGGCATCCGGAGGTCCGGGCCGGCCCGTCACTCGTCTGGACGCGGCGCGAGGCGAGTCGTTTCATTCCTCGCCGGTGTTCCTGCCTGACGGCCGGCACTTTCTCTTCGGTGTCGCGACAGGCTCCACGGTGCCGTTCTTGGACAGCATTTATCTCGGCTCCCTGGACGGCGACGCGCCGAAGCGACTCGTCCCGGCGCAGGCCAATGCGGCCTATGCGGCCGGCTGGCTCCTCTTCTGGCGCGATCGCGTCCTTCGGGCTCAGCGCTTCGACTGGAAGCGAGGGGCGCTGGAGGGCGAGCCCTTCCAGATTGCCGCCGATGTGGAGGGTCACCCCAGCCACACAACCGCCTACTTCTCGATCTCGCAGAACGGTCTGCTTGCCTATGCTCACGGGGCGACCGACCTCTCCCGACTGCTCTGGTACGACCGCTCGGGTCGAGAAACGGGCTCGATCGGAACGCCGGCTTTCTACTATTACCCGCGGCTCTCGCACGACGGCCGACGGCTCGCGGTGGACCAGAGCAACCTGACGCAGCAGGGCGACGTTTGGATTCACGATCTCTCGCGAACCGAAGCGACTCGTCTGACGTTCGATGTCGCCGACGAAACCGCGCCCATCTGGTCGCCGCACGACGACTCGATCGTTTTTCTCCGCGCGGCGGGCGGGGCGGCGAGCGACCTGTTCCGAAAACCCCCCGATCGGCCCGCAGCCGAAGAACCGCTTCTCGTTTCGCCGGCGAAAAAGCAACCAACCGACTGGTCGCCTGACGGCCGCTTCATTCTCTTCACCAGCTCGGATCCGGAAAGAAGAGACGAGGATCTTTGGGTTCTCTCCCTCGAAGGGCGCAAGGCGGCGACCGTGGTCGCCTCCCGGTTCGACGAATGGGACGGTCAGTTCTCTCCCGATGGCCGGTGGATTGCCTATGTGTCCAACGAGTCGGGGCGACCCGAGGTGTACGCACAGCCCTTTCAGGGTCCCGGGCCGCGGCGGAAAGTGTCGACGGCGGGTGGATTGATGCCGAAGTGGCGGCACGACGGCGCGGAGCTTTTCTATGTCGCGCCGGACCGCAGGTTGATGGCGGTTCCGGTAAGGAAGGCCGCGAACCTCGACGTTGGCGTTCCCGCTGTGCTCTTCGAGACTCGGATTCGAATGGGTCCGCCGTTCCGGCACTATGAGGTGTCGGCCGACGGCCAGCGGTTCCTCGTCGACACGATGGCAGCGCAGGAAAAGGAGAGATCGGTCATGCTCGTGGTCAACTGGACGGCGGGAGCGAGGCATTGACGATCGCTGCAGGAGCGCGTCTCGGTCCTTACGAGATCCTGGCGCCGCTCGGCGCGGGCGGGATGGGGGAAGTGTACAAGGCACGCGACACGCGTCTTGAACGCACGGTCGCGATCAAAGTCCTGCCGCGGCATCTGTCCGAAAGCGCTGAGGGACGCCAGCGGTTCGAGAGGGAGGCCAAGAGGATCTCGCAACTCTCCCATCCCCACATCTGCGCGTTAGGCCGCAGTTTGGAGAGGGCTTCGTGATACCTAACCGCCGTACCAGTCTGCTGCTACTCGCTCTGCTCCTCATCACCGCTACCTCAGCACAAGCCGACAGAGTTGACACCTACATCAGATCCGAAATGAGCAAGCGTCGCATCCCTGGTCTTTCGCTGGCCATCGTGGAGGGCGGGCGTCTCAGAAAGGCGATGGGATACGGCCTAGCCGATATAGAACTCAGAGTTCCCGCCACGCCTGACACCGTTTACCAGATCGGATCCATGACAAAGCAGTTTACCGCCGCCGGGATCATGCTGCTGGTGGAGGCGGGTAAGATTTCCCTCGGCGATACGATCCATAAGTATCTCCCCGACCTTCCGGTCGCCTGGAGGGGCGTTACGTTGCGTCACCTGCTGACCCACACCTCAGGCATCAAAGACTTTGCCGACCTCGCCGACACCGAAAGCGAGAGAGGTAGAGATTACACAAAGGCGCAGATCATCGCGCTAGTCTCAGGCGCGCCACTCGAGTTCCAACCCGGCGAGAAATGGAGCTACAGCAACACCGGCTATTTCCTTCTCGGAATGATCATCGAGCGCGTGAGTGGCAAGCCGTATGGGGATTTTTTGCGCGAGCGGATCTTCCATCCGCTGGGCATGGCTGCCACCCGCCTGAACGACCTAAACGAAATTGTCCCTAACCGCGCCGCCGGCTACGTTCTACGGAATGACCGCCTTTACAACGGGCGGCCTGTCAGTCCCACCCACCCCTATGCCGCTGGGGGGCTACTCTCGAACGTGGTTGATCTGGCGAAGTGGGATGCAGCACTTTATACGGAGAGGTTGCTTCGGAGACCCAGCCTTGAACAAATGAAGACACCTGTCGTCTTGAATAGTGGCCAGCTGGCCCGCAATAACTTCTTCAATAATTATTACGGATTCGGCTGGTTTCTGGGCGAGATAGGCGGGCATGCCTATTCCGACCACGGAGGCGTCATCCCGTCAGGATTCACCTCCGATATTATCCGTTTCCCGGCCGACCGATTAACAATCGTTGTGCTCACGAATACTGGGGCGGATGATTTCCTGGCCCCTTATGCTCCACGACCCTGGGATATTGCGAAGGGGACGGCCGCTTTGTACGTCCCGGCGCTGGCGGAGAAGGTGAAATGAGCCCGTATAACTGCCCGATAGGCGACGGATGTCAAGAGGCAGCCTAACGACGCATGCACCCGATGCCCCTCTACGAAGTCCTTTGAGGGCGGGGGTGATACCCGGCGTTATGCGCCGGAAGTTCTGCGCAGCGCCGCCCCTCGATCACCTGCACCGGCGCGGGAGCTTCACCTTAGCGAACCGGCTTCGATCAACCCCCCGGCTTGGGGCCGGTCTGCTTAGTTTGATGCCGCCTCATAGTGTGGCGTTGCAGCGGACTCGCCACCTTCGCGTTCGCTCGAGACGCTCGCTTCGCTCGCTCGATCGTCAACATGCCGGCGGGCGAGGAGCTTCCTTCTCCCATCACGGTCGTACTGAACTGGACGGCGGAGCGGCGGAGGTGAGAGAGGCTCTATGAGTCTTGCCGCCGGCTCCCGGCTGGGTCCTTACGAGATCCTGGCGCCGCTCGGCGCGGGCGGGATGGGGGAGGTGTACAAGGCGCGAGACACGCGTCTTGAACGCACGGTCGCGATCAAAGTCCTGCCGCGGCATCTGTCCGAAAGCGCTGAGGGACGGCAGCGGTTCGAGAGGGAGGCGAAGACGATCTCGCAGCTTTCCCATCCGCACATTTGCGCGCTCTATGACGTGGGGCGGGAGGGCGAGACCGAATACTTGGTCATGGAGTACCTGGAGGGGGAAACGCTCTCAGAGCGGCTCGTCAAAGGTCCTCTTCCTTTAGAACAGACGCTTCGCTACGGCGTGGAGATCGCGGATGCCTTGGACAAAGCCCACCGTCAGGGGATCGTGCACCGGGACCTGAAGCCCGGCAACGTGATGCTGACAAAGTCGGGCGTAAAGCTGCTCGACTTCGGGCTGGCCAAGGCCATCGCGCCGTCTGCGCCCGCCGGCAGCCTCACTGCCCTCCCGACACAAGCGAACCTAACTCAGGAGGGGACGATCCTGGGGACCTTCCAGTACATGGCGCCAGAGCAGCTCGAGGGCAAGGAGGCGGACTCGCGC
>WNGF01008515.1_pt1 | contig 12042 bp, 8 predicted proteins | sample 5400641 | NCBI WGS metagenome assembly WNGF01 (sample SAMN13153371, study PRJNA577476) | soil metagenome | isolation source: 80 cm soil or saprolite under grassland replicate 2 | place: USA:California | collected 2016-06-15
AATAGTGATCGTACCCAGCGCCAATTCGTAAATAGCGCTGTATATCAGAAGTGTCTCCTACTCGTTGTCAAATAGCTTTTGAAAAGCGAGGGTGCTATGAAAAATAACTTGACAAAAAACCTCAGATGTCTTCGGTGAGCCGGTTTGACATCCTGTAATGCGTTAAACTTGCTCACCGAAGGTTCACGTCTTTTGTGAGCGACTGCCCGGGTGCGTGGAAAAATACACGCATTGCGCTACGCGCTTGAATCAACATTTGATCTGGATGGGGCTCACCTAAGCTTACAGACGCCACCCGCTGACTCGTTCAGCGGGTTTTTCATAGGGATTGCTGGTGGATAATCGCCCAACCGCTACTTCTCCCGCCTTCCCTCGATATCGAAATCCCGTTTCTCGCCCCCGACATCCAATGTGCCCTTCCCTTTGAGCGCGTCCCCGTTGACCATGAACTTGTACTCGACATGGAACTTGTTATCCCCCACCACACGCTCAGCAGAGAACGTCAGTTCCCCTTCCTTCAGTTTCAGGTCCTGGAGGTTCGTATCCTTCTGGTCAGGCCAACTCATAGTGCCGGTAAGCTTGTCCCCGTCCTTCTTGATCGTCAGGGTGGATGTCCGCTTTTGGTCGCCGATATTGTACTCACACTTCCACGTTCCAACCGGGTCTGACTGGTTCGCCGCGACCGCGAGGCCGCAGACCACGAGTACCAACGCCACTGACAGGATCGCCTTAAGCACGGCGCTGTCATTTCTGCTTTTGAAGAACACGCCGCCGATTCCGGTAACCTTCGCCATCATTGCCTCCATACACGCGAGTTGTCGCTGCCGTTAGCCGCCTAATATGAATTATACGGACATCGAATGTTCCCACTATCGGAAAATCGCCATCCGCCTTGCCTTAGTCTGTCTCTGTGTAGAAACGAGTTTTATCATTTTTCTTCTTTACTGTGAACAATTATTGTGTCCCTTTGGTGAGTTGGCGGTTTTTTTGGATCACGAAAGTGTATCGGCGCACCGAAGGGTTACGAAATTCCTGCACGATTCACGACCAAACCAGAAATTGAGACACGGCGGGCCTGGTCAGCCAGAAGTCGGCTTGGAGTACCCCAGGCCCATTTCCGGCCAACTTCCGGATGGCCGACGATTCTGAAGTTGATGGCGATAAGCCCGTTTCACGGGACTGATCGGCGCCTATGCTGATAAGGCCGCCTTCTCAATCTTCTTCAACCTTTCCGTCAGCAATTCCTGTTCCCGTAGATTTTTCGTCATCGTGATTGCGCGTTGGATTTCCTCACTCGCCTCGGTGAACCTGCCCAGCTTCATAAGCAGGTCTCCGCGCACACTGGGAAACAGATGATACCCAGCCAACGCAGAGTCACCGGCGAGCCTGGCCGCAGCATCGAGCGCATCCAGTCCAGCGGCCGGGCCTTGAGCCTCACCCACGGCGACCGCCCGATTCAGCGCCACGATGGGAGACTGACTGATTTGCATCAGAGCGTCGTAGAGAAGAACGATCCGCTCCCAGTCGGTCTCTTCGGCAGTGCGAGCTCGCATGTGACAGGCAGCAATCGCCGCCTGCAACGCATAGTGTTTAGCGCCACCGCCCAGCCTCCGCGCGTGTTCGAGTGCGGTCACTCCTCGCTGAATCTGCGCTAAGTCCCATAGAGAGCGGTCCTGGTCCGACAATAACACTGCCTCGCCGTTTCTTCCGCGCCGCGCCGCAGCGCGCGATGCTTGCAACTCCATCAGCGCCAGAAGCGCATGGACTTCAGATTCGCCAGGGAGGAGTTGCGCCAGCATGCGCCCGAGCCGCAGCGCCTCGTCGCAGATTGCAGTCCGCGTCCATTCCTCTCCCGATGTCGCGGTGTATCCCTCATTAAAGATCAGGTAGACCACCAGAAGTACGGACTCCACCCTGCGGCGCAACTCATCCCCGCATGGCGTCTCAAAGGGAACATGAGCTTCGGAGAGTGTCTTCTTGGCGCGATAGATCCGCTGCCCCATCGTCTTTTCAGGCACAAGAAAAGCGCGGGCAATCTCAGCCGTGGTAAGGCCGCCGATCAAACGCAACGTAAGCGCGATGCGTGCTTCCACCGGAAGTATCGGATGGCACGCGGTAAAGATGAGCCGCAGGATGTCATCATCGATGACTTGGTCCATTGAGCGCTCCAGAGCGTCTGCGAGCCGCTGCTGTTGCCATTCCAGTTCTCGGGCAATTTCTTCGTGCTTTTGTGCGAGCATGTGACCACGCCGCAAAGAATCGATAGCGCGCCGCTTCGCCGCCTTCATCAGCCACGCCCCAGGATTTTCAGGAACACCTTCCTCAGGCCACAGTTCGAGGGCAGTGACGAGAGCGTCCTGGGCCAGCTCCTCTGCAACGCCGATATCGCGTGTGACGCGAGCAATCGCGGCGATGAGCCGCGTCGACTCGATCTTCCACACGGCCTCAATCGTCTTATGGACATCTCTCATGCTTATTTGACTGCGGCGTTCCGGCGCTCGAATCCTTCAGGCGCCTTTTGAACGTCCTCTGGAAAGTCGGGCATCTCGTGAATCTGGCGGACTTCTATAACTTCGTTGTCTGACATGGGCGCCCGCTTTGCCCATTCGATGGCTTCTTCCCGCGAGCGGACCTGGATAATCCAGTAGGCGCCGATTACTTCTTTGGCCTCGGCAAACGGCCCGTCCGTCACCGTCGCCTTGCCGTCCGTGTACGAAATACGCGCTCCCGTGGAGGGAGGGAACAGTCCATCCAGCGCAAGCAGGACGCCCGCTCTTTGCAGCGCCTTGTTGTACTCCGTCATCTTCGCCACCGCTTCCGCGCTGGGAACTGTATCCGGCGCCGCTGATTCATACCCTTTGGGTATCACCATCATCATAAAACGCATCTGAGGCGCTCCTTATCTCTGGTTCTGCAAAGGTCCAACGACCTTGTAGGTGTTGACGAGGATGCCCGTCGGCGAAGCTTGCGTGCTATCGAGCGCAAGCGCGCGTGCCGGGGTTCCCTCCGCAAAAAAGCGTTTCCCTTTGCCCAGCAGGACAGGATAGACCAGCAGAAGCGCCTCATCTGCAAGCCCATGCTCGAGCAGCGCCGAAGTCAGCGTCGAGCTGCCCCAGAGGATCAGGTCCGCGCCGTCCTTCGCCTTGATGCCGCGAACGCCATCCACGATGTTCGGTCCAATAGCTTCGAACGGGCCCCATTCCAGGCTCTCCGGCCTGTGGGTTACGACATACTTCGTCGCCGCATTCAGGCGGTCCGCCATCGGACTCTTCGGCGCCTTAGGCCAGAAACCCGACCACATATCGTAGGTTCGGCGGCCAAGCAGCAGATCGAAGCTCTCGCCCTGTGCCGCAAGGACCATCGCTAACCCAGCAGGACTGCGATACGGCGCGGTCCAGTCGCCGTATGGGAAGTCGCCGTCTTCGCCGTGCTGGATCACGCCGTCCAGCGAAATATGTTCGATGAGTTTCAGCTTTCTCATTTGAAATCCTCCTTCACACTGGTTTCTACTCGCAGAGCCGCCAAAGCGTGCAGTGGCCTGTTGCCGCCGCTCACTTGTCTCTCTTCGTTTGTTTAAATCTGTTGCCGGCCGAGTCTCGAGGACGCCACTGCGCGGCGCCAGTTCGCTGTTGCCGTATCGCTCAGTTCTCTTCGGGGGCCGGCATAAAGAAAATCTCTCGCACCTCGCCCGGCCTACCGCACGCTTTAGCGGCCTTGCGCGCCCACGCAAGCGCCTCGTCCAGGTCTGCGGTTTCCAGTATCCAAAAGCCGCCCACGTGCTCCTTGGCTTCCAGGTACGGCCCGTCGGTGAGGAGCACTTCACCATTGGGCTGCGGCCGCAGTGTGCGGGTCGAGCCCAGGCCGGCGGCGAACTTCCTGACACCGGCAGCGATCATTTCGCGATTGAGCGCGTGAATCTCCTCCACCATCGCTTCGTCCTGTGCGGACGGATCAAAGTCGTCGGGAAGGTAACCAGTAACTAGATATTGCGGCATAATTTCTCCTTGTCTCTGTAACAGTTTTCGGGCGGGCCCATTTGCCTCGCCTTCACTATAACGACGAACGGCGAGACCGGAATTCGACAAATCGTCCAGGAAATTTTACTTATTGCCGCGTATCAGGCAATTCCTGGCGAGCGCCATGGAAGCAGCTTATCTGTTTGGAGGAGGAGTTGCACTCCTCGCCTGTTTCCAGCCATTTCAAGACTTCCGCCACCCACCTGTTGGGGTATGGCAACGATCCGGGTCCAAATTCGCCACTTCTCTAATATGACAGATTCAAGTTGAATCTTGCGGGCACAGCCGTCACCTTAATTACTATAATCCGCCCTCCACTTCGTCATAAAAATCACATTGGTGGGGAGCTGCCCATTGCCGACCATTCACGATACCGCCTATCCACGATTGAAAAGCTCCATTTCCGAAAAGGAGCTGAACGAAATCTACACTCCGACAGCCGATGAATTCGACCTGGCCCACTCGCTAACTAACAGCACGGCGATGCGCATCGGCTTTCTGGTTCTGCTGAAAACCTTTCAGCGGCCGCTTCACCCAATGGGTGGCGTTCGGCGGACGATTGTTGGCCGAAAACGACCGCGATGAGCAGCGGAAGTTGATCAAGTACAATCATCGTAAGCCTTCGGTGAGCAGGTTTGACGCCCTACAAGATGTCAAACCTGCTCACCGAAGGCTTACAAAAAACGGTGGCGAGACGAGAAGCGAGACAGCAAACAGGTCGGGAAACATTTGAGCGGACAGGATAGAGTTGTCTCGCTTGAGTTTCTTATTGACAGGCAAAGGTTTCGAGCGAGACAGCAAATCGAGCGAAATGGCTTTTGGCAAGAATTGCTGTCTCGCTCGTCTCATTCATCTGTCTCAATTGAATTTCTTATTGGCAGAAAAGAACTTCGGGCGAGACAGGTATGTGCGATATGGGCGGTTTTGATGAAAAGGGTGTCTCGCTCGTCTCATTTGTCTGTCTCGTTTGAATTCGCAGTTTCTTGCGGCTGATAGCTTTCGAGATCAATCCCAAGTTTCCGGGCGACGAGCAGAGCCTTGTCTCGCCTTGCCGAATCCAGGGAAAGGTTGTAAAGGCCGAGGGAGATTTGTTCACTGATCCTGCTTTTGGCCTCCTCGTAATCGCTTCGCTTCAGGGTTTCAAGTTGCTCACTCATTAGACGCAGCGGGGTTATCACTTGCAGGTCAGGGTCGCGCCAGCGGAACTTGACTACAATTCTGTCGCCTTTATCGCGTATGTCCCACCATCCATTAGACGCCTCCGGCAAGATGCTTTTCAGCCATTGCGAAGAACGCACGGGTTGCTCACCCCAAACTTCGAAGTCCTGCTCACCCCGGTCCTCATTCTCCTGGGCAGAGGGCTTGTCCCTCACGCAATCCTTACCGTCAGGCTTGTTAATGCTCATCTGCCTGGCGCCACTTTCGCCGCCCCCCATACTTTGCTCACCCCTCTGCTCACCCCTCTGCTCACCCACTTGCGCCGGGTAGACCGGTGATTTGCTCACCCCATCTGGATTGGATATGTCGCCCGCCGGACTGTTTTCCTGAAATGCGCCCGGCAGATACAGACCACTCCAGACATTGATTTGATCAAGCCGGCCTCTTGTAATCTCGTCGATCTGCGTGGCGTAGCCGGCGGGAATGTCTACTTTCCCGCCGAGCAGTTCGCGCGCCAGTTTCGCCCCGTCGAGCAATCCTCTCAATTTCGCCGCAAACAGCACCAGCGGATTGCCGAGCATCGCCGCCTTTCGGAGCGTGATGAGGTCCTGCTTTGCAGTTTCAGCTTTGAGTTCGAGAATCTTGTGCGCCACAACTGGATTGGAGTCACGTACTGCGGCGACTCCTAAAAGCGCCAAAGTGAAATGCAAGGCGATCGACCAGCGATTCCAACTCGCCAGAATCGGCGGCATCGCCACTCCGGTAACCCAGGTGTAGCCGTGAAATAAAGTCGTGAACTGGACTGCCGCTAAATTATTGATTTTGCGTAGTGGGTCGCCTGGCGAATGCGCGATAAAGTCGTGAACTGGAAGCTTGAGTTGCTCGCTCAAATTGGGTATGGCGAGTAAATAAAGTCGTGAACTGGGAAGGTCGGCGAGCGCTCGATGGGCAATGTGAACGACCCTCGACCAATCGGGAGTTCACATCAATACGAAGTTAGAGGTTGAGCGCTTTGGCCGGTGTTTTACGAGAACGGAGGTGTCCATTCGGCGCGCCTGCGCGCCGAATGGACACTTAGCTGGGAATGTTGCAGAGTTTCGCTCTGTGGAAATCGGCGATGAATCATTTCGGAGGAACGGATCGCGCTCACTCGCATCTCAAAGCGATCAGCGGATCAACTTTCGTCGCTCGCCGCGCCGGAAGCCAGCAGGCCAACAGCGCGACGCCAATCATAAAAGCCGCTGCCACACCAAACGCCAGCGGATCGAATTGGCTGATGTCTACCAGCGCAATGGCCAGCAGACTGGAAATCGCTGCGCCGCCGGCCAAGCCAATGAGAACCCCGATTGCAATCAGCTTGCCGCCTTGTCGCAGGAAGAGTGTGATGACATCACGACGCTGCGCGCCCAAGGCCATGCGAATGCCGATTTCGCGGGTACGCTGGCTGATGATGAACGCCATCACGCCGTAGAGTCCGATAGACGCCAGCGCCAGCGCCAACAGCCCCAGCGCGCCGGCCAGCAAGGCAATATCCTGGAACGGAATCATCTGCGCATCCAGCGCGTCGTCCACGAGGCGAATCAGCACGAACAGCCCTGGATCAAGCGCGGCAGCTTCCTTTTGCGATGCTCTCATCACCGCGCGGGCATCGCTTTCCGTGCTGACGATCAGGTTCTGTCCCGCATTACTGGCATCGGGCCGTGCGGTGGGCATCGGGAGGTACAGCCACGTTTCATCGGGCCGCCAAACCACGCCCTGCCGCGTGTCGTTTGTCAGGCCGATGATTTCGTATTGCGGAAAGTTTGCCGTGCCATCAGTGGTCGCTTGCTGCGCCGCTGCGCCGATGCCGATGTGTTGGCCGATGGGATTTTCCTGCGGCCAGAAGCGACGCGCGGTGGATTCACTGATCACGACGACGGGCGCATTTGCTTGCTCTTCTTGTGCGCTGAAGCCGCGCCCGCGCGTGATGCGCAGGCCGAACGTTTGGAAATAATTCGCGGAGACGAAATTGTAATTCGCCTGCAAGGAATGATTGGCGAGCTGTTGCTGTCCGGCAATGGTAATTGGCGTTGTTTGCCTGCCCGTAAATGGCGGCCGCTGTGCTCGGCCGACGCTTTTCACGCCCGGCAGCGCGCGCAAACGCTCGGCCAGCCGGTTATACAATTCGTTCGCGCGGCTCGGCTCTGTGCCCTGTGCGCTCAGGTTGAGCGTGAACGTGTTTTTAGTGACGAGTCCCGTCTCGATGGTTTGCAGCTTTTGCAGATTGCGCGTCAGCAACCCGGCGGCAATCAGCAGCGTCAGGCACACCGCGATTTGTGTGACAATCAGCGCGTTGCGCAAACGTGATTGGCTAAGTTGCGCGCCAAACGTCGAGCCTTCATTCTTCAAGGCTTCGCTCAGATTGGGCCGCGATGATTGCAGGGCGGGCGCGAGTCCCGCCGCAATTCCGGCCAGCAACGACAACAGCAAAACAAAGCTGAACACGCGATAATCCGGCGACAGATCGAGCGAGAATTGTTCGAGCCACGCGGGCGGAACGGGCAACTGCGCCAACACCAACGGATAGATAAGGCGAATTGCCCAAACCGCCAGCAGCAAGCCCGCCGCGCCGCTCATCGCCGCCAGCAACACGCTTTCGGTCAGCAGTTGCCGCACCAGACGCACGCGGCCGGCGCCCAGCGCTAACCGCACCGCAATCTCACGTTGTCGTCCCGCTGCCCGCGCCAACAACATATTCGTGACGTTGACGCAGGCAATCAATAAAACCAGCCCTACTGCCGTAAGCAACGGCGCGACCAACGGCTTCAACTGGTCATCCAGTTGAAGGAAGGTGGCGCCGGAAGTAACGCTGACGGAGACCTTGCGTTGTGGATCAGGATAATCGCGGGACAATTGTTCGGTGATCACGTTGATTTCAGCTTGTGCCTGCGCGAGTGTGATGCCCGATTTCATACGGCCTGTCAGCGCCAATGAATCCACCTTGCGCTCGCTCAGCAATGGGCTGTGATTCCTGCCACCGAGAACCTGATCGCGCATCATCAACGGCGCCCAAAATTGCGGCGAATCGGGCGTCACGCCGATAAATTCCTGCGTAGTAACGCCGATGATCGTGAACGGCAGTCCGGCCAGCCGAACGGTTTTGCCGACGATGTGCGGATCGGAATGGAAATGGCGCGTCCAGAAAATATAGCTCAAGACCAACACCGGATGCGTGCCGGGCGTCTGATCCTCTGCGGGCGCAAAGCCGCGGCCCAATGCCATCTCCGCGCCCAACACCGTAAAGTAATTTCCCGACACGAACAAACCAAAGCCAAGATTGCTGGGAAAACCGGTCGAAGCCGCTACGTCCGCTGCCTGTTCGCCAAACGGCGCGTAGCAATGACTCATCGCCACCAACCCGGCAAACGACGTGTTGCGGTCGCGGTAATCCACATAATCGAGATACGAAAAACGCTGATTGCGTTTGCCGTCGCGGTCGTAGCCGGTGAGGTTGGCAATGCTGTCCGGGTCTTTGAGCGGCAGCGGTTTCAACACAAACGCATCGTAGATGGTGAACAATGCCGTGTTCGCGCTAATACCCAGCGCCAGTGTCAGCACTACAATCAACGTGAAGCCCGGGTGCTTCCGCAGCATGCGCGCGCCGTAGCGCAGGTCTTGCAATAAGGTTTGCATAAGTTCTCCTTCGTTCGATGTTTGTTTCATTCGCGACGGAGCGCAATCAGCGGTAGGCTTGGCAACCTTGCAGGCTCAGGCCGAGGTTCATCTGACATCAAGCACTCCAACCGCTAACTATTACGAGATCGTTTCCCAACTAGCGCCCGCGACGAATATCACTCCCCACGACGCCAATTGGGAGGATTACGAGGATTTGCTCGACCTGCTCGGCGAAGCCAATGGCCCGTTTATAAGCAACAACGAAGTAAAATTGCAGGTATTAACACAGATTTCCACGGGCGAAAATCAATTGATTTTTGAGGGCTTCTACCTGGACGGCCGTGTGCCTTTGGGAGGCGGGTTTGACGTGAGCTTTCGGCGAGCCGTCTGGATTTTTATCATAAGCAGGTCAAGACAACTCGCCGAAAGCTCACGAACGGAGGGAGACTGCGGACGCCCTCTCCGACTATTGCCAAGATGTTTTTCAGCGAGAAAAGACCCACCCGATGCGCTTGATTTATGCTGCTCGGCGGGTCTCTGAGGCGACTGGCAGTTACGACTTTATTTACTCAGTTACGACTTTATTTGCTCAGTTACGACTTTATTTACTCCGTACACCAGGCGCACAGGACAGCCGCGTTCAGGATCATGGTGACCTGTATCGTTCTGTAGCACAAAGTTGCTGCGAGCCGCTGCATTCCGGATTTGTAGGTGGTCGACAGGCCGTGCCGCAGGGTGAAATAGAAGACCTCGACAAAACCCGTGATCAGGATCGCCAGCGCGCCCGCGCCTACCCATCCGATCCTTTCCCTGTGGGCGAATGCGTTTACGCATCCCGTGGCGACGGCTGACGCGGTTATCACGCAGATCTGAATCAGCCTGAGCTTGCTCTCGTTCCGCTGGTAATCGTCATCGCTGGCGATCTTGTCATAGATGTTCTCGATCCTGGAACGAATCCGGGATCCGGTGTCATCCCTGTCGAGGTTCAGCCTGAGCATTCCGGCCTCCCTTTCCTGATGATCTCCTGAATCCTGTCCGCCGTCGCGTTGCACTGCGCGTTCCACTCCCGCTCTAGCGCCTCATACTGCCTCTGAATCGATTCCGGAGTCTGCTTGCCCCGGCGCATCCTGTTCGAGATGTCCCTCCAGATCAGGTCTCTTGCGCCGTAGGCGGCCAGGAAGATTTCGAGCAGGTAACCATGGTCCCGCCGCTGCGCGTAGTCGATGCCTTGAGCCAGCATCTCGTATTGATCGGCGAGTCGCTCGACGGCGTGTCGGATTTCCTCGATCTTTGCGGCGAGATCGTTCTTCTGCTCTTGTTTCGTTGTGGCGTCGCCGCCGGCCGCAGTGGCGCGGCGCATGAGTAGCCATTCATCTATGGCGTCTCGCAAGACCTCGGCTGGCTTGCGGCCCATCTCTTCGCAGATCTTTATGACTTCGTCGTAGTTTTCCGCGTACTGGCGGAATGAAGACGACTGTGAGGCGAGCAAGCGATTGTGGGAGTTACTGTTCATAATTCACCTCCATACTCGAAATCGGTTCAGCGCCCGCGACCGGCGCCGAGCGCCGGCGCATCCGGGGTGAGCGTCGCCGCTTCCTTTGAATGATCGGAATTGCTGTGTAAATCGTGTCGGGACGGAGCGGAATTGCGTTCCGGGTCAAGCAGGCCGAGGTAATGCTCTCGCCGTCTCTCGTCAGCCAGCCGCTCGGCGTAGATCTCGATGTTCATCTCCTCTTTCGGCGAGAACTCCGGCGCGGGCAGGTTCCCGAGGCTCCCCTGGTTTCTTCCTGGCGAAAGTTCCCCGGCAATCTCGCGCGCCGCCTCAAAGTAAACTCGGCTCTTCTCCAGATCGTCGGTCAAATGGCGTTGCTGATGTTCCAGAGATGTTCGTACCGCCTCGCGGAGTTCACGCTCCGCCGGCGCCTCGATAAGCGGACGGGCTATCCGTTCTAGGATCGATCGCGGTTCCGTGTCCTTGAATGTGTGAGTGATCAGCCGCCCGTCAGACGCTTCGATCAGAAAGGGCTGAACTTCCTTACGGTCATTGAAGTTCGAGAGCCTCTCGGCGCCCTCCTGCAAGAAGACTTCCGCCATTGTTTCGTGTCCGAGCGCCCGCGCAAGCCGGCGCTCCGGGGAGATGCGCTCCTTCGGATCGGCATAGGAATTTGACTGTCCCTCGAATTCATAAAGTCGCTTGAGCAATGCGGCGTCGCGCGTCGTGGCGGCGTTATCCGCGATGCGCTCGAACTCGTCGCGCGTGAACTTCGGGTCGGGCATCGGTTGTCCCGTTTTCGCGCGACGTTCCGATTCGCGCTCGTGCGCCTGTGAGAGTATCTCGACTAGCCTGCCCGCTTCACCCGCCTTGTCACGCAACTCGTTCCGCTGTTCAGCGGTCCTTGTGACGATTTCTTCTCTGATTGCGGCTAGTCGCTCGATCTCGTCCTTCGCTGATTTGCGGTCGCTGGAAGCGATGTGGAGATGGTATCTGCCGAATATCTGAGCCTCGTCGGATAGCCGTTCAATTCTCCGATCGACGTCGGCCAAGGACCATTTCTCGCCGCCAATCTCCCATTGCCGTAGGTGTCGCGCGCGATCAAAGCGGGAGGCGCGCTCCTCTCTCGCCTGTAACTCGGTTTGGGCGACTAACAACTGCGCCCGGAGACGGGCGGTTTCCGTCTCTGTGCGCGCACGCCTGTTGAATTCCCGCGACTGCGCGACGCGTATCTGTTCGAGAGTTTCGGTGTGACCGGTCAGTCTTCGCCTGACGGTCTGTTCCTGAGTCTCTGTCAGGGTCTTTCTGTTGATGAACGGGACGGGAATCTGCTCTCCCCTTTCCTGGTACTTCCTCGTGACCTCCATCGCTCGCTCCTGCGCCAGAAGGCGCTCGCTCGCCGCCCGCTCTGTTTCAACCTCGAGTTTGTTGACGAGGTTTCTGTGAACCCTGTCGTGCTCTCGCAAGGTTTCCGAGTGATTGGCGAGGTCCAGCGCGGAAACCTCCTGCCTGATGCCGCGGCGCTCCTCCGCGCGTTCGGCGCCGCGCTTGCCAGCAGCCCTGACGCCCCGAGCGTCCGCGCGCCGCTCGACGGCCCCGAGCCTTCCGGCCTCGTTATCCGGAGCCAGCCTGTGTCCGGCGCCGTCCCTCTCCAGTTTGCCGTAGTAGTAACTGAAGACCAGGATCTCTTTTTGCAGATCGGCTTCCGGTCCGGCGATCGCC
>WNGF01023000.1_pt1 | contig 12041 bp, 10 predicted proteins | sample 5400641 | NCBI WGS metagenome assembly WNGF01 (sample SAMN13153371, study PRJNA577476) | soil metagenome | isolation source: 80 cm soil or saprolite under grassland replicate 2 | place: USA:California | collected 2016-06-15
CACATCGGAGTGCCCCCTTTGCAATATGGATCGAACCAGACTGGAAATTTCACGGTTTGGTCCATCACTCCGCCGGCGCCATCGTCCGATTTCTTTACCCTGTCTTCGATGCGCAACGGCTTATTGGCCAATTCACTGATCGGTACCAAAGAGCGCCCGCTCAGTTCACCGCCGAACGCTGGTTTACAGCTCGCTTCGCTGTAGCCCAGCACACCGACATGAAAGTAGTCGTAAATAGAGTCCGATTTGGCGCAACGGATGCTCAGATTGTGAATGAGCTTGTTGAGTATCGTCGCGAGCTCCTCGGCCTTCCGTCTGCCAGCCTCTCCGCCGCCAAAAGGGTCTTCCATCGACTCTGACTGGTCCACCAAAAACAAGAAACAACCCGGGTTCTTACGACTGATTTCGGCCTGGTATGCCATGGTTTTCCTCCTTTGCGGCACGTCCCTTTTGCGACATTCGCAGGGACGAATTGAACGCGGCACGCTCACTGCTTCATAGCACCCACAGGGCGAACGCGTGGTGATCCCGATCACCGCGTAACGGATTTACGTCGAGGCGTAGCGGAATCGCCCTCGGCCGACAACGCGCGAGGCTGCGATTGCCTAACGATCGCAACAGATTAGCGGTCTACGTTTAGCGGCAAGAGAACGACGGCGGATTCGGTGAAGGGAGCGACGCCTTCGCGCGCGTGCGACCACACGTATCGCCTATCTGTCGCTGTAGCCTAATGATAGGTCCCTGACACCCGGAGGATACCGTCGCCGCCGGCTGGCGATTGGCAAAATCGAGAAAGTCTGGGTGTTGTCCCGACCGCACAGCGGATTTGCAGACCTCTGCCTTACCACTTGGCTACGGCGCCAGTGGTGAGAAACCTGGCTCCGGCCCTGGGCTTTCTCAAGTCCCGTGTCAGGCCCCGACGACCGCCTCGCAGTCCGACGACTGCTAGGCCCGCGTCAGCTGGATCAGCGTGATCTCGGACGGCGCCCCGAGCCGCAGCGGCGGACCCCAGTAACCGGTGCCCCGGCTCACGTAGAGCCACATCTCTTCGAGCCGATGCAGCCCCGCCACAAACGGCTGGAACAGCCTGACCAACAGGTTGAAGGGGAAGTACTGCCCCCCGTGGGTGTGGCCGGAGAGCTGGAGGTCGAAGCCCGCGGCGTGAGCGGCGAACGCGCTCTTCGGCTGGTGGGCGAGCAGCAGGCGCACGTCGCTCTCGGGCGCGCCCGCCACGGCCGCCTGGGGGTCCGAGGTGTGTCCCGGGACGAGGCGGCTCGCCGAATGATCGGTGACGCCGGCCACGAGGAGCCGCGCCGCCCCGCGGCGGATCACGCGGTGCGCGTTCACGAGCGGACTGAAGCCCAGGCGCTCGAGCTCCCGCACCCAGCCGGGTGCGTCCCAGTAGTACTCGTGGTTCCCGGTGACGAAGTACTTGCCGTGCGGCGCGGCGAGGCGCGCGAGCGGCGCGACCTCGTCGCGCAGCGTGGGCGGGAAGCCGTCCCCCACGTCGCCCGTGAGCGCGATCAAGTCCGGCGCGAGCCCGTTCGCCGTCGCGACGATCCGCTCCACGAACTCCCGCTTCAGCGTGGGGCCCACGTGGAGGTCCGAGAGCTGCACGATGCGGAAGCCCTCGAGGTCCCGCGGCAGCCCGGCGATCGGTACGTTCACGCGCACCACCACCGGCCAGGCGGCGCGCCGCACGCCCAGCGCGAGCACCGCCAGCGCGCCGCCCACCACGCCCGCGCTGAACGTCCCCGCGCCCACCCAGGCGCGCAGGTGGAGCAGGTCGGCTGCGAGCACGAAGACGATGAGGAGTGACGACAGCCCGACCAGCATGAACCCGACCGCCTCGAGCACGCGCCTCCCCGGCAATCCCTGCGTCCGCATCGCGAAGAACGCCACGAAGGGTGCGAGCACGAGGAGCAGGATGCCCGCCCAGCCGAGCAGGCGCCACCCGAGGGCGAGCGGGGCCTGGTCGAGCAGGCGCTGCCCCACGTACAGGTGGAACAGCGTCCAGACGCCGCCGATGATGAGAATGCGTTTGGCCACGGCGGAGCTAACGTCACGAGGCACGCCGATGTTCCAGTCGCAAGGAAGACGCAGCGCCTCAGCGCCCTGCCGCCCGCCGCAGGGCCGCGAAGTAGCTCCGGATCCGCGCCGCGTTCGCGCCCACGTCGCTCCGCCCCACGCGCGACTTGGACCGCATGTCCACCACCGCGCTGTCGGTCCCGCGCGGCGCCACCCGGATGACGATGTCGTCCTTGAAGCCGAACCACTTGGTCGTAGCCGTCGCCTCGATGCGGCCGGCCCCCGAGTCGGTGCCCGTCACCTCCCACCCCGCCGTGCCGATGGCCGTGCGGTGGGCGAGGCCGTACGCCTGGGCGGCCGGAAGCGGCAGGACCAGTGAGCCCAGGTCCGGGTAGCCGCGGCGCACCGAGTCGGCGAACCCCGCGGGGTAGGTCAGGTCCTTCCCCTTCCAGAAATCGTTCGTCGCCGCGGTGACGTAGGCGGGCGGGTTCGCGAGATCGGTCGAGACGTCGTTGATCGGGGGCACGGAGCGGGCGAGCCGGTACTGCCGGTAGAACGCGACGCCGGGCATGACGCCGAGGACCACACCGATCAGCGCGATGGTGGCGCCACGGGACTTGAGCGCGATCGCGAGGACGAGCGCGACGAGCGAGACGACCGCCGCGACGCCGGCGACCACGCCGCCGTAGCCGAAGAGGTACCGCAGCGCGACCCGCAGCCCCCACCAGCCGTGGCGGTAGCCCCACCCCGACACCAGCTCCATGATCACCCCGAGCCCCGCGAGGGCCAAGCCCGCGCGGGCCACCCACAGGGTCGCCCTGCCACCCTCCGGCTGCATTTCCATGGTCGCTCCTTTCCCGTTGCTAGTAGGTGACGCCTTTGCGGATCGCGAATCCCCACCGCCTCCCCGCGACACCTTCCCCGAAACGGTAGCCGACGGCGAACTCCGCCACATCGCCCCGGACCGCGCGCGTCGGACCGATCCGGAGCGACAAGCCGACGTCGCCGCGCAGGCGCATGGGGTCGCCCGGGAACCACGCGCCTCCGTAGTCGAGGAACGGGGCCACGCCGACGCCGATCAGCCCCCACACGTCGTCCGCCACGAGCACCCGGTCTTCGATCGCGAGCCAGGCCATGCGCGTGCCCGTGAACTCGTGGATCCCGAAGACGCGCGGCCCCGTGCGGTCGTACCAGAGATCGAAGATGGCGTCGGGCGCCGGCCGGCGGAGCCGGGCGCCCTCCAGGTGAATGATCAGCGTCTGACCGCGCAGGTTCTGGCTCGCGACGGTGAGCGCGCCCGCCACGTGCCCCGAGTCCGGTATGCCCGCCGTGAACACCCCGCCGCCCGCCCCGCGGAGCACCGCGAGCCCCCCGCGCCAGAGCGCCGAGACCTGGGCGCTCACCTCCGGCCCCACGCCCGCACGCGCCGACGGATATCCCCACGCGCGCGGGGCCGCCCAGATGCCGAAATGGAACAGCTGCGACACGTCCACATCCTCGCGTCGCGCATACGAGTTGAACCGCTCGAGCACCTGGAACCGCACGTGTCCCAGGTCCAGCCCCGCGCCCACGGTGCCGAACACCGAGCGGGGGATCGCGGTCGCCGCCGACGCCGGCGCGAAGTCCTCACGCCGCCACTGCCCGCCGATCCAGAGCCGCGTGTAGCTCCGGCTCGTCGCGTGGAGGGCAAAGCCCGCGGCCACGCCGACGCTCAGCGCGCGGCGCTCGAAGATGGATTCGAGGGTGTCGTCGCGGAACACGAGGATGCGCTCGGACGCCGCCTCACCGGCGGTGGTGAGCGCGCGCCGCGCGGCCGTTTCGTAGAACGGGACGCCGAGGAACCACGTCCCGGTCGTGCCGTCCGATTTGTCCTTGTAGCCGGCTTGGAGCTGCGCACGCCGCGAGAAAAAGTGCGGGCTCACGTAGCCGAGGTCGAAAATGCTCCGGTCCGGTGTCTTGTTGTAGACCGCCGTGAGCGACGTGGCGGTGCCGAGCAGGTTGTCCTCGACCATCCCCGCGAGCCACGTCACGTCGCCCCCCGCGGACGAGTACCCGAGCTGCGGCTTCGTGCTCCAGCCGTCCGTGGTCGCGACCCGCAGCGCGAGCCGCCCGTCGAGCCGCGTCGTGTCGATCCGCACCCGGCTGAACACGTGCAGGTTGCGCAGCGCGCGCTCGCTCTCGGCGACCCGGGCGGAGTCGTAGCGATCCCCCGGGTTGACGAGCAGCGCGCGGCGGACCACCCCCGGGCGCGTGGTGACGTGCAGCCGGTTCGCGAGCCGCGCGAGAAAGCCGGGCGCGTCGTCGCTGAAGTCGAAGACGTTGCGGCTCACCACGATGATCGTGTCGATCGTCGGAGCCGGAGCCTGGGCGCTCAGGCGGCCGGGCGGCCGGGCGGCCAGCAGCGCGAGCACGACGCCGGCCGCCCTACTTGACCAAGTCAATGCGCTGGTGCAGCGGATAGGTCGCGTGGCGAGTGGAATCGTTCCATTCCGTAAAATACAGCGTCGCATCGACCCGGCCGGTGATCTGCCGGAGCCCCCGGGTCGCAAGCCGGAACGTGCCGCGCACCGAGTCGGGCCGCAGGGGACGGCAGAAGCAGGTGATGGTCGCGGCCGCCGGGATGCGCGCGGGCGGAGGCCCCAGGGCGTAGGGGACGCCTTGCCGTAGCTCCCGCACGCGGCCGAGGTCGAGGCCGAGCGTGATCGCGTACTCGTCGCCGTCGGCGGGCGAGGGGTTGAATTCATAGCGGGCGAGCCCCACATCGCCGCCGCCCCGCGTCGTGTCGATGGCGAGGCGCACGATCGTGAGCCGCGGATCGGGCTGCACGACGAGCCGGCCGTGCCATTCCCAGCGGCCGTAGCTCTGGAGGCCGGTCGTGTCGCCGGGGCGGGAGACGCCGTCGCAACCAAGCAAGAACGTCGCGCAAACGACGTTGCACAAAAACGTCGCGCGCAGGCGTAAAACGGATGCCGATAGCAGCGGGACGGTCCTGTATCCTGGACTTCGTGATTCGAGCCTATGCAGAAAACTTGCGCGTCCATGCGCTGGCCGCGCGCATCGCGGCCGAGGCGGTTCAACTGGCCCGAGGATTCCGTGGCCCCGGAGCACTCGCGCGCGGCGATCAACTCGTGCGCGCAGCACTCTCCGTCGCCTCAAACATAGCGGAGGCGTGCGGCCGCGGCACCGTTCGGGAGTTTCGTCAATTCCTGCTCTACGCTCGCGGATCCGCTCGCGAGACGTTGACGCAGCTGCTGGTAGCCCGAATGGTCGATCCCGAGCGGGCGCAGGAGATTAGGCCACTGGAAAACCGAGTGTCGCTCGCGATGAAGATGATCGGCCGGCTTCTCGCGCACCCGCCGCCAGATCGGTGACGCCCTGCGTGCAACGTCCTTGGTGCTACGTGTTAGGTGCTACGTCTCAGGTGTTACGCCCGACGTTCTACCGAGTTCGTCAGTATTGTCCCAAGTACCTGTCCAGCTCCCACTCGCTCACCTGCCCGATGTACTCCTGCCACTCCTTGCGCTTCGCCTCGACGAAGCGCTCGTAGATGTGCGGGCCCAGCGCGTCGCGGACCACGTCGTCCTTCTCGAGCTCGTTCAGCGCCTCGTGGAGATCGCGCGGCAGCTCGTCGATGCGGTACTTGCGCCGCTCCCGGAAGCTCATGGTGAAGATGTTCTTGTTCACCGGGTCGGGCGGGGTGAGCTTCCGCTCGATCCCGTCGAGCCCGGCGGCGAGCTGCACCGACAGCGCCAGGTAGGGGTTCGCGGACGGGTCGGGCATGCGCAGCTCGCAGCGCGTGCCGATGCCGCGCCGGTCGGGGATGCGGACGAGCGGCGAGCGGTTCCGCATCGACCACGCCACGTTGGTCGGCGCCTCGTAACCCGGCACGAGCCGCTTGTAGCTGTTCACGAGCGGGAGCAGCCCCGCCACGTAGCGCAGCGCCGTCTCGGAGAGCTCCCACTTCCCCTGCGGATCGTGGAACGCGTTCTTGTCGCCCTTGAACAGCGACTGGTGGGTGTGCATCCCGGAGCCGTTCTGGCCGAAGATCGGCTTCGGCATGAACGTCGCGAGGAAGCCGTGGCGGTAGGCGACGTTGCGAACGATGAAGCGGAAGGTGGCGAGGTTGTCGGCGGTCTCGAGGGCCTCGGTGTAGCGGAAGTCGATCTCGTGCTGGCCCGGCGCCACCTCGTGATGCCCGGCCTCCACCTCGAAGCCCATCGAAACCAGGTCCTTGATGATGAGCCGCCGGATCTCCTCGGCCCGGTCGACCGGCGTCTGGTCGAAGTACCCGCCCTTGTCGTGCGTCTCGGTCGTCGGGTCCCCGCTCGCGTCGAGCTGGAAAATGAAGAACTCCGCCTCGGCGCCGGCCATCATCTCGAAGCCCATCGCCTTGGCCCTGGCGATCTGCCGCTTGAGCGCCTGGCGCGTGCACCCCGCGAAGACGGTGCCGTCGGGGTTGTAGATGTCGGTGATCAGCCGCGCGACCCGCCCCCCCTCGTCGTCGTAGGGGAGGACGCGGAACGTCTCCAGGTCGGGCTTCAGCACCATGTCCGACTCCTCGATCCGCACGAAGCCTTCGATCGACGAACCGTCGAACATGATGTCGCCCTCGAGCGCCTTTTCGAACTGGCTCTCGGGCACTTCGACGTTCTTGTTGATCCCGAGGATGTCGGTGAACTGCAGGCGCAGGAAGGTGATGCCCTGCTTCTTGCACAGCTCGAGAATGTCGCGCTTCGAGGCGCCGGTGGTCTTGAGGGCGGTGGCCATAGAGGGCGGTAGAAGACGGTAAAAGACGGTAGAGGACGGCGCAACCTCTACCGTCCTCTACCGTCTTCTACCGTCGTCTCACCTCACACGTCGTAGTACAGGAAGAACTCGTACGGATGCGGCCGTAGCGCCACCGGATCGACTTCCTTGGCGCGCTTGTAGGCGAGCCAGGTCTCGATCAGGTCGGGCGTGAACACTCCCCCCTCGAGCAGGAAGGCGTGGTCGGCCTCGAGGGCCGCCAGCGACTCGGGCAGCGAGCCCGGCGTGTTCTTCACGTGCTTGCGCTCCTCCGGCTCGAGGTCGTACAGGTCCACGTCCATCGGCTTCGGCGGCTCGATCTTGTTCTTCACCCCGTCCAGACCCGCCATGAGCAGCGCCGCGAACGTGAGGTACGGGTTGCTCGACGGATCGGGCGCCCGGAACTCGATGCGCTTCGCCTTCGGCGACTTGGAGTACACCGGGATGCGGCAAATCGCCGAGCGGTTCCGCTGCGAATAGATCAAGTTGATCGGCGCCTCATAGCCCGGCACGAGGCGGCGGTAGCTGTTCGTGGTCGGCGCCGCGAACGCGAGCAGCGCCGCCGCGTGCTTGATCAGCCCGCCGATGTACCAGCGCGCCGTATCCGAGATCAGCGCGTAGCCGTTCGCATCGAAGAACAGGTTCTTGCCGTCCTTCCACAGGCTCATGTGCACGTGCATCCCGGAGCCGTTGTCCCCGAATAGCGGCTTCGGCATAAACGTCGCGGTGTAGCCGTGCTGATGGCACACGTTCTTGACGATGTACTTGTACATCATGAGCTGGTCGGCCATGCGGGTGAGCGACGTGAACCGCATGTCGATCTCGGTCTGGCCCGCCGTGCCCACCTCGTGGTGGTGCACCTCGACGTCGACCCCCGAGGCGATCAGCGCCAGCATGATCTTCGAGCGCAGGTCCTGGAGCCGGTCCACCGGCGGCACGGGGAAGTAGCCCTCCTTGTGCCGCGGGCGGTGGCCCTGGTTCGGGCCGCCCCCGTTCGTCCCCGAGTTCCAGATCCCCTCCTCGGAGTCGATGTGGTAGTAGCCCTCGTGCGCGTTCTGGTCGAACCGCACCGAGTTGAAGATGTAGAACTCGGCCTCGGGCCCGTAGTACGCGGTCGTGGCGACCCCCGTCTTCACGAGATGCTGCTCGGCCTTCTGCGCGACGTAGCGCGGGTCGCGGGAGTAGCGCGCCCCCGTCACGGGGTCGACGACGTCGCACGTGAGCGACAGCGTCGGCACCTCGAGACACGGGTCGACGAACGCGCTCGCCGGGTCCGGGAAGAGCAGCATGTCGCTCTCGTTGATCGCCTGGAACCCGCGGATCGACGAGCCGTCGAACCCGATCCCCTCCTTGAACAACTCCTCCGTCAGCTCCTTCAGCGGGATCGAGAAATGCTGCCAGGTGCCGGGCAGATCGGTGAATCGGACGTCCACCACCTGCACCCCGGCGTCCTTCGCTTTCCGGATCACGTCGGCGGGCGTCGCACCGGCCGTGGGCTTCCCCGCCTGGGGCGTGGCCGTCGGCTCCAACGTCGCTGTCATAAGGTCCCTCTCCTCGAGCGGTCTCTGGTGAATCGGGGGCGCGCACAGTCTGGGCCACTACGCCCGAGAGCCCGACGCCGGCCTCGAGGCGACGGGCTCTCGTGAAGGTCTTGCGTCGGGGCTCCCGCAGGCATGGCGCAAGGTATCGGGGCTGTTGCTCGGTGTCAACCGTTCCGTGTCGCCCATGCAACAACGCGCCCCGGAACGATTGGTCCGGGCGCGCCGCTTGCAGGTCCGTCGCAAGGATTGTGCACATCCTGCAAACTTTTCAACACACCAAAGTCATGTCTCGAGGGCGGCGACGAAGTGCCACAGCTCCACGGCCGAAAATTCCCCGAAGCGCTCCTGGATCTCGCGCTCCGACAGCTCGAGGAAGATCCAGCTGGTCGTGCGGCGGTGCTCGCCGTTGACGAAATGCACGCGCCCGCGCACCGCGCCGACCTCGGCGTCGGGCTGCATCTCGATGAAGACGTCCCAGCACTCGTCGCCGCGCTTCAGCTCGCCCATGTGCTTCGCGCGGTCTTGCCCCGGGAAAGCGGCGCTCATGGTGATACACTATGCGCTCCCGCGGGCAATCCTGCCAGTTAGATTCCCGCTCCTATGAACTGTCACGCCTGCGGAGCTCCGCTCGCCGGCACCGCCAGGTTCTGTCACAAATGCGGCGCCCAGGTGGGCCGCGCGCAGGCCGCGGGCTGGCGGGCGGGGCTTCCGTGGGGCGCGGCGGGCGTCGCGTTGGGGGCGTTGCTGACGGTGGTCGCGCTGCGACTGGGAGCAGGGAGCAGGGAGCAGGGAGCAGGAGGGCCCACCTCCGCACCTGCTCCCAGCTCCCTGCTCCCTGCTCCCGATATTTCGCAGATGTCCCCCGAGGAGCGCGCCACGCGGCTCTACAACCGGGTGATGACCCTGCACTCCCAGGGCAAGGCCGACAGCGCCGAGTTCTTCCTGCCGATGGCGCTGCAGGCGTACGCGATGCTGCCGGCGCTCGACGTGGACGCGCGCTACCACCTCGGGGTGCTCGACCTGACCGGCGGGAATTACGCGGCCGCGCTCGCCCAGGCGGATTCGATCCGTCGCGCCGTCCCCACGCACCTGTTCGGATTCATGCTCCGGGCCCGCGCCCTGGAGCTCGAGCGCGACAGCGCCGGCGCGCGCCGCGCCTACCGGGACTTCCTCACGAACGAGGCCGCGGAGCGCGGGCGCACGCGCCCCGAGTATAGCGAGCACGCCCAGAACCTGGACGCCTTCCACGAGCAGGCGACGGCAGGGGCGGCAGGGGCCGCACCGCGTGGCAACTGACGCCGGTCGCACGATCCGCCTCGCGCACAGCCCGGATGCGGACGACGCCTTCATGTTCTGGGCGCTGGCCGCGGGGAAGATCGACACCGGCGACCGGCGCTACGTCCACGAGCTGGCCGACATCGAGTCGCTGAACCGCCGCGCGCTGCGGGGCGAGCTGGAGGTGACCGCGGTGTCGCTGCACGCGTACGCGTACCTCGCCGACCGCTACGCGCTGCTCGCGCACGGGGCGAGCATCGGCGACCGTTACGGCCCGCGCGTCGTCGCGCGGGCGCCGCGCCCGCCGGGAGGAGACCCGCGCGCCGCCCTCGCCGGCGCCGATACCCTCGTCGCGGTCCCGGGCGAGCTCACGACGGCGTTCCTCGCGCTCAAGCTGTATCAGCCCGCCGTGCGCCACGTCGTGGTCCCGTTCGACGAGATCGAAGACTACGTGGCGGCCGGCCGAGCCGACGCGGGGCTCCTCATCCACGAGGGCCAGCTGACCTTCGCCGACCGCGGCCTGCACCTGTGGGTGGATCTGGGCGAGTGGTGGCACGGCGAGACCGGCCTGCCGTTGCCGCTCGGCGGCAACGTCGTGCGCCGCGACCTGGGCGCCCCGCTGATGCGGGACATCGCGCGGGACCTGAAGGCGAGCATCGAGTACGGGCTCGCGCACCGGGGGGAGGCGCTCGCGCACGCGCAGGCGTACAGCCGCGGGCTCGACGACTCCCGTACCGATCGCTTCGTGGAGATGTACGTGAACGCGTACACGGTGGATTACGGCGCGACGGGCCGCCGCGCCGTGGGCGAGTTGATCGCGCGCGCCCACCGGGCAGGCCTGCTCCCGGGGCCGGTGGATCTGACGTTCGTCGCAGCCGACCGGTGAACCCGCGCGCACCGGCGCGGGGCCTATCCAGACCGGCCCGGCGGCGCCATTTTTTGGGGGAATCACCCAAGGAGTCCTGAGTGGCCGATTTGGCGGGTCCCGTCCAGATCCTCGTGGTCGACGACGAGGAGCCCATCCGGAACGCCCTCAAGAAGTTTCTCGCGCAGCAGCAGTTCGAGGTGTATGCCGCCGGCTCCGGCGATGAGGCGCTCCAGCAACTCCGCCGCCATCGCATCTCCCTCATGCTGTGCGACATCCGGATGCCGGGGACGAGCGGGGTCGATCTGGTGCCGCAGGCCATCGAGATCGAGCCCGAGCTGGCCATCTTGATGCTCACCGCCGTCAACGACGCCACCAGCGCCGCCCTGTGCATGCAGCGCGGCGCGATGGATTACCTCACCAAGCCGATCGAGCTCGCCGACCTGGGCCGCGCGGTCCAGCGGGCGCTCAAGCGGCGGGAAATGCTGCTCGAGAACCGCCAGCTCAACCAGTGGCTCAAGGAAGAGGTCACGACGCGCAGCGCCGAGCTGCAGCGCGAGCGCATGAAGCTCGAGCGCATCTCCGTCGCGACGCTGGAAGCCCTGGTGAACGCGCTGGAAGCGAAGGACCCGTACATGCGCGGCCACTCGGCCCGCGTCGCGGACCTCTCAGCCACGCTGGCCCACCAGATGGGGCTGCCGGAGGATCAGATCGAGCACGTCCGGGTCGCGGGCCGACTCCACGACATCGGGAAGATCGGCACGCGCGAGTCGGTGCTCAACAAGCAGGGCGCCCTCACCCCCGAGGAGTTCGAGCACGTCAAGCAGCACGTGGTGATCGGCTCCCAGATCCTCTCCCCCCTCTCCCACCTTGGCGACATCATCCCGGCAGTGCGGGGACACCACGAGCGCTGGGACGGCACCGGCTACCCCGACGCGTCGCGGGCCGAGGAGATCCCGCTCGCCGCCCGGATCATCGGCGCCGCCGAGGTCTATGACGCCCTCAGCACGTCGCGCGCCTACCAGGAGAAGATGAGCCCCGAGCAGGCGATCGAGCGGATGGCGGACCTCTCCGGTACGGTGCTCGACCCTGCGGTTTACGACGCACTCGCCACCGTGGTGGCGCGGCGCCGCACGCTCGTGTTCCTGGACGAGGGCAGCGCCGACCCCGACTGAGCTTCCCCGTGTGCTGATCGCCGTCACCGGAGCGACAGGGTTCGTCGGCCGGCATCTCACCGCCCTCCTCGCGAGCCGAGGCCACCGCGTACGCGCCCTCGCCCGCCACCGGGCCCGGGCGGCCGCGCTCCTCGGACCCACCGTCGAGCTCGTGCCGGGCGACCTCTCCGACCCGGCGAGTCTCGCGACCCTCGCCCAGGGCGCCGACGCCGTGATTCACCTGGTCGGCATCATCGTGGAAGCCGGCCGCGCGACTTTCCGCGAGGTCCATGTGGAGGGCACGCGGCGGATCCTCGCCGCGGCGCGCGCCGGCGGTGTCTGGCGGTTCGTGCACATGAGCGCCGTGGGCGCGCGCGACGAGCCCGGCGCGAC